>ERZ773114.527-NODE-527-length-46806-cov-12.860901_pt1 | contig 46806 bp, 38 predicted proteins | sample MGYA00580564_ERZ773114 | MGnify/ENA primary metagenome ERZ773114 (study PRJEB29015, sample SAMEA2737836) | human gut metagenome | biome: human gut; feature: human-associated habitat; material: faeces | place: China | collected 2012 ... | reverse complement strand
TCTGCCGAAAAATCTGACAACGCACCTTACGCACAAGCTTTGTGCGGTGTTGCCTAAAAAGAAAATGCACTGCGGCAGCAATGAAACCAGCGTTCTTGCTGAACGCAGCAGAATGGAGATCTGATTTATGAAGAAAAACCTTAAAAGAGCACTGACCACCGCAGTTGCCGGCGTAATGTCTGTCAACTGTCTGGCACTGTCCAGTGTTCTGCAAGCTGGTGCAGCAGCTGCCAAGTACGAATTTGAAAGCGGTAAGCTCACCGGTGATGCGGAAGTAAAAACCGATGACGGCAACGCTTCCGGCGGCAGTTATGTCTTTCTGAAAACCGGCAATGATGAAATTTCTCTCACTGTTCCGTCAGAAAAAACTGGTATGTACACCGTAAAGGTAAGCTATTCTGCTCCCTATGGCGACAAGATCCAGAACCTGTACGTCAACGGTGTCGATCAGGGACAGTGCAGCTTTGCATCTACCGCAGAAGGCGTGTGGAAAGAACTGAACTTGGGTACTGTCAAGCTGTCCGCCGGTGACAACACCATTGCCATTAAGGGCAGCTGGGGCTGGACCAACTTCGACTATCTCACTGTAGAAGAAGCTACTCTGCCGGACATCACCGCAAGTGACACCACCTGCAGCGATCCGGCGGCAACCAAAGAAGCGGACAGCCTGATGAAGTATCTGTCCAGCGTCTACGGAAAGCACATCATTTCCGGACAGCAGGAAATTTACAAGTATGGCCCCCACGATTTTGAATATGAGTTCAAGTACATCAACGACACTACCGGCAAATATCCGGCAATCCGCGGCTTTGACTATCTGAACTGCAACCCGCTGTACGGCAGCGAGGACGGCACTACAGACCGTATCATTCAGTGGGTCAACAACAATCCCTATTCGGAAAATCAGGGTATCGCAACATCTTCTTGGCACATCACGGTACCGAAGAATTTCTCCAGCTACAACATCGGCGATAAGGTAGACTGGGCAAATGCGACCTATGTTCCGAAGGAAACCGACTTTGAGCCGTCCAAGATTCTGGAAGAAGGCACAAAAGAACGGGAATACTACATGCTCTGCCTGAAGGGTCTGGCAGCAGAATTGCAGAAATTACAGGACGCAAACGTTCCGCTGATCTTCCGTCCGCTGCATGAAGCAGAAGGCGGCGGCGGTGAAACCGGTTCCTGGTTCTGGTGGGGCAAGGAAGGCTCCGCTGTTTACAAGGAACTGTGGATCCTCACCTATGAAACCCTGACCGAACAGTACGGTCTGCACAACCTGATCTGGGAGTGGAACAGCTATGCATATGACACTTCCGCAAACTGGTATCCGGGCGATGAATATGTAGACATCGTGGCTTATGACAAGTACAACTGCACAGACTGGTCTACCGGCAGTGCAGTTCTGACACATAATGACAGTGCCATCAGCAGTACCTTCTACTCCATTATGCAGAAGTACAACAGCAAGAAGATGGTAGCTATGGCTGAAAACGACAGCATTCCGACGCTGAACAATCTGGTATCGGAAAAGGCTGGCTGGCTGTATTTCTGCCCGTGGTATGACGGCGGCAGCGAAAGCACCAACTTCCTGACAAATGAACTGTTCAACAAAAAGGACGACCTGAAGGAAATGTACACCAGTGACTACTGCATTACACTGGACGAACTGCCGACCGACCTGTACGGCAATGGTCAGCAGGGCACCGGCACCAAGCCCAGCCACACCACACAGCCTACTACCACAACTACTGTACCGGAAGGCAAGGGAGAAGCTGCAAAGATCGTGGCTGACAGCGGCAATTACAACATTTCATTCAAACAGTCCATTGGTAACAGCGTGGATCTGACATTCGATCTGAGCGATGACGTTTCAAAAGCAAACGGCTGCATCGGTATTTCTGCTAATGTAGACGGCGTGGATTACTGGCTGAACTACAAATGGGATCTGGACTCCACTGACGAGGTCACTGCAAAACTGGACAAACCGTATAATATCACCTACAACAACGGCAAGGACGAAGTTACTGATGCCGACATGATCAAGAAGATCTCCGATGAAGCAATCAAGCAGAAGAATGCACAAGTACAGATCTGGTGGGTCGCTAATGGTGCTGGCGATACGTTGGAATCCTCCAACGTCAAGCTGACTGGAGCATATCTTCCAAAAAGCAGCGGCACTTCTACAGAGTCCTCTGGAACAACTACTACAATTTCTTCTGAAGAAACCACAACAGAGGCAACAACCGTTTCTGATACGGAAACAACTACCGTAACAGAAGCAACAACTGTTTCCGATGTAAAAACAACTGTTGCCGATACAGAAACCACAGTCGTAACCACCGAATCCGATACTGATGTTTCCTCGGATACGACAGCTGTTTCCACTGATGAAACCACAACAACTGCGGCTTCTACCACAGCCAGCGACAGCGGCGAAGTTCCGGTTACCGGTGCATCGCTCTACGGTGACGTCAATCTGGACGGCAAGGTAGACATTACAGATGCGGTTCTGCTGAACAAGAAGGCAGCTGGTCAGGTAGACCTGAATGCACAGGCTGCTGCAAACGCAGACTGCATGTTCAACGGCGAGATCAACGGCGATGATGCAACTACATTGCTCCAGTTCCTGGTACAGCTGATAAGTTCTCTGCCGGTAAATCCTCAGTAACGCCATTTTGATATTTTCTACACTCCTATTATAAAGGAAAAGGATTGTCCCATTGCGGGGCAGTCCTTTTCTTTTTGGTGTGTATACAAAAACGGGCTTGCAGCAATTGCCGCAGCCCGTTTGTTTTTAGGCAATACCGCACAAAGATTGTGCGGCAGATGCGTCGTCAAATTTTTCGTCAGATGAAACAAAAAGCGGAGTGAATACTTGATGTATTCACGAGCATTTTTGTGAAATATGACGGAAAATTTGCAAGCAAATGGCGTGCAAAGTCGCTAGACGCTCTTTGTGCGGTATTGCCTTTATGGTTTCCGTGTTTCCTTAGTTCCGCCACTGCCGCCGATAGGCTCCGGCAGAAATCCCCTCTGTGGTACGGAAGATCCGATTGAAATAACTGGAATCGTGTATACCGCACTCCTCTGCAATGGTGTCGATTTGCTTATCTGTAAATCGCAGTTCGTTTTTGGCGTAGTTCATACGGCACTGGTTGATAAACTGCACGATCGTTACGCTGTACCGCCGTTTGAATCCACGCAGCATATAGTATTTGCTCACACTGAAACGCTTTCCCAGATCCTCCAGTGTGATTTTTTCTGCAAAGTGTTCTTCCAGATACTGATGAATTTGTTCCCATTTCTGGAGTGTTTCCCCCGAAGCATGCCCGCCGCGTTCCGGTTTTTTGGTCAGCAACAGCGTCATCAGCTGAGTCAGGCACTCGGATTCATACAGTTCATAATCCGGTGCTTCTTCTCTTGCAATAGATTCCAAGCGAAGAAGCACAGGTTCTACCCAGTCTGCTGCACCGCCGAGAACAACTGAAACATTCCGCTGCCGAAAAACCTCGTACAAATGCGGCATTACTTGTCCGTTCCAGTGTACCCAAAGGATTTTCCACGGTTCTCTGGCATCACAGCAATGAGAATAGGGCTGGTGGCAGTCCAGAAACGCCACGTCCCCCTCTTGCAGGGCAAGGGTTTCCTCTCCAACGGTAACTGTTCCGCAGCCTTCTTCCACCAGAATCAGCAGGTACGAATCCAACGAATTCCGCCAGTTCTGACGCGGCTCTTTGCAGGTCATTTCTCCGATTTCCTGCACATACAGCAGAGCATCCCGTGCCAATGCCGAGGGTGTCCGCAGGATTCTTCTGGATTCCATATACGCATTTTCCACGGTTTTCAAACCAGATTCCTGTGTTTCCATACTGAATCGACCCTTTCTTCCTCAAAAGTTGAAAAGCATTTGAATTCCATTATATTATACAAAATGCAAGCCGAAAATTCAAGTATTTTTTGAAAATTTTCACAAAAGAAAAAGCATCGGAACCGCAAATCGCTTTTGCAATTCCAATGCTTTCGGTTTCAGATTATGGAGTTGGCTTCTTTCGGGAAAGCAGTCCGGCAATTCCGAAAAACAGCAGAATGACCACAAGGGCACTGCCGGCATTCAGCAGCGATTCCGAAAAGTCGAAGTGCCGTCCGGCAATCGGGATTTTTTGCAGTTCGTCCAAAAACGCAATTGTCGTGCTGCAAGTTGCCGCCCCCAGAATACGCCACCCGATTCGATGCAGTTCCAGAAGCAGCTGCCAGAGCAGAGCCATCATACCGCCCAATATCGCATACAGGAAAACATGTGCCAGTTTTCGCAGCAGCAGGTTCAGATGGTTCAGCTGCTGTACAGTAGGAGATTCATAGATCCAACTTCCGATTTTTCGGGCAAAACGCATGCTGTCCTGCAGCGTTTCCGTTCCGTCTGCAGTGGACAGCCGCCACATCAATCCCAGCCACACTGCCAGAACGACAAGCAATCCCACAATTTTTTTCCAGTTCCGCATGCTCTTATCCTTTCCCAGACACGTCTTTGTGCGGTATTGCCTTAGAGAAACGTTATTCTTCCGGCTCCTCGTCCCGCAGCTGCTGCAATTCTTCTGGTGTGAACGTATACTTCTTGCCGCAGAAATGGCAGTTGACCTCTACCGGTTCCCCTTCTGCGATCAGCTGTGTCAGTTCCTGATTGCCCAGTGCTTTCAGGACACGCTCGGTTCGTTCCCGATTGCAGTCGCACTGGTAGTGCACTTCGCCCTCGTCCAGCAGGTTCGGTTCCAGTCCGTCCAGCAGCCGCAAAGCGATCTGATCCGTTGTCATGCCCTGTGTCATCATAGTGGTTACCGGCGGCAGTGTTTTCAGATTTTTCTCAATGGTATCAATGCAGGCATCGCCGGCAAAAGGCAGCACTTCGATCAGGAAGCCGCCGGCAACATTGACTGTCAGATCCGGATTCACCAACACGCCCAGTCCGCAAACCGTAGGTGTCTGTTCACTAGTGGCAAAATACTGTGCCACGTCCTCGGCGATCTCACCGGACACCAGCGGCACAATGCCCACATAAGGCTCTTTCAGCCCCAAATCTTTTACCACAGACAGCGTACCGTCTGTACCTACGGCACTGCCAACGTCTAGTTTTCCCTTGGCATTCAGCGGCAGTTCCACCACCGGCTGATCTACGTCTGCCTTGACATTTCCACGACTGTCTGCCACAGCCACCAGCATGCCTGCCGGACCGCCGCCCTTGACACGCAGGGTGACAGTATCGTTCTCGTTCTTCAGGTCATAGCCCATCATGCTTGCCGCAATGGACATCCGCCCCAGTGCCGCCGTAACTACCGCAGATGTCTGGTGAATCTTTTCGATCTCTGCGACAATATCCGTGGCATCTACCGCAGTTGCCACGACTGATGCATCTTTTGCAATTGCACGTTTCAGAATTCCCATTGTTTATGCTTCCTTTCTCGCCACAACCACCATGCGTTCGCTGTCCGAATGCAGTGGTTCTTCTGTATCTGCATGATAAATGCCCAGCACGTGAAATCCAATGGTTTCCAGTGCCGCCTGCACCTGTTCCGGTGCATAAGCACGCTCGGTGATCTGCTCCTCTGTCCGCCGATAGCGACCGTCGGCACAAAGCTGAAACAGATCCAGTGTGATCTCCACGGTGCAGTTGTCCTCGCACAACGCGTTTTCCCAGACACAGTAAACCGCATCTGTTTCGTAGACGTAGACCTGATTTCCCAGCAGTTCCCGATGCTTATAGAGCGTGTTCATATCGAACACAAACACGCCGCCGGTTTCCGTGGATTCCCACACACGCTGAAACACCGTTGTGACATCTTCAAACGACGGCAGGTGGTTCAGACTGTCCAGCGTACAGATCACGGCATCAACGGTGCCATAGAGTTCCAGTTCCCGCATGTCCTGACAAACATACTGGATCGGCAGCTGCTTTTCGATTTTCTTTTCCATTGCCTGCCCCAGCATGCCCTCGGAATAATCCACACCAATCATGTCATAGCCGCGTTCTGCCATTTCTTCTGTCATGGTGCCGGTGCCGCATGCCAGATCCAGCATGACTTTGCCGGCAGACTGTTTGTACTTCTGCACCAGTCCGTCCAGATACGCCGCCCGTGCCGGATAGTTGACATTTTCCGTCAGGGCATCATAGTAAAACGAAAATGTTTCATAGCCCGTTTCCTGCATGAATCCACCTCCACACAAAACAAGGGCACACAGCGAATGCCATGTCCCCCTGTTTTTTCATCTGATTATTATTAAGGGAGCACCCTTAACACTTCTCACTTCTTCTTTGCACTGCGACGCTGACCGCCGAAGCTGCCGTCGCCTGCTCCTGCATTGGGAGCGTCCGGCTTGGAAACCTGTTCTCTCTCCGGAGCCTGATTCTTCTGAAGGCGAACTGTCAGCAGCATGCGGACAGTGTCCTCGCGGATAGAATCTACCATTGCATCGAACATTTCGAAGCCCTCGTAACGATATTCGACAACCGGATTCTGCTGACCGTATGCCCGCAGACCGATACCCTTTTTCAGTTCGTCCATATCGTCGATGTGTGCCATCCACTTGGTATCGACAACCTTCAGCAGCACAACGCGTTCCAGTTCCCGCATTACTTCGGAGCCGAATTCTTCTTCCTTTGCAGCATACAAAGACTTTGCCTTTTCGGTCAGAGCTTCGGTAATGTCCGCAATGGTCAGACCTGCCAGATCGGTTTCATCATATTCCAGATCGCCTTCTTCTGTGATCCAGCCCAGGAAGTGATCCCGCAGACCAACCAGATTCCACTGGTTGTGATCGGTTTCTTCTTCGTTGATGTACTGCTTTACAGTTCCGGCGATCAGTTCCTCGAACATCTTGAGGATGCTGTCGTGAATGTCTTCGCCGTCCAGTACCTGTGCACGCTGCTTATAAATGATCTCACGCTGGGTGTTCATAACGTCGTCGTAGTTCAGGACGTTCTTACGGATATTGAAGTTCCGTCCCTCTACCTTTCTCTGGGAGGACTCAATGATCTTGGTCAGAGCCTTGCTCTCGATCGGGGTATCCTCGTCCACGTTCAATGTACGCATCATGTTTTCCAGACGATCGCCGGCAAAAATACGCATCAGGTCATCTTCTACCGACAGGAAGAAGCGGCTTTCACCCTCGTCACCCTGACGGCCGGAACGACCACGCAGCTGGTTATCGATACGGCGGGATTCGTGACGTTCTGTACCCAGAATATACAGACCGCCAGCCTCCTTGACTGCCTGTGCCTTTTCTTTGACTTCTTCGCCGAACTGTTTGTACAGTTCCTGATATACGGCTCTTGCGTCCAGCACTTCCTGATTGTCTGTATCTGCATAGCCGATTGCTTCTGTAATGATTTCTTCCGGATATTCCCGCTTCCGCATTTCTGCCTTGGCGAGGAATTCGGCATTACCGCCCAGCATAATATCCGTACCACGACCAGCCATATTGGTGGCAATGGTAACTGCACCCAGCTTACCAGCCTGTGCAACAATCTCTGCTTCCTTTGCGTGATACTTTGCGTTCAGGACTTCGTGCTTGATGCCCTTTCGTTTCAGCATGCTGGAGAGCAGTTCAGATTTTTCAATGGAAATGGTACCTACCAGAACCGGCTGTCCCTTTTCATGACACTCAGCGATCTGCTCAATGATTGCCTTATACTTGCCCTTTTCAGTGCGGTAGATCAGGTCGGTGTGGTCGATACGCTGTACCGGACGGTTGGTCGGGATCGCGATAACGTCCAGCTTGTAGATCTCACGGAATTCGTCTTCCTCTGTCATTGCAGTACCGGTCATACCGGACAGCTTGGTGTACAGCCGGAAGTAATTCTGGAATGTGATGGTTGCCAGTGTCTTGGATTCCTGTGCGACCTCTACACCTTCCTTGGCTTCGATTGCCTGATGCAGACCGTCATTGAAACGACGGCCCAGCATCTTACGACCGGTGAATTCGTCGATGATGACAACTTCGCCGTCCTCTACGATATAGTCAATGTCTTTCCGCATGACACCGTTTGCCTTCAGTGCCTGATTGACATGGTGCAGCAGGGTCATGTTTTCCGGATCCATCAGGTTTTCGACTGCAAAATATTCCTCTGCCTTCTTGACACCGCGGCGGGTAATGGTTGCAGTCTTTGACTTTTCGTCTACAATGTAGTCGGCGTTTTCGTTGATTTCTTCCTGATCCTGCTTGTCGTCCATTTCCACGACAGTTGCAGCGGTCAGAGTCTTGGCGAACTTATCCACCACGCCGTACAGAGCAGTAGACTTATCGCCCTTACCGGAAATAATCAGCGGAGTTCTGGCTTCATCAATGAGAATGGAGTCCACTTCGTCCACGATCGCGAAGTTGTGTTCCCGCTGTACCTTATCCTTTTTATAGATGACCATGTTGTCACGCAGGTAGTCAAATCCCAATTCGTTGTTGGTACCGTACGTAACATCACAGTTATATGCCGCACGACGCTGGTCGTTGGTCAGACCGTGGAGAATACAGCCAACAGTCAAGCCCAGATACCGCAATACCTTGCCCATTTCGTCCGACTGTGTCTTTGCCAGATAGTCGTTGACTGTAACAACGTGTACGCCCTTGCCTGTCAGTGCATTCAGATATGCAGCCACACAGGCTACCAGTGTTTTACCTTCACCGGTCTTCATCTCGGCGATACGTCCCTGATGCAGGACAATGGCACCGATGATCTGTACCGGAAACGGTTTTTTGCCCAGAACACGGTATGCAGCTTCCCGCACGGTTGCCAGTGCTTCTGCCTCCATGCTTTCCAGCGATTCGCCGTCCTCCAGACGTTCCCGAAATTCATTGGTCTTTTCTTTCAGATCTGCATCAGAAAGTGCCTGATACTCCTCGTCCAGCTCCAGAACCTTTTTTTTCAGCGGTTCAATACGTGCCAGTTCACGGGTACTGTACGAACCGAATACTTTACTAAAAATGCCCATTGACTTACCGCCTTTTCATCGAAATATACAATAACTAGTATAGCACGAACCACTCTGCTTGTCAATAGATTTTGAAATATTTTCACAAAGTGCAATTCATTTTCAAGCAGATTCTCTGTGCATTCCGCAACATTTCCCCTGCCAGCTGTCGCGGAACTCGCCCTTACTCGCTTCGGGAGGGACAGAATGCCGCCATGGGACAGCTCTTGCACCGGGGCTTTCGTGCACGGCAGGTATCTCTGCCGAACCACACCACCCGATGACAAAAGTCCGAGGAACGCTCCGGCGGGATCAGCGGGCGGAGATCTTTTTCCACCTGTACAGGGTCTTTGGATTTGGTCAGTCCCAGCCGTCCGGTGATCCGGATAAAGTGAGTATCCGCCACGATTGCCGGCTTACCGTAGACATCGCCGAGAATCAGGTTTGCAGTTTTGCGTCCCACGCCGGACAGGGAAAGCAGATCTTTCATATTGTCCGGCACCACGCCGCCGAAGTGCAGCAGCAGCTGGGCAGACATTTCCTTGATGCTCCTGGCTTTCATGTGATAGAAGCCGCAGGGACGGACGATCTCTTCCAAATCGCCGATGTCTGCCGCCGCCAGTGATTCCAGTGTGGGGTAAGCTGCGAACAGCTTTGGTGTGATCTGGTTTACCCTTGCATCGGTACACTGTGCCGACAGCCGCACCGCGATCAGCAGTTCGTAGGGCTTTTCATATTGCAGTGCACAGGTTGCCTGCGGATAAACTTCTTCCAGCGTCTGCACCGCCAGCAGGGCACGTTCTTTTTTGGTCATATGTGTTTCTCCTTTTTATTCTGTGACACGCTCCATTTTCAGCAGCGGAACAACTTCATCTTCGATTCTTTTTTCTCCGGTCAGCCGAAACCCGTTTCTCTCATAAAATGCAATGCCGCGGGGCGAATCCGCTGAATCGGAATCCTGCAATGTTCCATACTGTTCCTCCATTCACAAAAACGTGTTTCAGGCAACAGGCTTTGCACGCAATCTGACAACGTATCTTGCTCACAAGCGTTATGCAGTGTTGCCTGAATCATAAAATGCAAACGCCTGCTGTAGCAATTTCCAAGCTCGTGTGTCGTTGCGGTCCCAGTATGTTTTCACGCGGCACAGCGTAGAAAACGGTTCTTTTGCCTTGACCGCTTCCGGCAGGTAATGCCATAGGCAAAAGCAGCCGATGCTGTATGTTTCAGGGTTAAATTGGCTTCCCTCATATTGCTTTTGCAATGCGGAAAACAGATATTTTCCCAAAGCAGCATAACTGGAAGAATCCGCACGTCCGGCAGACACGCTCTCGTAGTTCCAGTGGTGCAGAAACAAACGACAAGTGACTTTGCGGCTTTCAGAAAATTTTTTCAGCTTCAGCAGTAAGGCGTTTTCGGGGTACACCGAAAGAAGCGTATCCAGCATGGACAAATAAGTTTCACTGGAATGAAACCCGCAGTTCCACAGCAAAAATTCCCCGTACAGTTCTTCGATTCGCGATTCCCGTTCCACTTTCGGCAAATCTTCTTCATACAGTTCCAGCCATGTTTCCACGGGAAGCCCGCCGATCTGAAAAAATCTCACATTTTCCCAACGTTCTTTGACAGATCGCCCATGAAAAATTTTTGCATTCAACAGTGCCGAAGCTGTACGAAAACAGCCGCCCTCCGAAATATCGCAGTACCCTGCCCAATACGGTTCCGCATATTCCCGAAGGCATCCCAAATAATGTTCTTCATTCGGAGCATAGTCCAGATAAAACACCGTTTCATCAATCAAAAACCAGTCATCATGTTCAAAGATCCGCAGGAATTCCGCATAGGAAAAAGGATTCTGATGTTCCACGTTCTATGCCTCCATTATTTTCGCCGCATAAACTTTCCCCACTGCCGGTGCAGGAATTGTTCCTTGGGCAACACCGCACAAAGCTTGTGCGTAAGGTGCGTTGTCAGATTTTTCGGCAGATTGCCTAGAAATTCCGCAGGCATACTGCCGTATGGCAAGGGATTTCTGGGCAATATGACGGAAAATCTGCACGCAGATTGCGTGCAAAGCCGTCAGACGGGCTTTGTGCGGTATTGCCCTTGGTCGCGTAACGCGAATGCCAGCTTTTCTTATAAAGAAGTGCATCTGCTTGCAGCTGCTCTGAGCCACTTGTAAATATCATCGCAACTGTACGATTTCTGTCATATTTATTCTACCATATTACTGGAATAAAATCAAGGGCAGCACAGAAAGATTGCACACAAGTCTATCGGGCGATTCTGCGGTACAGACATTCCAAGCTGTATGTTTTGCATGTGCTCCTGTAAATTATCTTTGAACGGACACATTCTGTGATAAGGGCAGTTTTTCTGTTTTTTTGAGCTCTGGTTTTCCCTGTCATGATAGAATGCAGTGTTTCCCAAGAAAAACAGGCTGCACCTCCGTTTCCGGAAATGCAGCCTGTTTTGCAAAGGGTATATGAATAACTTGGAATTGTCAGAATAATAAGGAAGCACTGCATAAAGTTTGTGCGTAAGATGCGTAGTCAGATTTTTCGGTAGATTGTGCAAAAATTCCGCAGGCAGACTGTATGCAGTGTTTCCATAACATCAATTCAAATTGGTGTAGCCCATGAGGTACTGGTCTACTTCCTTGGCAGCTTCTCTGCCCTCACGAATTGCCCAGACTACCAGCGACTGTCCGCGGTGCATATCGCCTGCGGTGAACACCTTTTCCACGCTGGTGCTGTAGTGACCGATCTTGGTGGAAACATTGGTTCGCGGTGTGGTTTCCACGCCGAATGCATCTGTCACATACGCCTGTGCCCCCAGAAATCCTGCGGCGATCAGCACCAGATCTGCGTCCAGAATTTGTTCGCTGCCCTCGATTTCTTCCATTCGCATTCTGCCGGTCTTGGGATCGTGTACAGATTGCAGCTTAATGGTTTCCACTGCACGAACGTGGTTCTTGTCGTCCTTGATGAAACGCTTTACCGTTGTCTGGTAGATTCGCGGATCGTGACCAAATACGGCAATAGCTTCTTCCTGACCGTAGTCTGTCTTGCAGACACGGGGCCACTCCGGCCACGGATTGCTTTCGGCACGGGTGTCCGGCAGCTTCGGCATCATTTCCAGCTGTACCACAGACTTACAGCCGTGGCGAATGGCAGTACCGACGCAGTCGTTACCCGTGTCGCCGCCGCCGATGACGATGACATTCTTATACTTGGCACTGATATAGTAACCGTCAGACAGGTTGGAGTTGATCAGGCTCTTTGTGGTGGCTTTCAGGAAGTCCACCGCATAGTAAATGCCGTCTGCGTCCCGACCGTCTGCGTTGATGTTTCTCGGATTCGAAGAACCACATGCCAGAATGACTGCATCATACTCTTTCAGCAGCTGCTCCGCAGAAATGTCCTTGCCCACATCTACACCGGTGCGGAACTCTACGCCCTCTTCCTGCATCATGTCCACACGCCGCTGTACTACAGTTTTTTCCAGCTTCATGTTCGGGATTCCGTACATCAGCAGACCGCCTACACGGTCTTCCCGTTCGAATACTGTCACATGATGTCCACGCTTGTTCAGCTGCAATGCCGCCGCCAGACCGGACGGACCGGAACCGACCACTGCCACACGCTTGCCGGTGCGGACTTTCGGCGGATTTGCCTTGATGTGTCCGCTGGCAAATGCCTTTTCGATAATGGCGTATTCATTTTCCTTGACGGTGACCGGATCGCCGTTCAGACCGCAGGTACATGCTTTTTCACACAGTGCCGGACAAACACGGGAGGTGAATTCCGGAAAACAGTTGGTCAGCAGCAGCCGGTCCGCAGCTTCTTCCCAGAAGCCGTTGTAGACCATGTCGTTCCACTCCGGACAAAGGTTATTCAGCGGGCAGCCGGAAACCATGCCAAAGATCGGCTTGCCTGCCTGACAGAACGGGACACCGCAGTCCATACAGCGGGCACCCTGTTTCCGGCGTTCTTCGTCGGAAAGCGGGGTATGAAATTCCCGATAGGTCTTAATTCGTTCCAGCGGTTCCTGTCCAGCATTTTCGACTCTCTCATATTCGAGAAATCCAGTTGATTTTCCCATGATAGCTCCTCCTGTTAATTTCTCGTGTTGGCATAAAATGCCTCGATCTGTGCTTCTTCACGGCTCATGCCCTCTGCCTCAAATTCTGCAATGCTGTCCAGCATCTTTGCATAATCATGGGGTACGATCTTCTTGAAGTGCGGCAGGCAGGTGTCGAAATTCTTCAGAATCTTCTTGCCCAGCTTGGAATCTGTCCATGCCACGTGTTCTTCGATCAGACCTTTCAGCTGTGCCACATCTTCCGGCTTGGTAACTGCACCAAAGCCTACCAGCGACTTGTTCAGCTTGGTGTACAAGTCATTTTCCCGATCCAGTACGTAGGCAATACCGCCGCTCATACCTGCGGCAAAGTTCTTGCCCACTTCGCCCAGAATGACTGCACAGCCGCCGGTCATGTATTCACAGCCGTGTTCGCCGACACCTTCTACTACGACAGAAGCACCGGAGTTGCGGACGCAGAAACGTTCGCCTGCCACGCCGTTGATGAATGCCTTACCGCTGGTCGCACCGAACAGTGCCACGTTGCCGATGATGATGTTTTCGTCTTCCTTGAACTTGGAACCCTTGGGCGGGAACACTGCCAGCTTACCGCCGGACAAGCCCTTGCCGAAATAGTCGTTGCTGTCCCCTTCCAGAGCCAGTGTCAGACCCTTCGGAATGAACGCACCGAAACTCTGTCCGCCGGCACCGGTACAGTGTACCACAAAGGTGTCGTCTTCCAGTGTATTATAATATTTCCGTGTGATTTCTGCCCCGAACAGCGTGCCCAGTGCACGGTTCAGGTTGCTGACATTGATACGGATCTCTTTCTTCTGCTTCTTTGCCAGTGCTTCTTTCATTTCCGGAATGATCACGGTTTCATCGATGGTCTTATCCAGCTTGAAATCGAAAACGTCTTCCGGCATGAAGTGCATCTTGACATCGCTTTCTTCCTTGGCATAGGGATTGGTGAGGATATTAGACATATCGATCTTGCTCTCGTGTGTGCCTGCCGGATACTGCTTCTGTACCAGCAGATCAGAACGTCCCACCAGTTCATCTACGGTGTGGATTCCCAGCTTTGCCATGTATTCCCGCATTTCCTGTGCCATAAACCGCATGAAGTTGATGACATATTCCGGCTTGCCGCGGAAACGTTTCCGCAGTTCCGGATTCTGTGTGGCAACGCCTACCGGACAGGTATCCAGATTGCATACACGCATCATCACGCAGCCCATTGTTACCAGCGGAGCCGTTGCGAAGCCATATTCTTCTGCACCCAGCATTGCGGCAATGACCACGTCACGTCCGCTCATCATTTTTCCGTCTGCCTCAATGACAACCTTGGAACGCAGATTGTTCTGGATCAGCGTCTGGTGTGTTTCTGCCAGACCCAGTTCCCACGGCAGACCTGCATTGTGAATGGAGCTGCCCGGAGCCGCACCGGTACCGCCGTCATAACCGGAAATCAGGATGACTCCCGCACCAGCCTTGGCAACGCCGGCTGCAATGGTGCCGACACCGGCTTCGGAAACCAGCTTCACGGAGATACGAGCCTTTTTGTTGGCATTTTTCAGGTCGTAGATCAGCTGTGCCAGATCTTCGATAGAGTAAATATCGTGGTGCGGCGGCGGTGAGATCAGAGCCACACCCGGTGTGGAATGTCTGGTCTTGGCGATCCACGGGTACACCTTCTTTGCCGGCAGATGTCCGCCCTCACCGGGCTTTGCACCCTGTGCCATTTTGATCTGGATCTCCTTGGCGGAGGTCAGATACTTCGAGGTAACGCCAAAACGTCCGGAAGCCACCTGCTTGATTGCCGAGCACTTATCGACAGCACTGCCTGCGGTGACAATACGTTCCAGATCTTCGCCGCCTTCACCGCTGTTGGACTTGCCGCCGATACGGTTCATGGCAATTGCCATGCACTCGTGGGCTTCCTGCGAAATGGAACCATAAGACATTGCACCCGTCTTAAAGCGACGCATAATGGATTCTACGCTTTCCACTTCCTCCATAGGAATACCGCCGTCCTCTGCGAACTTGAAGTCCAGCGTGCTGCGGAGAGTGATGTGCCGGTCTTCGGCATTGACACAGGCGGTATACTGCTTGAACAGATTGTAATCGTCTCGCCATGTTGCCTGCTGGAGCAGGTGAATGGTTTCCGGATTGTACAGGTGTTCTTCCTGATTGCTCCGTTCCTTGTGCCAACCCACACTGCGAAGTCCCTCGTCCATGCCCAGATCGTTGGGGTCAAAGGCACTCTCGTGCATGGTCATGCTGCGTTTTGCAATATCGTCCAGATCGATACCGCCTACACGGCTGACCGTATCCGGAAAATACTCGTTCATAACGCTCTCGCTGATACCCAGTGCCTCGAAAATTTTGGAGCCCTGATAGGACTGAATGGTGGAGATACCCATTTTCGAAGCGATCTTGACGATACCGGAAACCAGTGCGTCGATATATGCCTTGCTTGCCTGCGAATAGTCCTTATCCACCAGACCACGGTTGATCATGTCATACAGGGAATCCAGTGCCAGATACGGATTGACTGCACTTGCACCGAAGCCCAGCAGAGTTGCGAAGTGATGTACTTCACAGGGCTCTGCGGTTTCGATGATCAGGGAAATTGCAGTATTCTTTCTGGTACGTACCAGATAGGTTTCCAGTGCAGCCACTGCCAGCAGCGACGGGATCGCCAAGTGGTCGTGATCGACACCGCGGTCGGTCAGGATCAGGATCGTTGCACCCTTGGCGTGTGCTTCCTCTGCCTGCTGATACAGGTTTTCAATGGCATCATGGAGAGAAACGTCCTTGGTATACAGCATGGAAATGTCTGCGGTTTTCAGTCCGTCAATGTCCATGCCGCGGATCTTCATCATATCCAGATTGGTAAGGATCGGGTTGTTGACTTTCAGTACACGGCAGTTCCGTTCGTCTTCTTCCAGAATGTTGCCGGATACGCCCAGATAAACGGTGGTATCGGTGATGACAGATTCCCGAATGGAGTCGATCGGCGGGTTGGTGACCTGTGCGAACATCTGCTTGAAGTAATCAAACAGCGGTGGATTCTTCTTGGACATTGCAGGAATCGGGGTATCTGCACCCATTGCCGAAGTCGGTTCTCCGCCGTTCAGTGCCATAGGCACCATAACATGATACAGGGACTCGTAAGTATAGCCGAATGCCCGCTGTAACCGGAGCAGTTCCTTTCCGCCGTGACGGAACGGACGCTTGTTGGGAACTTTCAGTTCGCTCAGGCTGAACAGGTTGTGATCCAGCCATTCGCCGTAAGGCTGACGCTTTGCATAGAAATTCTTAATGGTTTCGTCGTCGATCAGCTTGCCTTTGACGGTATCCACCAGCAGCATCTTTCCGGGATGCAGTCTTTCTTTCTTGACGATCTTTTCTGCCGGAATATCGTCCAGTGCACCGACCTCCGAGGACAAGATCAGACATCCGTCATCGGTCACATAATAACGGGACGGACGCAGACCGTTTCTGTCCAGTACTGCACCCATAACGTCGCCGTCGGAGAAAATGATCGAAGCCGGACCGTCCCACGGTTCCATCATGGTTGCGTAGTACTGATAGAACGCACGCTTTTCACGGCTCATGGTGGGGATATGCTGCCACGGTTCCGGAATGGTCATCATCACTGCCAGCGGCAGATCCATGCCGGACATGGTCATGAATTCCAAGGTATTGTCCAGACGGGCAGAGTCGGAACCCCGAACGTCCAGCATCGGGAAAATATCCTTCATGCGGTCGTCCAGTGCCTTGCAGTGGAGAATATTTTCACGGCTCAGCATCTTATCCACGTTACCAGTAATGGTGTTGATCTCACCGTTGTGCACCATCATGCGGTTCGGGTGTGAACGCTGCCAGCTGGGGTTGGTGTTGGTGCTGAAACGGGAATGTACGATACCGATCGCCGAATGATAATCCGGACTATTCAGATCGTGGTAGAACAGACGCAGCTGCTTGACCAAAAACATACCTTTATATACAATGGTACGGCTGGAGCAGGATACCACATAAGTTTCGCTGTCCCGCTTTTCGAATACCATGCGGGCAATGTACAGCTTCCGGTCGAATTCCAGACCCTTTTCACAGTCGTCCGGCTTCTTGATGAATGCCTGCATGATGTGCGGCATGCTGTCCAGAGCCTTGGTGCCCAGAACGTCCGGATCTACCGGTACTTCACGCCAGCCCAGAAATTCCAGATGTTCCTCTTTCAGCACTTCCTCAAAAGTCTGCATTGCCTTTTCGTATTTTTCCTTGGTCTGCGGGAAGAAGAACATGGCGATACCATATTCCCGCTTGCCGCCGATCTGGATTCCGGCTTCTTTTGCCACTTTCGAAAAATAAGTGTGAGAGATCTGCAGCAGAATGCCTACGCCGTCACCCGTCTTGCCCTCGGCATCTTTACCGGCTCTGTGCTCCAGTGTTTCTACAATTCGGAGTGCACTGTCCACCACTTTCCGGTCCGATGTGCCGTCCATGTTGACAACCGCACCGATACCGCAGTTCTCGTGTTCAAAACGAGGGTCATACAAGCCGTTCTTTGCAAACGGCTCTTGGTTTCTGTAGTTATCCATAGTCACTTCTCCTTTGCAAGATGTGCAAAATAACAAAAAAACGCCTTATGAAAAGAAACGTCCTGTTTCTTTTCATAAAGCGTCATTGCTTTCCTTCATTTTGCGATCCTCTGATCGCTTTTGCTAATATTCATTATAGACCATTCCACCGGCTTTGTCAATAGGTTTTTTTCGATTTTCCCGAAAAAAGCAAGAAAAACGCCGATTTTTTTCTTTTATAAAAAAGAAAATGCCGCAGATTTTTTCAGAAATTCCACTGCACTTGATTTTTGAAAGTTCCGTTTCCTTTTGCTGTGAGAAGAAAAGTGCAAGTCAGCCGGAAACAGCTGTTCCCTTGACGAAAACAGGCTCTGACTAAAAGCAAAGCCGCAAAGACAATGGCTATTGTCCCTGCGGCATCACTCTGAACCATACAGCTTCTCCCACTTGAGAGCCGTTCTCCATTCCCTCTTATTTTCGAGAAAGCATTCTTACATTCGCTTCTTTTTCCCTGTTATGATCATAACTATATTTTATCACATATCTGAAAAAAAACAATCAGATATGATGCTATTTCCTAAGAAATTGTGCTATTATTCTTTTCGTGTGAAAATGATTTCTTATAGAGATGCTCTGCAAATCTCTGATTTTACAATTTCCATGTAGAATTTTCACAAATTGCATGGTAAAATAAAGATATATCTAAGAGAACACAGAACAGGAGGACTTTTATGGAGTACTGGATCATTCAAATCAAACCTTTCTCACCGAAGAAGCGAAACGAAAACATTGTTCTGAATTTTCAGAAGGACTGTATCCGGAACAACCTTTTCGGCATGGGGTGGAATATCGATGATAACGCCTATCCCGCCGGTGAACCCATGCCCGACTACGAAGAATATCAGCAGAAATGGCTGGAAACCGGCTCTGGTAACGTTTCCAAAACAGCATATCACGCCTATCAGAACATTCAGGCAGGAGATCTCGTGCTTTTCCGAGATCGAAACGCCAAATATTACATTGCAAAAGTGAAAACAACCGCACAGTGGCTGACCGAAGATACTGTTGATTTTGAAACATACCATAACGCCAAAGAAGCGGAAATGCCGTCTAATCCGTTGTCATGGGCATGCCGTGTGGAAAAGTGGTATCCGATTTCAGATGTGCCGTCGGCAGTAGTCGGGCGGTTTTCCCAGCGGCGGCAGCAGACCATCAGACGAATCGTGGACACGGACTTGCAAAAACTGGCGGACATCTTGTACAGTGCTGCGACACAAACCGCATACGAAAAAATCCCGATTCACGCCGAAAACTTCTGCAAGGCCATGAATCCCGATGAACTGGAAGACCTCATAGCTATGTGGATTCTCGACAAGAACAACGAGAACTCGAACTTCTGCCTGCTCCCCTCCAGCTGCAAACGAAACACGCCGAAGTATGAATTCGAGCTGCTGGGCATGGAAAAGGAAAGCGGGAAAATCAGAAGAATCACCTGTCAGGTCAAGAATCAGGAAGAAATCCACGCTGACGATTACAGTTCCGATACGGATACCTACTGGAAAATCTATCTTTTTTCCGGCATTGCAGTTACTGATTCGGGCAAGAACAGCCCGCATATCCATGTGATCACAAAAGGGGACCTTTATCGGTTTCTCCTTGACAACCCGAATCAAAACCCGATCGTCGACGCCTATCGGGAAAAGCTGCAAAAGTGGTATACATTTTCCTAGCCTGACGGCTTTATACGGTGCTGCCATCAAAAAATCCCAGCCGCATTTTGTTTGCGACTGGGATTTTTGGCTTTTAAAGGCAATACCGCACAAAGATTGTGCGACAGATGCGTCGTCAAATTTTTCGTCAGATGAAACAAAAAGCGGAGTGAATACTTGATGTATTCACGAGCATTTTTGTGAAATATGACGGGAAATTTGCAAGCAGATGGCGTGCAAAGTCGCCAGACGCTCTTTGTGCGGTATTGCCTAAGGACTTGTACAAAACAGATTTTTATGCGGCACAGCCTTCCAGCATGTCGAGGTCGTCCTCATCATCTTCCATGGCAATTCTGTGTGCCTCGATCTCGCTTCCGTATTCTTCGATGCCGTCCGGACTTGCGTGGTTCAGCTCGAAATATTCTTCGTCGTCATCATCTTCTTGTGCATGCATTGTGGAGTGAACGATTTCTTTCTGCTCAATGCAGTTTCCGATCTCAAAATCCAGTATGTTGTGATACAGATCGGAAAAATCGTCTTTGTACAGATCATAGTCATCTTCAAAACATTCCAGAGTGACTTCATCTATATACGGATTCAGGAAGCCCTCCTGATATGCTTTGTTCTTCAAGGTATACGTCGAGAACGGGGCATCTTTCAGTTCCGGAATTGATTCTACAAAGGGCATGAAATTTTCTGTGATCTTGTCCAGAATCTTGTTGCTGAAGAATGCCAGATCGGTAATATAGACATAGCTGGTATCCACTGCACTGATCTTGTCGATATAGTCGGCAAGTTCTATGTTACAGCTTTCCAGATATTCCAGATATTCATTATATTCCCAGTAAAAGTAAATTCTGTCGTTCTTTTCGATGTTATCTTCCTGAATTCTTTTGCGGAGATGTTTAAAAAAGATCTCATCAAACTCTGCACAAATAAACTGTGAAGTAGTCTGTTCGTCTACTTTTTTTCTTTCTTTAAGCAGCTTTTGTGTAGTTTCCAGAGCCAGAAAGTTCTTCAGTAAGAATGGCTGTCTGTTTTCCAAGGCAGAATCGAAATAATCCTTGATCTGCTGATCTACCCTGCTCTTAAATGTGAATCTTCTGCGTATAAACCATATTGCAACCGGAAGCAAACAGAAAATTGCAGTCAAAAAGCCGCTGATGTCTGCAAACCAATTTGCAATAAGCCCCATATAGAACATGTATGCATAACAGAGTATGATGATCTTGACCGCTTTTTTAGCGACTTTGCCCACCTTTTTTACAACTACTTTTCCGCCAAAAATCAAGACCAGAGCGATAATAATTCCAATGATAAACGGCATCGATCATTCCCCCTTATGCACTCAGACCCAGCTGTGTGCATGCTTCTTCTTCTCTTTCTGCCGCAGTTTCTGTAATATCCACCATTTTGCCGTCTGCCAGCTTGAGTGCCTGCTCTCTGATGTCTGCCGGTATCTCGTCTTCTGACACAAACGTCTGCTTTATCACGGTGTTTTTCAAAAACGTACCGTCATCTTGTCGGGTATAGTTATAGGACAACTGTTGATACTCGTTTCCGACCTTCTTCAAAAATGTCTGTACACCAGAAACGATTACACGGAATGTAGCTTCTACGTATTGAATGGCAGTATCCAGCCACTTTGCCAGAAGCGAGAAGAATTTGCCGATAATCATTGCAAACTTACGGATTCCGTCTTTTACGCGTCTGAAAAAATCCGCAGCAAGCGTCGCAAATTTTTTCAGTTGCTGACCGATCCACGAGATTCCCTTATCGATTTTTTCTCCCAGTTTACTAAAAAAGCCCATAGCTTACTCCTCCTGTGCCGTGATCTGCGGTGTTTCCACATCTAGTTCTACGACTTCTGTCTTGATCTTTTCCAGTTGTTCCTGCGTTTCCGCATCTTCTGCGAAATCGCTGAATTTCACTTCCCGATGCAGCGGATACAGCTGATAATTCTTTTCTGCCCTGAACTGATCCTTAAAATAGAGAGAAACATCTACATTTGTGACAAAGGTTTCTGTGTCGCCCTCGGTCTTGGTCGCTGTCAGCTTGCACTTTCCGCCAACATAGATCAAGCCCTCTTTTCTGGCATGACGAATGATCTGTTCGTCCATGTCTTTCCCTGTCTGTTCCAGAAACTCATTCCACGTCATTGGTTTTTTCGGTTCAGTTTTCGTTGCAGTTGTTGCACCTGCTTCTTCGCTTGCCTTGCTGATCTCCTCATCGATCATATTCGCAAGCCGCCCAAAAAATCCAGCCATTTTCTTCACCTCACTGATAGTTGCTCAAAAGTTGTGCTTCGATGTCTTCTGTCAGTTCCAGAGAATCGCTGTCTTCCATTTCGATTCTGTCATAGATCTCGTCCGGAATTTCACTGGCAGGAATTTCTCTGGAAACCTCTGTCACCTGCCATCTGTCACCGACCTTGGAATAGTTCTTGGAAATCTCCTTCCCGATATTCTTCCGCACGTCAGAAAGAAATGTTTTGCAGCCGATCAGTACACCCTTGACCACCCGCTGTGCGACCTCACCGATCTTGGACAGCCATTTGATGATACTGTCGTAAAATGCGTCCAACAGTGTCAGAACCACACAGGCTCCAACTGCAGCAAGTACTGAAAACAATATCATTTTAGTTCACCTCCTGAAATTCTTTTGATTTATTTACAATATCTTTCGGTACTTCCGATTCCGGAACTATCTCGGATTTTGTAATCTTAACATCTCTGGGGCTTCCGCTTTTGTTCGCCTTTTTACTCTTGACGATCTCCGCAACGGCATCTTCAAAGTCCGCCTGCTTCACAAACGATTCCTGATTCTTTGCCGCTTTCAGGGCAGCTTTCAGCACCGCGTTGGAAATATCGCTGCCGCTTACGCCGTCATACTTTTCGGCAATCTCGGAAATACGAAGGTCTGTCGGCATTTCCTGCGGAATGTACAGCCGCCACAGCTTTTCCCGCAAAGACTTGTCCGGCAGGTCAAACCGGATATGGTACTGGATCCGCCGCATAAATGCGGAATCGTAGTTGCTGATAAAGTTGGTGGCAAATATCACCATGCCCTCATAGTCATTCAGCAGTGTCAGCAGCACCGAACGGGTCTGGTTCACGCTGACATCTGTGGAACTGGACATATTGGTCACTCGCTTGCTCAGCAGTGCATCTGCTTCGTCAAAGAAAATGATGATGTCTTTTTCTGAGGCAGTGTGGAAAAGATTTGTCAGGTTCTTGCTGGTTTCGCCCACATACTTGGATTCAATATCCGCATAATTGACGCAGATCATTTCCTTGTGCAGAGCGTTGGCAATTGCATGGGCAGCCATGGTCTTTCCAGTTCCCGGCTCTCCGTAAAGGTTGATGAACAGGCTTTTCCGCTGTTTCATCACGGATTGCAGGTTCCAGTCCACAAATACCTTGTTCCAGTATTCTTTCGCTTTGATGACCGTCTGCAATTCGTCCAAGTTGCTCTCCGACAAGATCAGATCCGAAAGCCGGTACTTTGGCTTGGAAACCATGAAGCTTACGGACTGTTTCTCCGGCGGCTGTGGTTTCGGCTTCGGCATGGTTACGGGTGGACTGCTTTTGGTTGGCACTAATGGCATCAGAATAACTCCCTTTCTCAAAATGGATTGATTATCTGGGGCAGCATGACACAAAGCCTGTGCTGCCTTAAAATTTGTTGGGATCCTGTCCGTTTTCTATACTGCCTGACAATTGGATTTTTTGCCACAAAACATGCACATTCTTATTATATACCATATTTTTTCTTATGTCAAGTTGTTTTTCAGCTTTTACACTGTTTACAATCCAAAAATGCCTGTATACTCTTAATATAAGGAGGTATAGCAGTATGATTCTCGACTACCAACAAATCGGTAAAAATCTTGCAAGGCGACGAAAAGAGCTGCGGTTAAAGCAATATGAAGTTTGCGAACGTGCCAAAATCAATGACAAATACCTTTCCTGCATTGAAACCGCACGTTCCATTCCCAGCTTGGAGGTCTTTTTGAAATTATGTACTGCCTTGGAAACCACACCGGATCACATTCTTCTCGGTACTGTCCGTCAAACAGATTATTCGAAAGATGATGCGATCCTGCTGGAAAAATTTCAAAATCTTTCTCCTGACAACAAACGTCTTTGCCTTGCATTCATGGACCTGCTCTCTGATCGCTTTCAGGAGCATTAGGGAGATACCAAACGGACTTGATTCAGCGTTCCCCTTCCGTCCATGCTTTTATTATACACAGGAAGCCAGACAGACGCTTGTCCGTTCAAAAACAGTTTACAGGTACTCGCCAAAAAAATCCGCTGCAAAATGATCCCGCAGCGGATTTTTTCGTTTTTTTCCTTTGTGTTTATGACAAATTTCCTATTTTTTCTTGCAAAAGTGCAGGAAACTATGGTATAATAATCATATCAACGGACAGCCAACGCTGTCAGACAGGAGCATGACTATGAGTATACACAAACACAAACGCATTCCGGCCCTGCTGCTGGGTATGATCCTGCTGTTTGCAGGAATCCCCGCAGGCAGCATCTCTGCACATGCAGCAGACACAACGCAACAGCTAAACAACATCGTTCTGTTTGCCCAGTTCCCAGATGCCGACACAGACAACTTTATGGCAGACAAGACGGACACAGCGATCGCCATTTGCAACGACACCAGCACACCGCGTTCTCTCACCAGCTATATCGACGCCATTTCCTATGGCAAGCTGCACGTGACCTCTTATTTCCCGCAGCTTGCCGACGGCGTGATCCAACCATACATTCTCCAGAATTCCAAAGCGGAGTACACCAACTATGAACAGTACGCTATTGAAATGGTGCAGAATATCCAGATTCCTGACAGCATACCGCTGGACGGCAATCAGGACGGCATGACAGACAACATCACGCTGGTGATCGACGGACGGGCAGAGTCTATGGGTGACCCGCTTTGGGCAAAAGCTTTCCAGGTGGGCGGACTGTATCTTGGAGATACCCCTGTAGGCAGCATCAACCTGATGAGCAGCTACACACTGCTCAGTTCCACTATTTTCAGCGGTGTGGGAACACTCTGCCATGAGTTTCTGCACAGTATCGGTTATCCCGACCTCTACCGCAAAGACAGTTCTTCCGGCAACCCTGTGGGACAGTGGGATCTTATGGCAACCAACTCCATCTTTCTGCAATACCCTCTCGCCTATCAGCGTTACGCGGTTTCCGGCTGGCTGGACGCGAAAACGATTACCACTGCCGGCACCTACACATTACAGCCGGCATCTTCCAGCACAGGCGATCGGCTCTATCTGCTGAAAACGCCGTTTTCAGACACGGAATTTTTTGCGGTGGAATACCGTATTCCCGGAAAGCAGTACTCCGAAGAACTGGACTGCAAGATCTACGGTGAAGGCATGGTAGTCTATCGTGTCAACACTGCCGTACAGGGCAACTATCGAAGTGATACTGACGGCATCTACGTATTCCGACCCGATGAAACCACGCTGAATGCCGGCGGCGGTGACCTGACACGTTCCTGCTACGGCGGCAAAAACGCACCGGATTCCATCGGTTCCACAGATCTGGAAAGCACCTTTGCAGACGGTGCTCTGGTCTATTCCGACGGCACCAACAGCGGCATTGCTCTCCATGACATTCAGCTGAACGGTGACGGCACATTAAGCTTTTCCGCCGACTTTGCCGATGTATCCGACCGGTTGTTGTGGCAGACCGTGGACAGCGTGAACTTTCCCGCAGACCAGACCGGCTACGATATGGTGACCGGCGATGACGGCAAGCTGTATCTGCTGTCCGCCAACACCGACGGTGCCACACTGTACTGTGTGGAAAACGACACCTTACAGCCAGTTAGCACTGTGCTTTCCGGTACTATGTACAACCCGAAGCTGGCATTTTCCAACGGTACGCCCTACCTGCTCTGGCAGGACAGCCAGTATTTCCTGCACCTGAACCGCTGGAACAGCACCTCCGGTGTATGGCAAGATTGCTACACCGGCACAGAACTGGCTCAATATGCCGATATTGCCGCAGACAGCAGTGGCGTGTACGTGACCTACACTACCGGCTCATTCCCCTATGTTCTTCACGCATTCCGGTTTGACAATACCGCCGGCACCGTTTCCCTGCTGGGAGATGTCATTGCTGACAACGCCTGCAACATGGAGATCGCCGCTGCAAATGGCAGCATTGGCATCGGATACCGCGACCTGAACGACAACAATGTACCAAAGCTTGCCGTCTGGGACGGAACAGCCTGGAATACCACAACGCTTTCAGAACAGGACTGCGGCACGGTTTCAGTTCTGGCAGACGGAAACAGCATCTGGGTCGTTCCCTCCGGCGGCAAGACAGACGTTTTCCGCTGGGAATCCGGCACGGTTACAAACATTCCCCTGCCGGAAGCTGTCCAAGGACGGGCATTCCAGATGACACCGGCAGTGGCACAGGGGAACTTCTATATGACGGTAAACGCCCAGAATCCGGAAGAATTTGTCCTTTACGGATTAAACAAAGACGGCACATGGTCGCTGACCGGCAATCCCATTGCACAGAGCATGGTAAACCAGCCGGTGCTGGCGGCACAGAAACAGGCTCTCTACTGCCTTTACGCCACCTCTGACTTGCAGATGCAGCTGAAAAAACTGACACTGGAAACTGAAACACCGGCAGTTACCGGCGATGTCAACGGGGACGGTACAGCAAATCTGGCAGATGCAGTGCTGCTGCAAAAATACCTGCTGGGAGAAACTGCCCTGACAGCAGCACAGGCAAAGGCAGCTGATTTGCAGGCAGACGACAGCATCAACGGTTTCGATCTGGCTGTTCTGCGACAGCTTCTGATAAAGGCAGCATAACATGGATCTGAAACTTCTGCTGCAATATCCGAAGGCAGTACAGGTACTTCTGGCAGCACTACAAAAAAGCCCTGCTTCTCTGCCGAAACTGAAAAAACTGCTGCCGCCGGAAATCCCTGCTGCGGCACTGCTCTCCGCCATGGAACAGGCAGGGTTTCTCACCAAAACCGGCAGCCGGTATGTTTTGCAGCAGGAAGCACTGGAGCAGATGCAGCAGTTTTTGCAGCTATACGCCGCTGTGCAGAACCAACAGGCAGAACAGGACTTCACTCATTTTCTCGCTGCCCAACGGGAGGCAGAAACACAGCATGCAATGCTTGTCACAGAACTCGCCTTTTTTGAAAGCGTGGTTTCCGGAAACAGCGACACTGTGCATCTGCTGTACACACCCCTTGGCGGAAAAGGCTACGGCAAGCTGAGCCGTGACCCGCTGCGAAATCTGAAGTATCATCTGGTCATCACCATTTCCATGCTGACACGCTACTGCATTCAGGGCGGCATGCCGCAGGAAGAAGCATTCAATCTCAGCGACCTGTACATTCAGCGAACGGACACTGCCGTCAGTGAAGCACAGATCCATGTGCTGCACTATCAGGCAATACAGGATTTCACAGGCAAAATGCGGCGGCTGCAAGACAATACCCGTTATTCGCCGCTGGTGCTGAAAGCTATGGACTACATCAGCATTCACCTGCACAGCCGTATCTTTTTACAGGACGTTGCCGATGCTGCCGCAGTGAGTGCACCGCACTTATCCCGTCTGTTTCAGGCCGAAGTACATCTTAGCATCAGCGAATACATTGCCATTAAAAAAGTAGAAGCTGCCAAGAACCTGCTCCAGTACACCGAGCACACTGCCGCCTCGATCAGCAGCCTGCTCAGTTTCAGCTCTCAAAGCTATTTCATCAAGGTATTCCAAAAATACGTGGGCATGACCCCGAAAGAGTACCGGAAGCAGTTCCATGACAGCACTCATTTCTGATAAGGCAACAGCATAAAACAACAGCCCCGCACTTCTCCGGAAAGAGAAATGCGGGGCTGTTTGCTTGAAATCAGCAGTTCAGAGAAGCCGAAACTGCGGGTTTGGAAATCCGCGTGGAACAGGTGCGGATTTCCTGTAAAAAGAAATGGAGATGAATAATGAAGCTAGCTTAGTTGGCTTTGGCTGTGCTCTGATAGGTCACCCATTCATAGCTTGCAGTCAGAGGTGTCTTGCCGTCGAAAGGCTTCAGCCAGTCGTTGACACCGATTCCGGGCCATACGTTCATCATGATCTTGCTGGCAGTAGACGGGATATTGCTGGTGGCTGTGTAGACCGCCTTGCCGTCCACATACCATGTAATGGAATCCTTCTGCCAGTCGAACCCATAAGTATGATACCCCTCCGATGCATCAAAGCCCAGATCGTACATGTACTCATGATTGCCGACACCATTGGTGTAATAGTTGAACTGTACCTTGGTGGTATCCTTACCCAGAACCTCTACATCGATCTCGTCCCACGGGTTATTCTCCGAGGGGCCGGTATAGGTAAAGAACGAGGAAACCACGCCGTCATTTTTGATTGCCTTCATGGAAGTTTCGTAATAGCCATAGTGATAGTGCTCCAGAGAACGGTATTCTGCACCGGTATAGTTATACTGACCGGAACTGTCCTTGTCAATGGTCAGATTCAACACGCCGTTGTCGAAAGAAGTATTGTTCTTTGTCCAGCCGCAGTCAAAGGGATTGCCGTTTGTCCAGCCGTCCGAAGCTTCAAACAGACTGGTAGCACCCTTACGGAAATCTGCCAGTACTTCCGCATCGGCACTGGGTTCATTGCCCTTGGTGTCGTCCTTGCCAGAATTATTGTCGTCTTTCTGCACCAGCTTTTGCCGCAGCACTGCCAGATCGAATCCGTTTACCGTATTGTTTGCCTGTACATCTGCCGCCTTTGCCTGTGTTTCTGTGAGAGAAACTTCTCCCAGCAGATACTTTTGCAGCAGCACAATATCCGCAGTGTTGACTGTCTGATCCTGATTTACATCGCCGGAAATGATGTCATCATGTTCCGGTGTTCTTGCGGTGCTGTTCATCGACAGCAGGCAGGTCAGCGGAGAGTTCCAGTAGATCGTGATCTCATTGGTGGAATAGCTTTCCCAATGGTCTACATAGCACTTTGCCGACGGAGAATTTGCACAGTATGCCTTTGCAGCACTGTCCTCCAGACCGGAATTGACACCGCCGACCAGCATACCTTTCATTGCCTGATTCTTGGCCATAGACGGTCTGTGGTGCGGGTGTTCCGGTGAAACCGTGCCATAGCCAGTCACGAAGCACTCTCCCATTGCGTTATTGCCCAGCAGATAGTGGAGATTGCTGCGGGAAGTGTCCAGATAGGTGCTGTCCTCAGTCATCTGGTATGCCAGATTCAGGATCATGCCGGAAGTGGCAACGCCCATATTGCTGCCCCAGTTATATTTGGAAACCGACACCCCATAAGGGTTGCTCTGGGAAAGACCTTTCATTTTGTCGGCTTCTTTCAGAATGGAAGTCTTTGCACGGGTGTAGAGGTCAGAGTTCGTATCCACACCGTCCATAGTGAGAATGGCAATATTACCATAGTCTCCCACTTCCATCCAGTCCATGCCATTCTGCACACTCATGCTTTCCAACGCAGTACGATATGTATCCTCACCGGTAGCACGCCACATCTGTGCCGCCGCCCAGTAGCGTTCGTCAATATCGGAAGTGTCGCCATAATCACCAGTCGTAATGTCAGACGGATTGGAGAAGATGAAGTTGGGATTTTTTTGCAGGAATGCCCACGCGTTCTTTGCAGCATTCAGACACTTTTCCGCAAAGTCCTTGTCGAACTTCTGGTAGTATTCATACGCCATTGCCATCGATGCACAGAAATCGGCAGTTGCTGTGGTGGAAACCGGCGTTACGATCAGTTCGTCCGTTTCCATTTCCGGCATCACATAACCGGGGAAATTCTCGCAGCTGACCTTGTGGTGCACGCCGCCGGTCTGGCTGTCCTGCATTTTCAGCATCCATTCCAGTTCATAGCGTACCTCGTCCAGCACGTCCGGAACACCGTTGCCGCTTTCCGGAATGCCAATGCTGTCGCTGAACAATTTCGGATTGGCATCATAGGCAATCAGCAGGTCTGCCACAGACTTTGCACCGGGAACAACATATCTGCCGTAGTCGCCGGCATCATGCCAGCCGCCGCTGACATCGATTTTTTCGTTGGTGTGATAAAGTGTTGCCAGCGTGTCATGGCAAGCCGCATGCCCGAATGTGCTGTCCTTCACCTCCGTGCCGCACCGCTGGAGGTACAGCATTTTCACGCTGTCGTCCAGCAGACTGTCGTAAACGTCATTACCAATGGTGAACGAATACGACTGATCCAGACCGCCGCAGGTGATATAGTATGTACCAGCTTCTGTTACGGCGGAGAAATCTCCCGTCCAGTTGTTTTCATCGGCGGAAGAATAAAACGTCGGAGCCGACAGTTCCCCGGTATAGACCACCTGTCCGCTGTCTGCGTTGACGACGGAAAAACTGGTTTCACTAGTCACGTTGCGGAACACAGCTGTCTTGGTTTCGTCCGGCTGATAACCTACCTGATCGGTCATGATCGACGGAGCATAAGGCAGAACAGAAGTATAATCCACCTTGGAATCATCTACCAGTTCTACCTTTACATTGTCCAGATAAATAGTATGTGCCGGCAGATCTTCCTCGTTTTCCAGTCCGCAGTTGAACACCAGCTTGGACATGACATCTGAATCCTGCTTCATGGTGAATTCATAGTCCACGGTCTGCGGTTCTGCGGTCAGATCAAGTCCTTTCCAGGTGTACGCCTGATAGGTGCCGCCATTCTGCTGGATCATAGCTTCCACATAACGGTCTGTGGTGGAAGAGATCTCATAGCTAACACGGTACACCCCGTTTTTGTACAAGGGGATAATATCATAGTTGCACTGTACAGAATAGTTCAGCTTTCCCACAGAATCGATTTGCAGGGCAAGCTTACCGTTTTCCGTAGTCAGGGTCGCCTTTCCGCCACTTGCCTGATAGGTGTCCCAGCCGCTGGTGCCGCTGTCAAATGTGGAGTTGCTGACCAGATTTTTCACTTCCGCAGAAGCCGGCATCGCTGCCAGACTGCCCATGCTCAACACTGCCGCACAGAGCACTGCCAGACATTGCCGAAGTCCTTTAATTCGCATCATACTCATTTCCTCTCTTTCTGAAAACAGCATGCCGCTGTTTCTGTGTAATTTGTCTGCACAGAATGTATGAAAAACAATATCACATCTTCTGTGCAAACGGCTTTATGCGAACAATTCATTGTCTTTAGTATACCACATCTTTCACAAGGATAATACTATTTTTCATGACAAAAGTAGTAATTTCATGATATGTTATCAAAAAAGACCTGACGAGAAAATTTCTCGTCAGGTCTAGTATTGCCCTAACTCCACGTGTTCCTATGCCTTTTCATATAATGCCAGCATTTGATGCAGTTCTTCCTGCATTTCGTCCACCAGACTCTGCGGCGACAGCACCTTTACCCATGCCCCCTGCGACAGCAGGTACATGATAATGCCGCGTCCGTGGTTGACTTCCGCTTCGATGATGCTGGTTCTGCCGTTTTGCTCCACTACCTTTGCTGTGGGCAGTCTGTCCAGAATTGCCTGTACGGACAGACCGGAAAAGGCAAACCGGATTCGCTCCGTCTTCCCGGGGAACAAAAACTGGTTCTTCTCCCGCAGGTCGCCTTCATCAAAGTCGTACTTCCGTTCCAGCGTAAAGTGTTCCTGATGCTCTGTCATCGACACAATGCGGTCTGCCCGAAAGAACTTCGGCAGATACTGGTCATCGTCAAATGCATACGCGATCAGGTAAAAATAATACTCACTGAACATCAGCGAAACCGGTTTAATTTTCCGCTTGACGGCTTCCCGATTCATTTTGTAGTAAGTAATGGTGATCGGTCGCTTTTCATCAATGACCTGTATCAGTTTCCACAGCGTATCGATCAGCGAATTGCAGTCTGTCTTGACTTCGTGATAATGGTAAATTTCCTTGCGTACCAGCTTGTCAAATTTTTCCCGATCCTGTGTTGTGGTAAACCGTTTCAGCTTGGAAATCAGCCGCAGCACGTCTTCCTTGGGCAGACAACGGCTGCCCAGCATTACCTTTACCAATGCAAATAATTCCTTATTTTTGAGGAACTCCTCACAGTTCAGGTGATACGCTTTATCTTTATAGGAATACACCAGTTCCGCCTGCTGCATCAGGTCGCGGTGTTCCGCCAGAAATTCCTGTATTTTTCCAATGTCCCGTCCGATGCTCTTGGTAGACACGCCGTATTCCGCTGCCACTGCTTTTACAGAGATGGTTTCTCCCCGCAGCACCCGAAAGAAAAGTTCCAGCATACGGCTGTTTTTTTCAGTTTCCATGATGATGCCTCCTTTTCTTTCATTATAGCACAGCAGCGGGACAGCGGTCTGTCTGTTCAAAAAGAATTCAGAACGTATTTACACAAAAATGAGATGCACGTTTTTGCGGCAAAATTTTATGCCAGTTTCCTTAAGGAAACACTGAGTAGTCACTTCGCCTGCACCATTTCGATTGCCTTTTTCAGCTGCGGGTCTTTTTCCGGATTCGGATCGCTGTAGTCCACTGCATCTTCTCCGGCTTCCACAATTTCGTCCGGCTTGATGCCTACCTTGTGATAACACTCACCCTTGGTGGTCTGATAAGTTGCCACCGTCAGTGTCAGTGCTCCGCCAGAAGGCATGGACTGTGTCACCTGCATGATGCCCTTGCCGAATGTTTGCGTTCCCACAACGGAAGCCTTTCCGAAATCCCGCAGCGAAGCGGTAAACAGTTCTGCTGCACTGGCGGTGTTGCCGTTGACGATCACCGTCATGGGCAAGCTGCACTCTGTGGCATCTGATTCCACCAGCGTTTTGGTCGTGCCGTCCCGATAGGTGGCAATGGCGATCTCGCCCTCCGGCAGCAGCGGATCCAGAATCTTCTCCAGAGCCGACACCAGTCCGCCGCCGTCGTCCCGCAGGTCGAATATCAACGCCTTTGCCCCGTCCTGTACCAGCCGGTCGTAGATCGCCTGAAACTGTTCCGGCGTGTTGCCCTTAAAGGAACTGATCCGGATATAGCCGATCTGTCCGTCCAGCATCTGTCCCTCGGCAGTCGTCACTTCGATGTTCTGCCGTTCCACGTCCAGTTCCAGTGTGTCGCCGTTCCGCTGAATCGTCAGCTGCACCGTGGTACCTGCTTCGCCTCGAATTTTAGACAGTGCTCCGGCGTAGCCCAGTTCTGCCAGATCTTCGCCCTCTACCTTGGTGAGAATATCGCCCTGCTGCATACCGGCTTTTTCTGCCGGAGAATCTGCATTGACTTCCTCCACCTGCAAATAGCCCTCGTCTGTTTGTGTCACCGTTACGCCGATTCCCACGGTCTGACCAGCTTCCTCTGTCTGATAAGCCTGATATTCCTCACTGGTCATGTACTGGGAATAGGGATCGTCCAGACCGGCAACATAGCCTTTCATAGCCCCCTGCATAACGGCTTCGTCGTCCACGTCGGTATAATAGTTCTGCTTTACGGTTGCGGCAAGCTGCCGGAGTTCCCTGTACTCCGTGTTGCCGGCGTAGTTCCGATAAATGCCCAGTCCTGTTCCTACGGCAAGCACACCGCAAAGACAGAACAGCAGGATCAGTGTCGATTTCCGCACCGGCACTGTTTTTTCCTTTGGCATATCCTCCTGCATTGCATCTGATTGTTTTCGCATATAACTTACAATCCTTTCTTCCAAAAAAGGCAGAGGACTGCAAACGCATACCCCTGCCTTTTTCATTTTCTCAAAAATGCATTTTGATTACAGATACTTCATCGGGTCCACCTTGGTGCCGTTGACACGCACTTCAAAGTGCAGGTGGAAACCAGTGGAAAAGCCTGTGCTTCCCACATAGCCGATAGTCTGTCCGGCACTGACGGTCTGTCCGGCAGAAACAGCCACCGATGCCATATGTCCGTACAACGTAGAATATGTACCGTCATGCTGGATAATGACATAGTTGCCGTAGCCGCCGCCGCAGCCGCAGCTGCCGCTTTTCGGATAGTTGTGGGAGCAGCCGGTTACAACACGAACGACCGTGCCGCCCTTTGCTGCAACGATCGCTGCACCGGCATTGCCGCCGGCAATATCAATTGCACCGTGTGTGGTACCCCAGCGGTTGCCGAAGGTACTGGAAATGGTATAGAATCCCGGGCAGGGCCATGTGAAGCCGCCGCCGGACGGTGCAACACTGCCGCTGTCGTCGCTGGAAGAATCCGAACTGCTGCTGGAAGAACTGTTCGAACTGCTGGAGCTGCTGGAATTGTCCTTCTGGCTGTTCGAAGAAGATGTATCGTCATTTTTCGAAGAAGAGCTGCTGCCGGAGGACTGATTCTTCTTGGCTTCCTCCTGCTGCTGTTGCTTCTGGGCTTCCAGTTTCTTCTTGGCTTCTTCTGCCGCAGCTGCTTCTTCCCGCTTCTTCTTTTCAGCTTCCGCAGCCGCTGCAATTGCCGCCTTGATCTGGTCTTCTTCTGCGTCCAGAGCCTTGTTGTTTTCCTCCAATGTTGCCACATCGCCGTTCAGCTGCTCTTTCTGCCGCTGCATCTGCTCCTTGGCTTCATCGGTTTCAGAATAGGTCTGCTGGAGATCCTCGATTGCCGCCTTGAATTCTTCCTTCTTGGCCTGCTGGTCTTCCTGCTGGCTTTCCAAATCGGACTTTTCTGTTTCCAGTTCCGCCTTCTTTGCGTTGCAGGTTTCCAGCTTGTCCTTCAGGTCGTTGACCAGCTGGTTGTCATGATTTGCCACACGGGACATCAGTTCATACTTGGAAAGCAGGTCGTAGAAGTCAGTCGCACCTACCAGAGCCGAAGCCAGACTGTCGTTGCCCTGTACGTACATGGCACGAAGCCGCATCTTGAACTCGTCCAGTCCAATGGCAATATCGGCTTCCATGACCTTGATGTCATCTTCCGCCTGTGAAATTGCCTGTGTGGTTTCGTCGATAGACTGAGCAATGCGATCCAGTTCCTGTGAAACGATGTCCAGATTGCTCTGCTGCAGGGTGATCTTTTCCTGCAAAGTCTTCTGGTACGCTTCCTTTTCTTCCAGATCAGACTGCAAAGAATCCAGTTCTTTCTGCTTCTCTGCGATCTTCTTTTCGTTGCTCTTGCGTTCTTCCTGTAATTCTGCCAGCGTCTTTGCCGATACCGGAATATCCCTGATCGGTGTCCAGTTTGCTGCCATGCCGCCTGTCAGAATGGTCATGCAAAGCAACGCACTGGTAAAACGCAGACTCAGATGTTTCTTCTTACTCATAGAAAATAGCCTCCTAAGATGTGCATCAGCATTGTTTTAAACATTCAGGTGCTTCCGCATAGAGATCATACTGCCGAACGCTCCGAACAGCGTACCGGACAGCAGATATGCCAGAGCCACCTTCCATGCCAGTGCACGGAACGGAATGATGCTGCCCATGCCGATCACAGACAGGAATTCCACCTGTCCGGTCAGCAGGCCGACCAGCGAATCATAGCCGAACCAAGTGATCGCCAGTGCAACGCCACCAGCAAGCAAGCCGGTGATCATACCCTCCACAAAAAACGGGATACGAATAAAAGAGTTGGTTGCACCAACGTACTTCATGATCTGAATTTCTTCCCGCCGTGCGAAAACGCTTGCCTTTGTGGCATTGGAAACGATCACAACGGAAATGACGACCAGTGCTGCAATGATCACACCGAATACAACAGTCACGATCTTCCGTACCTCGGTCAGAACGTTGACAAAGTCCATAGGAGCACGGATCGAATCAATGTGATCCAGTCCCTCTACCTGTGTAATCGTTGCAGAAATCTGTGAAATATCTTCAACACGGATCCGATAGCTGTCGATCAGCGGGTTGTCGTCCCCCAGTGAATCGAACAGCACTTCATAATCCGACATGCTGTTTTTCAGATCTTCAAACGCCTGCTCCTTGGAGTAAAAAGAAATCTCCGAAATGTTTGGAATCTGTGCCAATTCCGATTGAAAATCTGCAAGTTCCTGATCTGAAGTACCCTCGTCCATATAGATAATGACTTCATTTTTATCTTCTACGCCACCGATCATAGAGGTCAGGTTCATATAAAACAACACCGACATACCCACCAGCAGCAGTGAAACCAACAGCACACAGAATGAAGCGAATGCCATCATCCGGTTTTTCCAGATGTTTTCCACACCCTGTCCAATCAGGTACTTGAAACCACTAGCTTTCATGGATCAGATTCCCTCCAATCACTTCGTCAAAGACGATCTGTCCCTGATCGATATTGATGATCCGTCCGCCGAACTGCCGCACCAGACTGTGTTCATGGGTTACCATCAGAATGGTAGTCCCGATGTCATTGATGCCCTGCAACAGTTCTACGATCTCATAAGAAAGTTCCGGATCGATGTTTCCCGTCGGCTCGTCCGCAATAATCAGCTGCGGGTCGTTGACCAATGCACGGGCAATTGCCACACGCTGCTTTTCACCGCCGGACAGCTCGTCCGGATAGGCATATGTCTTGTCCTGCAAACCTACCAGACCGATTACATACGGCACACGCTTCCGGATATATTTCGTCGGGGCATCGATTACCCGCAGCACGAATGCCACGTTTTCATACACTGTCATAGACGGAATCAGTCGGAAGTCCTGAAAGACAAATCCAATGGTACGCCGCAGGGCAGGAATCCGCCGCCGCCGGAGTTTGTTCAGGTTATAGCCGTTGACACTGATCGAACCGCTGGTCGGGTTGATCTCTTTTAAGATCAGTTTGATCATGGTGCTTTTTCCGGCACCGGACGCACCAACTACAAAGGCAAAGTCTCCGTCATTGATTTTCAAGTTGACATTGTGCAGTGCATCTACGCCGCTGGAGTATGTCACAGACACGTTCTTCAGTTCAACCATAGTTCACACACATCCTTTCTCTGGGCACTTCCGGCAGACCGCCGGAAATACCGTTTCAGTTGATCGCAGACATCCACTTTTCCGGACAGCACACACAAGTTTCCTGCGTTGCTGCCCTTACCAATAAAATTGCACAAAGAGCCGCCGATGCAAAACGCCACACGCTGCACCGGCGGCTTTTATGCCGGAGCGATGCTTTACGCCCTCACCCCGTCCTTATTCATCAGAACTTCGCCGGATTCGCAGAGAGGTACTTCTTGACCATCAATGCGATCTTGAAGATAATGGCATGGTCAAATTCCCGCAAGTCCAGACCAGTCAGCTTCTTGATCTTTTCCAGACGGTACACCAGTGTGTTCCGGTGTACAAACAGCTTTCTGGAAGTTTCAGAAACATTCAGGTTGTTCTCAAAAAACTTCTGAATGGTAAACAGCGTTTCATGATCCAGAGACTCAATGCTGCCCCGCTTGAATACCTCGTGGAGGAACGTTTCACACAGCGTGGTCGGCAGGTGATAGATCAGGCGGGCAATGCCCAGATTCTCATAGCTGACAATCGCCTTGTCGGTATCGAATACCTTGCCGACTTCCAGAGCCATCTGTGCTTCCTTGAACGAACGGGACAGTTCCTTGACACCGGTCACAATGGTACCGATACCCACGTTCACGCGGGTGTAGAACTCGCTGCTCAAAGTATCTGCAATGGAACGGGCAAGCTTTTCCAGATCCTTGGTGTCCACAGCACCCTTGATCTCCTTGACCAGAACAATATCCGATTCGGAAATGGTAAAGACAAAGTCTTTATTCTTATCCGGAAACAGATTCTGAATGACATCGTATGCAGAAACGTCATTTGCCGATACAATGCGTACCAGCAGCACTACGCGGCTGACTTCCGAGTTGAAGTGCAGTTCACGTGCCTTAATGACGATGTCACCCGGCAGTACGTTGTCCAGTACTACATTCTTGATGAAGTTGTTGCGATCGTACTTTTCATCGTAGTACTGCTTGATATTGAACAGGGAAATTGCCAGAATATTGGCATACTTCGCAGCAGTGTCGTCCATGCCCTCTACAAAGACCGCATACTCCGGCTTTGCACGGGAACCGAACGGCTTATAGGTATAACCGTCACGGATAAAAATATCATGTACATCACTGAGGTCGAGGGAAACGAACTCATTGGTCGTTCCCACCTTTGTCAGGTCGCTGCAAGCGATGATGGTCGCGGTGTCATCGACAACGCCAACGGTTGCGTCGATGGTATCCCGCATCTGGTGAACCAGTCCTTGAAATAATCTGTTCGACATATGGAACTTCCTTTCCTTTTGTAATCTCGGCTTCCGCCAGTTTTGCGGCCGGCGGGCATATCATAAACTGCATCCACCTGTTCAATATATTACAAATTGTAACACATTGCGAAACGATGTTTGTGAATATGCAGTTAAACTTTATGGGATATTTCGAGTCTTGCTACGTTTTTTTGTGCTTTCGCACGATTTTCCATAGAGAATCTATTTTTTTGTTGTAACCTGCTTGTAATCTTTTCCGTTTTTTCCGGCATCTGTCAGCAGGATCACATCTTCTCCGGACAGGTCACCTTCAGAATCCGGAGGGTATTGGCAACGCCCTGACGAGCTGCCTCACAGAGCAGCAGACGTGCCTGCTTCAGTTCCGGCGTTTCCGCATACTTGATACTGCACACGTCATAGAACTTGTGGAACAGAGTCGCCAGCTCAGTAGCATACTTAGTGACCTTGGACGGGTCATATGCCTTGGCAGCAGCGTCCAGTTCCGACGGCAGTGCAGCCAGATGCCGGATCAGTTCCAGTTCCTGCGGCTGTGTCAGCAGGGACAGATTGCTGTGGTCGCACTGTTCCAGTGTCAGTCCTTCCTCTGCCATGGCACGCAGCAGGCTGCAAATGCGGGCATGGGCATACTGTACATAGTATACCGGATTCTGCGAGGACTGCTCCACAGCCAGATCCAAGTCAAATTCAAAGTGAGAATTCGCCTCTCTGGTGTTGAAGAAGAAACGGGCTGCGTCCAGCGGAATTTCGTCCAGCAGAGTGACTAGTGTGATCGCCTTGCCGCTGCGTTTGGAAAGCTTGACCACTTCGCCGTCACGCATCAGCATGACCATCTGCATCAGTACCACGTCCAGACGGGCTGCATCTGCACCCAGTGCGGTCAGGGCTGCTTTCAGACGAGGCACATAGCCGTGGTGGTCTGCACCCAGAATGTCAATTGCCTTGTCAAACTTCCGCACCATCAGCTTATTATAGTGGTAAGCAATGTCCGGTACCACATAAGTGGGGATCCCGTTGGCACGTACCAGCACGAAGTCCTTGTCCGCACCGAAATCCGTTGCCTTGAACCAGACGGCACCCTCCTGCTCATAGGTATAGCCACGCTTGGTCAGTTCGTCTACCACCCACTTTACCTGTCCATTCTGATGCAGGGTGCTTTCGCGGAACCAGTTGTCATAGACAATGCGGTACTTCTTCAGATCCCGTTCCAGACCGGCGATGTTCTTCGGCAGTGCAAATGCCACCAGTGCGTCCCGTCTGGTCTTGGCATCGGTGTTGACATACTTGTCACCGTTTTCAGCGATAAAGTTTTCCGCATGCTCTGTAATGTCTGCCCCGTGATAGGCATCTTCCGGCATTTCCACAGAGGGGTCAAAGTGCTGGAGATACCGCACTTCCAGAGAAGTGGCAAACTTTTCGATCTGGTTGCCGGCATCATTGACATAGAATTCCCGCTGTACGTCCCAGCCTGTCCACGCCAGAATCTCTGCAAGGCTGTCGCCCAGTGCACCGCCGCGGGCATTGCCCACGTGCATCGGTCCGGTGGGGTTCGCGGAAACGAATTCCACCAGTGCCCGTTTTCCGGCACCGGTCTGCGTCTTACCGTAATTTCCCTTTTCCGTGAGGACAGTTTCCGTGACATCGGCAAACCACTTCTGCTGGAGGAAGAAGTTCATAAAGCCCGGACCTGCGATCTCTGCCCGTGCAAAGATCGTGCCGTTCAGCGAAATGGCTTCCAGAAGCAGCTCTGCAATTTTCCGCGGTGCCATGCGGAAGGTCTTTGCACTGACCATTGCCACATTTGCCGCAAAGTCCCCGTGGGACTTATCTGCCGGAATCTCTACCCGAAACGCCGGAATCGGTTCTGCCGGAAGCTTTCCCTCGCCTACGAGCCGTCCCAGTCCCTCCACCAGAATCTGGTGCAGAGCCTCGGAGGCGTTCTTCATACAATCTGCCATAGTTTACTTTGTTCCTTTCGTATTCTCCTGCGGTTCCTGCCGTTCCCAGTGAATGGTGATCGTGTTTTCCGACAGGAAATTTGCATTCATATCAATAATGTATTCCATTTCCACAGAACCAGAGGATTCCTCCAGTTCGCAGAACAGCCGCTTCGCCTGTACACCGATAGTCATTGCCCCGTATGGAGTCTGATACAGGCAGAAATGCTTTCTGCCGGTTTCCAGCGTCAGGTTGGAATTTGCCGTGCCGGTGCGTAAGATCGTCACCAGTGACTCGTTCGCCACCTGTATGGTGGTTGTCGAGCCGGCAAAGCCCGTTGCGTCTGTATCTTCATAGGACAACTGCAACGTGTCGTCCCGCATCTCACAGGTACCGGTGGTCATCAGTTCGGTTTCTTCGTCACCGTCCGGTGTGATCTGCCGTGTTTTCATGGTAATCAGAACAGATTCCAAAAATACCTGCTCCCTTCTTAGAAATTGCAGCGGAACACCTTTCCCACCACATTCCGGTGCAGAAAATGTCCTGCATTTTCAATGAACATCTCCGTGCTGTCGCTGACATAATAGGTGTTTTCGCCGGCAGTCTGCCGGTCTGTCAGCAGATCCTGTTCTTCCAGACAGCGGCGGGCATACTTCGCTGCCTCCGCTCCAGAGGAGATCAGCTGCACATCCGGTCCCATATAATCCGCGATGATGTCACGGATCACCGGATAATGGGTGCAGCCCAAAATCAGGGTATCCACGCCGGCTTTCCGCACCGGTTCCAGATACTCCTCTGCCACCAGCCGTGTCACCGGATTGTGAAAATCGGTATAGCCGTTTTCCACCAGATGCACGAACAGCGGACAAGCCTGCCCGAATGCTGTCATTTCCGGATGCAGCTTCTGAATCGCCTTTTCATAGCTGCCGCTGCGAATGGTCGCCGGTGTTCCGATGATGCCGATCCTGCCGTTGCGTGTCACTTCGCAGGCAGTCCTTGCCGCCGGAAGCACCACGCCGGTAAACGGCATATCTGTTACAAAAGGCTGGTCGCCTACAATAGAGCTGACTGTACCGCAGGCGGCAATGATCATTTTCACGGCATACTGCCGCAGAAACGCCACGTCCTCCTTGGCATAGCGGAGCACCGTTTCCGGACTGCGGCTGCCGTAGGGAATGCGGGCGGTGTCGCCGAAATAGATAATATTTTCATGGGGCAGAATGGCATTCAGTTCTTTCACTGCCGTCAGACCGCCCATACCGGAATCAAAAACGCCGATTGCATCATTTTTCATGGTGTCATCTCTGCTGCTCTTTGTCCGGAGCAGCATCTCCTTTCCTTAACGACTGCTAACTATATTCAGGTTATCGTTCAGGTTCTTGCGGCGTTTTCCATTGCCTGCTCAATGAGTTTATCTACCAGATATTCCTGCTTCATACCCAGATGTTCCATCAGCTTCGGATACATGCTGATGCTGGTGAAGCCCGGCAGCGTGTTGATCTCATTCAGAATGATGCTGCCGTCCTTAGAGAGGAAGAAGTCCACGCGGGACAGCCCCTTACAGCCCAGTGCCTGATATGCCCGCAAAGCAGTTTCCCGAATCCGGTCAGATTCCTGATCGGTGATCCGTGCCGGAATGTACAGCTTAGAGGAACCGTTGACATACTTGTCATCGTAGTCGTAGAATTCCGCAGCCGGCTCAATTTCGCCCACATAAGAAGCAATAGGAGCATCGTAGCCGAACACAGCCACTTCCAGTTCTCTGCCGTCGATAAATTCTTCGATGATAACTTTTTCGTCATGGGTAAATGCGATCTGCACCGCATCTTTCAGGGATTCCAGATCGGTCGCCTTGCTGACCCCTACAGAGGAGCCTGCATTTGCCGGCTTGACGAACAGCGGAAAGCCCAGTGTTTCCGCAATGGCAACGCACTTTTCGTTCAGCTTGTTCAGGTCACGCTGATGTACGCTTGCCCACTTGGCAGTCTGAATGCCATTGTAGTCCAGCACCGTATGGGTCATGCTCTTATCCATGCACACAGCACTGCTCAGAACGCCGCAGCCCACATAGGGGATTCTTGCCATTTCCATGATGCCCTGTAATCTGCCGTCCTCGCCGTTTCTGCCATGCAGCACCGGAAAGACCACGTCTACCTTTTTTATATAAGTTTCCCCGTTTTCAATGGTGACGATACCGCCGTGCAGCGGATCCGGAGAGAGGATCGCCGCAGTGCAGTCCGGATTCTGTTCCCATGCACCAGTAGAGATCTCCGAAACGTCGCCGGGGAAATAGAGCCAGCGGCCTTTCTTGGTGATACCGATGCACAGTACCTCATACTTTTCTTTCGGAATGCTGCGAATGACGTTCTCCGCGGAAACCAGCGAAACATCATGCTCACTGGATACGCCGCCGAACAAAACGGCTACTCTGATTTTTGCCATGTGTCTATACTCCTTTATGATTTGTGAGAGCCTGCTTCGCAAAAGCAAAGCGAACCCAAATCCTGTCGCTGCAAGAACCGGTGTCATGCCGGATACTATTATATATCCGGATACAGCGGACTTTAGAACTGATCTGCCGCCAAATTCTGTATACAAAACCGGCAAAACAGACAGCAGCGAAGATTTCTCATTCTCTATTTTATCATAATCTACAAAAATCTGCAAGGGGTTTTCAAAAAAAAGCTGTCCCGAATCCGTTTTTTTCTCAAAAAAGGAATTTTTTTTGCGAAAAGCCTTGACAGAAAACCGGAAATGTGCTATACTGGAATCACCTCATTGCATGAGGCTTATTTTTTGCACAAATTCCGGACTTGCTGTCCGGTTTGCTGCGAAAACCCTCATGCGGATTCTGAGGGAGGCAAAAGAACCGGAAGACTGCTGATGATAGCAGGAGAGCCGGCTTCCGCATATCGGAAGAAGTAAACGAGCAGGAGGTGCCGATCATGAGAGTGAAAGTAACACTGGCTTGCACAGAATGCAAGCGTCGCAACTATGTTACCAAGAAGAACAAGCGGAACAATCCGGACCGGATTGAAATGAACAAACACTGCAAGTTCTGCCGGAAGCATACGCTGCACAGAGAGACAAAGTAATGGGGGTCCGAGGCAATGGCTGATAAGGAAAAAAACGCCGGGCAGGAAGCTGCTGTAAAGAAGGCGAACAAAGCAGCATCCGCAGACTCCAAAAAATCCGGCAAAAACAAAAAAGGCGATAAGGAAAAGAAGGGCTTCTTCTCCCGCATTGCCGGCTGGTTCAAAGACCTGAAGAAGGAATTCAAAAAGGTCGTTTGGCCGGATCGCAAGAAGGTTTTCAACAACACGCTGGTCGTAGTCGTTGTTGTTGTCATCGGTTCTGTGCTGGTAGGCTTGATCGATTCCGGTCTGCTGAAGCTGATGCAGTTCCTGATGGGACTTTCTAACTAATTTCGTGACCAGAACAAGGAGGATTTCGTATGTCAGAGGCAGCTAAATGGTACATCATTCACACTTATTCCGGCTATGAGAACAAGGTCAAGCAGGACATTGAAAAGGTGGTTGAAAACCGGAAGCTTCATGACCTTATCCTAGAAGTTCAGGTCCCCACCGAAACGGTGACAGAAATCACAGACGGAAAAACAAAAGAACTGGAACGTAAGCTGTTTCCGGGCTATGTCTTTCTGAAAATGGTTTACACAGATGATACATGGCATGTGGTAAAAAATATCCGCGGTGCCACCGGTTTTGTCGGTCCCGGCTCTGAGCCCACTCCCCTCTCTGAGGAAGAAGTGGCAAAGATGGGCGTTGACATCGGCGGCAACATCGAAGTGAACTACGCTGTCGGTGATACCGTAACGATCTCCGGAACCGCTATGGACGGCTTCTCCGGCGTGGTACAGGCCATTCATCTGGAAGACGGTACAGTTGATGTGCTGATCTCAATGTTCGGTCGTGAAACTGCCGCAACATTGCAGCTCAATCAGGTGATCCGTCAGGACGATTAATTGCAAACATGCAAAAACAATTCGGAACCGCCCGCGGTTCCGGTGGGAGAGATGTGACAGCATCTCGCCATTAACCACAATATGGAGGTGTGCAGTATGGCACAGAAGGTAACAGGTTTTATTAAGCTTCAGATTCCCGCAGGTAAAGCAACACCTGCTCCTCCGGTTGGCCCGGCACTGGGTCAGCACGGTGTAAATATTATGGCGTTCACAAAGGAATTCAACGAACGTACAAAGAATGACATCGGTATGATCATTCCGGTTGTCATCACTGTATACGCAGACCGTTCGTTTACCTTTATCACCAAGACTCCGCCGGCTGCTGTTCTGATCAAGAAGGCTTGCGGAATCGACACTGCTTCCGGTGAGCCGAACAAGAACAAGGTCGCAAACATCACCAAGGAACAGGTACAGAAGATCGCAGAACAGAAGATGCCGGACCTGAACGCTGGTTCTCTGGAAGCTGCTATGAGCATGATCGCTGGTACTGCCCGTTCGATGGGTATCGTTGTCGTTGACTAACGGGAGCCGAACGTCGGTGGGAGGAAATTTCCGCTAACCGGATCTGCGAGAAAGCAATCCGGTACTACCACTACACTAGGAGGATTAAAATATCATGAAACACGGAAAAAAATATAATGACAGCCGCAAGGCTGTAGATAGTGCAAAGCAGTACGCTTCTGAAGAAGCACTGTCTTTGGTTTGCACAAATGCAAAGGCTAAGTTCGATGAAACCATCGAAGCTCACATTCGTCTGGGCGTTGACTCCCGTCACGCAGACCAGCAGGTTCGTGGTGCAGTTGTACTGCCGAACGGCACTGGTAAGAAGGTTCGCGTTTGCGTATTCTGCAAGGAAAACAAGTACGAAGCAGCACAGGCTGCCGGTGCAGACTATGTCGGCGGTCAGGATCTGGTAGACAAGATCACCAAGGAAAACTGGATGGACTTTGACGTAGTTATCGCTTCTCCGGACATGATGGGTCTGGTTGGTCGTCTGGGTAAGGTCCTCGGTCCCCGCGGCCTGATGCCGAACCCGAAGGCTGGTACCGTAACACCGGACGTTGCTAAGGCAGTTACCGAAGCAAAGGCTGGTAAGATCGAGTATCGTCTGGACAAGACCAACATCATTCACTGCCCGATCGGCAAGGCTTCTTTCGGTGCAGATAAGCTGACTCAGAACTTCGAAACTCTGATGGAAGCAATCGTCAAGGCAAAGCCGGCTGCAGCAAAGGGTACTTACCTGAAGTCCTGCGTCGTTACTTCTACCATGGGCGTTGGCGTAAGAGTTGCTACCAGCAAGTATGGTGTCTGAGTGCTCTCTTTGAGAATCTCAAAGTTTTTTGCAATTTCTTCCCTGCTGTCGTTTCCGGCAGCAGGGATTTTTGCGTTTCATCTGCATCTTGAAAAAAATTTTGATTTTTTTGCAAAAAAGGCTTGACAAGCACCGAAAGATGTGCTATACTGTAATAGTTGTCAAACAACAATATCGTATTCTAAAGACAGTTGGTGGCGTAAGCCGTAAGTCCAACCGAGGAATGTGCAATGACCTGTGAAATACAGTGCACGGTTCCCTGTCGAATCGTGCTTTTTTATTGCGATTTCTGATACGATACATGATCTATCGGAGGTGAAATCTCATGGCAAGTGAAAAGATTTTGGAAAGCAAGAAGGCTAAGGTCGCTGCTCTGACAGAAATGCTGCAGGACAGTGTATCTTTCGTTCTGGTAGACTACAAGGGCATCAGCGTAGAAGATGACACCAAGCTGCGTAAGGAACTGCGTGAAGCTGGCGTACACTATGTAGTTGAAAAGAACTCCATGCTGCGTTTTGCATTCAAGAACATGGGCATCGATGCATTTGACGAAGTTCTGCACGGTACAACTGCTGTTGCACTGTCCAAGGACGATCAGACTGCTCCGGCTCGCGTACTGGGCAAGTTCGCTGCAGATCACGAAGACTTCTTCAATCTGAAGGCTGGTTACGTAGAAGGCGTTGCTTATGACGCTTCCGGCGTAGAAAAGCTGTCCAAGATTCCGTCGAAGGAAGTTCTGCTGGCACAGCTGGTTGGTTCCCTGCAGGGTCCGATCCAGAAGCTGGCTGCTACACTGCAGGCAGTTGTGGACAGCAAGTCCGAAGATACTGCTGCATAAGTATCGCAGAGATTTTGACTCTGCAAAATGTTTTATTTAATTGTTAAAGGAGATTATTATCATGGCATCTGAAAAGGTTTTGAAGTTCGTTGAAGATATCAAGGAACTGTCTGTTCTGGAACTGGCTGAACTGGTTGACGCAATTCAGGAAGAATTTGGTGTAACTGCTGCTGTTGCAGCTGCTCCGACTAGCGGCGACAACGGTGCTAACGCTGCTGCTGAAAAGACTGAATTCGACGTTGTTATGACTTCCTTCGGCGACGCTAAGATGGCTGTCATCAAGGCTGCTAAGGAAGTTCTGGGTCTGGGTCTGAAGGAAGCTAAGACTCTGGTAGAGTCTGCTCCGGCTACTCTGAAGGAAGCTTGCCCGAAGGCTGACGCTGAAGCTCTGAAGGCTAAGCTGGAAGAAGCTGGTGCAACCATCGAACTGAAGTAAGTTTTTTTCGACATTTCTTCGTTTCATAAAAAGCGGGGACATCTCCATGTGAGGTGTCCCCGCTTTTTTGTTGCTTTCAAAGCGTAAAGTGCAGCACTACCATGAGGATCACCCCCGGCACGCCCAGCACCCCTGCCTGTACCAGATGCAGCAGATTCAATGCGGGAGAAAATCCGAAGAATCCCCCGCCGTAGTGCACCAGCAGCAATGCCAGAAAGCCGCTTCCGACTCCTGCCAGCATTGACAAAATCTTTCGCTTTCGCCGGAGATAATAGCATAGCATGCAAATTCCCAACACAGACCAGATTCCCCAGAATACCACTTCTTCCATCTTTCTTCTCCTTTTATGTGAGCAAATACGCCAAAGCCATTAGCAATTTCTTGTCGCAGCCGTCCCAGCCGCCGTCTTTGTACAGCATGACCATCATGGCGAGAATCAACATGGTGTCACCGTCCAGTCCGGACAAGAGCCCCGTGGGGCGAAACTGTGCCAGATTTCCCAGCAGCGGCATACCAGTCTGCGGCGGCGGTGTTTTTTTCTGCGGCGGCTCCTCCGGCGGATAGTCCGCATAGGGAGAGGGTTCCTGCTGTTTGCCGAAATACACTCGCTTCTGCATTTCCCTGGCACGCCGTGCCGCCTCCCGCCGCATTGCGTTCTGCTCCTGTTGAGAAAACTGTGCCATGTGATTCCCTCCTCTCCTGCCAAAACCTGTTTCCTTTTAAGGCAATACCGTACAAAGATTGTGCGACAGATGCGTCGTCAAATTTTTCGTCAGATGAAACA
>ERZ773114.516-NODE-516-length-47413-cov-10.825943_pt1 | contig 47413 bp, 40 predicted proteins | sample MGYA00580564_ERZ773114 | MGnify/ENA primary metagenome ERZ773114 (study PRJEB29015, sample SAMEA2737836) | human gut metagenome | biome: human gut; feature: human-associated habitat; material: faeces | place: China | collected 2012 ... | reverse complement strand
AAAAAGAATGCAGACTTTGCCTATATAGAACAAATTGGTTTGGCAAATCTTACGACTGAGCATTTGAAAACTCTGGTGGAAAGATATTTCAAACTATATTAAGCTATGCTGCCTAAAAGGGAAAATAATTCGTGTAATCATTTGAAACATTAATGCCATGTTTTCTAATATTGATTTTAATTCATCTCATAGGTAAAGGAATGAAAGTTTGAGATATGTCTATTTACGCATCTTTGGAAAATAGCTATAGACGACCAACAAGGATATACAACTTATCAAAATTCAGAAGTATTTACATATTTGAACACTAAGTCATGAAAAATATCAATATAGAAAAGGTTAAGGAAGTATACAACAATACTTGGCGCTCATATACTGAAATGCAGTCTAACTTGCCATGGTTTGAAGATTTCAGACAGGAAGTAGAGACATTGAAAGGTTACCGAGGTAGAGAAATCTTGGAATTGCTGCAAAACGCTGATGATGCAGGTAGTCCGAAAGCCTGTATCTCTCTCAATACTCATTCAAATACCATTACGATAACTAATTTTGGGGAAGGTACAATACCTTTTTCTTTCGAAGGTTTTCGAGCCGTAATGCTTTCAAATCTGAGTCCGAAAGAAAGCAATGGGGAGGAAAGACTCATTGGGGCAAAAGGATTGGGATTCAAGTCTGTTCTTAATTGGGCAGAGAAGATAGAACTGCAGAGTAATAACATAAAGCTTACTTTCGGTACAGAACAAGCCATGTTCAAGTGGAAGGAACTGAAAAAGAGACTCTATATCCAACAAGAAACTATCAAAGACCAGGAAGAAATGGCTGCCCAGCAGGGACGCTGTGTTCCAATCTCTATTTTGAGGTTGCCGGACATTGAGGAAGTGGAAGCGGAAGATGACAGGACCTCGATAGTTTTGCATTATAAGCCTGAAACACAATCATTAATAGATAGTCAACTCAGAAAATTCACACCAGAATCGTTACTATTTCTTCATCATCTCAAGGAACTTGAAATTATAATTGACGATAAAAGAGCTTGCTATACTCTTTCCGGTAAAAGTGAAGAAAAAGGCATCTCTACCGCATCATTGAGCGTAGAATCCGAAATAGAAGGTATCTCCGCCAATGAGAGCCAATGGGCATTGGCACATGACTTTGGCCGTGAATGTGGAAAACGATACGAGGCTGCGGCTGCTATCAATATATTCATGCGCAATATCGCCGAGCAATCGCATTTCCTGTATTGTTTTTTCCCTACTAAGGTTAAAATCGGAATGCCTTGCATACTTCATGCGACACTTGAACTTGATGCCACACGCAACGCCTTGATAGAGGCAAGCAAACTCAACGATAGGATGATGGACAAACTTGCTGGCTGTATTGAAATCCTTTGCGAATATCTCAAACAAAATGAAAACCATATCGACTGGGCTCCTTACCTAATGATGCATCCTCAATCATTTGATGAGAACTATCTTAAAATCCTTAAGAATAATTTATCCCGAAGAGCTAGCGGGAAAAAACTGATTCCTACAATTGGCGGTGAGTATTGCAGCGAAGAAGAAACTTATTATTACACGAACCAAATCTTTAAAGCGGTAAGGGTTAGAGGTAAGGATTTGTTTGCTAAAATGCGTCTTGATGGAGCGCCTACAAGTCTGGTCTGGAGAGAGGATCCTGATATAAAGAGTCATGTGGAGGATTATTGCAATAATGTGTTGAAGGAGGACTATGATGCTTTGGCCGATTTTATTTGTATGCTTTTGGAATACCATAAAATACATTTGGTTGCTGAAAAATACGAAATACTACCTGACCCTGATGGAAACATAATACACCAGAATGTAGGAAGTAAGCCGTCTGATGAAATTTTAGCGCATGTCAACACAGGTGAAAGAATAGACAATATTCCTTCCTTCCGACGACTCAGATATGTATCTCCGAAGCTGATCGCATGTCTTGTTGAGCGATTGGAGATGAAGGGAGATTTGCGAAATCGTGAAGTTGCAAACCGTCTGTCTGCCATTACTATAGTCACAAGCACAGACATCACCGGAGTAACTCGTCTTCTTATACCCAAGGAAAGCGACAAAAATCTCAGCGATGACAATAAACAAGAATTGATGATAAGTCTATTTCGACTGTTCATGTTTCGAATGCAGAGTACTAAGGATGGATTTGTGATATCTAAAGACGTAAGTCCATACATTCTATCGGAGAATGGAGAATGGAAGCGTGCATCTGAATTAGTAATGTCTGACAGAAGATTTCCTGATGGATTCCGCAACATAATAGATAGCGACACATATTATGCACCGGAGCAATGCGCCGCATATCCTGCCTATCTCGAGGGATTGGATCTTTCGAACAGCAAATCGGAGAATGAATGCGACAATAGTGATAAGAGAATCTCTACTCCATCAAACGTACAGAGCTTCCTTAAAGCGCTAGGGGCCAATCTCTATTTTTTGCGCAAAGAGGAGTCGATAACGAATGGCTTGAAGTATGCAGAATATCTATTTCATAAAAAAGAGATTGATGTTTATGCTAAAAACCGTTGTGTGGGTAAAAAAATAATACCAGACATTAATGCGCTGCGTAAGCTTAGTCTTCAATCCCTATTGATACTGCTCGAAAAATCGGATTTTGCAGACAAAATTATCAATGGCGAAAAGTTTCAATGGTTTTATAACGGAACCAAGGAGAAAGAAGTATCACTCAGTTATGTGGCGTTCAAAATCCGCACAGATACTGATGCCGGGATGTTGAAGAATTATTCCATTGAGGAAGATTTTTGGCTTCCCGGATTCAAGAATAAGCATGTACTGAAAATAGATACCTCGGACTATCGAACCAGAGCATTGCTGCATAAATTAGGCGCAAAAAGACGTATGGCAGATTTTGATGCCGAGGAGTTGTATTTGGCGTTGAATCAGATTGGGGAAAACTGGAAGCAAACCCAGAGCACAAATGGAGTAAAAAACATGTATCACGAAATAAAACAGGCGTTAGACCAGAGAGTAGATGCTCGTCCTATTCCCGACAGCTGTCAATTGAATCTGCTCTGTACTATTAATGGCGAATGCAGATTGATGCCGTCGCGCGATATTTTCTACAGCGACAATAAAAGCTTGCCCAAGGCTGTGATGGACAAACTGCCCCTTCTGCTGGCCAACAATCGTGAGGGAGAGGGAAAGATTAGCCAATATTTCGGATGCCGCACTCTTAAGGATCTTTCCACTCGCGTGCTGGAGGAAGAAATCAATGTAAATCTGGATAGGCAATTGGGTGCGCACCTTGAAAAGATCAAGCCCTACCTTCTGGCTTATGCAGTAGAGAAAGCAGGATCTCTTGGCGGGAATCGAGAGGCAAGTGTCAATCCCCAACAGAAAGCTCTCGAAACACTTAGCATCACACCGGTGAAATCATTGTCTTACAGATATGAAATAGAAATGAATGATATGAGACAATATGACAACGGAATAAAACTGAATGAAAACGAGATGCTATATCACAGAGATGCGTCTACTTCACAGAAAAAGCGTCTCGAGAACATCTACCTTAAATCTGTTTGCGAGTCGCTTGAAGAAGCCTTGATAAATCCCCGATTCGTCAACGCTTTGGTGGAAGCTGTATGCATAAGTCTGAGACTTTCGATGGATGAGAATATTCACAAGTTCTATCGCATTATCAAAGCCACTGATAGGGAATTGGAATATCTGCGCACCTCAGAAATCGATCCTGAGCTATGGCAAGGCTGCATTGCTGCCTTCGGTGCGAGCAAAGAAGAAATAGATTTTTGGGAAGAAGTATGCCGTAAGAATGGAAAAGAATTCAACTGTTGGCATGATGACAATCTTGACAGAAACATGTTGGCTGAAATTCTGGGTATTGAAAGAAGCATTGCCACAAAAGAGGCTTTTGAGGCGAATCAGAAACGACTACTGAAAGCTCAACGGGATAAATTGACAGCCGGATATTGCTGGCATATACATAGTCTATCCTTTGGAAATGCAGCGAAGGAAAGATGTTATTTAGCCCGAAAAAGTGACTTTGAGAAGGATGATTGGGTGGAGAATCTTCAGAAAGGCATTTCACATAAACTGGCCCCTGATTATGCAAATATAATAGCCAAAGAATGTCGGGATCGGTTTGACTTCACCCAAGACGCAGATTCGAATGATAATTATCCAGATATATTGGACGATTACAAAAAGCTGATTAGCGAGTGCAACAGTTCTCTATCTCTGAGCGAGGCGCAGAAAAGTATGTTATATTTCCCTGGTCATGTCAAAGAGTTGGAATCATGGCTTCAGGATATATCGAAAGCAAATGAGGAAAAGGAAGAAGCCGACTCTAATCGACTCATTAGTTCTTCTATATTGCCGATAGAAGAAGTAAGCATTGAGCTGGTGGATAACACTTCTATACATGACGGAAAGAACTATGGTGGAGGAGGTAGCGGTGGTAGCAGCAATGACGACAAGGTAAAAAAACGTCATGGCAATTGGGCGGAAGACAAGGTGGTCGAGGCAATGGAGAAAGACCCACGTTATAAGATTATCCGCAAATGGTCGAAATATCTCGATAAATTGAATGGTAGCGATGAGGTAGGCTACGATCTGAGTTACGAATTAACATCGCGCCCCGGAGAGACGAGAATGCTTGAGATTAAATACAGCGACGGGAAGTCATTCATCATGTCTGCCAACGAATTCAATGTAGGCTGCAAGAATCCACTTTACGACTTTGCGCTTGTATCCCCAAAGGAAATTAAAATAATCCAAGGAGCACTGACTGATGACAGCCGTTATAGCGCTACAGCACATTCTTATAATGTCAAAGTATCAACCATAACGAAAAACGATGTATGTCTTTCAGATACTGATAGTAATGAGTACATTCAGTAGAGTAGTATAAGATGGACTGTTTTTTCCCTTTGTTTGGCTTTACTTTAATATACGTATATATGAGTACAGAGTTAAAGTAAAGTCATCTTTCTTTTGGTAGGCAATATGTATTTTGCTGTAATGCTTGTTTGTATATCATATCGGACATCACAACCTATGATATATAACGTAAAACTAAGATAAAGTTTTGCTACTGGAAATCAATTGTCCTAATTTTACAAATGATTAGATGAACCGCATAACCTATCATTTAATATATAAACACATACCATTTATGTACTATATGATATGTTGATATGATGGGGTCGTTTCAACAGGCCTCATCGTTCAAACAGGATTCCGGCTTTTATAAAGATGGGTTGGGTTCAACCACCCCATCTTTCCGTGTCCAAAGTTGCAATTTGCTCTTTTGGAATAAAAAATATGGCTCAAAATTTTGTGTTATGCCACAAAAACATTATGTTTGCATAGCATAATAAAAGCGTAATATGAACTTCGTTGATAGAATAGAAGAAACAGCACGACTGAGGGATGCTCTTTCAAGAGAGAAGTTCTCGTTGGTCGTAGTGTACGGTCGCAGGCGGTTGGGTAAATCAACACTTATCAAAAGGGGCTTGTCGGACAGTGATGTATATTTTCTTTCCGACCGTTCCGAAGGGCAACATCAAAGAATTTTGCTTGCAAAGGTGGTAGCGCAAGTATTTCCTGATTTTGATAAGCTGGTTTATCCGGATTGGGAATCTCTGTTTCGTGCGGTCAATTATCGCACAGACAAACGTTTCACGTTATGCTTGGATGAATTTCCATATCTTGTGGAGCAATCCCCGGAACTGCCGTCAGTGTTGCAGAAACTTGTTGATGAGAAGCAGTTGAAGTATAATCTTGTACTTTGTGGTTCATCACAGAATATGATGTATGGACTGTTTCTTGATTCTACGGCACCTCTCTATGGCCGTGCTGATGAGATTATGAGACTTACGCCGATACGTTTACCGTATATTCAGGAGGCTTTGAACCTTGACGCTGTGAGTGCCGTTGAAGAGTATGCTGTATGGGGCGGTGTACCTCGTCATTGGGAATTAAGAGAAACTAGAAACTCACTTTCCGATGCGTTGTGGCACAATATCCTTTCGATAAATGGGACTTTTTACGAGGAACCGATAAAACTGTTTCAGGATGATGTGAAGGATATTGTCAAGACTTCTACAATCATGTCCTATATCGGCTCCGGTGCAAATCGTCTTTCTGAGATTGCTGCCAGATGTAATGAGCCTGCAACTAATCTGTCACGTCCGTTGAAGAAACTTATTGACCTCGGATTTTTAGAGAAAGATGTTCCGTTCGGAATTGACGAAAAGAATGCGAAAAAGAGCCTATATAAGATTGCAGACCCATTTATGGCATTCTATTATCAGTTTGTTGTACCAAACCGTTCGTTTATCGAACTTGGCCGTCGTTTACCCATAGAACAGGCTTTGGCAGCCCATTTCCCGGAGTATGTGAGTATGCATTGGGAAAAACTATGCAGGGATGCTGTAACGGGAAATATGGTCAATGGAATTGTTTACGGTAAGGTAAAGCGCTGGTGGGGACCGGTTCTCAATGAGAAGAAAGAACCGGAACAAATAGAGATTGATGTGATGGCCGAGTCGCTTGATAAGAAATATTTGTTAGTTGGCGAATGCAAATGGACAAATCAAGAGAATGGCAAACAACTTACAGCTGAGCTTCTCCGTAAAGCCAACCTGCTACCATTTGCCAAGAATTACAAGATTCTCCCTGTCTTATTTCTTAAGAATGCACCGAAAGATGATGTCGGGAATGCGATGTTACCGGAAAATGTTGTTGAGTTGATGAAATGAATTGACTAAATTAAAGAACTATGAGCGGAGGATATTTAGATAGGAGCATATACGCAATGCGTGAGATTGCTGATACTATTGAGCGCGATATTGCGAGGGCATTGAAACCTAAACCTGAGAAAATTCAAGAGGACTATTGGAATATTTACGAGAAAGATTGCTTTGGCTCATACCATAGCTATAGAACTTATATGGATTTTGGCTGTTATGATGATGCGGAATCATTTCTTCTGAGATATAAAACCATTGTCAAGGCGGAACAAAAATATGCAGACCGACGATTCTTTGATGATGGGGTAATATTCCAATCAACAAAGCGATATATGTCCGACACTCCTGACGGTGAACAAATTCCGGTATTATACTCAATCCATCATTGTCATTATGACCGCTATCCGTATAATGCTGATGTGTTGGAATGGTCTGGTGAGACGATAAATGCAGTGAAGGAGGCCTATCGGTAAATTCGTATAGCGGAGATATATGCAGAACGAGTTGATTGGATGATGAGTGGCGATGATAGCGAAGAGTGTTTCCGTGAACGCATCAAGGAAGACTTGGAGGAGTTTGAAAAGGAATATGCCACTAAAGACTGGACTTTTCTCGATGAAGATGACGAATAAAAGTAATAATCTATACAATGAAATCAAATTATGTGGAATAGACATTGTGTTTATGCGGCATAATGCTTTTATGTAAGATATTATATGATATTCTTATCATGTTATTTTGAATATTATCTTTTTATGTTTAACTTTGTACTTGAAAATATAACACGAAGCAATATGGCGAAAATAGAATGCTCAAACCGATTGCGTGTAGTTCTAGCGGAAAAAGAAATAACCAATCGTTGGCTGGCAGAACAGATGGGCGTTACCGATATGACAGTGTCACGATGGAAGACTAATAAAGTACAACCATCAATGGCTCAGTTTGTAGAAATTGCCCAACTGCTAAAAGTGGATATAAAAGACCTTATAGAGGCCGATTTTAATTATGAAGTAGAATGAGTGGACAAAAAAAATATACATTTATAGATTTATTTTCAGGGTGTGGAGGCCTTTCAGAGGGTTTCATGTCATCTGGACATTTTCGAAGTCTTGCCCATATTGAATGGGAACTTCCTATGGTTCAAACATTAAGAAAACGCTTAATCCAAAAATGGGGTGAAACGGAGGAAGAAGCAAATAAGAAAGTGGTTTTATTTGATATACAGAAGACAGATGAATTGATAAATGGACAATGGTCAGAAGAATCTTTGTGTAAATATGGTAAAGATAATTCGGGGCAAGTGCTGAGTGGCTTAAAGACGATTATAGGTAGCGAGACTGTTGATTTCATTATCGGAGGCCCACCTTGCCAGGCTTATTCTATTCATGGCAGAGCCACAGATAAAAACTCAATGAACGATGATTATAGAAATTATTTGTTTGAAAGTTTTGTCAAGATGGTTGATTATTTTCGTCCCAAAGCATTCATTTTTGAAAATGTAACAGGAATGTTGAGTGCAAAGCCTGGTGGTATACCTGTTGTGCAGCGAATATATCAGGCTTTCAAAAATATAGGTTATGTGACATTGCATCCCGATGACTTCAAAAACGCTGTGTTTGATGCTTATAATTACGATGTTCCACAACATCGAGAAAGAGTCATATTAATTGGAATTAAGCAAGATGAAGGGTTCTCTATAGATAATTTTTATGCGAATCTGTCTCAGTGTGTATCAGGCACCCATAAAACGGTAAGAGATGCCATAGGTGCCCTGCCGCCACTTTATCCATTGGATCAAGTTGTTAAAAACAAAGGACGATATGTATCACATCAATGCAATGGAAAAGATGTATATCATACTCCTAGACATTGTAGTGCGAGAGACATTGAAGTGTTTAAAACATGGATAGGAAATAAAATGAACTATTGCACTCAACAGGAAGCTATTGACTTTTATAAGCAGATTACAGGGAAAGATACATTATACCGTAAATATCGTAATCTGGAATGGGATAAACCAGCACCTACAGTTGTTGCCCATCTTCAAAAAGACGGCTTTATGTTTATTCATCCAGACATAAATCAGGCAAGAAGTATAACGGTACGTGAAGCGGCATTGTTAATGACGTTTCCGAAGGATTATCAATTTGTTGGGAATAGAGCCTATTGTTATAAAATGATTGGGAATGCAGTACCTGTCAATTTTGCAAAGGCTATAGCTCAATCATTATATTTAACATTGGATTGAAATGGCAAATATATTAATAGCGTGCGAAGAAAGTCAGGCTATATGCAAGGCGTTTAGAGATAGGGGGCACAATGCGTATAGTTGTGATATACTCGAATGTAGTGGAGGGCATCCTGAATGGCACTTTAAACAGGATGTTCTTAAAGTTATACCAGAATGTGGTGGTACATTGGAGAATGGAGAAACATATTTTTTACCTAAAGGTGAAATGTGGGATTTAATGATTGCCCATCCTCCATGTACGTATCTTTCTGTAAGTGGAGCAAGATGGTTGTATCATCCGGAAGATTCTCACTTACCAATAGAAGAAAGAAGAGAACATCCACATCATATAGGAAGAAGGCAGTTGAAAAAGGAAGCAATAGAGTTTTTTATGGAGTTTACAAAGACCAATATAAAGCATTGGGCTATAGAAAACCCTGTAGGGTGTATGAACTCTGAGTATCGAAAACCAGACCAAATTGTTCAGCCATTCTGGTTCGGAGATTCAGCTTCGAAAAAAACTTGTCTGTGGTTACACAATTTACCGTTATTACAGCCTACTAATATGGTAGATGAAGGTCCTCGTGTGGTTCTTTCTAGTGGTCGGTCATTGCCCAAGTGGTATTCTGACTCCTTTAACACTAAGATTTCAACAGAAGAAAGAAGACGATTAAGAAGTAAAACATTCCCGGGTTTTGCAGAAGCTGTTGCGGAACAATGGGGTAAATACATAGAGCTATGATTTACATTTCAAAATTTCGTTCAAATGATTTGAATCCTTCAAAAGGGAAACAGATCGAATTTAATAAAGGTGTAGTTGATAAATTTTTCAACTTCACAGGTAGTGAGCATATTGTAGATTTTGAATGCCATTCTGTTTTAAACCCTAATTTGAAGGAAGATATTCATGTCGAATTTAAGTTGAGTCCATCGCGAGGCGATTATAAAATATATCAAAATAGTGATGGAACTAAGGATTTGAAAGATTTCTTTCTTGATACTCTCCATTTGGAAAGTGACAAAAATCTTGATGACTATTTTGCCATCAAGAAGAAAAACTCTACAAAATACATATTGTACTATTTGCCGAAGGATATAATCTTTAGTAATTTCTTTTCAATAGCGGCTAATGATCAGATCTTATTTATATCCGAGAAATCAGATGAAGTAAAAAATGAAGAATCAGATATACCAAAGTCTCGTCAAATAATATATTATGGCGCACCAGGAACCGGTAAGTCGCATAAAATTAAGGAAGCACTTGGTGAATATGAGGATTGTCCGGTGGATAAGAAAGTGCCGAAGGCAAACATCTTTAGAACAACCTTTCATCCAGACAGTGATTATTCAACTTTTGTTGGAGCATACAAGCCGACTAAGGGGAAGCGACCTTTGTATGGCTTGAACGGAGGCCTTACTGTACGATTGAATGACGGTGAGGATTTGAACGAAGATGTGATCACTTACAAATTTATCCCTCAGGCTTTTATGAATGCATATATGCGTGCTTATCAGACCGAGGATAAGGTGTACCTGATTATTGAGGAAATCAATAGGGGGAATTGTGCGCAGATTTTCGGGGATTTGTTCCAATTGCTTGATAGGGATGAAAATGGCAAGTCAGAATATACAATCAAGGCTGATGCTGATTTGAAATCTTTTTTGGAAGAGAAGCTTGGCGAAGATAATCCTGGAATAAAAGACGGAGAACTTTGTCTGCCGTCAAATCTGTATATCTATGCTACCATGAACACTTCCGACCAATCTCTATTCCCGATAGACAGCGCATTCAAAAGACGTTGGGATTGGGAGTATGAGCCGATTAAGTATAATAATACAGATTGGGTTATTGATATTGATGGGGTGAAATATAGATGGTGCGATTTCCAAAAAGAAGTCAATACACATATCTTAAAAGATACTAGTTCTGAAGATAAGATGTTGGGGGATTATTTTGTCAATCCGCCGGCAAAGGTCATATCCTACAACCTGTTTAGAAACAAGATATTGTTCTATTTGTGGAATGATGTCTGCAAAGATGGCGATGCCGATATATTCCCTACAGATACAGATTTCTCTTTTTCAAAATTGTATGATGACGATGGCAAGCAACTCGTTGTTTCGATGATGAACAAGCTAAATTTGACGCCGATTAACGGTGAACATGTAGAAAGTGATGAAGATGATAATGACATATTTGACGGTGACGACAATGATACATCCTCTATTCGATATTCTATTAATGACGGTAGCCCATTTCAAAAAACTAATCTTGCCTCAGAGCTATTCAAGGAATATATTAAACTTTATCCAGAATCCTCTGTAGAAGAAATTATTTCAAATTGGCGAAACTTAAAATGTAAGAAGCCGAAACATTTGATTGAGGATGAAGTAGGTTATCAGAGTTATATTAAACAATCTAAGGGCGATAAAACCAAGAATGAAAACAGATTCGAGCAAATTGATTTTAAAGGGCAAAAGGTATACTTGTGGAAAGGTTGGGGAGATGGAGTTCATGATAATATAACTCCATTTATAGAATTTGTAAATGCAGTTGATTGGGGCATTACAATTAAGCGTGTTTAGGTTATGCTGCTGTTTATTGAAGGATACCCATATAGTCTGAATGACGTAGTCAAGGATAATTTGACGGTCAGAGACATACTCAAAGATGTCGTGTCTGTTCCTGTAAAGGAGGACAAATATTCTTTCGGGTATGTCGGGTATTGTTATAGTAAGACAGCAAAAGATGTTGTATTCTTCTTGCCCAAAGTAGTATTGACAGGTGAGATAAACGAGGAGAGTGGGGATGATACGATATTCGGTGCTTCGCCACAGGAAATAATAGATTTTGAGTCCGATACGGTAAAAGCCAAGTTTACGGAAGAAGGCTGTAAGGAATACAAGGAATTCCTGTCCACTCTTTCGATTTGGATATATCGGACAATCAGTGTGTATAAGCAGACCCACAACGACAATATACTTGAAAGCAAAGAATATCAGTCCGAAAGCAGAGGGCGAAAACAGAAACACAACACCTTACTTGATGTAATAATAGCACTGAGAGATTTCAACAGAAACAATCAGGACTATTTTACCTTCGTGGCCAAGAACGTTCATTCCGGTTATAACAAAATCAACTGGAACAAGACCATAACTTCATCGCAAGCCATCATACAAAGAGGAAGTCCTGTTTACATCGAGCCGGTAAACAGGAAGAAAATGGTGAATTTTGACGAGGAGCTGCTTGTCATATATTTCTCCATTTTGAATTACATTCGAGAGACGCATGGATTCTCCTTTGAAATCAATATCCAATATCCGCTTATCAGTTGTGACAAGTTGAAGAAGTCTTATATTGACAGGAATCTTGGATGCCGAAGACTGAAACAAATCAAGTACAAATATTTCTCGGACAAGGCTCTTCGAATATGGGATTTGTGCTATGCTTTCTTTGACAGGGAGTATAAGATTGCAATGAACAGGCAGTCGGAGGACTATTTGCTGGCAAAAGATTTCGAGCACATTTTTGAAGTCATGATTGACACTCTGGTAAGTGGTAATGACAAGCAAAATTTGCCGAAAGAACTAACGGAACAAAGGGATGGCAAACTGGTTGACCACATGTTTGTCGGACAAGGCCTGATTGAACAATCCGATTTGACATCGGAGCTTACCTACTATATAGGAGACAGCAAATATTATAAACGTGCCAAGAATGACAGGACACAGCTTGGCGACAAATCGATATACAAGCAATATACATACGCCAGAAATGTCATTCAATGGAATATGAATCTGTTTTTGGACGGTGACGGTAACGGAGCGTACCCTCAGTTAAGGGATACATTGACGGAAGGATATAATCCTATCCCCAATTTCTTTATCAGTGCTCGGATTCCCAATAAAAAGGTTGGTGGAAGCAAATTTCTGTCCTTTGATGATAAGGAGTTGAAAGCACAGAATGGTGGCGTACAACTGAATCGCCAATTTGAAAATCGTCTGTTTGACAGGGATACGCTGTTGTTGTGCCATTATGATGTAAACTTTTTGTACATCGTTTCGTTGTATGGTCGAAATAATAAAAGTGCGCAAGCAGCATGGCGAGAGTATGTCCGAAAAGAATTCAGAAATAAGATTCAAGGCACTCTCAACCAACTGTATACTTTTCGTATCATCCAGCCACGTAAAGGAATGGATTGCTATCAGTTCCTGAAAGAAAACTTCAGTCAGCTAAACGGAAAGCTTTATCGTTCTATGTCGAATAAGAACTACTTGGTTCTTGCTTTGATGAAAGATGATGAAGAAAGCAAGGGGCTTTGGAAACGGCTAAAGGTTAGGGATGCTGTTATAAAAGATGAAATTGCAGAAAATGAATCTGCACTACAAAACGTACAAACCCATTTTTATGTGAGTGAAGCATTCGAACTTACTACGGAATTGCAGATAGAAAATATTCCTAATGTAGGCACATTGGAACAATTACCACAGCAATCAAAGAAATCAGGAGTATTGATGGTAATGATGGAAAATTATGAAATGAAAAGTCCCAAGTTCCTTCCTGCTGGGAAGATTGCTATTGGTATCAAATATACAAGAGACGGTATAGAAATTGTAGAAAATCTTCAATCTATAGGATATGTACTATTCCACACTCGTAAGGATATGGATCAGCATCTGTTTCCTGCAACGAATATCCGTCTTGTAAAATTTGCAGAGGAAGTACCTACAAATATCTACAAAAATGTCTCTACTACAGAGATGTACGTCTTAGTCGTTTTTGATAATTTAAGCGAGTTGGATAGTTCATCTATCCATTCAGCGAAGAAAGCATATACTCTAACAACAAGGTATGATGCTCAATATACGGAAATAAATGAAATTTTAACTATCAAATAACATAGATATGGTAATCAAGCAAATACAAGTTAAGAACTTTCGTTTGTTGAAAGAGTTCACGATGGAAATGGAGGATGAGCTTTCTCTTGTCATAGGGAAAAACAATGTCGGGAAGACCTCGTTACTTGTGATACTTGACAAATTCTTGAATCAGGGAGATCGCAAAGGATTTCAATACAATGACTTCAATTTGGATTTTCGTTGCCAATTGAAAGATTTGATAGAAAAGGATATAGTTGATGATACAAAATATAAAGAGATCGGTATTCAGTTAAGGCTTTTAATTGGGTATGATGACCATGATGATTTGGAATATATTAGTCCAATCCTTATGGACTTGGATGCTGACAATAATTTCTTGGGATTGGGCTTTGATTACATCCTCACTTATGACATGTATGTCAATTTGAAGACTGCTTACCAGAAGTTTATTGAACACGAAAAGAGTAAGGAAGAGAATTCACGTGAGCATGGAGGAGAATATACAGCAAAAACTCTTGATGATTTTTTGGATTCAAAACAATCAAACTATTTTGTGACTATTCGTAAGTCTATCTTAGTAGACAAAACAGACGGAACCTTTAAAGAGGAACAATATATTAATTTGAAAGATGCTACTAATTTTAGGTTATATGATGTGATCAATTTCCAATATATCAATGCTAAAAGAAATGTTGATAACAAGGATGTTGATAAAACATTGTCGTCTCAGACGTCCGAATTATACAGAATTCAAGAAATGGCGGATGAACAACAGGATGTCATTGAAAAGTTCCAAGATAGTTTAAAAGATACCGATAAGGTCCTATCGTCTATTTATGACAATATGTTTTCAGATATTGTAGATAAAGTCCGAAGATTCGGAGGCATGTCAAAAAACGAAACGATTATTAAGGTTGTATCATCTTTGCAACATCGAGAGATGTTGAAAGGAAATACTACAGTAGTTTATCAACAGGAAGACAAAGAACTTCCGGAAAACTATAATGGACTTGGGTATATGAACCTTATTTCGATGATCTTTGATATTGATTTGATAATAAAGAGAATGCAAAGAAATAAGGAACGAAAGCCTGCGGATATCAATCTGTTGTTTATAGAGGAGCCAGAAGCACATACACATCCACAAATGCAATATGTATTTATCAAGAATATCAAAAATCTTTTGCGTCAAGGAATACAACACAAAAATGGCATAAAGCGAAAACTACAATACATCATAAGTTCTCATTCTTCTCATATCGTATCTGATTGCGATTTCGATGATATCAAGTACTTGACACACCCTATTTGCAATGGAAGTGTTGAAATAAATGCAGTCATAGCAAAAAACATAAAGGAGCTTCAAAATGAATACTACGATGAATATAAACACTATTTTGCCTTTCTAAAACAATATCTGACGCTGAATAGGAGTGACTTGTTCTTTGCGGATAAGGCGATCTTTATTGAAGGTGATACAGAAAGAATACTACTTCCTGCTATGATGAAAAAGATAGACCAAGAATGCGAGTTGGAAGGTAATGAAGAATTTCTCATGTCGCAGAACATTTCTATTATCGAAGTAGGGGCATATTCTCATATATTTGAGAAATTTTTGAGATTCATTGGGTTGCGAAAATGTCTGGTTATAACAGATATTGACTGTTGCAAGTCTGTGATAAAAAAAGACAAGAACGGAAAGGAAGGGACGTATATTGAAAAAACGAAGTATGATGCAGCGGATGACACAATAGTTACTTCTAATGCGTCTATCAAATTCTTTTTGAATAACACCAAAAAGGTCAAAGATATTCTTGCAATGTACCCCACCATTCTGTCATGGAACATTAAGAATAAAAGGTGGGAAACAGATGAAAGAGGATATTTAAGACTTACATTCCAATATGGCAAGAAAGACACATATCAACCACGTAGTTTTGAAGATGCCTTCTTTAGTGAAAATGAAAAGTTCATTACTGAAAATACTTTTTCTTCACTACATCCAAATAGCTTAGAGCAATTTAAAAGTGATAAAGATGCTTATGAACTAGCAAACAATGGCGTGAGTGGAAAATCATCCCTTGCTATCGAAATATTGCTCAACAGCAAAAAGGAAGGTTCTTGCGATTTTTCAAATTGGGTTGTTCCTACATATATAAAAGAAGGACTATTATGGCTGAGGAAAGATTAAAAGATGAATTACAAAATATAACTGAGCAAATCACTAAAGGTCATCATTTTTTATTAAGTGGTGGGGCTGGTAGTGGCAAGACTTATACTCTTGTGCAGGTTGTTAAATGGATTATTGAAAATTATCCATCGTCACAAGTGGCTTGTATTACATATACGAATGCTGCCGTTAAAGAAATAGCCGAACGGGTGAACCATGACAATCTCGTAGTTGCTACAATACATGATTTCCTTTGGGATAATATTAAAAATTATCAAAAAGAATTGTCCCAAACTGTTATTAGGCTACTGAATATGCCGGATTCTGGATTGCATATTTCTGGCCTAGACGAAATTCCAGTGGATTATTTTTGTAATAGAGATAAACCTGTCACCATAAGTTACCAAGAGCATACAAATCTTAAGGAAGGAATTTTGTCTCATGATGAAGTGATTGTTGTTGCCTATGAGATGTTTAAAGAATACAAGAAACTATGTGATATTCTAAAGAGTCGCTATCCTTTTATTTTGATTGATGAATATCAGGATACATTTCCTATGGTAATTGAGATTATGCTCGGTTTCTTGAAGCAGTCCGACAAAAAGAACATTATCGGTTTCTTTGGAGATGCTATGCAGTGTATCTATGATAAAGGTGTTGGCGATTTGAATAAATATAAGTTTGATGGTACGAAAGGAGAAGTGTACGAAGTTCAGAAGTGTCAAAATAGACGAAACCCTTCATTAGTTATTGATTTAGCTAATAAAATTCGCACAGATGGGTTGGTACAAGAACCTTCTAATGATGACAAGGCACCAAATATGGAAAATGGTCATGTTAAGAGTGGTGAGGTATTGTTTGTATTTTCACAACAAGAAGGAAACGTATTGCCAAATGTAAGATCATATCTTACTCAGCAAAAAGGTTGGAATTTTCATGATGCAAAAGTAACTAAAGAACTGAATTTGACTCATAATCTCATTGCTGGAAAAGCCGGTTTTGCAAATTTAATGGAAATATATAATGGCGATCCAATTCTTGGGTATGTGAAAAACAAAGTCAAGCCTTGTGCAGAAGCCTATTTTACAAAGGATGAAATGGAAGGGAAAACATTGGCTGACATTTTGAATGGTCTGCAAGCCAAAGGAATTGAATCAAATCAATACGAACCGACCAAAACTCAAAAAAGTTTTATCACAAGTCATGCTCTCTTATACGAAAGGGCAAAGAAGTATAAATTTGAGAGTTTAATACATACTTATGTAGATAAGTCACAATTGGTTGATGACAAGAAACAAAGTGAAGATGAAGAAAGCAAAACGGGGTCAAAACGTTCTCCTTTAGTAAAACATCTCTGCAAGATAGAACAAGCTATTAGGCGTTTTAAAGATGGTAATGTCTCTGAATTTCTCAAAGTCACAGGATATACGCAAAGTCGTTATTCTGGTGACGATAGAAAAATAAAGAGTAAAGCAGACAAGATAAGATTAAACGAGTCTATTAATAAGCTACAGAATGCGGATACTAAGACTATAAGGGATGTGATAGAGTTAGCAGACAAAGAGAGTATTTGTTTGATTGATGACAAGTTAGATAATTATAAAGAGCGTTACCCTTATATTTACGACAGAGTGATGGAGGTTTCATATAGCGAATTTGTAAATTTGTATGATTATCTTGAGGGACAAACTCCATTCTCCACTCAACATAAAACAAAAGGGGCAGAATTTGATAATGTTCTTGTTATTCTTGATAATGGAAGGTGGAACAACTACAATTTTGAAAAATTGTTCACCGCTTCTATAGATGAACTCCAGGAATCTGTAGTGCAACGTACTAGAAAAATTTTCTACGTGTGTTGTACTAGAACAAAGGAGAAATTGGCTGTCTATTATCATAAACCAAATGCTGACGTTTTAGCTAAAGCACGAGAATTATTTGGAATCCCTAATGTGATAGAAATCCCCAAGAATTAAATATACATTAGGAACAATAGTAGGATATAATGGTTTCATTTGAAGATGGATAAACTGACCAAGGAACAGCGTCATCGTTGCATGTCTGCAATAAAGGGCAAGGATACTAAACCTGAATTACTGGTAAGAAAGTTCTTGTTCAGCCGTGGCTTTCGGTATAGGCTGAGTCACCCACGGCTTCCCGGACATCCCGATTTGGTTTTACGTAAATACAGAACTGTTATTTTCGTAAATGGCTGCTTTTGGCATGGTCATGAAGGATGCAAATATTATGTTCTACCCAAAACAAATGTTGAGTTTTGGAAGAATAAAATTGAGCGTAATCGGAGCAGGGATATAGAGGAACGGCAGCAGCTAACTTCAATGGGTTGGCATTGTATTACCGTTTGGGAATGTCAGCTGAAACCGAAAGTCCGCCAACAGACTTTAGAGGCTTTAGAATACACGCTTTACCATATTTATCTTGAGGATAGAAGAATCAAATCATATGAGACAACTGAAGAAGAATATAGCATGGTGGCAGAACCCGTTGAAAGTTATGGCAAATCGAAATAAGTAATCAAGGTGATAAATTATTTTTCCCAAACAAAGAAATTAATTCGGCTTATAAAATACAAACAATTAAAATGAAAGATAACTATATTTATGATGTCAAACTTCGTTGTGCAACATGTGGATGCGATGACCAATTCGAATTCAACGAAGATAAATCGTATGTCAAATGTACTTTCTGTAATAGAGAGTATTTAGGTGGTATTGAGGAGTTGAAAGAGCTAAATGTTGAAACTATTGAAGAAGTCAAAGAACGATTCCGAGAAGATGCTTCAAAATATATTCACGATGAACTTAAAAAGGCATTTAAAGGTAATAAGTATATAAAATTTAAGTAAATGTGTTGTTTAATGGATATAATCAAAAATTGGGGCGGTCATATAATGTCAGTTTTAGGTATATTGGGCGGACTTTGGGCGTATTTTCGTCATGATAGAAAGATTAAGAGTCAAGAAAAGATACTGAATGATTTGCAAATCAAACAGATGGAAAAGGAACTGGAGAAAGAAAGTATGGCAGATATGAAAGCAAGAATAATCTCTGGTTATAGAGGAAATGCCAAAATTAGATTTATCAATGCAGGAAAAGTAGACGCCCAAAATGTAAGGATAGTAATTTTATCTTCAGAGGAAGATATGTCAGGAATTATTTATTCAAATTGGGGACCTTACAATGTAGTTAGTCCTCAACTGTACAGAGAAGAGAATCTTGCATTATGTGAGGGGCATTCGGATACCATAAATTTGAAAATTATTTGGGACGATGAATATCAAAAGAATCGTTCCGTTTCATTGTCAGTCCCTTTTTAAATATGCCGATAATTGCATAGTTAGATAAGTTATGCCAAAGAATATAGAAATACGAAATAGTACGGCTGAGTTTCTCATCTTCATGCTTGAAGGCAAGGAGGATGGAATTCAGGTGATGTATAAGGATGAGACCATTTGGTCAATGCCGTATTGGATATGGCAGAAAGAATGGCCAAGCGACATATTCCTATGACAATGGAAGATTGGGCAAGGCGAATAGACATAATCTTGGAAGCCGGAGGAGATGGAGTATTGACAGATGCTGGGAGAATAACGGCAGAGTTTGCCAAGTCTTTTGCAGAATCTGAATTTGAGAAATACCGTATCATTCAAGACCGTCTTTTCCAATCTGATTTTGACAGGTTCAGTGATGACAACCTTCTTCCGATTGAATAGAAGTGTAGATAACCATTTGTCTGAAGGTATTAGAAAAATTCAAATATCTTCGGACAAATGGTCTGAGAATGCCAATATGTTTAGAATAGTTTGGTAATATCCATCGAAAGGAAATCTTTTGCAGAGATGCCTCCGTCACCAACGATAAATGAAGTGGTGGGATTGAACAATCCCTTGAATTTTTCCAACCCATCGGTGCGTTTTTCCGCATTGCTTTTGATTTCTATTGCGACTACGGACTTGTTTTTACGGAGAATGAAATCCACTTCATCATTACGTTCTCGCCAGTAAAACACCTCAAAACGACGTGAAAATGCCTGACTTACAAGATAGGCTCCAATTCCTGATTCGAAAATAGGTCCCCATGCTTTTCGGTCTGTAATGGCTTGTTCAAAAGTCAAACCATTGTAAATCATTTTTAGTGCGTTGTTATAAACCTGAAATTTCGGGATACTTGCTTTTCGCCGCGCTTGGTCAATGCTATATTTCTGCAAGCCACACAACATTCCGCTTTCACCGAGCAGATTGATATACCCGGCAAGAGTAGCAGTGTTTCCTGCATCTTGCAATGAGCCAAGCATCTTATTGAGAGAGAGTAATTCACCGGAGTATGCAGCACCGAGTTCAAATGTTTGTTTCAACAAAGCAGGTTTGCCGATTGGGGTATCCATCAGTATGTCTTTATTGATTGTAGCATCAATTATTGCCGATTGGATATACTGCTGAAAACGTTCCTCGTCACCAATAAGTGAAACGGCTCCAGGATAGCCACCAAAGAAAATATATTGATCAAGCGACAAACCGAAGGCATCGCTCATTTCGGTATAGCTCCAATGGCTCATACGAATTTCCTCAAATCGTCCGGCAAGAGATTCCGATAATCCTTTTTCAAGCAAAACACGACTACTGCCAAGCAACAACACCTTCACATTGACGTCATTGAAAGAATCGCTATCCCATTCTTTCTTGACAGCTTCACTCCAATTGAAAATTTTCTGTATCTCGTCTATTACGAGAATAACACTTTCCCATCCGTTGCTTTCTTTCAAACTTCGGACAGCAGACCAACAATCGGAAATCCATGCGCTATTTGTGGCAGGAACATTGTCTGCCGAGTAGAATTGATATGGTGCATCCAAATCTTTCAAAACTTGTTTTACAACCGTAGATTTTCCTATTTGGCGTGCTCCCATAACGACTTGGATAAACTTTCTTGGCTCTTCAAGCCTGTTTTTAATTATCTGATATTCTGCTCTTTTATACATGGCTTTACATTTTACGCGGTGAATTGAGTATTTTTACGCAGTGCAAAGGTAATAGTTTTTTGATACTTACGCAAGTTTTTGTTTTTCAATGTCTATTTCAGCACTTTGGGCAGGAAAACCGTTATTACAATCCCTAAAACAGCCACGGCAGAACACCAAGCCACAGCCTTCCAAATCACAGCCGAGTGTAAAATCTCAGCATTAGCCACGATTATGCAGACGAAAAAAGAAGATAGAGCAACCAGTATTATAATGGTGATGTAAAATGCGGTGACCGGGATGGGAATGAAGTTGGCAGCTTTCTTAATTCTTCGCTCGGCTTCTTTGCATTTGTTCTCTATCTGACCGACAAAATTACAGAGAAGGGTAGCCCCGAATTTTAGAGCCAGGTTCTGCATTTCGTCTGAAATATATGGTTCACACTTCTGGATAGATTCGGACAGGATTTCAACTTTCGTTCGTAACTCATGCACATTGTCATTCAGCTTGGCCAGTTCCTTTACGTTTAAATCAAGCAGGCGGTTTTCTTCCTCTAAAAAATCGTTGTGAGGATTGTTTTTTACCGTCTTCGCTTCATTCATTTCTGCTGTGAAATCAAATTTCTCTTTCATGGCTTATCGTTTTAACCCTGTTTTCGGTTTCTTTCCAAGGGTACGAGTGGCTGCACGAGCGCATCTACGTGCCCATTGCAAATCGTCTTCGTCCTTATCTCTCCAAGGCAAATCGCTTTGAGAACCTCCGCCACCGCCTCCTCCAGTAGCAACATTGGGCGTTTCAAGCAGTCCGATGAATAGAGCAACAGCCATATCGGTGAGCTCCTGATTGTTCTCAGTATCTCTGTAATCAAACTCATCATTGAAACATTCAAGCACTTTTTCAGGAATATAGAAACGCTGTTCTTGTCCTGAATGAGTGAGGGTATAAGAAACCGTATCAGGGCGATAGCTGGTATAATAATCCACCGGCCTTGCCGATTTTTCTGCCAATGTAGGTAGAGTAGGCTGCTGGCCGTTGTTCATAGCGACATTGGGTTGATGATGTAACTTCTGCCAAGTATGCTCCAGTTTTGAAGCCATCAGGTTTCGGGCAACTCCCAATTCGGAAGCCTTGTATTTGGCATTCCCTTTTCGGATAACATAACCACGAATCACGCCTTTCTTGTCCAACCTTTCATGTACAGTATATCCTTTTTGTATGAGGGCAGCTTTGTAATTTTCCCAAGACCACTTTGGCATTGCTTTCAAAATACTCATGCAATCCCGATTAACTTGATGAATGTTGGCAATCCTTACTTCGGCAGCCGTTGTCCAACCTCGTTTCTTTGCTACTCGCTCGGCAGCACGCTGCGCACGAAGATGAATGTTGTGGTCGTTGTTGATGTTACCGTCTTCATCCAAACGGCAGACAGCGGCATGAAGGTGTGGTACTTCACCCGCGGATTCTTTATGTAGCCAAACAGAGTATTTGCTGTTAGCCAGATTGGTTTGACAGGAGCGGACTTTTCCGTCCTTGCCTGTAAACACTTGTTTGTCAAACTCAGCAACAAAATCCTGCCAGAGCTTTTGCCAGTCTTCGATGTCGAAGAAACGGGTATGTTCGACAGAGGGACTTAGCTCGATTCTGATGACAGAGTTCTTGATAGGTTTGAAGCGTGATAAGGTCAGTTGCATGGAGTTCCATATACCCATAGCGTCCAGATGGGAAGGGAGTATATTGTCCAATATCCGATAGATTTTCTCGGGGTGTTTCTTTTGGGCAGATTCACCGGTGATGTAACGAATATCGTTTATTCCGTGCGATATTGCTTTAGCCTTTGCTATCATAGTTCTTCGGATTTTTCGTTAGACGGTATCTTATTTCTCTCTTTTACGGCATTCAGAAATTGGCAGACACTTTCAGCAATATTTCCAAGTTCTTTGAGCCAGCCGACCATGAACGGTACCTGATTGAACAATATCATTCGTTGCTTTGTGGACATTCCACGAAGTGCGGAAGTGTATTTTACAAGGTCAGACCGGCAGTTGTCCAAATTCTGTAACAGGTCTGTTTCTTCTTTTGAAAGCCTTGGTTTTGGCCGGTAGTTGTATGCACAGGCAAGCAAGTAATCACTTACGGTCATACCGCATTTCTCAGCCTGTGATTTTATATACTCCTTCTGACTTGGAGTTACTTTAGCTCCGATAAAGACGTTCCTTGTTTCTTTGTTTTCCTCAGAGGATTGTGTTTGTACTTCAATATCTTGTTCCATATAAATAGCTGTAATTGTTATGATTAGGTGCGAGCCTGCGAGTACCGCACCTGTGAACTGAGTGAACAGGCGAGAGCGCCAATGTACAACCATAACGCAGTGAGGTTATACCTTGGCATATCTCGCAACAGATACCTGTTGTTTTCGTCTTACCTGACTTCTTGGATGTGTACAAAGAATAGGTATAGAGACTGAAAATGTGAGATGAAAATTATTTCCATCAGCCAACTGCGCTTTATTCCTATATTTACACCCAGAGAATAAAGTAAAGTCGGACTCAATAGTGATAATCCCGATTAAAACAGTATTCCTTCCCATCTTTGGTGACCATTCGCTTATTGCTTAAAAAGGTGGCGACTTTTACGGCTTTGTTATAGCCGAGTTTTATGCCCTGTTGAGCATAGCCGTCTTTCAAGCGTTGCACATAGTCATTATAATTGGCGATACTTCCATTGGAGAAAGCGGCATCCAATGCTGTCCGATGTACAGATTCGGCGATGTCTCTGTACGGATCAAACTCTTCTTTGGTTGGTCGTCCTCTCTTCTTCTCTTTGGCAATATAGGATTCTACCAGTTCCGGTAAGGCGGCTTCGTTGATGCGGAAAGCAAAAGGTTCAAACTCGCGGTCGCGGATATGGATGGCTTCGACTACGCTGATGGATTTGTCTTCTTTGTCCACTTCCACCTGCATCACAGTCTCGGCCTTGTTATTGAGTTCCGTGCCAATGTGCCCACGTGCGTGTTCATCATTCTTGTTCTGATGAAGAATGGTGTGGATATGAATTTGGTAATCATCCGTCCATTGCATAAACTTGGATATAATTTCCGTGGACTCATTGGGCGAATTGATGTCATAAAGAAAATCACGGATGCCATCTATAACCACCAATCCTAAATCAGGGATTGAGCCAATGGCTTGTCCGACTATTGCCAACCTCATTTCAGGAGAGTATTTGCGCAACCCAAGCATGATCAGATTGTCCGCATTTTTATCATTTGGGAAATCTGCCATTTGTAAAATGCGAGCCAAGACTTTTTTGCAATGGTATTCTGCCTGTTCGGTGTCTATATACAGAATCTTCCGTTTGCCTTCGGGAAACGAAGCCCGATAATGAAGTACCGTGCCATTACACAATGCCGAGGCAACAACGGCAGAGACATTGAAAGTCTTTTTACTTTTCGCCTTGCCAATAGAAGCACTGAAATTTCCCAACGTTCCGATAGTGGCATCACCGACCATCAATACAACAGGAGGCTGTTCATATACATCGGTTACGCTTACCACTGATTCTTTTATACAAGTGTTCAGTTCCTCTGTGGTAGGAATCTTTTGGTTCGTCTTTTCCATATCCTACCAGTTTTTAGTCGCAGCCTTGTGTCGGGTTGAAGCCAGTATTCGTGCGTGCTCCTCTTCTATGCTCATTGGGGCATTTCCCTTCCTGCCGGTTTCCAACCACTTGTCCAGTTCATCACGATAGATAAAGAGATGCTTCCCCTGCTTGATGACAGGAATACCGCCATGCTTGGCTTTGTAGTAGAACGATGATTTGGAGATGCCGAGATAGCTGCACACCTCTTCTACAGTCATAGGAACGTGAGTGTCCTCCTTTACTTCGTGCTGCTGATTAAGTTTATCTTTCAGCAGATTTTCCATACTTGTGATTCTCTCGCACAGTTCGCCTACCACTTCGGGTAGGTCGTTAAACGTTAATTTTTTTGTTTGCATGTCATATAATTTTTGAGATTAAACATGCTGCAAAACAATAGAATGATGTTACGCAGGGAATCGTCAGTCAGAAGTAATTGTGTAGATCCGAATTAAATCATTTTAGTTGATAGAATAGGGCTGATTATTCTTGCTCTTTCATCATACAATTGAAATGATAGTCTCCATTTTTCGGAATATCAAGAGGTATTTTACAGTTATCTTGGGTACGCAGATTTTTAGCCAAATAGTCCAATGTTGCATCTTTCAGTTCGTGCGGAAAAAGGATGTGTATAAACATTGCCCTGTTTTCAAGTTTGAGATTCAATCGTTCACCGATATTCCAAGCGTAATGCCTTATATCAATGGATTTGATAGGATTGTCAGATTTTGACCGTATGGGTTTGTATAAATCAGTTTGACCATGTGCCAGGTACTCGATATTTTTGTGAAGGACGGCAAGGTCTTCTTTTGTAAAATACTTAGCCATTACAAAGGTGGTGTATTCGTGGATGGCATTCAAAATCTCCTTCTGTTTAGCGGCTTTCTCTTGTTCAACTTCGGCAAGTCGTTCCTCATAATTATCAACAAAGGTGTGGAGCGCAGTATTTTTATTGGCTGTCGGCTCTTCAACGATGGGCGTTTCTTCAATGATTGGTATTTCTTTACAGATAGGCAATTCTTCAGTAACGGATTTTTCTATTGGCAGTTCCTGGATAGCCGAGTTTGATATGATTTGCTTGCCAAAAGAAAAATCCATGTCGATGAAGGCAACAAATTTCTCAAAATAGCGTTGCACTATTGCACAAGTGAGTATTATCCCGACCGTCCAAAGTATAACAGGAGTAGTATAGTCCATCAGATTTACCTGAGAATTCTTATAAATGTAGGTGGCGATTATTGCGTACAGGATAACTGCCACGGCAAAAATAGAACTTGCCTTTTTTGTGTGATTTTGATTGCTATGTGTCATAAACTAATACTATTTGAATAGATTGGTAGCACAAAGTTAGACACACAATTTCAAATAGTTATAAAAGAATGCAGTTAAGCGGTGTATTTTTAAGAAAATATAGGCTTAAAGTATAAATCATACTCAATAATCATACTCTAAGCCTATTCGGTGTAATAAAATCAGGATGTTTTTAGCCTTTTCGGATCAATGAAATTTTCTTGCTTGCTTCCACTTTGTTGCTGTCCACGACCTTCATATAACGCTGCGTCGTAGTAATGCTCTTGTGTGCCATATTACTTTGAATGGTACGAGGATCTGTACCGGCTGCTGCTTGAAGAGTTGCGTATGTCCTACGGAATGAGTGGAAAGTTATGTGTTTTGTAATCCCGGCAGACTGAAGCCATTCTTTCAGAGGAACTTGTGTCCAGCATTTTTTCAATCCTTGGAACACCAAACCTTTTTTCTCAGGGGAGTAGCCAATCAACTCCAACGTTTCTTCGCTGATGGGAATAATATCTTCTGTTTTAGTCTTTTCCGTAATGGTGTGAACACATTTGCCTCCGGCAGGAAAATCAACGATTTCTTCCCAAGTGAGGGTGAGAATATCGCTGATTCGCAGGCTGGTTAATATGGAAAAGAGCGAAGCTGTCTTTAGAACAGGTATCTTGCATGGCGTTTCGGCAAGACGGTAAAGTTCCTCTGCACTCAAAGCCTCTTTGGGAATATCTACTGTTTCTATCTTCTCCAGGAAGTCATTGACATTGGTCTTTATCATCCGGTTGCGGTAGAGGATTTTCAAGAAGCCTCTGAATGTAGACCAATAGCCAGAAGCCGAATTGCGGCTGACAGGTCTGTCTCGTCTGAGCTGTTTGGCGTGAAGCAGATATTCACGGAATTTATTGCATAAGTCCACATCAATATCTTCAAAGGTACATTTGCCATGCACGAAGTTACAAAAGTGTTGATACACGAACTCCCATTTCTGGTCGTGCTTGCGAAGCTGCTTACGATAGTATTCCAAGAAGTCTGCTTTGTACTTGTGCTTGTCGAAAAAATCATACCGTTCGTTTACGATAGATTCAAAGCGACGGCATCGGATGGCTTCCGCCTTTTCCGACATGGCGGCATTGAAATCTCGTTCACGCTGGTTCTTGGGATTGGCATAGATATAGATGTTCAACCCCTCGTGACGGATGGTCTTCATCGTCTCCATGTCACGATAGCCTGGATAATAGTCCAGATAGAAAGAGAGCATCCCATGTTTCAAAGGACGTGTTCTCAATGTTACTGTTTTACATTCTGACATAATACAATTATTTGTAGTTGTTATTGAAATCTGTTGCAAAAGTGCGTAATGGCTTGATGCAGACATCGTCCATTTTGGAATCATTGTCTGAATCAGTATCTAAACATTATCGGGCACCCATTATGCGGTCGAAATCCACCTTCAGGAACCTGACGAAACGCCCTTTCTTCTCTCGTTTGATTTCGTGGAATTGCAGAATGCCATAGACAGAATCCCGTGTAAGATTGTATTTCTTCATGGCTTCCTGCACGGTGTAGTACTCCGAAGCATTATCTTCGGCAGTCTGCTTGGATAGGTCAAAATGTAGCTTTGAGTAGAATATCTGACCGTGTTCTTTCTTGGACGGGATGTTGTTGCGATAGACATGGGAGCGGATGGCAACCCGACTCATCCCATACTTTTGTTCTATCTCTTCGGGAGTGTACCATTCGGTCAGATCATTATCTGTCTTGTACTTGGCAAAAGCAGCATCAATATGCTTTTTGCTGTAATAGTTGAACTGACGGATACGGATTTTGGGGATATTGTTCTCTCTTGTATATGCCCAAATCCATTTTTGAGATACTTTGTACTTCTCGGAAATTTGTTCGGCTGTGTAATACTCTGTAATATCGAGGTCGTCTTTGACCCTTTTTCGTTCATAGGGGCGAGTCTTAAGCATCAGCTCTATATCTGCCCTACGAATGATAGACATCCTTGCACTGATTCTTGAAGCTCTCAATTTGTCCTCTTTGACGAGCTTGTAAATGTATTGGCGAGAAACACCCATTAATTGTGCTGCTTGTGCAAAAGTAAAGTAGTCTTGATGGTCAAGTTTACTTTTGACTTCTATCAAATCCTGTAACTCACGAAGTTCGAGTCTTCGTTCTCTCATACGATGTTTGTAGCCTTGACTGGCACATTGGTGGCTACAATAATTAGTGGTAGTTTTCTTCGCAATGAATGGCTTACCACACCATTGGCAAATTCTTTTTACTTCCATGTTGTTTTCTCCATATTTTTAGTGAAACCATATAGTTTTAATTTCGCTTTTTGTCTACCTATGTAAACCATTGTCAACACATGTTGTCGACTACCTCAGTGTGACATCGGGGACAAACCCCAATTTGTTTCGCGGTAGAAATATGGTAGAAAAATATGGTGAACAACACTATCCAATCGCTATGAACTGGATTTGGGGTAAATAAAAAAGCCGCTGAATTTCAGCGACTTCATTATAGTTGGTTCTAATTCGTTGCAGTTAATTGCTATATATCATTTCCCGATGCAAAACTTGGAAAATATGGTCCCAAGTATTTCGTCAGTAGAGATTTGACCGGTGATTTCTCCGAGGTAGTGCATGCATTCTCTAATGTCTTGGGCGAGGAAGTCTCCGGAGAGGCCGGATTGTAGGCCGTTGAGGGTACGTAGGATTGCGTCGTGGGCATTTAGCAGGGCTTCGTAATGACGTGCGTTGGTGACGATAATGTCATTTTCGCCAGTTTGTGTTGACTGTATGGTATCTGCAAGCTGTTTTTCGAGTACGTCGATATTTTGGTCGTGTGAAGCTGAAAGAAAGATGAACGAAGTGTTGGGCTTTTCACGAGTGAGGCGTTTGTATAGGTCTGTGAGTTGTTGTTGGGTTGCGGATTCAATCTTATCTATTTTGTTAAAGGCAACGATGAGGCGTTTATCCGTGCAGTGGGGGAGGACTCTTCCAGCGATTTTTTCAATGTCTTGTGTCGATCCAGTGGCATCAATGAGCCAGATGACGATGTGGGCTTGATCTAGTTTTTGGAAGGTGCGTTCGATCCCCATATTCTCGATGGCATCGTGCGTTTCCCGTATACCGGCAGTGTCGATAAAGCGGAAAGTAATTCCTTGTAATACGACAGTATCTTCGATGACATCGCGGGTTGTACCGTGTATGTCCGAAACGATGGCTTTATCTTCTTTGACAAGGCGGTTGAGCAGTGTCGATTTCCCGGCGTTGGTTTCTCCTATAATGGCGGTAGGTACACCGTTTTTGATGGCATTGCCGAGTGTGAACGAATCGGAAAGGCGCTTAATGACTCGTTCTATTTCACTGGCGAGGTCGGTTAGTTTCTCCCGGTCGGCAAATTCTACTTCTTCTTCGCTGAAATCAAGTTCGAGTTCGACGAGCGAGGCGAATGTGAGTAGTTTTTCCCGTAGTTGGATAAGTTCTCGGCTGAATCCTCCACGCATTTGTTGCATAGCTAAACGATGAGAGGCCGCCGAGGTGGAAGCGATAAGGTCGGCCACGGCTTCGGCTTGCGAGAGGTCAAGTTTCCCATTGGTAAAAGCCCTACGGGTAAATTCTCCCGGTTGGGCCAGGCGGCAGCCTGCTCGCAATAGAAGGCTGATGATTTGTTGTTGAATGTAAATCGACCCGTGGCAGGATATCTCGACTGTATCTTCTCCTGTAAACGAGTGGGGAGCGATGAAAAGCGTAACGACTACATCGTCAATGGGAGTTCCATTTTCATCGGCGATTGTTCCGTAGTGTGCTGTATTGGGCTTTGCTTCGGATAGTTTTTTCTTGTTTGCGGTGTAAAATATACGATCGGTTATAATGATAGCGTTTGTTCCGCTTATGCGAATTACGGCAATACCTCCCATACCGGGAGCGGTAGAGATGGCGCAAATCGTATCTTCGGGTATTGGCTTGTTTAGTTTAAGTTCCATATTTCAAGGGATAGGTCGCTTTCTATTTTATGTTCAATACTGTCGGGTAAGTTGTGGAAAAAATCTATTCCGGTCACTCGTTCCACACTGTCGATGGTGATTGCCAACTCTTTTAGAGACGGTTGTTCCGCTTCATTGTCGAATATAAATGCGATTCCTCTGGGCGTGCCGGAATACGGAACAGCGACTACTTTGAAAAAGCGGGTAGGGACGACTATCTCGTGTCGTCCGATTGTCTTTCTCGGAGTAGAAACGATGGGTCCGCAAGTAATGAGTAGTGCACTGTCTCGTTGTACCCATTCACGTATTTGTTCTTCCAGTTCTTTCCAGCGGCCTCGGTTTAATTCGGGAATTTGCGGACAGATATTTGAGAGCAGGAATGATTCTTCCATTGCTGTTTCGTTCCATTTCATATCGGCAGCCGGAGCCATATGTCCTCGGTCGTATCCGCTATGCGTGTAATCACGGGTGTCTATCATTGTGCCCACTACATCGTAGTCGGGGGTAAATCGGTTGTTGCGTGTAGCACTACCTTGCAGTTCGTCTCGTAGTAATTCGTAACTTACCCAATTGGGCTGTTTCCAATGGGAGTTATACGAGACCGTGTAGCCCGTACGGTATAATATTTGTTCCGGAGTACCTTCGGGAGTATGGGCCATTTCAGCATCTTTTACATGACAAAGAGAGTTTGTAAACGATTGTTGAGGATTTTGGGGTTGTTGAGCTTGTTTTATTAGCCACCATATACTGTATGTAACGAGTAACAGCAGAAATAAAGCCCCCCAATTATTTATTTTTTTACTGTTCAATTTTTTCTTTTTTCTCTTTTTAGCCATATCCTCCACTTTTGAATGTGGTCGTGCAAATGTAAGAAAAAATTTTTTTACCTTTGTTCGTCGGTTGGATAATCCATCGACTTAGGTTTAGATCAAGAAAAACCAATAAAAATATATACGATGAATTTAGTAGATCGTTTCCTTCATTATGTGAGCTTCGATACTCAATCGGACGAGCTTACAAACTTGACTCCCAGTACACCGGGACAGATGCTGTTTGCCCAAAAACTGGCCGAGGAGTTGGAGCGTATAGGCCTTACCGAGGTGACGCTCGATGATAACGGGTATCTTATGGCCTCATTGCCTTCAAATATAGATAAAGATGTCCCTGTGGTAGGATTTATAGCCCATTTGGATACTAGTCCCGATATGTCGGGACGGCATGTGAGTCCGCGGATTGTTGAAAATTACGATGGTAAGGATATTGTATTGTGTGCGGAGGAGGATATCGTATTGAAACCTTCGGAGTTTCCCGAACTACATCATTATATAGGTCAAGACCTTATTGTTACGAATGGGAAGACTTTGTTGGGGGCCGACGATAAAGCAGGTATTGCCGAAATTGTGACAGCGATGGAGTATCTTTTGAAACACCCGGAGATTAAACATGGCAAGATACGCATTGCATTCAATCCTGACGAGGAGATAGGCAAAGGAGCGCACAAGTTTGATGTTAAAGCCTTTGGAGCAGATTGGGCCTATACGATGGATGGTGGTGAAATAGGCGAATTGGAGTATGAAAACTTTAATGCGGCTGTGGCTCGAGTGACTTTCAAAGGCCGTAACGTTCACCCGGGATATGCCAAACATAAAATGATAAATTCGATTCGCATAGCCAATCAATATGCTATTATGTTGCCGCGTTGGGAAACTCCCGAACATACCGAAGGTTATGAAGGTTTTTATCATTTGATTTCGTTCGAGGGCAGTGTGGAGAAGACGGTATTGACTTATATTATTCGTGACCATGATCGAGATCGTTTTGAACGTCGCAAGAAAGAACTCGAACATTTAACTCGTAAAATAAATAACGAGTTTCCGGGTTGTGCCAGTATCGAAATAAACGACCAATACTATAATATGCGTGAGAAGGTCGAACCTGTGATGCATATCGTCGATTTGGTATCCGAGGCTATGAGGGCCGTAGATGTTGTTCCGATGGTGAAGCCTGTACGTGGCGGAACCGATGGAGCGCAATTGTCGTTCAAAGGATTGCCTTGTCCCAATATTTTCGCCGGTGGGTTGAACTTCCACGGGCGTTATGAATTCGTGCCCATACAGTCTATGGAAAAAGCTACCGAGGTGATTGTGCAAATTGCCAGAATGGTAGCCGAGAAGTAATAATCTTTGTCGGGTTTGGACAGATATGGAAATTATTTTTCATATCTGTTCCTTTTATTTCATAGCGAAAAGTTCATGTCGGGCACACTCATTGTTCTTACAGGGCCTACCGGGGTGGGAAAGACCGAGCTTAGCCTTCAATTGGCAGAGCGGTATGCTTGTCCTATTGTGTCGGCCGATAGTCGGCAGTTCTATGGCGATATACCTATTGGAACGGCGGCTCCTACAATCGAGCAACTGTCGAGGGTCGAACATTATTTCGTAGGGCAGTTGGCGTTGTCCGACTATTATAGTGCTTCGTGTTATGAAGAAGATGTCTTGAAGCTGCTCGATAAACTTTTCAAGACAAATGACTATGTCCTATTGACAGGAGGCTCTATGTTGTATATCGATGCGGTTTGTAAAGGTATCGACGAGATACCTACCATTACCGACGAGATACGTCGTGAAGTTGCGGCGCATTACGAGAAAGTGGGTTTAGCCGCCCTTTGCGAAGAGCTTAAAGTGCTCGATCCAGTATATTATGCAGAGGTTGATTTGAATAATCACAAGCGGGTGATTCATGCGATAGAGATTTGCCGACAGACCGTTGGCCGATACAGTGATCTGCGTACTCGTCGGGTGAAATCCCGCCCTTTCCGAATTATAAAAATAGGATTGATTCGTCCACGGGAAGAGCTATTCGAGCGGATAAGTCAGAGAGTGGAGCAAATGATTGCCGATGGCTTGGTCGATGAAGCTCGAAGGGTATACCCTTATCGTCATCTTAATTCTTTAAATACAGTGGGCTATAAAGAGTTGTTCGCTTATTTCGATGGGAAGATGACCTTAGAAGAGGCTGTCGAGAAAATCAAGAGAAATACCCGGGTCTATTCCAAGAAACAAGTCACATGGTATAAAAAAGATCTCGATATGAAGTGGTTCTCCCCAGATGATAAGGACGGGATTATCGTTTATATCGACGAGAATTCCGTTTTGTGAAAGACTAATGTGATGTTTGTTTATGCGTGATCTCGAATGGTATCTTTATAAAAAGGATACAGGATTTATATCTATAAAGTTATGAGAATATTGAAGCCTTTTATGTTACTAGCTGTTATTGGTGTTTTATATTCCTGTGCAGCTGTTCCTTTACAGACTTATCGCAATGGCTATATCATGGATAAGGATAATGTAGTTGTCGGGTACTATTCGAATGGGCATGTCCTCGATTTGGAAAAGAATGTCATCGGATACTATGCAAACGGGTATATTTACGATACTCGCCATGAGGTTATAGGAAATTATGTAAATGGATATATAAAGAACCTGAAATTAAAATAGGTCTGATGTATTATTTACTTGAAGGTTGGGTTCACGGGCTCTATTTGGTATTCTGTCACTCCTTTGTTGTATTTTGAAAATATCTCATGGGCTTTTTCCACGAATCCTTTCAGATGAGGCCGATGGGGATGCTCTTTCAATTCTTGTATCGCAGGTACTACCCGGAAGTTTTCTTTTTGTATAGTTGGTCGTCGGGTATAAACGAGTGTGTGTTGTGCCGATTGTAACAGCATTTTTCCCGTGATATCCCGTCGGATAACAACCTTTACCATTGCTCCGCCCACCGTATCGCGGGTTTTCATATTGGAAATGAAATTCCCCAGTGAATAGACGATGAGGGCACAAGGGTTCCCTTGTTCGTCGTATCGTAATTCCATAGGTTGTATCACGTGTGGGTGGGCTCCTATAATCAGTTGTACACCTTCTTTCACCAAAAAGTCTGCCAAATCTTCTTGTCGTTTGTTCGGCAACAGTTGGTATTCATCGCCCCAATGTAGGCAGGCAACGATAAGGTCGGCACTCAACGTTTTGGCACGAAAAATGTCTTTTTTTATTTTTTCTTTGTCTATGTAATTGACAATTAATGGGGAATGTGGCGTAAATCCATTCGTTCCGTACGTGTAATTCAGAAAGGCGATTCGTATTCCTTTTATAGAGGTTATGAACGGATAGAATCTTTCGAATGAGTCTTTTGAATCGTAGGTCCCTATATGGTCTGCTCCGATAGAGTCGAGCATATGCAATGTGCGTATAGCTCCTCGGGTATAACGGTCGAGACAGTGATTGTTGGCGGTAAGGAAAAGGTCGAATCCTGCGTTTTGTAATGCGATTGGAAATTCGTCCGGCGCAGAAAAACAGGGATAACCGGTGTAAGGTTGTCCGCCGATGGGCGATTCTAAATTGACGACTGCATAATCCGCCGAAGCTATTTCGTGAGTAATGTCTGCAAAACAAGGTGAATAATCGTATGCCTCACCTTGTTTTGCAGATTGTATTTGGGCTTTATGTTGCATGGCATCGCCAGCGAAAAGAAGAGAAACTTCGGTAGCGGGTATTACCGGAGCTTGTCCTAAAATGAGCGGTGCTAAAAAAGATATAAGCCCTATCATACGAGTTTAGGGATAGATTGCTTTTTTCCCGGCCAACAGGGTGTTACGCATGAGCGACACGATAGTCATAGGGCCTACTCCGCCGGGAACGGGGGTGATAAAAGAGCACTTGGGAGCTACTTCATCGAATTTTACGTCTCCGGTGAGCTTGAATCCCGATTTTTTTGTAGCATCGGGAACTCGGGTCGTACCCACATCGATGATGACGGCACCCTCTTTTACCATATCGGCAGTGACGAATTCGGGAGAACCGAGTGCGGCGATAATAATGTCGGCCGTACGGCATATCTCTTTGATGTTGGGGGTTGCACTATGACATACGGTTACCGTGGCATTGCCCGGATAAGCCTTTTGCATCATGAGTGTAGCTACCGGTTTGCCCACAATGTTGCTTCGTCCCAGTACCACACAATGTTTTCCTTTGGTCTCTATTTCGTAGCGGGCGAGCAACTCCATGATTCCGGCGGGTGTAGCCGATACGAAACAGGGCAACCCGATGGACATGCGCCCTACATTGACCGGGTGGAATCCGTCTACATCTTTCCGGTAGTCGATAGCTTCGATCACCTTTTGTTCCGAGATGTGTTTGGGCAAGGGTAGTTGGACGATAAATCCGTCGATATCGGGGTCGTTGTTCAGTTCGTTTACTTTGTTCAAGAGTTCTTCTTCGGTAACATCGCTTTCATAGCGAACGAGAGTCGATTTGAACCCGCATTGTTCGCAGGCTTTTACTTTGTGCGCCACGTATGTTTCACTCCCGCCGTCGTGTCCCACCAGAACAGCTGCTAAATGAGGCCGTTTGCCTCCGGCACTGCAAATATATTCTACCTCTTGGGCGATTTCTTGTTTTATGCGGTCGGCCACCGCTTTTCCATCGATTAGTTGCATAATATTGAGATTTTGTAAAAAAAGACTACCGGACACACCCCCTTTTTGCCTGTCGGCAATCGATTAGAATCGGGAGTATATCCGGTAGTTTCATGTTGAGTGATTAAAATTATCTTCTTTTGAATCCTTTCATCATGACTCCTTTGTTTTGGGTAACCATTCGCATCATCTTGCGGGTTTGGTCGAACTGCTTGATAAGTCGGTTCACCTCTTGTATCGAAGTTCCGCTACCTGCGGCGATACGTTGTCGGCGGCTACCGTTGAGCAGTTCGGGGTTGCTGCGTTCTTTGGGGGTCATCGAGTAAATAATCGCTTCGATACTTTTGAAAGCATTGTCATCGATGTCCATGTCCTTGATCGCTTTTCCCACACCGGGAATCATAGAAGCCAAATCTTTGAGATTACCCATTTTTTTGATTTGGTGTATCTGGCTGAGGAAGTCGTTAAAGTCGAATTGGTTTTTGGCAATCTTCTTTTGTAATCGTTTGGCTTCTTCCTCGTCGTATTGTTCTTGGGCTCGTTCTACCAAAGAGACGATATCGCCCATGCCCAAAATGCGGTCGGCCATACGAGCCGGGTGGAAGTAGTCTATGGCTTCGAGTTTTTCGCCTGTTCCTACAAATTTAATAGGTTTGTCGACTACGGTGCGGATAGAGAGTGCCGCACCGCCACGGGTGTCGCCGTCCAATTTGGTGAGAACTACTCCGTCGAAATCGAGACGATCGTTAAATTCTTTGGCTGTGTTGACCGCATCTTGTCCGGTCATGGAGTCAACGACGAACAAGGTCTCGGTCGGGTTGATTTTTTTCTTGATAGCCTCGATTTCGTTCATCATTTGCTCGTCGATAGCCAAACGTCCTGCCGTGTCGACGATAACCAAATCGAAATGGTTTTCTTTGGCATATTTTACGGCATTGGCGGAAATGCTCACAGGGTCTTTGCTATCTTCCTCGGTATAAACCGGTACATCGATTTGTTCACCTAAGACCTTTAATTGCTCGATAGCGGCAGGGCGATATACGTCGCAAGCGACCAGCAAGGGGCGTTTCCCTTTTTTCGATTTTAGCATTTTTGCCAACTTACCGGAGAACGTGGTTTTACCCGAACCCTGTAATCCTGACATGAGGATAATCGACGGATTTTGCGACAAGTTTACTTCGGCGGTTTCTCCACCCATCAAGGTCGCCAGTTCGTCGTGTACGATCTTCACCATCAATTGTCCCGGCTTCACGGCGGTGAGTACGTCTTGCCCCAATGCTTTGGTTTTTACCGTGTCGGTAAATTGTTTGGCTACTTTGTAGTTGACGTCGGCATCGAGCAGTGCGCGTCGTACGTCTTTCAGCGTTTCGGCGACGTTGATTTCGGTGATTTTACCTTCACCTTTCAGTATTTTAAAAGACCGTTCGAGTCTTTCACTAAGGTTTTCAAACATAGTTTTATAACAATATTTTTACACAGATGGATAAATCGTTGCGAAATTACTCAAAATCGTCGGAATATGCGAATAAAAATATAAGAATAACATCTTTGAACATACGACAGTATGTAAGAGAGTTGGTATATGAGTAGAAATTTGAATTTAAAATATGAGTATTTAAAAATATTTACTATTATTGTATTTGAATAAAAAATGAAAAGAACGTAAATCTTTTGAGAATAAGGAGTAGCCGTTTTTTTTGTAAATAGAATATTGATTTTAATGACGAGTATATGAAAAAGTTTTTTCAAGTTTTAGGAATTGTCACTTTACTTTTGGTGGGATTGTATTATATAGAGGAATGTTCTGGAACAAAAGATCAATCGGAAGCGGTAGAAGATGTACAAGATGACTTGGAGATGGAAAAGTCTGTTCACTTGAAATTTAAAGGAGTACCCATAGACGGGACATTGAAAGAATTTATTTCTCGAATGGAGCGTAAAGGGTTTGAACATCGTGTGTCGAACGATTCCAAAATTCCTATATCAGAACAGATGAGGATCGTATGCGTGCCGTTCATATGGGGGAATGTATGTATAAAACCAATTTTTCAATTGCCGAGGGAGATATTACACTTAGTATAGATTATGAAGAATGGGGGAAGGGGTTTGTCGTATTGAAATATCAAGATAAAATAAACAGTGCGATAATTAGAGACGCTGCGATAGAAGATTTGTAGTAAAAATAACAAAGTTGATAAAATTTTTACTATTTTTGTAGATGGAGAGGGAAGACTTTCTCCAAGACATGTTAGAAAAAAGAAGCGTTATTCTTATCTTGTAACTTGAGAACCTAGGAAATTCGCGAGTCGTAACACAAGAGATGGCATAGTGGTTCTCACGCTATGGCGTGAGCTGCTATTATCACATTCGTGTTACGGGTTTTCCTAGGACCTTCAAGTTAGAACGTGGCATTTGCAGTCTCACGCTTCGTGTATAAAAACGGTCCTTGTGGAGACTGGGGGACGAAAGAAAATTTTTATATGAAAAAACTTATTTTTTTATTACTAATTGTAATAGGTTTTTCTTCTTGCGTATTAAATAGAACATATATTAGTGATTACAGGGAGCAAATTCGTTTGATGAAAGCTAATTTCCCAGAAATTTATGAATTGTACCGTCAAGGTGATGTTATTATAACTTCTGTTTATACTTATGAAAAAGACGGTCAAGAAAGGGTACATATAGAGTATCGTTATAGATAATCTATTGTATAAATATTATCATACTCTGTTTGAGAATAGAATATGTGTAATTATATGAAAATAGGTGATTCCGAACCATTATATCTTCTTCACTTTCCAGTTCATTTTTTTGAAAAAGAGGAAAGATAGGAGTAGTTTGAATCCCCAATAGATGTACTCTACTGTCCAACAAAAGGCTATGTCTACCCGAAGGGTAACGATAATCCAATAAATAGCCAGCGTATAGAAAACGATCGTGATCATTTCGATGAGAAAAGCCGTGCGAGTGTCGCCGGTTCCCGATACAGATTGAAAGAGGATATTTCCCGGTAGGGCTATAAGGTAGAACGACGACATGACATAGACCGAATGTGTACATTCTGCGATAAGCGAGCTATCGTTGGTATAGATGAGGAGTATCCAATGAGGAGCTAAGCATAGCAAGGCAATGAGGGGTAATACTATGGCGTAACACATTTTGACGATACGCCGCACGATTGGAATTACATCGTCGGCTCGGCGGGCTCCCATAGCATTGCTCACGAGGGTACAGGCTGTCGCTCCAAAAGCATTGACTGGCATGAACAGCAGGGTAGAGGTGCTGCGGATAATGTTGGAAATGGCCAGTGGAAGTTCTCCCAAATGTTCGACGGCTACGAAAAAGAGAAACCATGTGCCTATGGTGAGAAAGTAGAGAATCATGCTCCATACCGATACATTCAGTATTTCGCGAATGAGGCCGAATCCTCCGGAACGCAATCGGAACAGTTGGTATTTTCCCCGATCTATATAAAAGAACGTGTAGAGGAAAAAGTGCAATGCGGCTGTCGCTTCTGCCAAAACGGATCCAAGTGCAGCTCCGGCAATACCCATTTCGGGTGCACCAAAGTGCCCGAATACAAAAATGTAGTTGAATACGACATTGGCGACAGTCATGATGACTGCATTTATCATCAGTACTTTGGTGCGGGTGACAGCTACGAAAAAGGCTCGGAACATCACACCGATAGAAGTGAACAGGAGACCGAATATCCGATACTGCATGTAATTTTCTCCGGCTTGACATACGGCGGCGGAGGAGATGAGTCCTTTCAACATTTGTGGGGTCCCTATAAGAGAAGCGAAGATGAGGATTATTGAAAATATTTCCAAAAAGAGAATCCCTTGCCCCATGATAGGGCCCAAAGTCCTATATTGGGCTTCACCGTTTCTACGAGCCATGAGAATTTGTGCTCCGGTGCTAAATCCGAAAGTGACCATGTAGAAAGCAAGATACAATACTCCGGCTAGGGCGGAGGCTCCTAATTCTACTTGTCCGACTCGCCCCATAAAAGCCGTATCGGTGATGTTGATGAGATTTTGTACAAAAAGGCTTACTAATATGGGGAGAGAGATTCTCCAAATTTCTTTACGACTATACATGCAGGAGGTGAAGATGATTATATATTAAAAAAGCCCACCTGACGAATCGGGTAGGCATTCGCAAGCTATATTCCTTATTATATGAGTTTATTGGTCGCTGTATCTGGGAAGATAACAGCCGGCGTAAAACTTTTTGCCTCTTCGGGAGTCATTAGGGCATAGGCCATAATGATGACGATGTCTCCCGGTTGTACTTTTCGGGCGGCGGCTCCGTTAAGACATATTACTCCTGAACCTCGTTCGCCTTTTATGACATAAGTCTCGAATCGTTCTCCGTTGTTGTTGTTTACGATGGAGACTTTTTCATTGGCAATAATGTTCGCCGCATCCATTAAATCTTCGTCGATCGTGATACTTCCGATATAATTCAGATTTGCTTGGGTGACGGTGACTCTGTGAATTTTTGATTTTACGACCTCTATAAACATGGTTTTATAAGTTATTGTTCGGGGCGTCGATATGCGATGTTGTCGATTAATCTCACCTCTCCGTTATATACGGTAATACAACCTACTATATAATCGCTGTCGTTCCAGTCTGCGATAGGCTGTAACGTGTTCCCATCGACTATTTCGTAGTATTCTACTCTCATTTCCGGTATTGCATCGATGGTAGAGATTACTTCATCGATAGTCTCTTTCACCGAATGGCTGGCTGCAAAGGTACGACTTTTAAATAATGTCTCTGCTATTTTGGGCGCATTTCTTCTTTGAGACTCTGTCAATCGGGTATTACGGCTGCTTAGTGCTAATCCGTCTGATTCGCGTACGATGGGGACAGCTATGATGTTGAATGTATAGCCCATTTGAGCGGCCATAGCTCGTATAACGGCAATTTGCTGAAAGTCTTTTTCTCCGAAGTAGGCATTATCGGGGTTGACTATATCGAAGAGTTTACTGACGATTTGAGCCACTCCGTTGAAATGTCCCGGTCGGTATTTACCTTCCATGACTTCCGCTACTTTTCCCAAGTGAAATGTCCGGGTATCTTCGGTTGGATAGATTTCTTCTACCGAAGGAGCGAATGCATAATCACAATTTACCGATTCGAGTAATTGACAGTCCTTGTCGAGCGTGCGAGGGTAAAGTAGCAAATCATTTTTGTCGTTGAATTGAGTGGGGTTGACGAATATACTGACTACTGTCACGTCATTATTAGCCACGCTGGTCTTTACCAGTTGCAGATGTCCGTTGTGTAAAGCGCCCATTGTTGGGACGAGACCTATCTTTTTCCCGGCATTTCTGTCCGAATCGAGTTGCTTACATAATTCGGCTATTGTTGTGAATACTTTCATAATTGAACATTGGTTGAAAAAATTGTGCAAAAGAAACAAATAAAACCCAAACGACGAAGATAAAGCTGTATTTTTTTATGGAGAGTAACCTTAAATGTTTCTTTTTGAAAGGGAAATATAGGGCGTCTGACGATTTTTTGGTGTTAATACTTCTAATATTTGGAGGGTTACGCTATTTTTTTTATTATCTTTGCAGAAAGATGCAAAAGTGGGCTGTATCTTGGCCTGACCGGTTAAATTCGTTTCAAGCCACGGGTATGCCATTTTTGCAAAATAAATTGAGTTTAAGAGGAGCAGAATGAAAGAAGCCAAAGTCCTATTTATTGCACAGGAGATTACCCCTTATCTGCCAGAATCGGAAATCGCTAATATTTGTCGAAATTTACCGCAAGGTATTCAGGATAGAGGGCATGAGATACGTACCTTTATGCCTAAGTACGGTTCTATTAACGAGCGTCGTAATCAATTGCACGAGGTGATTCGGTTGTCGGGAATGAATTTAATAATCGATGATACAGATCATCCTCTTATTATTAAAGTCGCTTCGATACAATCGGCTCGTATGCAGGTCTATTTTATAGACAACGATGATTATTTTCAACGTAATGCCGACGGGGTAGTCGACGAGGATATGCGTCCCGATAATGACGAACGGAGTATTTTCTTTGTCAGAGGGGTTATGGAGACCGTGAAAAAGTTGCGTTGGACTCCTGATATTATTCACTGTCACGGTTGGATAACGGCGTTGACTCCTTTGTATATTAAGAAAAGTTATGCCGAAGATCCTTCTTTTCGGGATGCAAAGGTGATATATTCGTTATACGATAATGGTTTCAAGACTCCATTCGACCCCAATTTTGCTGCAAAATTGAAGTTGGAGGGGATACAAGACACCGATATACCTTTTGCGGTAGGAGAGTCTATTGATCCTGTTGTTCTTAATAAATTGGCTATACAGTATTCCGACGGTGTGATTCAAGCCAGTCGAGATATAAATTCGGAAATTACGGATTATGTACAAAAAACGGGCATTCCTTTCTTGGGGTATCAAGACCCTGAAAATTATATAGATGCCTATAATGATTTTTATAATAAAATTGTAGGTAACGAATAACGTCAGTTACTAAATAGAAAATGAAAATATTTAGATTTTTACCGATAGCTTTTGCGATAGTTTTAGGTTTATCTTCTTGTGGAGACGAAAATAGCGCAATCGGTTCTTCGATAGTCGATACGAATATTGAAATTGTGGTGGACTCTTCTTTTCAAGAGTTGATAACGGTTGAGTCTGTTCCGAATGATAGTGTCGTTGGAAGAACTATAACACAATTAATCGGGCGTATTTCTATTCCGGGATATGGTAGGTTAGAAACCGATTTTCTTACCCAGTTTATGCCGGCTGCAAACTTTGATACGGTTGGTGTGAATAAACTCGATTCTTTGATTTTATATTTAAGTTACAATACAGAATCCTTTACAGGAGATTCTTTGGCCCCTATGCAGTTGAGTGTATATCCGTTGGATAAACGGTTGGAGTCGCCTGTATATAGCGGTATCGATCCGGCGGAATATTATAATGCACAAGCTGCCCCGGTTGCTTTGACAAGTTATAATGCTTCGTTTTTAGGATTACCTGATTCTCTTATAGAACTCGGCTATAAGATGATTCGGGTGAAATTACCCGATGAAATGGCTGACCGTTTTTATCAGAAATATAAAGAAGATCCAACTGTATTTTCGTCTCCTAGTAGGTTTACACAATATTTTCCGGGTTTTTATGTAAAGACATCTTATGGAAGCGGGTGTGTTGTGAATGTCCAAAATACGGTAATGAATTTACATTACACCAAAACAACCGTGATTAATGATAAGGATTCTACATATAACTCGACTCAAACTCTAATGGCGGTAACTCCCGAAATAACAACGGGAAACCATATAAAATTGGAAATAGATGCGGAGATAAAAAACGAAATATCTTCGGGGAAGGTCTATTTACAAGCCCCGGCAGGGTTAAATGTTTTGATTCACTTTCCAACGCGTAAAATTATTGAGACTTTTGAAGATGCAGTAGGGGGAAGTGGTAGTGCTTCGACTGTACAAGGACTTGTGAACTCGTTGACTTTACGTATTCCCGTAAAGACGGTTTCTAGTAATTATAATCTTGATCCTCCGCAATTTTTGCTGTTTATTCGTAAATCTGAGTTGCAAGAGTTTTTCGAAAAGAAAAAACTACCTGACAATGTGAATACATTTTATGCTAAGTATGATAGTGATGCCCATGTTTATAATTTTACGGGATTGAGGACCTTTATCAATAATATTATAGAAAAGAAACGGACGGGTACTGAAATCACAGATGCCGATGAGGAAATCGTTCTTGTACCGGTGTCTGTGTATAGCGAAACGGTATCTTCCGGTGGAAGTTATTACTATTATTCTTACAATGAGAAGGAGGTAGTTACCGATGTTGTTCCCTATATTTCTGCTCCATCATTGGCGTTAGTCGATGTAGATAACATTAAGTTGCGATTAACATATAGTAAACAGGATATGAAATAATTCTCTTTATATTTGAATACAAGAGGGAGAGATAAAATTTATCTCTCCCTCTTGTGTATTGTTGTGTTTAGTATTTTCATACATAGAAATCTCGTTAGTGATTTTCAAGGAAAACAGGAGAATGAATTTCTTTTTTTTGTTTGGTAAGAAAAAAATAGAGAAAAAGAGTTGCGGTGTTTCTTTAAATATATTACCTTTGCACCGCAATTGCCACAATAGCTCAGTTGGTAGAGCATTTCATTCGTAACGAAAAGGTCCCGGGTTCGAGTCCCGGTCGTGGCTCAGGAAAAGAGATTCAACTTACTTTTCAAATAGTTGAATCTCTTTTCTTTTTATATAAAAGTTTGGAAATCATCATATATAGCTTTTACGATTGAGGTATAATCGAGTCTTTGGTTGGCTTTGAAAGTTCTGTTGGTTATTCATGGGTATCGGTTTTGAGAGAATGAAAATAGTAAAAGCCTGTGTTTAGGGTAGATAAGGTAGAGGTGAATTTTTTTTGTAATTTTCTTAGGAAAGATGTTGCGTAGAAATAAAAAAAGATCTATCTTTGCCGTCGCAAAACGAAACTGGTGCGGTAGTTCAGCTGGTTAGAATACATGCCTGTCACGCATGGGGTCGCGGGTTCGAGTCCCGTCCGCACCGCAAAAGCAAAGCTCTGAAATTCAAAAATTTCAGAGCTTTGCTTTTTTAATTTTTACAAATGGTGATTAAATGTAATTCCCCGCTGCGGGATATATGTCTGGTGAGGAGAGTTATTCCCAATCTGGCTTTTATTTATATAACGGCTTCGTAGGGAAGAAACTTTTCGTATTATGTCGTTCAGAAGAGGTTCACCACTTCGCCGATAACAGGCATAAGGATAGTCAGCGAGTCATTGCGAGACAAGTTGCGGGCATTTTTCAAAGGTTCGTCCCACCGATGACGGGCGAGAGCGTATTTAGAGTGATGTACGGTAAGGACTCTGTGAACTCCGAGGTCTTTTATCGTCTGCTCTAATAAGGAGGGCATGGTGTGGATATATTTCCAATCCTCGTTGTACTGTCCATTTTCCAATATGGCCAAGTCTATATCGGGGAATTGTTCGCCTATTTGTTTGAGGTGGGAACCGTATCCGCCGTCTCCTCCGATGAAAATTTTTCGGTCGGGTGTTTCAAGCAAGAATGATGCCCACAAGGTTTGATTCGGAGTGAGTCCTCGGCCTGAGAAATGACGGCTGGGCAGACAGTGTATGATGAATTGCTGAGAGAGTGTTGCGCTCTCTTTCCAATCGAGTTCTATGATTCGGGATTTATCGAAACCCCAATGTTCGAAGTGTTCGCCCACACCCAATGGACAGACTACTTTCCCAATGCGGCCTTTCAATTGTTTGACCGTATGATAGTCCAAGTGGTCCCAATGGTCGTGGGAAATAACGAGGTAGTCGATGTCTGGCATGTCGTCGGGAGAATAGATTTCTGTCGCTCGGAAAGGTTTGTTGACGAACGATACGGGCGAAGCCATACAGAACACCGGGTCTACCAATATACGTTTTTCATCGACTTGCAATAGATAAGACGAGTGTCCGAACCATACCAAAGCATTTTCTTCGAGCGGGATTTTACGGAGAGCGGTTTTTATGGCGGGAATGGGTTCGTCGGGGCGTAATCCTTCTACTTTGCGAAACAGAAAACTCCATATCCCGGATGGTCGGCTTTTGTGCGATGTCATTAATATGGTCGTGTCGATATTCCTAAATTCTCCTTCCCGATAGTTAGGTGAACGTTTGATACGTTCCAGTCGTTCGCCTTTCGGTAACCGTCCGAAACTCGGCTGGTGCAGGAAGACAATGCCTGCGATGGTTATCGATATGATTATACCTAATAGAATATATAGTGTCATACGTCTCATACATGTAAGATTACGAACTACCCGGTTGCTTTTCTTTTTCGGTTTTCATTTGGTGAATCGCAGTATGCCGATATCGAGGTTATAAGAAACTGAAATAGCGATGAATCGGTTCATAAGGCTTTCTTTAAAATGGATAGATCATTTTTGTTCAATACGAAATTACGTCGTTTTTGTGTACCTCACTTATATGAATTACCGATATATCTACCATTTTTACCGATTGGCGGGCTAAAACGCTCTCCCCGACAGTACCGTGCCGGGGAGAGCGTTTGTTCAGTAAAGGAAATATTAATTTTTTGGAATCTTCACGTCTACGTAAATAGGCAGGTGGTCCGATGCTTGGGTTACGTCGCCTGTATGGAATACGGTGGGTACTTTGGATTCGATGACTTCGCATTTCACACCATTTTTCAATTGTAGAATGAAGTCGATACATTTGTTGGGATTATGAGACGAGTATGTGTTTCCTTCTACCGAAAGAATGTCCCAACATGTTTTGAGCATCTGAATGGTCTCGGAGTTTGGCTCAGCATTCATATCTCCTAACAAGAATATCGGTTTGGAGCAATCTTTATATAATTCGGTAAAGGTTTTGTTGATGACTTCTACCTCTTCCAATTGTGTCTCTTTTTGCAAATCGAGGTGAGTAGAGGCTATAATGTAGTCTTCGAGCTCGGCTACGGCTACGGTACGAGGTTCTCCGCCTTGTGGTAGAGCGATGGAAAATTTTTTCAGAATTTTATCTTTACAGGCAAGTCCTGTACCATAATATCCTCCTTGATAGGGCATGGCTTTGGCATAGACATATTCCCACCCCATGAGTTCGGCAAAACGTTTCACTTGGAAAACGTGTTTGGTACGAGTCGTACAACTGTCCAGTTCTTGCATGCAGACGGCATCGGCATCCAGTTCTTTCATCATGCGAGCCGTCATCTTGTAACCGCTTTTTGCATATTTGGCAAAAACACCTACGTTGTAGGAAACGAGACGGGTTACACCCTCGCTTTTGGGATAGGCAGGGGTGAAATCATCTTTTGAACAAGCACTTACCGATAAGGAGAGTAGGAGAAAAAAGAGGATAGTAATATTTTTAATATGTTGAACCATGATACCGTGTATTAAAAGTTACTCATATCGGTTACAGAAGTAGGACGGAGTATGGCGAAATGAGCAGCATGTTGTGCTATCGACGCTTGTTCATCGGTAACTCCTTCGGGACGATAGGTAATGCCTATCGGAGATTCTCCGAAGAATGTTTCGAACCATGCACAAGCAGCCGTATAGCGGCCGTATTTTAAATCCAGATGGTAACCGTCACGGCAGAATGTATCACCCAAGCTACTGCTACGTCCGTTCTGAATAGCTGTTCCGGTGGGTATGACGATTGATATGTTTTGTTTTTGAGCCGCTTTGTCATAAGAAAATACGACATCTTCATACATGGCTTTTTGGTTTTTCCCGTATCTGAAAAATCCAGGGTGGTTGGAGTCTTTTGCATAAGCCCAAGTTTGTTGCATGGCGTATTTTACATTCGGATTGGTTGCATTCGCCTTGACGTATTCCATGAGTTCTGTCAATTCGGGGAAATAAGAGCTGTATTGTCCGGCGAAAGAGCTTGCTTGTTGAAATACAATGTAGTCCCATTCTTCGTCTTTCAGGGCTTCCAATAGACTCTTCCCTTTTTCTTCGGTGTATTTCCCATCTATATTTTTTCTGTATTTGTAAGCGTGTTTGTCATGCCGTGCGTTGTCAAGATGCCTTTGGATAGAGCATCCGGGGATATAAGTATTGGCGACGATAATGTGTTTTCCCGCCGAGGTAGCGATTTCGTCGAGGTATTCGATTCCGTCGTCGGCAAAACTGTTCCCGATAGCCAATATCTTAACAGGTTCGTTTTGGGCATGTAAAGAAGAAAATAATAGCAAGCATAAAATAAGCAGAAAGGAATTTTTTGTTTTCATAAGTGATGATTTAAATTTTTCGGATTATGCTGCCAAATTACTCAATTTTTTCTATCGGCGATTCAAAAATCGGTACTTTTTTAGAAGCTGTTTTTAAATTTATTCCGAGACAGATTGAGCCCTATGTTGAAGCGGATTGGAGTCCGAGATATGCAGTCAATAGCGGGCTATTGACAAAAATCAAGGGAT
>ERZ773114.509-NODE-509-length-47758-cov-15.337631_pt1 | contig 47758 bp, 34 predicted proteins | sample MGYA00580564_ERZ773114 | MGnify/ENA primary metagenome ERZ773114 (study PRJEB29015, sample SAMEA2737836) | human gut metagenome | biome: human gut; feature: human-associated habitat; material: faeces | place: China | collected 2012 ... | reverse complement strand
CCGAAAAATCTGACTACGCATCTTACGCACAAGCTTTATTCAGTGTTTCCCTAATTTCCCGAAAGGCAACTCTATAGCATAAGCAATGCCCTTTCCGCAAAAGAAAGGGCATTTTTGTTGGAAACCATTATGTTCCGCAAAAAGTGCGGTATTGCCTTTACAATTTTGTCGCTTCATGGTATAATAAAGGCAATCTACACGAAAACAAAGGAGCATGCTATGAGATCCGCCAGAACTGCAAAACATATCATTATCGGACTGCTGCTGTTGGGAATTCTTCTCGTGGGCGGGTGGTATTTCCTATACCCCTACTCGCTGGGCAGCCGTATTTCCGCAAGCGAACCCCTTTCTCTCTCAGTCAACATTGCGGGCGTGACTGTCGCCGGAAAAGACACCGTCGACACAGTGACCTATGAATTCCAGCCGGACACGCAGGAGTACAAGGCATTGGTTTCCCTGCTGAACGACTACGACTATCACCGCAGCTTCCTCACTCTGCTGCCGCTGGAGGACTACACACCGGACAGCAACACCACCACATTCCAGCTGCAAAGCACGGACAGCCAGTATCTGCTGACCGACAAGGGCGGCTTCTCTGCGGAGCCGGTTTCCGGCGGGAAATCCCTCGTCTACGCAATAGGGTATCTGGGCAGCGGCAAGGCGGAACAGCTTACCGCAGAATTGCAGGCACTGCTGAAAAGCTGTACGCCGGTGGAAACGCATGATGATGCGGAAATGGGAACGACATAATGCAAACGGCAGGGAACCGATCAAAGTTCCCTGCCGTTTTTAAAGCCCGTTTACTGCACCGGCAGCGTATCCACCAGATGCACCAGAAATTCCATCAGCACAGCAGCATCTGCACTGTCAACTTCCCCGTCCCCATTGCAGTCCGCATTCTTCTTTGCCGCTTCGTTCAGCGAAACCGTTCCGGCACTCGCCTTTGCAAGCAGTACTGCGTCCTGAATGTCAATTCTGCCGTCCAGATCGACATCACCGCAAAGCCATTCTTCCGACAGTGCCACAAAGGGGATCTCGTTCTTTGCCGCATACTGTTCCGCAGTAGAACCAGCATAGCCATAGAGCACCAGATTTTCATTGCGGTTCGGATTGGTTTCCAGCCAGACGGACACATAGCCCAGTCCGGTATCCGTCAAGTCTACGTCACGGGAGAGAATGGTCACTTTCTCCAGAGTCGAATCACTTTCCAAAGCATTGTCACCGATCTCCTCCACCCCTGCCGGAATGGTGAGTTCTTTTACACCGGCATCATAAAACGCGTGATTTCCAATAGTTTTCAAACTGTCGGGCAAAGTGATCTGGGTGCAGTGGGTATCCTCAAATGTACTGTCCCCGATAGAAACCAAGCTGTTTCCCAGCTGTACTGTTTCCGAATTTCCAAGTCCGAGAAATCCCAATGCCACGTCCAGTTGTGTCACCGTGTCGGAAACTGCGATGTGCTTGACACCAGTAAACGCTGTCTGCACTGCATAAACCTCCGGCATCAGCTCTGCGAGCACTGCGTTCTTTTCCTCGCTGCCCATTGCAGAAGGATCATAGCCATTTGCCTCCAGCAGTTCCGTCAATTCGTTTGCTGCCGCATTCAACCATGCATGATATTCTTCCCAAGGATAAACACCCTTTTCTATGGTGCAGGTATCCCCCTGTATCGAAATCTCCACACCATCCGCCGTTGCAGATTCCCATGTGCAGTGCACAGTATCCCCGTCAACTGTCCATGTCATGGTATCTCCCAATGTGCCGGTAGCTTCCTCTGCGGAAACCGGCAGCCCTGCCGTTCCGGTCAGCATTGCCAATGCCGCCAGAAGTGCAGTCATTTTCTTGCACGCTTTCATGCGATCACCCTTTCTTGTAAATCCCTGCATAGAGCCGCTTGTGGATTCTTATGCATCGTTCCTTGTTTTTACATGAAATCTGTAACTGAAAAATCCAATTTCATGTGATTTTGTGCTTATATTTCATATTATATCATATTAGTATTGCTTTGTCAACTTTTTTTTGCAGAGAATTCACATTTCAGCAGAGCAACAAAAAAACGCACCACTTCCGGTGCGTTTTTCTATAGGGCAATACCGCACAAAGATTGTGCGACAGATGCGTCGTCAAATTTTTCGTCAGATGAAACAAAAAGCGGAGTGAATACTTGATGTATTCACGAGCATTTTTGTGAAATATGACGGGAAATTTGCAAGCAGATGGCGTGCAAAGTCGCCAGACGCTCTTTGTGCGGTATTGCCATAGGCAAGTTGAAAAGTACGCTTATCCCTGCCACGGAGCAGCATAGACGGAATCCACGCCCAGATATTCCTCCAATGTCAGGTCATATTTCTGGATCTCCTTTGCAATGTCCACACCCACATAGCGGATATGCCACGGCTCATACTGATAGCCGGTGATGTCCTCTTTTCCTTTCGGAAAACGGATAATGAAGCCATAGTCCGCACAATGCTGTGCCAGCCACGCAGCTTCCGGCGTATCGCCAAAGGCATCGTCAATCGTGTTGCAGTCAATGGTCAGTCCGGTCTGGTGCTCGGAATAGCCTGGACGGGCAGAAAAGCTGTCCGCCTGTTCCGAACCGTAGAGATCGCAGTAGTTGTTATAAATCTTCACCTGATAGGCATAATCCCGATAATCGGAACCAATATACAGATCCAGCCCCTCCTGTGCCGCCGCGTCACTTAGCTTCTGAAACGCGTCCTTGGTAATGGGCTGCAAGCCGGGATCATAGTCGGCAGACAGCGGATAGGACTTGTTGACGATCAGAATGCCGTCTGCATAGGTTCCCTCCTGCCGCTGTTCCAGATGCCGCACGGCAATCTGGTAATTAGTCTTGCCGTCAGTGATCTGGCATCTGCCCTGCTGTACGCCGGTGACTGTGCCGCTGCTGTCCACTTCTGCAACGGAAGTGTCACTGCTGTTCCAGCTGCCGTCTGCTGCGGGGAGCTGTGCTGTACTGCCCTCCAGCACCGCCAGAAATCCCTGTGCATCGGTATTAGCCGGCGTATCGGGAGCATTGGTTCCGGCAGCAGTGCTGTTGTCAGAAGTGCTGTTCTGCAAGGCAGAGGATTCTCCGGCACGGTTCAGTGTGTTGGGGATGAACAAGAGCCATACAGAAAACCCCAGCACTGCCAGACAGAGCAGCAGTGCGATCAGGTATAACTGTTTTTGCCGTTTCCGGCGGTGCTGTTGGTTTCTGCTCATATGAAACATCCTTTCTCTGCACGTTATTGTGCGCGATAGATCACCGTGCTGTCAGTGAGATCATAGCCGCTCAGTCCGCTGGTGCCGTCAGAAGCTTCGCCCGCAAAAGCAAAGCGATATGCGGTGATCGTCTTCACCTCTGACGGATTGATGGGTTCGCTGTAGCAAAGCACATCTGCGGCGCTGTCCGCATCCCAATAGGCCTCTGTCAGCGGCACATACTGCCCGATGGTGTCTGTTCCGCAGACGGGCAGTGCATGGATACGCCGCAGCATCTCCTCACCTTCTGCATTCTGTACCAACTCATCAAAAATCTTTCTGCCGTCTTTCAGCGTGATGACATAATCGACTGTGTGGCTCTCGTCATCCCATTCTGCCGGAGCTGTGATCGTTGCCGAAAGTTCCTGCAAGTTTACTGTGCCTCCGTCAAAATCAGCTGTGATGGGTGCTGCACTGGCAAAATCCAATGTAACGCTAGTGTGCCAGTTGCCGGAAACTACACCCTCTGTCTCTGCATAGAGTTCCTTTTCCCGGTCGCTGCACTTCTGCGCCAGTTGGTTTTCCCGGCGATAAGCTTTCCAAGCGTTTACATCAAAACCTGCCGGAAGATCGCCGTCCCCCCAGTCTTTCAACGCATCTTCCCCGAAGTTCTGCCGGACATACTCCTGTAGGAACTGGTCGTCATAGGCTGTTAGCTGTTCCCAGATCTGAGAGACCTGTGCCTCTGTATAGAAACTTCCAAAAGTCACATCCAGTGTTTTTCCCTGCAAGTCCGTGTGGTTGATACGAAGGTTGATATAATACGCTCCGTCCTTTTTCCGGACATCTACCGTTCTGCCATAACAGTCCAGTGTCTCACTGCCGCCGTCTGCATCCAGCAAGAGCAATTGATAGGGCAGTGCCAAGCCGTCCTGCAACGCCGCACCGTCCATGGCAGTCACCTGAAAGCTCAGCATTGCCTGGCTGTCATCGCCGTACATGCCCAGCAGCTTAAACTGTACATTCTCGTTGGTGCTGTCGAAGTCCGCCGCCGGCGTAGTGACCAGAGCCGCCAGCTTTTCCGGATCTTTCGGTGTTTCTTCACCGATCAGGCTCTGGAAGAATGCGTCCAGTCCGCCGTAGCCGGCTTCTGCTACCAGCGTTGTGCCGCCAGTGACCAGCACTGCCGCTGCGGCGATGCCTGCCACCCACTTGGTCATGTGCATGCGATTCCGCTTCGGCTGCGGAGCAATACCAGCTTGTTCCTGCACCCGTTTCCAAATTGCATCGGTATGAATCGGCTGGGTTTCCAGTTTCGGCACACCGTTTTTTTCTGCTGCATAGTGGTCAAACCAATCAAAGCAATTCCATTTCATGAGATAGCTCCTTTCCCCATGGCAGTGAAGTGAACCTGCTGCACTGCCGGTGTGTCTTCATACGCATATCCCCGTTCCACCAGTTCCTGCTGCAACTTCTTTCTGGCACGGCTCATTCGCATTTTCACTGCGGATTCGCTCATGTGCAGCGTGCCGGCGATCTGCCGGACGGGTTCATAGCAATAGTAGTACCGCACCAGAATCTCCCTGTCCTTTGCAGAGAGGGTGTCCAGTACGTCCTGCAGCAGTTCCCCCAGAATCTTCTGGTCGATGCTTCCTTCTACATCTTCTTCGCTGCCGATCTCCACCAGATCTTCCAGATTCACGGTTTCGTGATAGCTGCGGATTCGGTTCTTCGCCCGATTTCGGGCAATTGCCGCCAGATATGCCGTCAGCTTTCCGGCTTTCAACTGGTCGGTATGTTCCCACACCGCCAGAAACACATCTGCCGTCAGTTCTTCCACGTCCGGTTCTGCCAGATACTTTCCGATAATATTGCGTATGATCGTTCCCACATAGGGGCTATAAGTTGTAATCAACTCCTCCAGAGCCTGCGGCTGGTGCTGTTTGAGTCTGCGTATCAGAGAACGTTCCTGCACGCTGGTTCACTCCTTTCGTATGTTCTGAACGGCCGTTCACCTATAACAACACGCATTCCGCAGAAATGGTCACATGATTGGTGTTTCCTTATTCCTCGTCTTTCTTTTCGTCCTCTGCTGCCGGCATATCGGCGTGACCGATATGGTGCAGCTGGCTGTGTGAAATGGTCTGCTCATAGTCTGCCACTTCTTCCGCCTCGTCCTCGTCGTCATCGTCCAGAATGCTGCGGTAACCGTCATCGTATTCCGGTTTCTCCTCTGCAGCTTCGTCCTGCTTGCCACGCTGAGAGAGCGGGATCTTGTGCTCAGCTTCGGCTTCCTGCAAGGCTTTCTTTTCCTCTGCTGTCATCATGTTCCGGCGGATCAGGCGAATTGCGATCAGCAGCACTGCCACCAAAACCACCGCCAATATGCCCCACAGCATAACAGCTTTCCAATTGACGTTCATTGCCTTGAAGCTGATCTTCACGTCGCAGTCCTTGACATAATCTGATGCTGCACCGGTATAGCCGATCAGCAGGAAGCCGTCCAGAGCCTTGACTTTCAGATTGTCGCCGGAGTCTGACGAAACTGTCACATAGTCCTCGCTGTCGTCATCGTCAGCGGGAGAGGTACAGCCAAAAGCGTACTTGCCCACAGAGGAAACCCGCTTCGGCAGCTGAACTTCTTTCAGGTTGTCGTCACAGAAAAAGGCGTAGTCCCCGATTTCCAGATCGCCGCCCTCGCCGCCGTCCTCGTCAGAGGCACCGGAAAAAGTGACAGAAGTCAAACCAGTACAGTCGGCAAATGCAGTCGTTCCAATGGTGGTAACTGCTTTCGGAATAGTCAGGCTGGTCAGCCCGCTGCAAAAATCGAATGCCATTTCGCCGATGTACTGTAATTTCTCATCAAAGTTAATCTGCTGGAGGTTGCCTGCTGCAAAGAACGCACCGGCATAGACCACCAGTGTGCTTTCCGGCAAAGTAAAGCTGGTATCCGTCCGCCCTGCGGGGTAGAGATACAGAATGCTTTCCTCTGTATCATACAGCACGTTGTCCACTGCCTGATACTTGGTGTTGCCGTCCTCTACCGCAATGGTTTCCAGCGACGGGCATGCCACAAAGGACATGGCTCCGATATTCTCCAGATTCTTCGGAACAGTAAAGGACTTCAGGGACATGCAGCCGTAAAAGGTATAGCCGCCCAGTTCCGTCACCTTTTCCGGAATCTGCACTTCGTCCAGAGCCGTGCAGTAGTAGAACAGCTGGTCGCCCAGTGTTTCCACTGTATCGGGCAGCGTCACCGTTTCCAGACTGGTGCAGTAGCCGAATGCCATATCCCCGATCTCCGTGGTGTCCTTGCCCAGCGTCAGGTCAGTCAGTGCGGTACAGCTGAAAAATGTGCCCTGTTCGATTTTGGTCACAGCGTCCGGTACAGTCACTTTAGTCAGTGCGGTACAGCCGTAAAAGGCAGCCGAACCGATCTCGGTCACACTGGCGGGAATGGTCACACTTTGCAGCGACGTGCAGTTGGCGAAAGCTTCTTCCCCGATCGATACAATGTCATAGCCGTCGATCTTCGGCATGATACTGATATGAGTCGCCGACTCCACACAGTCAGTGACAGAAACTGTGGTATTGCTCAGCTTTTTATAAGTCAGCGTGCCGTCATCGAACGTGTCGCTGCTCTCGGCAGTAGTGGTTTCTGCCGCCCATACCACGCCGCCGGCAGGCAGCAGAGCACAGACAGCAACCGATGCTGCGGCAAGGGCAGCAGCACCGCGTTTGAATGCAAATGGAAATGTAGACTTCATGGATTTCGGGTTCCTTTCTGCGGCAAGTGTGCCGGTATCACTTTTTCTTTGTTGCCGAGGCATGCCGACTGGTAGGCCGGATCTTATTCCGACTCTGGTGCACAGCGATCAGCGTAACAATACCGCCGGCAACGACTACAGTGATCCCGCCGCCGATCAGCCAGTATTTATAGGTGTTTGCTCTCCAGTGCTGCATGTACTTCCGCACCGCTTCGCTGCCGTCATTGTACACGCACAGCTGGTCGATCTCTTTTGCCTCGTTGTCTTTGGCATCGGACGGCGTATAGTATCCGATCGCCTGTTCCCCGATCTCTGTAATGCTTTTCGGCAGATTCATCTGCAATAGTGCCACACAGTTATAGAAGCACTGGTCGCCGATAGTGGTCAGACCGTCCGGCAGTTCCAGTTTTTTCAGCTTGGCACAGGAATAAAAGCAATGATTCCCCAATTTTCGTATGGTGGACGGCAGTGTCGCTTCCTCCATGGACAAGCAGTAGGCAAATACTGCCCCGTTCAGTTCTGTGATGCCTTCCGGCACAGTGATGCTTTTCAGAGCCGTGCAGTAATAGAAGCAGTCCTCTCCGATCGCAGTCACCCCGTCAATGTTGATCTGCTCCAATGCTGTAGAGCCGATAAAGCTCCAGTCCGCCAGCGTGGTACAGCCCTCCGGCACGGTGTAGCTGGTTTCCGCCTTTGCCTGCGGATAGCGGAGCAACGTTTCTCCGTCTGCGGTAAACAGCACGCCGTCCTGCTCCTGATACGCCGGATTTTCCGGTGCAACGGAAAATGCCGTCAGTGCCTGACAGCCGTCAAACACATAATTTCCCAGCGTAGTGCAGGAGGCAGGCAGGGAAACGGTTTCCAGCACCTGACAGTTCTGGAACGCATAGTCCCCGATGCTGACAATGCCCTCGGACAGGGTCACTTCCTGTAAGGCAGTGCAGCTGTAGAACGCCTCGCTGCCAATGGTCTGGATATTGGCGGGCACCGTAAAGCTGGGAAAATAGCTGCAATTGTAGAACGCCGCCTCCGGCAGTTCTGTCAGCGTGGAGGGAATGTTCACCTCACTCAGCATGGTGCAGGATTCAAAAGTACCCTTTCCCAGTTCCCGCAGTCCCTCCGGCAAAGACACTGTACACAGCATGGGGCAGTCCGAAAAGGCACTTTCCCCGATTTTTGTCACGTGGGACGGAATCGTCAGCGAGGTCAGGAACTGACAGTTCATAAAGGCGGCATCACCGATCTCTGTCACCGGTTTCCCGTCGATCTCCTCCGGCAGGTTCGCTGCTGTGGCAGAAGTGTCACAGGAGGTAATGGTCACGCCGGTGTCATTTTCCCGATAGGTGAACACATCATAGGCAGCATCGCCGGAAGTGTCCACAGAAATGCCGCTGTCATCTTCTGTTGCATTCTCCGTTGTCATTGCCGCCGCTGCCGGCACTGCACCCAGCAGTCCGGCACACAGCGTGGTTCCCAAAAGTCCGCAAATCAGCTGTTTCCACGTTCTCATTTGGTATCCTCATGGTCTGCCGCTTCCGGCTTTTCTTTACTTTCCACAGACTGGGTATCCTTTTTGGCTGCCTTGCCGGATTTCTTCTGCTTTCCGCCGCCAGCAAAGATCAGCACTCCGCCGCCGATGAGCAGTACCAGTGCACCGGCTCCCAGCAGGATCCACTTGCCGTATTTCTGCCAGCCGCTTTCGGTTTCCTCAACAGCAACAGCCGCATTCTCCGTATCCGAAACTTCCTCGGACATCACGCTGCGGAACTTGAAGTTGTTGGAATAGTCGTTTTCAGAGTCCTCTGCGGTGCAGTATGCCTCTGCCTGTGAACCGACCTTGCCGTAGATCACGAAGTCCTGTACCTTGGTCACCATATCGTCTTCATAGCCGAATGCACAGAATCCAATGGTGGAAACGCTTTCCGGAATGGTCACTTCTTTCAGACCGGTGCCGGCAAAGGCTGCCATTTGAATATCCGTCAGGCTGTCGTAGAATGTCACCTTGGTCAGGCTGGTTTCGCCGGCAAAGGCTGCCGCCTGAATCAGTTCCAGATCTTTCGGCATGTCGATTTCCGAAATGCCAGTGCAGTATGCAAAGGCGTACTGTCCGATTTCCGTGACAGTATCCGGCAGATCCAGAGAAGTCAGTGCCGAGGAGGCAAATGCCCAGTCGTCAATGTACAGCAGTCCGTCCGGAAATGTCACGTCAGTCAGCTTGGTGTTGGAAAAAGCAGAGGTCCAGATCTCTCTGACGGTGTCCGGAATGGTATAGGACGTGCCCTCCATTGCCTGCGGATAGACGATCAGATCTTCTCCGTTTGCGGAAAACAGTACGCCGTCCGTCACCGTAAACGCCGTGTTGCCCTCTGCCAGCGACACCTGTTCCAGCACGGTGCAGCCGTAGAAGCAGGAACTGTTGATCGTGTCAACTGTTGCCGGAATGGTGATCGAAGTAATCATATCCTTGGTGGCAAATGTGCCGCTGCCCAGTGTGGTAACGGTGTGCCCGTCCAGCTTGTCCGGTATCGTAACGGCAGTTTCGCTGCCGTTATACTTGGTAATGGTGGCGTTGTCACCGTCCAGCGTATAGGAATAATCCCCGCTGGTCAGCGTTTCTTTGCTGCTTTCATCGCTGGACAAGCTGTCTGCGTCGATCACGCTTTCTTCGCTGCTCTGGGCAGAGGTTTCTTCCTCTGCCGCAGCCGACAGTCCCAGTGCCTGTGTCATCATGACGACTGCCGCAGTCAGCAGCACGATTTTGGTATGTTTCATGTTTTTCCCGTTCCTTTTCTATTATTCCACTGTCACGGACTTTGCCAGATTCCGCGGCTTATCTACATCATTGCCCTTGAGCACAGAAGTATAGTATGCGATCAGCTGCAACGGTACCACAGCGATCATGGGCATCAGCAGGTCGTCAAATTCCGGCAGACCAAACTTCAGGTCTACTGCGTCCGGATCCACATTGTCGCTCTCACGGCACACCAGAATGACCCGTGCACCACGTGCCTTGACTTCCTTGATGTTGCTGATGGTCTTTTCCCGCAGTGCCTTCTGGGTCGCTACGGCAATGACCGGCATGTTTTCCGTAATCAGCGAAATGGTGCCGTGCTTCAGTTCTCCGGCTGCATAAGACTCCGAGTGGATATAGGAGATCTCTTTCAGTTTCAGCGAGCCTTCCATGCTCAGGGCGTAGTCCAGTCCGCGTCCGATGTACAGCAGGCTGTCGGCGGTGATGAGGGAGGAGGCAATATACTGTGTCTGCTCCTTGTGTTCCAGAATGCCGGTAATCACTTCCGGCGTTTCCTGCAAAAGCTTTACCAGACGGCGGCACTCTGTTTCGTCAATGTTGCCCACTGCCAGAGCCAGCTCAAAGGCAAACAGATACATCACCGCGATCTGCACCATGTACGCCTTGGTCGATGCCACGGCAATTTCCGGTCCGGCATGGGTGTAGATCAGCATATCTGCTTCCCGTGCAATGGAACTGCCCATTGCGTTGACAATGGCGAGAGTCTTTGCCCCCAGCGATTTCGCCAGCCGCAGAGCTGCCAGACTATCGGCAGTTTCGCCGGACTGGGAGATGATGATGACCAGATCTCCTTCTCCCACCAGCGGTTCCCGATAGCGGAATTCCGAAGCAATGTCCACCGTTACCGGCACCCGTGCCAGCTTTTCAATGACATACTTGCCCACTGTTCCGGCATGCATTGCCGTACCGCAGGCAACTACCTGAATGTGCCGGAATTCCCGCAGCACCTCCGGTGTGATGCCGCATTCCTCCAGATTCGGCAAGCCGTCCTGAATCCGCGGCAGAATGGTGTTGCGAATCGCGTTGGGCTGTTCGTGGATTTCTTTCAGCATAAAGTGGGCATAGCCGCCCTTGCCGATCGCCTCCACATCCCAGTCTGCGGTTTTCAGTTCCTTTTTCACCGGCTGCCCGAACGCATCGAAGATCTGTACGCCGTTGTCGTCCAGCACGGCAATTTCCTCGTGTTCCAGCAGATAGTAATCTCTGGTGTATTCGATGATTGCCGGCACATCAGAGGCGATAAAGCTTTCGCCCTTGCCGACACCCACGATCAGCGGGCTTTCGCAGCGGACAGCGTACACCTGCTCGGGATGATCTGCGAAGATGATGCCCAGCGAATAGGAACCTTCCAGATCGCGGACGGTTTCCGAAATGGTCTGAATGGGGCTGCCGTTATAGCGGTAGTCCAGCAGCTTTGCCACCACTTCGGTGTCAGTGTCGCTGGTAAAGGTCACGCCTTTTCCCGCAAGGAAGTCCTTGAGTTCCTTATAGTTCTCGATGATGCCGTTATGTACGATCGTCACTCTGCCGCCGCTGTGGGGGTGAGCGTTTACGTCAGAGGGTTCGCCATGGGTCGCCCAGCGGGTGTGGCCAATGCCCACATGCCCGAAAGGTCTGCCCTCACGCTCCATTTTTTTCTCCAGATCTTTCAGTCTGCCCTTGGACTTCGCCACAGTGATTTTCCCGTCCTGAAAGACGGCAATGCCGGCGGAGTCATAGCCGCGGTATTCCAGTTTTCCCAGACCGTTCAGCAGAACCTCCGTACAGTCCCGTTTGCCCACATATCCAACAATTCCACACATCTTTTGTGCCTCACTTTCGTTTTCATGGCAGCTCCGCACCAAACCGGTGCAGGGTCGCTTCATATGCATCGTGTCCCAAATGACCGGACACTACATATTATGGCAACACCGCACCAAGTCTGCCTGCGAAATTTCTATGCAATCTGCCAAAAGCTCTGACGATGCACCTTACGCACAAGCTTTGCACGGTGTTGCCTTATCAATTATACCATAACCGCACTGGAATTGCAACTGATTTTTTAGTGAAAATTACGTGATATGGGTTTGTGAAACAAAGGGAATTCCGGCGATTCGACAGCAAAAACAACTTTTTCGATTCTGCGGAATTTTCAAAAAATCGCCAAATGCGGTTGCAGTCTGTCGAAAAATGTGATATACTAAGGAAAACGCCGAATCAGGGAAACACTGTATAAAACGAAAAGAGGTCATGTCCCATATGAATCAAAATCAAGTAAATCTCGAGCCGGAAGAACCGCTTCTGCCGAGTCCGTCTTCGGAAATGCTCGCTTACATGGAAAAACTCTATCCCCTTATCTTTGCCTTTAAGCAGACAAAACTGTGGAAATCCATACGGGATTCCGAGCCGTTTGCGATCCAGATGCCCGACGGACAAACCGGCTGCTGCATTCTGACCGGAAATGAGGGGGATTTTATTTCCCTGTCCATTTATTTTGGTGATGCCGGCTGGAACAGCATCTGCGATTTCTACAGCGAACCGGTAGAAACGGAAGAAGCTCGTCTGGAACAGATGATGTCCCAATCCTGTGTACAGGTAGTATTCTGCCGCAAAGACGGACTGACAGAAACGGAAGTGCAAAGCCTGCGGCACTACGCCAGAGAAAACAACATCGCATTCCGCGGCAAAAACGCCTACTTCTGCCTGCGGAACTCCGAGCCCTACCACTGCTCATGGTTTCTGGAAACCAAAGAACAGGCAGACATACTGGAACTGGGGCTTCGTGCAGCACTGGATCTCCATAAGCAGCTGGGACAGGGAAAAACACCGGCTGAACTGGGCATCAGTTCCTGCATCGACACACTGCCGCTGTATGACGGTAAGACATGGAGCACCATGGTGCCGCCGGAAAGAACAGTATCTTCTTTGACGGAACCTTTGCTGAGCGATGCCATGCAGCAGAAGATCCGCCGCATGAAAAAGGGCGGCGGCAAGTGGGAATGCCAGCTGTTTCCATTTTCAAGTCCGGTGCTCGCCAAAGAGGGGGCACCGTTTTTCCCGTTCCTGCTGATGATTCTGGACACCAAGCGGGAGCAGCTTCTGCCCCAGCAGCCACTACAGTACAACGCAGACATTCTCCAAAAGGCACTGGACAGCTTCGTACAGGCAATTATCGACTACGGTCGCTGCCCCAAGAGCATTGCCGTCTGCGACGAGCGAACCGAAGCGATCCTCTCGGAGCTGTGTCACAAATGCGGCATTCTCCTGCTGAAGACCACCCGTTTTGCCATGCTGGACGAGGCGAAGGCATCTTTTCTGGAGGATATGGAAGCAGAAAAACAGGCAGACGATGCCGAGTCGGAAAAAATGATCGCCGCATTTGTAGAACATCTGAAAGACATGACTGTGGAGGAGATCAAGGACGATGCTCCGCTGGACGTGATCCGCTGGCTCATGGTGTCAGACATTCCGGAGGATCTGATGAAAAAGCTGGAGAAAGTCATGGAGGAAATGCAGTAATATGAACCAAACCATTTACCGCGTCCTGCACATTTACGAGGGCGACTATGGCTGTGAGGAGCATGCAGAGCCTACCGCAGAGGTAGTGCTGGAAGCGGCGGACGGCAGCCGGAAAACCATTTCCTATTCCGATGCCGCACTTTACACACTGGACATTTTCGAGGGTGACAGCGTTACGTATACAGACGGCACGCTGCAAAAAGTCATCCCGGAACAGGATTCGTAATCAAAAAGGCAACACAACACCAAGCAAAAAGGGCGAACCGAAATCGTATCGGTTCGCCCTTTTTGCTTTATGCAGCGTTTTCCTTAAAATCACCGGCTTCTGCCGTGATGCATTGCCTTTTTCTCTGCGTACATCGCCGCATCTGCACGGCTCATGATCTGCTCATAGCTGCTGTCCCCCGCCGCATAAGCGGAATACCCTACTGCAATGCTTAACCGGAACTCCGCCTCCCGCGAGAATGCCCCGTAGTCTTTCCGGCTGTCGTTCATCTCAGTGATCTTCTGCTTCAGCCGGTCGTAGAGCCGCTGCAAGTCGTCGCTGTCTTTGCCGTCCAGCAGGGCAATAAACTCATCACCGCCTACCCGATACACCTGATCATACACGGAAGTCATACACTTGGCGGCACTTTGCAGCAGCATATCCCCGCCGGCATGTCCAAAGGTGTCATTCACCATTTTCAGCAGATTCAGATCCATGGACACAATACTGGTACGTTCCAGCACGCACTTTCTTGCATCGCGTTCCAGAGCATAGCGGTTCCCCAGCTTGGTCAGGTTGTCCGTATACGCCAGTGTCTGGAGCAGCCTGGTTTCCCGTTCCCGACTCATCTCCACCATCAGTTTCCGCAGTCCGTTCACCACGGAAAGTGCCAGATACAGCAGGAAGCCTGTCCGGACAATGAACGTCTGGTCGCCTACGGTGGAAACGAAAATGAAGAACAGAACATTGCTGCACACAAAAGCAAGCAGGAGCAGTAAGCTGATACGGTTGATCTTCTCCATTTGCCGGTATCGCTTTGCGATCATCACAATAAACATCACAGCAACTATGCCCAGTGCTGCAATGAAAACTTTAATGGTGCGGGTATAGGACGCGATACCGGTGAAGTGCAGAACACTCAACACGCACTCCAGCACCAGAAAGCTATAAAACGACCATTTAATGCGGAGATCCGGCACAATATCCTCAAAGTAAAACATCGCCAGCAGCGGCAGCAGAAACAGCGAAAAGTAGTTGACATAATACTGCACCACCGCATTTTGATACAGGAACTGGTTCAGAAACAGCGGACAGTTCAGATTCACCGCAAACACAATCGAAAGGCAGCCCAGCGACAGAGTTTCCGGTGCAGAAACATGCTTCGCTCTGCCCACCGTATAGATCACTACCAGCAGCACACCGGCAAGCAGCATTGCTACGTTGGAAATGCCGCTCAGCAGATTCTGCCGCAGGTAGTTGAACAGCAATTCGTTCTGGGTGCCGATCGCCACCTCATAAGAGGGCATGAACTTGTTGGCATATACCGTTTCCACACAAATGGTCACCTGCCCTGCTGCGGACTCCGGCAGTCGGATAAAATGGGTATAAGTCCCCGGTGAATCGCAGATCTTTAAGCGTTCCCCGAAGTGGTAGATGTGTACTGCATCGTCTTCCGGCGTGCCTGCCACGTCAGTGAGATAGGCATCCACATAGGAATCATTTGTCCGGAAAGAGATCACTTTCCCACGCATTTCCGATGTAATTTTATGGGACATCACCAGCTGATAGACTGTCTTTTCTCCGCTGTAATAAGGCTCGTCCGGCGGGTCAATGACCTGCTCCGTAGTCCAGTCATCCAGCACCATATTCACCGCATCTTCTCTCACAGGCATGCCCGTGGTAACGATTATGGAAACTACTACCACAACCAGCATCAGCAGTGTCAGACAAATCAGCAGGCTTTTTTTCGACAGCCATTTCATCGGGAACACCTCCTTTTGTCAAACCTCGGTTGTTTCCCTTATGGTAATAGTATAGCATGATTGCCAATAGTTTTCAAGTGTTTCGTGGGAGAAGTGACATGATTTATAAAATTAACATAAAGAAATGGTGCTGCCTTAGAACCCGGCTTTGGTAAGTTCGTTCATAAAAGCGGGTTTGCGATGATATAAGAACCGGAAATCCTTTGCAATTACCGCAGCACGTTCCGCACCGCAGTCAACGGAAAATTTTTTCAGGCGGTCGCAAAGTTCTGCATATTCAGAACGGCTGGAAGCGATTGTCCTCATGAAAATAAGGAAATGTTTAATATCAACAATATTTATGAGCATAACTTATGAATAATAACAAAAAATATTCTTTAATCTTGATATCAATTCTTATATATGATATAATATGCCTTGTAAAGTACATGTTGTGTACTCTGCAAGCTGTGTGTACCCTGTTTCTACCTATTTTTGTAAAAAAGAAAGGAAGTAATATTATGCCTCGTAAATTTGTTATGCCCGATCCTGCAGATCGAAGTAAAAATGAACCCGCTGTTATTTTAAGTCCTACACAAGTTCTTGGTTTATATAATCAGGAACAGGAGCGTAGTTCTGATAAGAAAACTAGAATAGTTGATTCGGTTAAAGAAACTGTCGTTAAAAGTGCGAAAGATGCTGGGTGGGATGAAGCTGAACCAATAGGTAATCAGATACTTTTACGAAACAAGTGGTCCAATTAAATAAATATTCATAAGGAGGTTTTGTAATGAGTTGGGAAAGTGAAAATGAATATCATGGTGAAACCCCACCCTGCCCACGTTGTGGAATGCCACTGACTAAACGTTATGTATTTAGCGAAATGTACTGTGAAAATTGTCGTTACGGTTTAGATGATGACTGCGATGATGATTCAGAAGCAATAAGTGTATGGGATGCAGCAGAAATATGGGCATCTAATGGTAAGGATGAAGATTATACATTCGGTTATTCTGAGGACGAGTTGGAGGATGCCTTGAGATGAGTATCCTGATTTAGAAAGTATTTTAAATTGAAATAGGGTAACTAGCAGCACATTTTTTAACAATTCCACATAAGTAAAAGCCGAAAGACTACCTACAGTCTTTCGGCTTTTCTTGTCACTTCAAAATATCTCTCTGTATCTTGCTAACCTGTATACGATTATATTTCTCATACAGATTGTACGCATCTATGACCAACATAGCCTTTTGCCAACTACGTTTCAACTAATTCTTTACGACTGATATATTGTGCATCTATTTTCAGTCTATCTCAGTTGAAATATTGCTTATCTTCCTTTTTTCTTGTAAGCAACAAGTTCCGTAGAAACCGTCAACAGCTGTTCTTTCAGTTCATCACGCTCCCACGCAGTGGCATTTTGTCCATTCTTAAGTGATGAATCAGTGGTTTTCTGCATGGCAACATAATTCTATCAATACCGCAAAATACTGCCACTGTTATCGTAAAAACAGTAAAAGTAACTTATTTAAGCCATTTCAGAAAGCCGGCTATTATTCCCACTCAATCGTAGCCGGCGGCTTTGTGGTAATATCATACACAACGCGGTTGATATTCTTGACCTCGTTGACGATACGGGCAGAGATCACTTCCAGCACCTCATACGGAATCCGTGCGAAGTCTGCGGTCATGAAGTCCGTGGTAGTTACCCCGCGGAGAGCCAGTGTGTAGTCATAGGTTCTTCCGTCACCCATTACACCAACAGAACGCATATTGGTCAGCACTGCGAAGTACTGGTGAATGCTCCGGTCCAGTCCGGCCTTGGCGATCTCCTCACGGAAGATCCAGTCAGCGTCCTGCAAAATGGACAGCTTTTCGTCGGTGATTTCGCCGATGATACGAATCGCCAGCCCCGGACCCGGGAACGGCTGCCGCCATACCAGATTTTCCGGCAGACCCAGTTCGATACCCAGCTGACGCACTTCGTCCTTGAACAGCAGCCGCAGCGGTTCGATAATTTCCTGAAAGTCCACATAATCCGGCAGACCGCCCACGTTGTGGTGGGACTTGATGACAGCTGCATCACCGGTGCCGCTTTCGATCACGTCCGGATAAATGGTGCCCTGTGCCAAAAAGTCTACCGTGCCCAGTTTCTTGGATTCCCGTTCGAAAGCACGGATAAATTCCTCGCCGATCGTCTTACGCTTGGTTTCCGGATCGGAAACGCCGTTGAGCTTTTCCATAAAAGCAGCCTTGGCATTGACACGGATAAAGTTGATGTCCTTGTCAGCAAATGCAGCTTCTACTTCGTCGCCTTCGTTCTTCCGCAGGAAGCCGTGGTCTACGAAAATACAGGTCAGCTTCTTGCCGACTGCACGGGACAGCAGTGCCGCACAGACAGAACTGTCTACGCCGCCGGACAGTGCCAGCAGTACCCGACCGTCGCCGACTTTTTCCCGAATCTGGGCAATAGCAGTTTTCGCATAGTTGCCCATGGTCCAGTCACCGGTGCAGCCGCAGACATTTTTCAAAAAGCCGTCCAGCATCGTCAGACCCTGCTGGGTGTGGTTCACTTCCGGATGGAACTGTACTGCATACAGCTTCCGTTCCGGATTTTCCATAGCAGCTACCGGACAGTTCTCTGTATGTGCCGTAATGGTAAAGCCCTCCGGTGCTTCCGAGATGTAGTCGGTGTGGCTCATCCACGAAATTGCCTGTTCCGGCAGTTCCTCGCTGCTGAACAGATCACTGGACTTGTCATAAGTGGTTTCTGTCTTGCCGTATTCCGAGGTGGTGCAGGTCGCCACCTTACCGCCGAGAGTATACGCCATCAGCTGACAGCCGTAGCAGATGCCCAGGATCGGGATACCCATTTCAAAAATTTCTTTGGCGATATGCGGCGATTTTTCATCGTAAACGCTGTTCGGACCGCCGGTGAAGATAATACCCACCGGTTTCCGTGCTGCAATTTCCTCCAGCGGTGTGGTATAGCGAATCACTTCGCAGTAAACGCCGCATTCCCGCACGCGTCTGGCAATAAGCTGATTGTACTGACCGCCGAAGTCCAGTACCAGAACCAGTTGATTTTCCATAGGTTACGTTTCCTTTCTGTGTCACATTCGCCGATGCGGCGAAAATCTTTCTTTTTATTATGCCACTTTTTCCGAAAAAAAGCAAGTGTTTTTTATGAAGATACAAAAAATCAGATTTTCTCCACTGCCGTTTCGGCAATGTACTGTTCTTTCCACTGCTTCAGCTGCTGCATGTGAGGCTGCCGCAGGTGTGTCTGCTGCTGTTCCTCCGATGCCCATTTTTCCACCAGCAGGATCTTTTCCGCATCGGCAACGGCAGCGTAATAGGCATACTCCAGACAACCGTCCTCCTGCCGCACGATCTCCTGCAAACTGTTCTCCTGAACGGCACGCAAAAACGCCTCCCGTATGAATACGCCCAAAAGCAGTACAAGAGCCTGCTTTCCTTTTGAAAACAGGCTCCTATCACATCGTATTACAAAAAAAGGAATTTTTCAAGGGCATTTCTGCGGAACAGATGCAACGATTCTGGTAAAAATTCTCACTCAAATACCCGATACTTTTTCTCGTTGTGTCCGTAGGCACTGACCACAAGCCCCAGTGCAATGTACATGCTCACAGTTGCCGTACCGCCGGCACTGATAAAGGGCAGTGGCACACCGATAACCGGAGCCACCTTCAGCACCATGCCGATATTCATGACACAGTGGATAAACAGCATACAGAACACACCGGTACAAAGAAACATACCCAATTTGTCCTTGGTGTTGAAGCCGTCATAGAGCACTTTCAGACAGAGGAACATCAGCACCAGCACCACAGCAACTGCACCGACAAATCCCAGTGCCTGCCCCACCTGTGCAAACATAAAGTCATTGTGAATTTCCGGAACGGAAACATAGTTTTCCTTGCCGGCATGCAGTCCCACGCCAAAAATTTTTCCGTTGGACAGGGCTTCCAGACCGCGATCCTGCTGATACTCGATATTTTCCGGATCCGTGCCGGGGTGCAGCAGCACCAGAATTCGTTTTTTATGGGTGTCCCCCAATATGAAATTCCACGCAACGACCAGTGCCAGCGGAATGGCAATGAGGAATGCCAGCACATATTTCCATGAGATCTTCGCCGCAAAGAGCATGCCCAGAAAAACCACCGCAAACACGATCGCCGTACCATAGTCCCCCTGCAAGGCGATCAGCCCCGTGGGGATCGCCCCGTGAACACACAGCAGCAGCATGTGCAGGGGCTTGTTCATGTTGCTCTCATCTTTGGCAAGGTGCAGGGAAAATGTCAGGATAAACGCCAGCTTCAGCACTTCCGAGGGCTGGAACTGGATAAAGCCCAGATTCAGCCACGCCTGGTCATCGGCACCGGCACGCTTGTGTCCCAACGCCGTAAAGGTCAGCAGCGTGAGCACCAGTGCCACCGGAGCATACAGGAACCAGAGCCGGACGAGTTTGTGGTAATCGATCGCCGAGAGCACCAGCAGGCAAGCCAGACCCAGTCCGCAGGAGAGCAGCTGCGTCCGGTAATAGCTGGAGCCTACAGAACTGATAATGTGATTCTGCCAGATCGAGTACAGCAGGATAATGCTCAGCACAGAACAGAGCAGTGCCGCCAGAATCAGCGGCTTGTCCAGCCGCCGCCAGTAGACCATCAGCGGACTTACTGGTTTTTCACGTTTGTTGGATTTGTATGATCGGTTCATGAAATGTCCTTTCTTTCAGGCAATATCTATCAGCCGTTAGTGCCCCAGTATTTCCGATCCAGACTGCGGAACTGGGCGGCTGCGGCAATATGCTGTTTCCGAATGATCTCGCTGCCGTCCAGATCGGCAATGGTTCTGGCAACTTTCAGAATCCGGTCATAGGCACGGGCACTCAGCCCCAGCTTATCGAACACAGCACGGAGCAGTGCCGTTGCGGCATCGTCCATGGGACAGAAGTCCTGTAGCATGCCTGCCGGAATCGCTGCGTTGCAGAAAATGCCCGTTCCGGCAAACCGCTGGTTCTGTAGTTCCCGAGCCGTCTGCACCCGCTGCCGGATCGCCGCCGACGATTCCGCCTTTGCCTTTGCAGAGAGAGAATCGAACGACACCGGCTCTACTTCAATATGCAGATCAAACCGATCCAGCAGCGGACCGGAAATGCGGTTCAGATACTGCCGCACCTGCCGTTCGGAACAGGTACACTTCCGCTTCGGGTGCCCGTAGTAGCCGCAGGGACAGGGGTTCATGGCTCCCACCAGCATAAACGAACAGGGATAGGAAACCGTTCCCGCCGCACGGGTGATGGTAACTTTGCGATCCTCCAGCGGCTGCCGCATGATCTCCAGTGTCCGGTGGTCGAACTCTGCCAGTTCGTCCAGAAACAGCAGTCCGTTATGGGCAAGGGAGATCTCCCCCGGACGGGGCACTGTCCCGCCGCCCACCAGTCCGGCTCCGGAAATGGTATGGTGCGGCGAACGGAACGGGCGGCGTGTCATCAGCGGGTGTTTGCCGTCCAGCAAGCCGGCAATGGAATAGATCTGCGTGGTTTCCATGGACTCCGCGGTAGTCATTGCCGGCAGGATCGACGGGATCCGCTTGGCAAGCATGCTCTTGCCGCTGCCGGGGCTGCCGATCATCAGGGCATTGTGCCCGCCTGCTGCGGCAATTTCCAAAGCGTACTTTGCATTCTGCTGTCCCTTGACATCGGCAAAGTCCAGCATTTCCTCGTACTCCTCCGGCTGGGGCGTATAGGGTTCCTGCGGACGAATTGCCGGACCAGTGTCCTCGTTCAGGTGGGCGATCAGTTCTCCCACGCTGTGCACACCGTACACCGGTATCCCTGCCGCGGAAGCTTCAGAGGCGTTCTCCGCCGGCACATACAATTCCGTCACGCCATTCTGGGCGGCAAGCAGTGCCATAGGCAGCACACCGCTGACAGAACGCACCAGTCCGGACAAGGAAACTTCCCCAATAAAACAGCGGCTGGCGGGCTGTGCCGGAATCCGTTCCATGCACACCAGAATCCCCAGCAGAATCGCCAGATCGTGCATGGTGCCGATTTTCTTCACGTCCGCCGGAGCCAGATTCACTGTGATCAGGCGGGCAGGAAGGGCAATGGACAGGCTGGACAGAGCCGAACGGATTCGTTCCCGGCTCTCCCGCACCGAGGTATCCGGCAGGCCGACAATTTCCATTTGCGGTTTGCCGCGGTTCATGCTGACTTCTACATCTACAGAAAAGGCATTCAGCCCGAACAGTCCTAAACTTTTCAGTTGGGTAAACAAAAGGGTTCACCTCGTTTTTTTCAAATACTGTCCCGTCATTGCGGCGGAACAGTTCTTCCGGCAGCACCGTGCAAAACCGGCATGCGAAACCGGTGCGGTGCCGCCTCTATCAGTATAGCATGATTCACAAAAAATGTAAAGACAATCTGCAAGAAAGATTTTGCTGTCTGCGGGGTTCCTGCACCACTTGTGCAAGTTGACGAAAAAGAAGCGGAACAACCCGTGCTTCAGCGGCATTCCTACAAAAATAAAAAAACGCCCTTGACAAAAGAACGCTTGCATTATATAATAATAAAATGTATCGTAATGTGTCAATGCACATTTCAGCAGAATAGTATACCACATTCCGACCTCGTCTGTCAAGTCCTTTTTTTCCAATCACAGAAAAAGATTTTTCCGCTGTGTGCGGAAGGTTGTAAGGGAAACAGGCGAATTTTTGTCTGACAAAGAGTTAAGGAGGTTTTTCGCCAATGGTGCATGTTACGCCAAAGCAGTGCGGGAAAAACGTTCGTATGAACTTCGGTAAGATCAACGAAGTTCTGGAAATGCCGAATTTGATCGAGGTACAGAAGAACTCGTACAAGTGGTTCCGTGAAAAGGGACTGCGGGAAGTTTTTCGCGACGTTTCTTCCATTACAGACTACAACGGCAATCTGGTACTGAACTTTACCGATTACCGCATCGATGACACCCCGAAATATACCATTGCAGAATGCAAGGAACGCGACGTGACCTATGCAGCACCGCTGCGTGTGACTGCAACGCTCTGGAACAAGGAAACCGGTGAAGTCAAGGAGAGCGAGATCTTCATGGGCGACTTCCCCCTGATGACCGAAAGCGGCACCTTTGTCATCAACGGTGCAGAACGTGTTATCGTTTCCCAGCTGGTGCGTTCGCCGGGCGTATACTACGCTTCGGAAAAGGATAAGACCGGTAAGGACCTGTTTAAGGCTACCGTCATTCCGAACCGCGGTGCATGGCTGGAATATGAAATGGATTCCAACGATGTGGTCTATGTCCGCATCGACAAGAACCGCAAGATCCCGATCACCACATTTATCCGTGCTCTGGGCACCGGCACAGACGAAGAAATTGCCGAGATGTTCGACAACGACGAGCGTCTGTCCCAGACCATTATCCAGAAGGATTCCACCAAGAACACGGAAGATGCTCTGATCGATGTATACAAGAAGCTGCGTCCGGGTGAACCGCCTACGGTGGAAAGCTCCCTGACACATCTGAACAACCTGTTCTTCGACGCGAAGCGGTACGATCTGTGCCGGTTCGGCCGTTACAAGTACAACAAGAAGCTGGGCATCGCCAGCCGTCTGGCAGGTCACGAACTGACTCGTCCGGTGGCAGACGAAGCGACCGGCGAGATCCTCTTTGATGCAGGCGTGACTCTGACTTTCGATCAGGCAATGCAGATTCAGGATGCCGGCATCAAGGAAGCCTATATCAAGGCAGAAACCAAGGAATATTTTGTCACCGAGTCCGGCGAAAACGAGATCCGCTTCATTGAAAAGGAAGCCAAGGTCATCGGCAACGGCATGGTAGACATTGCAAAATATGTGGATTTCGACTGCGAAGCACTGGGCATCAGCGAAAAGGTTCGCTACGCTGTTCTGCGGGAGATCCTCGACAGTGCGTCCAGCGAAGACGAACTCCGCACCGCGATCCGCAAGCGTGCAGATGAACTGGTGCCGAAGCACATCATTCTGGACGACATCTACGCAACAATCAGCTACTTCCTGAATCTGTGCGACGGCATCGGCAACATCGATGACATCGACCATCTGGGCAACCGCCGTATCCGTTCGGTAGGCGAACTGCTCCAGAACCAGTTCCGCATCGGCTTCACCCGTATGGAACGCGTGATCCGGGAACGCATGAATCTGCAGGCACAGGATAACGATGTGCTCACCCCGCAGGCACTGGTCAACATTCGTCCGGTGACTTCTGCGATCAAGGAATTCTTCGGTTCCTCTCCGCTGTCCCAGTTCATGGATCAGAACAACCCGCTGGCAGAACTGACCCATAAGCGTCGTCTGTCCGCACTGGGCCCGGGCGGTCTGTCCCGTGACCGTGCCGGATTCGAAGTTCGTGACGTACACTACAGCCACTACGGCAGAATGTGCCCGATCGAAACACCGGAAGGTCCGAACATCGGTCTGATCTCCTATCTGGCAACTTTCGCAAGAATCAACCAGTACGGCTTCATTGAGGCTCCGTACCGCAAGGTGGACAAGGAAACCGGCTGCGTCACCGACGAAGTGGTTTATATGACTGCCGACATGGAAGATAACTACATTGTCGCACAGGCAAACGAACCGCTGACAGAAGACGGTCACTTTGCAAATGCCAAGGTTGCAGGCCGTTTCCGCGATCAGATTCTGGAAATCGAAGCAGAACGCGTTGACTTCATGGACGTTTCCCCGAAAATGGTAGTTTCCGTGGCAACTTCTATGATCCCGTTCCTCGAAAACGACGATGCAAACCGTGCGTTGATGGGTTCCAACATGCAGCGGCAGGCTGTGCCGCTTCTGAAGACCGAGCGTCCGTTCGTCGGCACCGGTATGGAATACAAGGCTGCCGTAGACTCCGGCGTTTGCGTTGTATCAGAATATGATGGTGTCATCGACTCCGTTTCCGCAGACGAGATCGTTCTGGTGGACGACGAGCACAAGACACATAAATATGTACTCCAGAAGTACAAGCGTTCCAACCAGTCTACCTGTGTCAACCAGCGTCCGATCGTCGATGCCGGTGAACGGGTACACAAGGGACAGGTACTGGCAGACGGTCCGGCAACCGCAGACGGCGAAATTTCGCTGGGTAAGAATGCTCTGATCGGCTTCATGACATGGGAAGGCTACAACTACGAGGACGCCGTTCTGCTGAACGAACGTCTGGTAAGAGAAGATGTCTTTACTTCCGTGCACATTGAAGAACTGGAGATCGAGTGCCGTGACACCAAGCTGGGACCGGAAGAAATCACCCGCGACATTCCGAACGTGGGCGACGATGCCCTGAAGGATCTGGACGAAAACGGTATTATCCGCATCGGTGCGGAAGTACATGCCGGCGATATTCTGGTTGGTAAGGTTACCCCGAAGGGCGAAACGGAACTGACCGCAGAAGAACGCCTGCTGCGTGCAATCTTCGGAGAAAAGGCTCGCGAAGTCCGCGACAACTCCCTGAAGGTGCCCCACGGTCAGGCTGGTATTATCGTGGATGTCAAGATCTTCACCCGCGAAAACTGCGACGAACTCTCTCCGGGCGTAAACCAGCTGGTTCGCTGCTACATCGCACAGAAGCGTAAGATCTCTGTCGGCGACAAGATGGCAGGCCGTCACGGTAACAAGGGTGTCGTTTCCCGTATTCTGCCGGAAGAAGATATGCCGTTCCTGCCGGACGGCACACCGCTGGACATCGTCCTGAACCCGCTGGGCGTACCTTCCCGTATGAACATCGGACAGGTTCTGGAAGTGCATCTGGGTATGGCTGCCAAGGCTCTGGGCTGGCACATCATGACACCGGTATTCGACGGTGCACACGAAGATGACATTCGTGCATGCTTCCGCGAAGCTAACGAAAAGAATGCTTCGCACCGCGATGATCCGTTCGATCTGAAGCCGATGCAGAAGGTCATCAACCCGAAGGCTCTGGAGATGAACGAAGACGGTAAGTTCACGCTGTATGACGGCAGAACTGGTGAAAAGTTCGACAACCGCGTTACTGTCGGCTACATGTACTACCTGAAACTCCACCACCTGGTTGACGATAAGATCCACGCACGTTCCGTTGGTCCGTACGCTCTGGTTACCCAGCAGCCTCTGGGCGGTAAGGCTCAGTTCGGCGGTCAGCGTTTCGGTGAAATGGAAGTTTGGGCACTGGAAGCATACGGTGCAGCTTACACCCTGCAGGAGATCCTGACTGTCAAGTCCGACGATACCGTAGGCCGTGTCAACACCTATGAGGCGATCGTCAAGGGACAGAACGTACCGAAGCCGGGTCTGCCGGAATCCTTCAAGGTACTCATCAAGGAAATGCAGTCCCTCGGTCTGGACGTAAAGGCTCTGGACAAGGATCAGAACGAGATCGACCTCAAGTCCAACTTCGAGGAAGAAGAAGCGATCATTCCGCAGCCGGTCAGTGCAGCTGATGATGATCCGTCCTTTATGGGAACTTCTACAGACTATGAAGGTGCAGACAGAGATATGGAAGATGCCGGCATGTCCTTCAAGGATGGCAATCCGACAGATGACGATCTGCTGGGCGACAGCATCGGCGGCAGCAGTCACACAAGTTCCTACAGCGACGATGACGATCTGCTGGGCGACGATTTCAGCATCGGCGAAAGCTTTGATGACACAGACGACGATGATCTGCTGTAATTTTCAAGGCAATACCGCACAAAGATTGTGCGACAGATGCGTCGTCAAATTTTTCGTCAGATGAAACAAAAAGCGGAGTGAATACTGGATGTATTCACGAGCATTTTTGTGAAATATGACGGGAAATTTGCAAGCAGATGGCGTGCAAAGTCGCCAGACGCTCTTTGTGCGGTATTGCCTAAAGAACACTCGCCTTTGAGCGATTTTGATATACACACCAACAGACAGGCAGCGGACGGCAGGTTCCGTTCGCTTCTCCTGTTTCCTCGTTGATATATAGGAGGTAACGGTTTGGAATTTAACACTTTTGAATCTATCAAGATTTGTCTTGCTTCTCCGGATCGTATCCGGGAATGGTCCTACGGTGCAGTTGAGCGTCCGGAAACGATCAACTACCGTACCCAGAAGCCGGAACGCGACGGTCTGTACTGTGAGCGTATCTTCGGACCGACCAAGGACTGGGAGTGCCACTGCGGCAAGTTCAAGAAGATCCGTTTTAAGGGAAAGATCTGCGACCGCTGCGGCGTGGAAGTTACCCGTGCCAAGGTTCGCCGTGAACGTATGGGGCACATCGAACTGGCTGCTCCGGTTTCCCACATCTGGTACTTTAAGGGCACACCGTCCCGTATCGGTCAGATGCTGGAAATCTCTCAGAAGCGTCTGGAAGAAGTCCTGTACTTCACCAAGTTTATCGTACTCGATCCGGGCAACACCGAGCTGGTGCCCAAGCAGCTGCTCACCGATAAAGAATACCACTCTTATCGGGAAAAGTATGGCGACGAATTCGAAGCCGGCATGGGTGCAGAAGCCATTCAGAAGCTGCTCAAGCAGATCGATCTGGACGAACTGGCAGCTGAACTGAAGACCGAACTGGCTGGGCTGGCTTCCGGTCAGAAGCGTGTCAAGCTGCTGAAGCGTCTGGAAATCGTAGAAGCATTCCGTCAGTCCGGCAACCGTCCGGAATGGATGATTATGGACGTGGTACCGGTCATTCCGCCGGATCTGCGTCCGATGGTCATGCTGGACGGCGGCAGATATGCGACATCAGACCTGAACGATCTGTATCGCCGCGTGATCAACCGTAACAACCGTCTGAAGCGTATGCTGGAACTGGACGCTCCGGAAATCATCGTCCGCAACGAAAAGCGTATGCTGCAGGAAGCTGTCGATGCCCTCATCGACAACGGCAGACACGGCAGACCGGTCACCGGTCCGAACAACCGTGCTCTGAAATCCCTGTCCGACATGCTGAAAGGTAAGCAGGGACGTTTCCGTCAGAACCTGCTGGGTAAGCGTGTTGACTACTCCGGCCGTTCTGTTATCGTTGTCGGACCGGAACTGAAAATGTATCAGTGCGGTCTGCCGAAGGAAATGGCTCTGGAACTGTTCAAGCCGTTTGTCCTGAAGCGTCTGGTAGACACCAAGGTCATCGCCAACATCAAGAGTGCCAGAAAAATGGTAGACCGTGCTTCTGCGGAAGTATGGGACGCTCTGGAAAATGTCATTCATGACCACCCCGTTCTGCTGAACCGTGCTCCTACCCTGCACCGTCTGGGTATTCAGGCGTTCGAACCGGTTCTGGTAGAAGGTCGTGCTCTGAAGCTGCACCCGCTGGTATGCTCTGCATTCAACGCCGACTTCGACGGCGACCAGATGGCTGTGCACCTGCCGCTGTCTGCGGAAGCACAGGCAGAAGCCCGCTTCCTGATGCTGGCTGCCAACAACCTGCTGAAGCCGTCTGACGGCCGTCCGGTTGCTGTACCGACACAGGATATGGTACTGGGTTCCTACTACCTGACTATGGAAAAGGACGGCGAAAAGGGCGAGGGCAAGGTCTTTCGCGATGTCAACGAAGCCCTCATGGCTTATCAGGAAGGCGACGTTTCCATTCATGCAAAAATCAAAGTCCGCATCACCAAGGACATCGGTGAAAAGCGGGTTTCCAAGATCATCGACTGCACCGTCGGCCGCCTGATCTTCAACGAAAATATCCCCCAGAATCTGGGTTATGTAGACCGTACCAATTCTGACAAGCAGTTCGATCTGGAAGTCACATTCCTGGTCGGCAAAAAACAGCTGGGTCAGATCATTGACCGCTGCATCAAGATCCACGGCACTGCCACCACTTCGGAAGTGCTGGATAAGATCAAGGCAACCGGTTTCAAGTACTCCACCAAGGCTGCGATCACGGTTGCTGTCTGCGATGCGATTATCCCGAAGGAAAAGTGGGACATCGTCAACGCAGCAGATGCACAGGTCGATGACATCACAGCGGAATACGAATACGGTTATATCTCCGCCGCAGAAAAGTCCAAGCGGTTCATCGAGATCTGGAACAAGGCTACCAACGACGTTACCACTGCCCTGCAGAACGGTCTGGATCGGTATAACCCCATCTTCATGATGGCGGACTCCGGTGCCCGTGGTAGTATTTCCCAGATCCGTCAGCTGGCAGGCATGCGTGGTCTGATCGCCAACACTTCCGGTGCGACCATCGAAATGCCGATCCGTTCCAACTATCGTGAAGGTCTGAACATTCTGGAATACTTCATCTCCTCCCGTGGTGCCCGTAAGGGTCTGGCAGATACCGCACTGCGTACCGCCGACTCTGGTTATCTGACCCGTCGTCTGGTAGACGTTTCTCAGGACGTTATCATTCGTGAACAGGACTGCGGTGCAACCGACGGTCTGGAGATCTACGAGATCCGCAACGGCAACGAGCTGATCGAAAAGCTGGCAGAACGTCTGACCGGTCGTTATCTGGTAGACGATCTGCGTGACCCGCAGACCGGCGAGCTTATCATCTCCAAGAACAAGATGATTACCGAAGCCGATGCACAGAAGATCGTGGATTCCGGCGTAGAGCGTATCAAGATCCGTTCTGTCCTCATGTGCCGTGCAAAACAGGGTGTGTGTGCAAAGTGCTATGGTGCAAACCTCGCACACGGCAATCTGGTTTCCATCGGTGAAGCTGTCGGCGTTATCGCTGCACAGTCTATCGGTGAACCGGGTACACAGCTGACCATGCGTACCTTCCATACCGGTGGTATCGCCTCCGCAGAAGACATCACACAGGGTCTTCCCCGTGTCGAAGAACTGTTCGAGAGCCGTCACCCGAAGAATGCTGCGATCCTGTCCCGCCTCGATGGTGTGGTACACATCGAAGAAGTCAAGACTTCCCGCACCATTATCGTCACCAACGAAGAAACCCACGCATCGGAATCCTATCCGATCCACTATAACTTCAAGATTCGTGTTCGCGAAGGCGAATTCATCAAGAAGGGTACCCGCATGACCGAAGGCAACGTCTTCCCGGGTGATATTCTGAACATTCTGGGCGTTCAGGCGGTTCAGGACTATATCATCAGCGAAGTACAGAAGGTTTACCGTCTGCAGGGTGTAGACATCAACGACAAGCACATTGAAGTTATCGTCCGCCAGATGCTCCGCAAGGTCAAGGTAGACGATCCGGGCAGCAGCTATCTGCTGCCGGGCACCATGGTAGACCGCCGCAAGATCATGGAAGTCAACGACGGATTACAGGAACGCATCAACAACGGCGAAACCGAAGTGGCTCTGGTCACTGTAGAGCCGATGCTTCAGGGTATCACCAAGGCTTCCTCCAGTTCCGACAGCTTCCTGTCTGCCGCTTCCTTCCAGGAAACCACAAAGGCTCTGACCGATGCGGCAATTCGCGGCAAGAGCGACTATCTGTATGGCCTGAAAGAAAACGTTATTATTGGTAAGCTGATTCCGGCTGGTACTGGTATCGATGTGTACAACAACGTAAAGCCGGTCAAGAATGATGCTTATCTGGAACACACTGGTTCCTCCATGCCGCCTTCCACCATTCCGTCCTCTTTGAGCTAACGGTATGCAGCAGCGTTGGAAACAAGTGCTTTGCAGCCTGTTAGGCGTACTGCTTCTGGCAGGAAGCCTGCTGACAGTTCCGGCTGCGGCGGCAGAAACCACTGCCCCGCAGACTACTGCGGCAGAATCTACGGACGATGCAAAGGACAGCGGAAATACCAGACAGATCGTGCAAACGCTGGTCATTTTCACAGTGGCATGCGGCGTGACTGCATTTCTGGTCATGCGGCCCAGTTTGAAAAAGCTGAAGGCTGCCAAGGAACAGGCGGCATCTGACGGCAATTCCGCAGACAAAATAAAATAAAGGCAATACCGCACAATCTTTGTGCGGTATTGCCTAAACAATAACCGCCCGCAGCAAAGGAATTTTCCCAAGCTGCGGGCGGTTTGGTTTTGACAGAAGCATATGAAAACAACAAGGCAGGTCAACCCCCATTGACCTGCCTTGTTGTTGTTCTTGTCATTTTTTCATTTTTACCCGAATACGCAATTTTTGGTGTACGCCACTATCTGGCTTTTACCATGACATCATAGCATAAAAACGTCAATCCCTCCGCAGGCAGGCTGTGAAATGCCTGTGCGTGATACCCCTGTTTCAGATACATTCCCTTTGCCGGCAGTGACGCGTCCAGCGTCGCCTGCGGGTATGCCGCAAAGACCTGCTGTTCGGCATATGCCAGAAGTGCCTGTCCGTAGCCCTTTCGCTGCTGTTCCGGCAGCACAAACAGCCGGCTGATTTCATCTGCCTTTACGGTCACTGTCCCCACAATGCCGTCTGCCGGATCCTCAGCCAGATACACGCACCCCTGCCGAATATCTGCCGAAATTTTCCCGTCGCAGTGATGATTCAGAAAGAACTGCACGGCTCCTGCGGGATAGTACTTGGGATAGATCTGACAAATCGTTTCCCGCGTGAGTTCCCGCACACATTCCAAATCCTGTGTTGTTGCTTTTCGAATTTGCATGATGTTCTCCTCCTCCGAACGGGAATTCCAAATCTGTTTTTGGAAAATTCCCTTGCATCTCCGTCACAATTATGCTATACTATAAGCAGGCAGTCTATCCTGCCTGTTTTCAAACGTGTTTTTATTCTCAGAAAGGAAGTTTTATTATGGGTTTCTTGACCAACAAAACCGCCATTATCACCGGTGCCGGCAGAGCTGTGCTCAGCGACGGCAGATGCGGTTCTATCGGCTATGGCATTGCCACCGCCTATGCCAAAGAAGGTGCCAATCTGGTCATCACCGGACGGAACACACAGAAGCTGGACGCTGCCAAGGAAGAACTGGAACGCCTGTACGGCATTCGTGTTCTGACAGTGCAGGCTGACGTGAACGCCGGTGCGGACAATGCCGCCGTTGTGGAAAACGTGGTGCAGCAGGCAGTGGACACCTTCGGGGACATTCACGTGCTCATCAACAACGCACAGGCATCTGCCTCCGGTGTCACGCTGGCAGACCACACCACAGAGCAGTTTGATCTGGCGGTCTACTCCGGTCTGTATGCCACATTCCACTACATGAAAGCCTGCTATCCTTACCTGAAAAAGACACAGGGTTCTGTCATCAACTTCGCCTCCGGTGCCGGCTTGTTCGGCAACTTCGGACAGTGTGCCTACGCCGCAGCCAAAGAGGGCATTCGCGGTCTGACACGTGTTGCCGCTACCGAATGGGGCAGAGATCACATCAATGTCAACATCGTTTGCCCGCTGGCATGGACTGCACAGCTGGAAAACTTCAAGAATGCCTATCCGGACGCATTCGAAAAGAATGTCAAGATGCCGCCGGCAGGACATCTGGGCGATGCAGAACTGGAGATCGGTCGGGTCTGCGTTCAGCTGGCTTCTCCGGATTTCAAGTTCATGACCGGCGAAACCATCACACTGGAAGGCGGTCTGGGACTGCGTCCGTAAAGGAAACCGTCACACAACACCATATCCATTCCGGCAGGGACACACGTCCCTGCCTTTATTTTTTCTTGAACACCAGTCCCATGGTGAACCCGTGCGACTGGCTGTCGTTATAGGTGATGTGGGATTGCTGGATTCGCTCCCGCACGTCCTGCAAGTTGCTCAGCCGCTTCAGAATCTTCGCCGTGTTTCTGGCATCTGCCAACGCCCCGTGTTCCGTTCCCTCGAAATAGATCTGCATAGAACCCAGTGCATTGGTCAGGTTCATCTGGCGGGTAAATCCATACATTCTCTGATGCAGTCGCTGCAAGTCCACCCAGTGGGTGTAGAACATATCGTGCAGCGACTGTTCCTTGAGGTCTGCCTCGTTCAGAATTACGTTCTGATCGGAATTGCTCCATGTATAAAACCGGCTGCGACAGTCTGAACCGATCCAGTCTGTAAAGTTCGCCATTGCTTCTGCGTAGGACGGAGCCGTTGCCACCGTTTCCTCTGTGATTCCGGTAAGCACTGTCACCCGCGGCAAGACTCTGCTGTACTGCGGCTTGACATAAGTTTGAAACTCCTCCAGAACCGCATTCTGCTCGTTCAGCTTCACCGCACCGATCTCCAGAATCTCACTTCTTGCAACTGCCTGCAAGTCCGGATCTCGAATCGGCGTGAACTCCAGATCCAGAACGATCTTATTTCCCTGCATATGCATTACTTCCCCTTTTTTCACCAATTGGATAATGTCATTATAGCATATCCCGGAAAAGTTGACAATCTATTTTGACATAATTTGCGTTTATTTTGAAAAAATCGGGTGCAGACAAAACATCCGCACCCGATTTCATGGTTTTTGTTTGTTTTTTTAGGGTTTTTTGTGAGTTCACTTACCAAAACAAAATTTCAATTTTACACTTCCGTGGAAAAATGCTCTGGAACAAGCTGGTTTTTGCGCTTGAAAAACTGCCGATATTTTCCTTACACTAAACCGCACTCGTCGTAATCTTTCCACTTTTCCTGATTGACATGGCGGCGGTGTGTAGAGAGAGCGTAAACAATGCCTGCCACGCCCACTGCAATGGCAACCAGTACCATCAGTACGCCGCAAAGGGACGTCTTTTCTTCTTTCCGTGCTTTCATTCTGCCGCACTCCCTTCTGTTGCAGAAGCGGCATCGGTCTGCCCCATCTCTGCCATTAACCGCTGCAGTTCTGCATCTACGTCCATATCATGCTGCAATTCTGCAAAGGTCTTTTCGTCCTGTGTGCTGCTGGAACCGGCGATCTCGGCAAATGCCTCTGCCTCTGCCTCCTGCCGTGTCACCTTTTCTTCCATGCGGTTGAACTTATCCATGGCACTGGAAGAATCCAGACCGCCCACCGACTGTGCCAGATTCTTCTGGGTCTTTGCCATCTGAGAGCGTGCGATCAGCATTGCCTGACGGCTCTTGGCTTCGTCCAGCTTGGACTTCAGAGTTTCCACCTGTTCCTGCAGCTGTGCCGTCTGGGCAGCGATCTGCTCATACATCTGCTGATACTGCTTGACAGACTCGTCTGCCTTTACCTTATTGGAAAGTGCCTTCTTTGCCAGATCAACTTCGCCGGCATTCAGGGCAGCCTTTGCTTTCATTTCCCAGTCTGCGGAAGTCTTTACCGCATCGTCATACTGCCGCTTGGCAATGCGTTCGCTTGCCTTTGCCTTGCCCAGTGCGGTAGTGGCGTTGCTGACTTCCTTTTGCAGATCCAGAATGATCTGCTTTACCATTTTCTCCGGATCTTCTGCACGATCGATCAGGTCATTGATGTTAGACTTTACGACATCGCCAATTCTTGAAAAAATACCCATATTGTTCCTCCATGCTCTTTGAGCTTCCGCTCGTTATGATATGATAGCAGGCTTTGACAGACCCGCCTGTTGGCTTTCTGTGAGGGCTGCCATTGCCATTTTGATATTTCACGTTTCCTATATTATATCGTACTTTTTCCGTCTTGTCAAGAGAAATCTTACAAATCATTTACAAATCCGGCAGTTGTTCCGGCATTTTACCCAGTTTTTTCTGAAAACTGTCCCGCTGCTTTTCGCAGGTTTGCGGGATTTCTGTTGAAAATCCTACAAAACGCTTACAATGCAAAAAGGGGTGTGCATCTGCTGCACACCCCTGTACGACGCACCATTTTATACCGTGCTGCCGTCACTTTTTTCAGGACAATGCCGCACAAAGATTGTGCGGTATTGCCTCAGGATTCGGCGGAATCTTCCGTGCTGTCCGGCTCTGGCTCCTGCTCCTGCATCTGCTGCAAAATTCGTGCAACCGCATTGCCGTTCAGCTTCGCGGAAACCTGTAGCTGGCTCATAGCGGTCTTCATCTGCCGTACATCAGAAGCCACCTTGCGGAACTGGTTCAGATCGTTCTGCATGCCGGTCAGGGATTCTGCCAGCTGGTAAAACTTGCGGAACTCCCGTTTCATGTTTTCAATATCCAGCACCATTCTGCCGAGGCTCTCCACCTCTTTTTCCTTTTGCCGTTCCAGTTCTTTTTTCTGTTCTGCCAGTTCTTCCTCCAGACGCTGCACCCGAATTTCCAGTGCCCGATTCTGGATCTCCAGCGTCCGGATCCACGCGGAATACCGGCGGTTGATCTGATTCTGCCGCATGCCGAACACATGGATCTGATGCGGCCAGACTTTCTGCTTCTGGGTTTCCCATTCTTCTTCCTCGTAGGCATCAGAAGGAAGTGCACTATACCCCAGGTCTTCCTGTCCTGCTTCCGATTCCGGCATGAGTTCCGAAGCGTCTTTCGGCTCCTCGCCCTGTCTTTGTTCCAATTGTTGTGCCATATGCTCTGCCTCCCCTTGGGAATCGTTTCGGAGAAACACAAAATAAAGCCGTCAGGCGAGCTTTATTCCGCATTCCCTCAAATATGCTGTTTCCAGTATTCCAGTGTTTCCGCAATGGTCTGTTCCAGCGGGATCTCCGGCTGCCAGCCGGTGTCTGCCTGTAGCTTGGAAATATCGGCACGGATCACCGGCACTTCCACCGGACGCAGCTTGGCAGGGTCTACCTCCACGGTGATCTCCTTGCCGCTGTGTGCAATGATGCGGTCCAGAATCTCCTGAATGACAATGGCTCTGCCGCTGCCCACGTTATACACCTCGCCGGACTTGCCGTGCTCGATCAGCAGGCTGTACGCCCGTACTACATCGCGGACATCGGTGAAATCCCGTGCCGCCGTCAGATTGCCCACACGCATCACCGGCTCCCGCTTGCCTGCCGTGATCTCTGCCACCTGCTTGCAGAAGTCAGAAACCACGAACTGGGGCAGCTGTCGGGGCCCCACATGATTGAACGCCCGTACCATCATCACGTGCATTTCATACGCCTTAGCGTAGAGTGCCCCGAACAGGTTCTGTGCCATTTTGGTAATGGCATAGGGGTTCGCCGGATGCACCGGTGTGGTTTCGCTGACCAGGCTGGTATTCGCCGGCAGAATGCCGTATTCCTCACCGGAACCGATCAGCAGAATCTTCGGCGAATAGTCCGGTATGTCCCGCACAGCGTCCAGCATGTTCAGGCAGCCGTGAATGTTGATGTCTGCCGTCAGCTGGGGATTTTTCCACGAATACGCCACGGAGCTCTGTGCCGCCAGATGCAGGATCGCGTCCGGCTTGTGCCGCACCAGCAGTGCTTCTACGGCATCTTTGTCCAGAATGTCCAGATTGTACGCCTCGCAGCCTTCCACTTCTACCGTTTCCTTCGGCAGCTTGGTCACAATGGTTTCCCAGCCGCAGTCCTGCAACAGGTGCTCTGCCAGATACCGTCCTACAAATCCGCCGCCGCCAATGATAAGTGCCTTCATGTCCTTTGCCGCCTTTCTGCAATTTCCGCCAGCGTGGCATAGACCTTGTCCACCACGTCTGCCTCCTCATATTCTTCTTCCACCCGTTTTGCCGCTGCCCTGCCATACTGCTCCCACAGAGCCTTGTCATCTGCCAGCTTCTGTATCGCCTGTGCCAGTGCCGGTACGTCTTCCGGCGGCACGGTGATTCCCGTCACGCCGTCCAGACTGACATGGGGCACACCGGTAGGCAGAGCCGTATTGATGACCGGCTTGCCGTAGACCATGGCCTCCTGCTGCACAATACCGAATGCTTCGCTGTTTGCCGTGGAGGGCAGCACGAAGATGTCACAGTCCGCAAAGGCTGCCCGCAGATCGGCTTCTTCCAGATTCCCGAGGAAATGCACCTGTGCCGCCATGTGGGCGGCTTCTGTGATCTGGTGCAGCTTTTCTTCCATTTCCGGCGTGCCGTGCCCCACGAGGAACAGCTCGCAGCCCTGCACCTGTGCAAACGCATGCAGCAGCACCTCGATGCCCTTATAGTAGACGAACCGTCCCACAAACAGCACCCGCACTGTTTTCGGATCCTGCTGGATCTGCCGCAGAATGGGCTTGCGTTCCACACTGCGGTACGCCTGCACGTCGATGCCATAGGGAATGATACGGCACTTGTCCGCGAACCGGGTCAGAAACGGAGAACTGGTGATGTGTCCCTCCGTTGCCGCAATGATGCAGTCTGCACGGCGGAGAAACCGCATCAGCAGCGGCTTATAGAACCGGAGCAGCGTCTTCTGCCGCACCACATCGCTGTGCCATGCGATCACAACACCGCCGCGATAGCCCGACAGCAGACACGCCAGATCTGCCAGCGGAAACGGTACGTGGAATTCCACCACGTCTGCCCACTTCGCCAGCTTCCGGAACTGCCGCAAAAAAGAAAAGGAAATGGGACAGGAAAAGTATGTGCCCAAGCTGGACGCATAGTGCACCGGAACACCCTCTACAATGCGATCCTCGCCCCTGCCCTTTTCCTGACAAACCAGCACCTGCACTTCCGCACGCTTTTGCAGTTCTCTGGAAAATGTCCGCACCAGACTTTCAATTCCGCCGATATGGGGATAATATGCTTTATTTACCTGCAAAATCCGCAGTTTTCTCTGCTCACTCACGGCAAGCCTCCTGATACACCGCGTACAGCTGTTCCGCAGAACGCTCCCACGTGAACTGTGCCGCACGTTTCGGACCAGCTTCCCGCAGCTTCTGCCGCAGGGCTTCGTCGGTGTACAGCTGTTCCAGACCGGCGGCAATGCTCTCCGGCGAATAGGGATCTGCCACAACGGCATCTTCTCCCACTACCTCCGGCAGCGATGCCGCGTGGGTAGTCAGCACCGGCACACCGCATGCCATTGCCTCCAGCGGCGGCAGACCAAAGCCCTCGTAGATCGACGGAAACACAAACGCCAGTGCCCCGCACATCAGCGGGCAGATCTCCTCGTCCGGCACGTACTCCGTGAACTTCACCAGATCGCCCAGCCCCAGTTCTTCCACCTTTTTGTAGATGCCGCTGTCCAGCCAGCCCTTGCCGCCGGCAAGCACCAGATACGGCGGGGCAGTCTTGCCCTGACGGAACTGGTCATAGGCAGCGATCAGCCGTTCCAGATTCTTTCGCGGCTCCACGGTACCCAGATAGAGGAAATATTCCCGATCAATGCCGTATTTGTCCCTGACCGCCTGTATCTTTGCCGCATCTTCCACGGGGTGGAAACGTTCGGTGTTCACGCCGCAGTATACCACCCGAATCTTGTCCGCAAACTGCGGGAAATAGCGAATGATCTCCTGCTTGGAAAATTCCGAATCCGTCACAATGCGGGTGGCACGCTTCATGGATTTTTTCAGTCCGGTATCCAGCATATACCGCGTTCTGCCGCGAACTGTTTCCGGAAACGTCTTGTACACCATGTCATGGACAGTGACCACGGTCTTTCCTGCCACCCTGGGTGGAACGATATAGTTGAAAAAGTGGGTAACTTCCGCCTTGTCCCCGAAGTAATGCCGATAGGATATGGGCAAAAAGTTGGACACCAGCCGATAGACATAGCCGGACGCTTTCGCCCAGTGGGGCTGCACATTTTCCCGCAGATAGGGCTGGAGCCGCTGGATCTTGATCTCCTCATTCTTGCGGGAGAAAAATTGCAGCAAAAATTCGTCGTCAGGGTACATCTTGGACAGAGCCTGAATCTGCCCCGCTTCACAATAGCCAATTCCCGTCATGCGGCAGCCGATCAGCGGCAGTACATCAAATGCAATGTGCACTCCGTATTCCTCCTTCAGAACCGGTGGGCATAGCCGACCGCACCGGCTTTTTCCGGCAGCACTGCACCAAGTCTGTGCAGTGTTGCCTTTAGGAAACACTGCATAAAGCTTGCCGCAGATTGCGTGCAAAGCCGTCAGGTGGGCTTTATTCCATGTTTCCTTTAGTTCATGATATGGAAACAAGGGCAGAGAAACTCTGCCCCTGTTTGATTGGTTTTGATAATATCGTTTATCCTAATGACACGCTTATACGTTCTGGCACTTCAGTTCGTGTTCTACCAGAGCCAGATCGTTCTTTACCATACGCTCTACCAGATCGGAGAAAGAAATCTCACGCTTCCAGCCCAGAACAGATTCTGCCTTTGCCGGATTACCCAGCAGAACGTCTACTTCTGCCGGACGGAAGAACTTCTTGTTGACGGAAACGATAGTCTTACCGGTAGCCTTGTCGATACCGATCTCGTCTACGCCGCTGCCCTGCCACTCTACAGTGATGCCTGCGTGTGCGAAAGCAGTTTCTACGAATTCCCGAACGGTGCGGGTTTCGTTGGTAGCGATGACATAGTCGTCCGGCTTGTCCTGCTGCAACATCAGCCACATAGCACGAACATAGTCCTTGGAGTGACCCCAGTCACGCTTGGAATCCATGTTGCCCAGTTCTACATGATCCAGCACGCCGAACTTGATTCTTGCAACAGCGTCTGTGATCTTACGGGTAACGAATTCCAGACCGCGGCGTTCCGATTCATGGTTGAACAGGATACCGGAGCATGCGAACAGACCATAGCTTTCACGATAGTTCTTGGTGATCCAGTGACCATACAGCTTTGCAACGCCGTACGGGCTTCTCGGATAGAACGGTGTCTTTTCAGTCTGCGGCATTTCCTGTACCAGACCGAACATTTCAGAAGTGGAAGCCTGATAGAAACGGCATTCCGGCTTTACCGAACGGATCGCTTCCAGCATGTTGGTAACGCCCAGAGCGTCGATCTCTGCGGTAGCCAGCGGCTGTTCCCAGCTGGTTGCTACGAAAGACTGTGCAGCCAGATTGTACACTTCGTCTGCCTGAGAGATCCGCATTGCGGAGATCAGAGAGATCACGTCCGTCATGTCTGCATAGATGAAGTGGATCTTGTCCTTGATGTGCTCTACGTTGCCGTAATCCACAACGCTCTTACGACGCATGATGCCGTATACTTCATAGCCCTGCTCCAGCAGCAGTTCTGCCAGATAGGAGCCGTCCTGTCCTGTGATACCTGTAATCAGTGCATGTTTGCTCATAGTAATTTCTTTTCCTTTCTATATATCAGAAATCGTCGGTTTTGCTTTTGACGATTTCGATTTATACCAACTGGTTCCGGTTGCAGATCTTCAGATTTTCGATGACCTTCTTTACGTCCTGTGTGCTGTCCTTGGCACAGATCAGAACGGCATCGTCAGTGTCTACCACGATCAGATCTTCCACGCCCACTGCTGCGATCAGACGCTTGCCGCCGCAAATGGTGCTGCGTTCGGTGCCGATCGTAATGACATCGCCCTCGATATAGTTGCCGTATTCATTGGTGGAGTTGATGCGTTCCACTGCCAGCCAGTTTCCCACATCGTCCCAGCCGAAGCTGCCCGGCAAGGTGTAGATGTTCTCTGCCTTTTCCATGACACCGAAGTCAATGGATTCGCTGCGGAATGCGTGGTACTCAGTTTCCAGCACCGACGGGAATTCCGCAGTTCCCACAGCTGCTTCAATGCGTTCCAGACCAGCGTAGATATCCGGCATCAGGGATTCCAGATTTGCCAGAATGGACGATGCCTTCCAGACGAACATGCCGCTGTTCCAGAGGTACCGGTGAGAAGCCAGATACTGCTTTGCAGTTTCCAGATCCGGCTTTTCTACGAAACGCTCTACCCGATAAACGCCAGCCATGCCCAGATCGGTGTCCCGTTCGAAATTGATGTAGCCATAGCCGGTTTCCGGATAGGTCGGCGTAATACCGATGGTCACCAGATTCTGATCCTTTTCTGCCACTGCCACTGCCTGCCGCAGGGTGTCCACATACATTTCCTCATAGCGGATCAGGTGGTCAGAAGGCAGCACCAGCATCATCGCCTCGCCGTATTTCTTGCGGATCACAGCGGCAGCCAGACCGATACAGGGAGCCGTATTTCTGGCACAAGGCTCCAGCAGGATATTCTCCTCCGGCAGCTGGGGCAGCTGTTCCTTTACCAGTGCGGCATAGTTGACATTGGTCACCACAAATACGTCGTCCATTGCCACCATCGGCAGCAGACGCTTGACGGTTTTCTGGATCATAGTTTCTCCGTCTTTGGTCAGAGAGAGAAACTGCTTGGGATAATTGCCACGGCTCTTGGGCCAGAAACGTTCGCCTCTGCCGCCTGCCATGATTACTGCGGTCACTTTCATGAGTGATCTCCTTTCTCTTGTTCCTGCTCCTGCATCTGCTCCTCCTGATACAGCAGTTCCTGTGCATCGTGAGCATTGGCTTCCTCGTTGGTTTCACCGGGGAACAGGGCAGTTTTCAGTGTCATCAGAATGATACGCAGGTCCAGAAAAATGGAATAGTTCTCGATATACATGAGATCCATTTTCAATTTATCATAGGGCAGGGTATCATACAGACCGGTGACCTGTGCATAACCAGTCAGTCCTGCCTTTACCTGAAGCCGGAACTCGAATTCCGGCATGGTTTTCTCGTATTCCTCCGCCAGTTCCGGACGCTCCGGACGGGGACCCACCACGGACATATCGCCGCGGAGAATATTGATCAGCTGGGGCAGTTCGTCCAGACGACACTTCCGCAGGACCCGTCCCACCCGTGTGATACGGCTGTCGTTTTCCTTTGCCAGCTGCGGGCCGGCCTTTTCAGCGTTGACCACCATGCTGCGGAATTTGTACACGTAAAATTCCTTGCCGTGATAGGTCAGCCGCTTCTGCTTGAACAACACCGGACCGCCGTCGTCCAGCTTAATGGCAATGGCGGACAGCAGCATCAGCGGGGACAGCAACACCAGAAAGACCACCGCAAAAACAAGGTCGAAGATACGCTTTCCCAGCCGCTGTTCAAATGTCAGCCCATAGTTCCGGCACAGCAGCAGCGGCGTATCAAACAGCCGGATCTCCTCTGCCCCTCTCAGGATAATATCCGAAATTTTCGGGGCAATATACGCCCGCACATTCTGTGCGAAGCAATATTTGATAAGATCGTTCCGCAGCTTTCCGGAAACTTCACAGAGGATAATGCCCTCATACCGTGCAATTGCCTCCTGAATCTCCTCCGGCGGTGCATTGGCACTGACGGATTCACAGATCATATACTTGTCCACGCGGCGGCTCATTTTCAGCACCAGCTCCGCGGCATTCCGGTCGCCGTAGATGACTACCAGCTTTCGCGGCGGGTACAGCCGGAAACATAAGCGATTGGTCAGCACGATCCACAAAATCAGCACCGCCAGATCGGCAATGGTCAATAGGATCATTGGCACTGCCGCGGAAAAATCACGGTTGACAACGCTGATCTGGAAATAGGTCACCACATTGACACAGAAGATCGACAGCGTCTGGGAGTAGAACATGTCCGTTCGCTTGAGGTAGCCGATCTTCAGCCCGCCGAATGACTTGGCGAACAGCAGAACCAGCACCACATAGATCAGGATCATGACCCAGTTGCCGCGGCGATAGAACGGCAGCAGAATGGCATCGCTGTAGCTTTCATACCACACCCATGCAAAGCCGGCGGCATACAACCCCACCAGCAGCACCGCTGCAAAAAATGAAAAGATCCGTTTGAACTGATCTCGGTTATAGTTTTTTTTCATCATATTCTCACAGCACATTTCTGTGCTGACATGCTTTCCTTTCCACAGGATCCGCCGGAAGAATCCCGGCAAAACTGCATCTCGGCACTGCACAAAGCAGACACCGCAGCACACACTTTTATTATAACAGAGGGTACACCACTTTGTCAAGTATTTTCCATATAGTGCAATGTTTTCTGCTTCTGTTTCGTGCTTTTTTTGCACAAAATGACGATTTGTGCAGAGCAGCACCTGAAATTTCTGCCGTCAACCGCAAAATGCACACAGACATTCCGCCTGTGTGCACTGCAAAGAAGACTACTGAAGATTACTTGTGAAACTCCAATTTAAGAGCCGGAGTTGTTCGAATTCGGCATTTCCGGCGGTGTGCCGCCCTGTCCGCCGTTTGGTGCACCATTGGGAGCACCGCCCTGTCCGCCGCCGGCAGGTGCTCCGCCGTTCATGCTGCCGGTGCCGCCGTTTGCTGTGACCTCTGTGCCGCCGCTGACGGAGCCGCCTTCTCCATAGCCGTCCTCGTTGAGGGTGCCGTCATAGGTGCCGCCGGTAACAATGGTATAGTCGGCGGAATCGCTGTCGCCAATGCCATAGATCACATCGGAAACGGCTTTCGGGGACTGCAATGTTGCAAGAACCGTACCGTTCTTGTCCACAATGCTGATCTGTTCCCCGGCTGCGGCATTGCAGTTGGTGGCGATCAGACAGCCACTTTCCGGATACTCCATCATGCCCTTGCTGGACAGTGCCAGCAGGGTGCCGCCGGTATAGGTCATGTTGCCGTTTGCGTCCAGCGAACCGTCACCGCCGCTGGTGGGGCCGCATACCAGCAGAGTGCCGCCGGACATCTCCCATGTGCTGTTGGAGTCTACGCCGTCACCGGAAGCGTTGACGTAGATATAACCGCCGCTAATGGTCACAGCATGGGAGCCGCTGTCAGAGCCGCCGGTGTTCAGCCCGTCGTCTGATGCGTCCAGAATCCGGACATTGCCGCCGCTGATGGTCATTTCCGCCTTGGATTCCACACCCTCGGTACAGCTGTGAATCGTAATATCTCCGCCGGAAATTTCCAGATCGCCGTGGCTGCTGATGCCCTTGTTGTCGGAGGTGATCTCCAGCGTGGTGCCGGAAAACACTGCCGTTCCTGCCGCATGTACAGCATGGTCAGTGGAATCAATGGTGCAGCTGCCGCCGCTCATGGTCAGGTTTCCGCCGCACTTGATGCCCTTGCTGGTGGCATCTTCCGCAGCAGTGGTCGTGGCAGCTGCCGCAGTTGCTCCTGCGTCTGTGGAGGGATCTGCGGTGCTCTGCATGGCTGCTGCCGGAATCGCACTGGCATCACTGGCTGCGGCGTTCTGGCGGTTGTCTGCATTGTCGGGCGGTGTGTTGCCGTTACCGCCGAAATTGCCGCCGCCAAAGGTTTCGCCGTCCGGCAGCTCCGGCGGGTTTCCGGAGGGCATATCACCGGAAGGGGGATTGCCGCCGCAGTGGATTCCCTTGCTGCTGTTGGCTTCGCCGGTTTCCGCATTCACAGCCGTACCGCTGCTGGTCAGATGATACGTACCGTCTGCGATCCACACCAGCGTTTCCGCCTGCAAACAGTCGCCGCCAGCCTGCACTGTTGCACTGCCCTGCTCCAGCTGGAGAAAGCCCTTGGTGTCGTCGTTGGATTCTGTGGACTTGATGCCGTCATTGCCGGCGGTAACGTTCAGGTCTGCCCCGAACATTGCCACACAGTCCTTGCCCTTTACGCCGTCCTGTGCAGCTTCTACGGTGATCGTACCATTCACCAGCTTCAGGTCGTCCTTGCAGACGATACCGTCCACGCTGCTGCCTGTGACAGTCAGGCTGCCGCTGCCGTTGATCGTCAGTTTATCCTGTGCAAACAGGGCACAGGCGGAAACGTTGCAGCCGTTGATCTCTGTATCGGCGTTGTCCGCACTGTCTGTCAAAGTGTTCTGTGAACCTTTCGCCAGTGACAGAATGGTGCGTTTTTCGTTGGTGCAGACCAGAGCCGGTCCGGAGGGGCTGGTGATCTCCACACCGTCCAGATACAGCTTGACTTTTTCCGAGCCGGTCACAAGGACTTGTCCCTTGGTCAGCCTGCCGCTGAGCCGATAGGTGCCGCCGGCGGAAATAGTAATGCAGTTGTCCTTAACGGAAACCGCCTTGGTATTGCCTTTCACCTTGGTGCTGTCGTCCTCCAGCGTGATCTCTGCATCAAATGCGTCATAGTTGTCGCAGAGGTCATCTTCATCTGTGGTCACGCCGGCTTCGCCGGACTGTATTGCCGAAAGGCTCTGTCCGACGGCAGCTTCTGCTGTGTCGTTATCGTCCAGCGTGGTAGTCTGTGCAGTGCTGCTGCCGCTGTCTGTGCCGGACGAGTTGGTGTTCTGTGCACAGCCGGTGCAGGTGATCATTGCCGCTACCGCCATGCTCATTGCCCAGGCAAATATTTTCTTTTGCATGATACGCACGCTCCTTTTTGATTCTGGTACCCCATGGTGTGAATTTGTCATGTGTAAAACTCCTCGATATGTGATACCCAATTCCCCAAGCGTGGTTTTGATCTCTGTTTCTATACTGTATTATCGCATACGTTTATGGAAACTGCGTGAAAATCCTGCGTGAAGCTGCAAAAAGCTGCGTGGAAGAAACTTCCGCATTTCAAAGAGCAACAGAAAAACGCCCGACAGAATCTGCCGGACGCTTTCCCGAAAAATAATAAGGAGAATGTATGAAAAAAACAAGATGTCAAGAATGTTGGAGCAACATCGCACAAAGCCTATGCATCAGATGCTTCGTTTGATGTTACATCAAGAACGCAGATCAGTTATTTTCTGTCTGCTGCACTTCTGCCAGTGTCACGTCAACCTTTTTGGTTTCGCCGGCACGGACATAAGTCAGCGTGATCGTATCCCCAGCCTTGTACTGGTTCTTGACTGCGTTCAGTTCTTCCGTGGTGCTGATCGTCTGATCCTGAATGCCGGTGATAACATCACCCGGCTGTAAACCAGCCTGATCGGCTGCACCGCCGGCGGTCACGCTAAAGATATAGGCACCCACCGGAATATTGTAAGCCTGTGAAACCGCTTCTGTCACGTCCTGACAGGAGATGCCCAGCTGCGGGCGGCCGGTCACATAGCCATAGTTGATCAAATCATCGACAATGCTCTTTGCCTCCGACATCGGAATTGCAAAGCCAATGCCCTCTACTGTCGCTTCACCGGAATAGGTGCTGGACATTTTGGCGGAGTTGATACCGATCACCTGACCAGAACTGTTGATCAGCGGACCGCCGGAGTTACCGTTGTTGATGGCGGTATCCGTCTGGATCAGCGTCATGGTGTTGTCGTTAATGGTAACCTTCCGATCCAGTGCGGAGATAATGCCGCAGGTTACGGTGTTCTGGAACTGCAAGCCCAGCGGGTTACCGATTGCCACAACCATTTCACCGACTTCACAGCTGCTGCTGTCGCCGAATTCTGCGGGAGTCAGGTTGTCTGCATCGATTTTCAGCACAGCAATATCCGCTTCCTTGTCGTATGCCACGATTCTGGCATCATAAGTGGTTTCCTCGTCAGACATCTGGATCTGTACGGAAGAAGCTTCGCCATAGCCGTATTCGTCATCGTAAATAACGTGGGCGTTGGTGACAATATAGCCGTCCTTCGACATGATGATGCCGGTGCCGACGCCAGTCATACCCTGCGAACCGTTGTTGCCCTGCGAGCCGTAGCCGAAGAAGCCGCCGTAGCCGTTCATGGGGTTATTGTTGCTGCCGTTGGACGAGGAGAAAGTGGACTGTACGCCGACAACCGACGGTGTCACTTTCTTTACAATATCCGCTACCGACATGGAACCGTTGGTAGAAGCCAGCTGAATCCAGCTCTGACTGGAGTCGCTCTTTTTGGAAGAACTGCTGTCGCCGGTGCTGCTTTCTGCGGCAGAACTGTCGTTGCTTGCAACGATCGAACTGCTGTTGTCCGCATTTGAGGAACGAATGCCCTCATAGACACCGATCGAACCGCCGGACACCAGAACCATTGCCAGCACAAACGCTGCCACTTTCAGTCCGGTATGCTTTTTCTTCGGCTTCTTGTTGGGGTCGCCGCCGTTGGGATCGGAGTAGTAGTTTACATAAGAGTAGCCACCGTTGTTGCCGCTGCCGCCGTTTCCGGTGGGAGTGGTCTGACCGCCTGCCGGATTGTTATAGGCAGAGCCGGCAGCATTCTGCTGCTGGTATGCACCGCTGTGCACTGCCTCGTCCTGATGCGGTGTGGTGTTGCGGTAGTAACCGTTCTGATATGCATACGGATTTGCTGCACCGTTGACACCGGAACCGGCATTTCCTGCCGGAGCCGCGGTATTTGCAGCACCGCTGTTGTTGGTGGTATTGTCGGCATTCTGTGCCGCACCATTCTCATTCCATTGTGCATTGTTTTTGTTTTCGAAGTCAGCCATAATACTCTTCCTTTCTATCGTGAACCGCTTGTTTTCTGCGGTATGTGTTCTTCGCTTTCTGTAATTATTATTATACGGTTTTATGTGATAATCATATGATAATCGATAGAAAAGACGGTAAAATACAGCCCACAAAGGCTTCACATTCCCTGAAAACAGCTTTCACACAGGAAATTATGCCTGATTCTGTGCAAGATAGTCTGCCAGATCGACATGAACGCCGGCACCGGTCTGTGCCATATAGTACAGCCACAGGAAAATATCCTGCGAATCCAGCGTGCCGCTGTTGTCTGCGTCCAGAGCCTTTCGCTGAATCGGATTCAGTTCGGTGTCCAGACCAGCACCTACCCGTGCAATATTGTACAGGCAGAGAAACAGATCCTGTGTATCAATGCTGCCGCTGGCATCGGCATCGCCCATACTGCATGCCATTTTCTGATGAGATGCGGCTCCGGTGATGATGCTGTCTGCCGAGGGACGATTGCTTTTCAGATCGCCGTCCTTGCCGGTAGCGGTATAGGCATTGGAAATCACGCTGCCGTCGCCGCAGGAGAGCATCTCCGAGGACTGGATCGCAGCAGATGCCAGCATGACCTGCCCCAGCGGAGTGAAAGTCATGTTCAGATCCATGATGTTGCTGAATTCAAAGCCGATCGCCTTTTCACCGGCTGCCCCTACATAAGGCGTATAGAAGTCGGCTGCAGAAGCATTCTGCAAGCCGCGGATCTTGTCATTCAGTCCGGCATTGTCTGCAATGGTCATTGATGCCAGTCCCGTGCCGCTGACATTGCCGCCCTCCAGGGAAACGTCCAGATACTGATACAGATATGCGATTACAGTCTTTCGGTTCTGGGATACACCGGACATGCCGTAATAGTCCACGCCCAGCGGATTGTTGACAGTCTGTACTACCACATTGGCAGAACGGTTCAGGGACTTGACTTCAGTAACCGCCGCTTCAATGTTTGCCGCAACGGTTTCCACCAGAGCCGGCAGATCCCGAGCAAGCTTGCTGTTTGCTGCAGAAAGCTTCGAGCCATCACTGGTCAGCTTGTTTGCCACGTCAGTAAGCGTCTTACAGTTGTCCATATCCACCAGGTCGGCATTTTTATACAGTACTTCTTCTATAAAGTCGTTGACACCCACAGAGATCATTACCACATCTGCGGTCTGCACATCGCGTTTCATATTCTGATTGGACTGCAAGTCAGAAACCAGCTTACCGGAAGTGGTGCCCACTGTGGCATAGTTCACCGCATTGCCGCCCAGATAGTCCGCCATATAGGAAACTGCCGACTCGCTGCCGCTGACTTCTGCCAGACAGTCGTCACCCAGTGCCACGACCTTCGGGGTAACTGCAAGGCCGGAAGTGTCTGCCGCAAATACCGGCAGTGCCAGTCCGGTGGCTGCTGTGACAACGGCACAGGCTGCCGCAATGCCTCTTTTCCAAAAATGTTTTTTATTCATATCGTTTTTCCTTTCTGTACAGGCAGAGCCGCCGTACCCCCTTATGGCAACACTGCATAAAGCTTACTTGTTGACTTCATCTGATGCTGCTCCTATGGCAATACCACACAAAGAGCGTCTGGCGACTTTGCACGCCATCTGCTTGCAAATTTCCCTTCAGA
>ERZ773114.508-NODE-508-length-47794-cov-8.833972_pt1 | contig 47794 bp, 59 predicted proteins | sample MGYA00580564_ERZ773114 | MGnify/ENA primary metagenome ERZ773114 (study PRJEB29015, sample SAMEA2737836) | human gut metagenome | biome: human gut; feature: human-associated habitat; material: faeces | place: China | collected 2012 ... | reverse complement strand
GACAAAACAGTAAAGTAAATGGCGGAAATTATTCAGCAGCCTTAGGGTATTCTGCCGATGCAAGCGGTCATAGTGCTGTTGCTATCGGAAATAATGCTAAGGCCGTTAATAATTATAATATTGCGATAGGTGCTAATGCTTGCCAATACGTTACAGGTACTAACAAAACCTGTATAGGTGCTAATTCTGGTCCTTCGGATTCAGCACAGCGTTCTGATAGTTCTACTGAAAGTTTATATTTTGGTACTGCAGGACGTTTTATATCCGGTTCTACTAATATGGATACAAACAGCATTTTTGAGTTACATAAAAAGGGGGATTATGCTGTAGCTTTTCTTAATGCAGATTTAGTAGTTAATGGCTTTACCTGGACACAGGTAGGAGGTAAATCCGGTCATGGTGATGCAATTGGCTTTTTCCGTTCTAAAACATGGAAGAATCAGGTTGAATTATATAATGAAGCTCGTCCTGGTTTTCCTCCGGCTTCACCGTTTTCCGATCGCCGTTTGAAATATGTAGGCAATGAAAGTACATGCGGTTTGGATAAAATAAAACAGTTAAAAGTTTTCAATTATACCTTTAAGAAAGATGAAACAAAAACCCCACATGTCGGAGTAATTGCACAGGATTTGCAAAAAGTCTTTCCGGATGCAGTAAAAAAAGGCACAGACGGCTTTTTGACAATCCGTTTTGAAGACATGTTTTTTGCAATGGTAAATGCAATCAAAGAACTGGATACCCGCATGACTGCATTAGAAAAAGAAAATCAGGAGCTCAAAGCCCGTATAGAAAGGCTTGAAGCAAAAGTAAAATAAAATTTCATACTGAAGTAAGTGTGCTCAACGCACACATACTTTCATTCCTTCTCCCGTTTAAATAAAAGCGGGAGTTTTTCTTAGAAAAATTATCTGTAATTTGTAAACTGCAGCGGATAATCATATTTTTCTTCATTTGAACGAAGCAGTCTGATTATTTCCTGCAAATCATCTTTATCCTTGCCTGAAACTCTGACTTGATCGCCTTGAATTGATGCTTGAACTTTCTTTTTGGAATCTTTTATATCTGCAACAATTTTTTTAGCAAGTTCCTGACTAAGTCCTTTTCTCAATTTATATACCTGTCTGACTTTACCGCCCAAAGCATTTTCAACAGGCTGCGGATCTAAAATCCTTACACTTAAATTCCGTTTTACAAGCTTAGATTGCAAAATATCATAAATATTGCGTAATTTCATATCATCACTTGTTGTAATTGTAATAGTTTTATCAGCTTCAAGTTCAACAGAAGAACCGGAATCTTTCAAGTCAAAACGTGAAGCAACATCGCGCTTTACCTGATCTACGGCATTAACAAGCTCCTGTCTGTCAAATTCAGAAACAACATCAAAACTGCAATCTTTAGCCATTTTTACCCTCTTTCCTTTATTTTATATATTAACCCGATTTCTATAAATTATAGCATAGAAAAGTGCAAGATAAAATACCTTGCACTTAATTTATTTTTGGGGTTGTATATATTATGCCTGTTAAGCTTTTGGGGATTTTTTAAAAACATTTTTTAACTTTTGCCACCAGTTAACTTTTTGACCATTATTCGTTGTTGCAGGTTTACTGTTTTTTATAGGTTTATTACCTTTAAAAGCATTAACAATTGCTTTCCATTGATTACTCAAATATTTACCTATGCCTCCTGCTTTTTTAATGCTTTTGCGCAACGGAGCTATAGCACCAAGTCCCAAAATCACAACTAAAGCACCAAGTGCTTTTTTCATTGTTGAACTATCCTGATTTTCTTTGCTGTTCATTAAAGAGATTTTGTCTTGATCAAGCTGCCTTTGCATTTGAACACCGCCCAGATAGGAAGTATTATAGCCGCCGATAACACCTCCAAAAGGCATATACATCGGTCCCATTGCACTGTTTGCCAAATCCTGATGCATTACAGGAGTATTTAAATCACCGCCTATCATAACGATTTCTCCAAAATTATTAACCTAACCTTTTATATTTATATAAAGTAATTTTCACAAAAAAAATTTACTATTATATTAAGAAATGTAAAACAGCTCTGTATGAAACAGAGCTGTTTTTAATCGTTAAAATAGACTTTATTATATTTATTTTGCAGCTTGAGCAGCTTCAAACACAACTGAAAAAGCTTCAGGATCTCTAACAGCCATATCTGCAAGCATTTTTCTGTTCACTGCAATATTTGCTTTTTTACAAGCATTTACAAATCTTGAATAGCTCATACCGCGTTCTCTGACAGCAGCATTAATTCTTACAATCCACAAACGACGCATATTGCGTTTTGTAGTACGTCTGTCTCTGTAAGCGTATTTCAATGCTTTCATAACAGCAATATTAGCTACTTTAAAAATTCTGCTTCTTGCACCTATAAAGCCTTTAGCTAATTTTAATATTTTTTTATGTCTTTTGCGTAATACATTACCACGTTTTACTCTCATTATCCTGCCTCCTATCTAGAATATTTCCTGTACGGTAACTCTTTTGAAATCAATTTGAAGTGTGATTCGGAAATTGAAATCATTTTGAAAATTCTGCGTTTTCTGGAAGCAGATTTGTGTTGAAGTAAGTGACCTATACCAGCCTGTCTTCTAACGATTTTGCCTGTTGCAGTAACTTTATAGCGTTTTGCAGCAGACTTGTGTGTTTTCATTTTTGGCATTTCGTCCTCTTTCTGTGCATTGCACGGTTAAGTTTCTGATAAAGTTTTTGGCATACCAAAGCCATAAAACTTTTGCATAACAATTATATTATGCAAAAAATTGATTTGCAAGCACATAATAACAAAAGTTAATCAAACGTAAGTTTTAGACCGGAATAAACTTCTTTAATTTTAACATATTCTGAAAGAACAACTTTAGAGTTTAAGTCACAACAGTGGCATGGATAGAAATTTTTAATATTCAAATCTCTTAAATATATTCCCAGTTCTCTGATTTTGTATTCTGTTTTATTAACAAGGTGCACACCGCCGATAAACGTATTAATTCGTGGATCATCAGCTACTTTTTTAGCATATTCGATAATATTAGGCAGGCTGACATGGGAGCATCCTGCTATTATTACCAGACCGTCAAAAGATTTATATACCAGTGCGGTTTCATCTTTATATCTGTAGTCCGTATTAAAATATTTAGGAATTTCACCTAAGAAAAGCAGTTTAGGAGTAAGCCATTTAGGTTCTCTTGAATATTCAATTTCAAATATATCACACAATTTGGATGGTTCTCCTGGGAAACCTACATTTTCATTCCTCTCATTTAGCTTAGTTTCAAAAACATCAGGATGAGCAAGAACTGTCTTCAAATTCAAGCTTATACCGGCTTTCAGCATTTTTCTATACAAATCTTCAAGTCTGAGAAGCCCTCCAGTGTGGTCATTATGCCCATGAGACAAAATAATATCGGTTACATCCGTTAAATCCAGACCGAGTTTATAAGCATTTTTGATAAATACATCGCTGTAGCCGCAGTCAAACAATGCCTTTTGATAGTCATTTTCAAGCAGAAAAGATAGTCCGGGTTCACCCAGAAGGTAATAATTTGTTTTACAATTATTGTCAACCAGTACTGTTAAATCCATTAAATCCTCAACATATATATTCATATTATAACAATATTTCTAAAAAATTGCAATAATTCCTTATCAATTAAATTTAGTCAACTCAGACACGGTTGTATCCAACGCTTCAGCCAAATCAATTAATGTGTCGAGGGAAGGTTTTGAAAAAGCAACTTCGATTTTTCCCATAAAATTTAAACTGATATTTACTTTATCAGCCAGCTGCTGCTGTGTAAGCCCTATCTCTTTACGTCGTTTTTTTATATTGCTCCCTAAATTTTGATAAAAATCTAAGTCCATTTTTTTAGTGTAAACATAATGTAAAACCATTTATACGTACAGCCTGAACGTAGACTACTAAAAGGTTATGGTAAATAATAAAATTATTACAATTTTTAGGAGCAATATGAAAAAGTCCAAGATGAAAGAGACTGCATTTACTCTTGCGGAAACTCTTATTACTTTAGGAATTATAGCTGTTGTTGCGGCGTTAACTTTACCTGCTGTTTTAGCCGACAAAAGAGCAAAAGAACTTGAAACAGGTTTCAAAAAACAATTATCTGTTATTCAAAATGTATTAATTAGAATGGAGATGGAAAAGGGAGAGCCTTATACAAGAAATTCGTCAAGTGCGACAAGAACTTTTAAAAAAGAATTTGTAAAATATTTCAAAATAATTAAGGACTGCAACTTTGAGGATTGTCTTAAGGTTAACGATAAAAATGTCTATAAAGATTTAACAAATAAATACGATACTTTCACCAAATTTATTGATGACGGCCAGTTCATTCTGCATGACGGTACAATGATTATGCTGAACGATGCAGCTAACGAACCGTTACTGATAAGTTTTGATGTTAACGGTCCGTATAAAAAACCTAACAGGTACGGGCAAGATCTTTTTACTTTTCAGATTATGGAGAACGGGAAGCTTCTGCCTATGGGCGCAGATGGAACCTGGTATACGGACGAAAATTTCTGCAGTACAGAAAAAGGTGACATAAAAAACGGATTAACATGCGCTTACAGAGCGGTTACAGAACCTGATTATTTTAAAAAACTCCCAAGATAATATTAATAAAATTTCTGTACCACAGGCAAATTAACACCATTGGCAAATGAACGTTCGGTAAGACGTGCACCTAAACAGCTCTGATAGCGTTTAAACTGCATTCTGCAAATTTTCCGTATCACCTCGTTAACAAGCTGTTTATCATATTTTTCGTATATTTTATCAAGAGGAATATTCTTTTCTACATACAATTCAATTATATCATCCAAGACTGCATACTCAGGAAGTCTGTCTTGATCTTTCTGTCCCGGATGAAGCTCTGCTGACGGAGCTTTGTCAATAATAGCCTGAGGAATAATTTCTCCATCTTTATTAATATAATTTGATAGCTTGTATACATTTGTTTTTGTCAGGTCGCAAATTACATTGTAGCCGCCCGCCATATCACCGTAAAGAGTGCCAAATCCCATTGCACTTTCTGATTTGTTACCTGTTGACAGAAGAAGCATATTTTCTCTGTTCGAATAAAACATTAAGATTAAACCTCTTAAACGAGCCTGTAAATTTTCTTCTGCCAAATCATGCAAACTTTCACGCCCCTGCATAAAAGCGTTGAAAAGCGGAGTAATGGGTTCGGTAATCGTTTTAATACCGAGATTTTCAGCTAATTTTATACTGTCTGTCACGCTGCCTTCTGAAGAATACATACTCGGCATCATAATGCCCGTCACACAATCCGCGCCTAAAGCTTTTACGGCAATAGCTGCGGTTAAAGCGCTGTCAATACCTCCTGATAACCCCAGAACAACTTTTTTAAATCCTGTATTTTCACAATATTCTTTTAAGGCAAAAGTTACGACATCCAGAATTTGAGCTTCTTCTGCTTCATCAAAAAACTCAATTACACGGGAAAAATCAACGGTTTCAATATCTTCCTTACACACAGGCATTTGAAGAACTAACTCATTATTTGCATTTTTTGCAAAGCTTCCTCCTGCAAAAATATTTTCATCGGCAATTCCTATTGCATTTACATAAATCAAATTACAATCCGTTTGAATACTGTCAACAAAATCCATATAGGTATTTCTTGCAAAATATCTGTTTTTTGCAAGAACATACAAATCACATTCGACATCTTCAAGATAAGTGTCAGAAACAAAAACTTTTTTACCGTTTACATCAAAAAAACCGTTATGGGAAACTTCTATTTCACCATTTCTGATTAATATATCTCCGATTAAGATATTTTGTTTAAAGTTCCTGTCTGCAATCTCCTGATAAAATTCGTACTGCCTTTTTCTGCAGGTTTCATCAAGAACTAAATCTTTTCCTCCCAAATCCTCAATATCGGACTGAGGAAAGATTATCAAATCACAATCGCATTTTGCAGCATTATTTATAATATTTTCTGCATTAAATTTAAAATCAGCAGTTTTTAATTTTATCTGAGCAAGAACAGTTTTCATTTAATCCTCTTATTCTAATTTTAAGTAGTTTACTTTATCCCATTTTAAATCAAGATATTTTATTTTGGAATCAATTAATTTCACCTGCGGTAACAGAGAAGGAATTCTTTCAATTCTTTTATAAACATTTTCATCGAGCTTGCCTAACCTTATATTAACAGTCTTAATTTTGACAAAAACATCATCTGGTTTTCTAAGGTCAATATATTCAACGGGTTCGCCGGAATATGTTTCAATATATTTTGCAATCTTTTCAATTTCATGAATTTGCTTCAAATCCCACTTGCGGTAGTCATCGCCTTTATTTCCGTATGAAAGAACAAGAATTGTTTTAAAGGATTTATCAAGAGGAAGAAATTCTCTGCCTATAAGTTTTCCGTCAGTTGTAAAAAATGCTACGGGCTGAACTTTTACATCAGGGGAAATAGTTATAACAGGAATTCTCTCCCTCACTATAATTTGAATTCTTGCAGGAAATGCATAACGTCTTATATACACATTCTCAACCGGCGGAAGCTTCATCAATTCTTTTTTTATTGCATCGGTTCTTGCCATATAAACAGGAACATTAGGAACGTTGCTGTTTTTTAAAAGAACAAGAATTTTATGCGAAGGAACAATTTTATTATTTATAATTTCAACAGATCTTCCGCCGACATAGTTAAAAGCGTTTTTGTCCATATACCAGCCATGGCATCTCAATGCATAACCAAGCCCGAATATAAAAAATAATGAAAGAAAAAATCTTACAAAAGCACGAAATCGTTCCTGCTTCATTCTGCCTTTACGAACAAGACGTTCACGGCGTTTCTTTTTTACAAGATGTTTTCCATCGGGAATAGGAGTGTCTTCTGCCGTTTCAACGTTTTCCGAAAACTCATGATACTCCGTATATTCATTATTTTCATTTTGATTTACATCATCAAGCATCTATTTGTTTAAACCTGCACTGTTTAAGATTAATAGCACCAAATTGTCATAATTTATATCCATAGCCGCGGATTGAGCCGGCAAATCACTCACTGCAGTCATTCCGGGGCTTGTATTAATTTCAAGAAGATAAGGAATATCATCTTTCATCATAAAATCAATTCTTGAAACACCTCTGCAGCCTGCAGTTTCAAAAGCTTTTACAGCAATATCTTTTACACGTTTTGTAACTTCATCGGACAATCTTGCAGGACAAATAAATTCAGACATTCCGTCAGTATATTTTGCCTCAAAATCATACCATTCTGTTTTCGGTCTTATCTCTAATATCTCAGTAGCAAAAGGCTCGTCGCAACATTCTAAAACTCCAACCGTAACAAAAAATCCGTCAATAAATTCTTCAATTAAAACATCATCATTATACTTTACGGCAGTATCGTATGCAGCCTGCAAATCTTCTTTTCTCTCAACTTTTGTCATCCCGAAGCTTGAACCTTCACATACAGGTTTTACAAACAACGGATATGTTAAATTTTTTGTTTTTTCGAATAAATCATCACCTTTTCTTACAAACGCTGATTTTGCCATAATAATATCAGGATTTGTTGATAGAATTCTCTTTGTGAACTCTTTATTCATACATAATGAACTGGCCATAACTCCGCATCCTGTATAAGGAATTTTCAGAATTTCCAAAATCCCCTGAATACATCCGTCTTCGCCGTATTTGCCGTGCAAAGCATTAAAAGCACAGTCATAATTACCTTCTTTAAGTTTTAAGGCAATATCTTTATCAACAATAACCATTTCGGCATTATTAAAACCAAGTCTTTTTAAAGCTTCATAACAGCCTTTGCCGGAACGCATCGAAATTTCTGCTTCTGTAGACAAGCCGCCGCATAAAACCGCAATTTTAGCATTTTTATCTATAACATTTTTAATTTCCTGCATATTTCAACCTCTTCTTTATTATTTCCGCCAAGGTATCTGACCTCGGGTTTTAATTCTATATCAAATTTTTCTTTAACGCGTGAATACATTTCGTCCATAAGTCTTAAAACATCTAAAGATGTTCCTTCACCGTCATTAATTATAAAGTTTGCATGATTTTCCCAAACATGCACCCCGCCCGATACAAGCCCCTTAACGCCTGCCGCATCAAGAAGCCTTCCGGCAGAATCTCCGTCAGGATTTCGAAAAGTACTTCCACAGTTCGGCAAAGTTAAAGACGGCTGCTTATTTTGTCTGAAAGACAGATTCTCATTCATTTTTTCCTGAATTTTATCCGTTGTAGACGGAGTAAGCTCAAATTCCGCCTCTAAAACAGAATAAGGCATCTTCTGGCAGACCGATGTTCTGTAACTGAATTCCATATCAGCATTTGCCAGCTTTATAACACCTTTTTCAGGGCAATATACTTTTGCGGATTTCAAAACATCGGCAATCATCTGTCCATGGGCACCTGCGTTCATAAAAACTTCACCGCCGACAGAACCGGGGAAAGCAACCATAAATTCTAATCCGCTTAATCCTTTTTCCAAAGCAAGTTTAGAAAGTTTTGTACCTCTGACCCCGGCTCCGGCAAAAACAGTATTTCCATCAAACTTTATGCTGTCCATTTTTTTTGTACAGATTACAGCACCGTCGTAACCGTCTGATGAAACAAGAATATTTGACAAATTTCCCGCAACAAATGCATCCGGTTCTTTAGTCTTTATTTCAACAAATTCTTCAACAGACGTCGGGAAATACATTCTTGCAATCTGCCCGCCAATTTTAAAAGACGTTGATTTTTTTATATCAAAGTTAATCTCCAACCTGCACCACCTCTTTATCAAGATTTAAAAGTTCTTTGCTTAAATTGGTAATTGTACCGGCTCCCAGACCTATCACAACATCATTTTTTTTAAGCTGCGGATATAATTTCCTTGCAACATCGGCAATTGAGCCTTTAATATACTCACAGGGAATATTAATATGTTCTGACAAATCCTTTGCAAAATTTTCAGAATTAACCCCTTTAATTTCATCCTCGGAAGCCGCATAAACATCAGTAACAACTACTTTATCAACTCCCGAAAAAGCATCAAGAAATTCATTCCACAAATTTTTAAGCCTTGTAAATCTGTGCGGCTGAAAAACAGCAATAATGTGTTTTCCTTCCATACCTTCAGCAGAAGAAAGAGTTGCTTTAATTTCCGTAGGATGGTGCGCATAGTCATCATAAACAGTTACCCCGCCAAACTCGGCAGCTTTTTGAAATCTTCTGCCCATTCCCGAAAAAGCTGCAAAATGAGGTTTAACAATGTCAAGATCAACACCTGCCTGATGCAGACTTGCAAGAACAGACAAAGCATTATAAACATTATGTTTTCCGCGCAAAATTATTTTTAAGTCAGTTAAAAACTCATCTTTATAATAAATATCGAATGTCGTACAGTCAGGCTTAAATTGAATATTTTTAGCCGTATAATCGGCATTTTCGAGGCCAAAAGTCAAAGTTTTATGACTGTGAAGGCTCATTGCAGCCTTGCAATCTTTATTTACAAGCACAATTGAAGTTTCCGGAATATTCGATATAAAATTTTCAAATGTTTCCAAAATAGATTTTAAACCGTCTTTATAAAAATCAAGATGATCCGCTTCAAGGTTATTAATTACACAAATATTTGGACAATATTTAACAATAGTCCCGTCGCTTTCATCCAGTTCCGCAGCAAAAAATTTACCGTCCTGCGAATGGGCATTACATCCGATTTCCGGAATTATGCCGCCGACAACATAAGAAGGTTTTAAGCCAGCTTTTTCCAACACGTAAGAGCAAAGTCCGCTGGTTGTAGTTTTGCCGTGAGTTCCGGAATAGCCGAGAAAAAATTTACCCCATTTTGAGATTTCGGCAAGAATATCAGAGCGGTGATAAACTTTTAAACCTAATTCTCTAGCTCTAACCATTTCCGGATTATCTTCACGAATAGCCGTGCTTGCAACAACTATAGCATCAGAAGGCACGTTTTCGGCTTTTTGACCGATATAAATTTTTGCCCCCAAAGCTCTTAATTTATCAATATATTTACTGTCAACTATATCAGAGCCTGAAACTTCGCATCCGTTTTCCAACAAATACTTAGCAAGCCCGCTCATCCCCACACCGCCTATAGCGATAAAATAATATTTATGTTTTTCCAAAGTTCTATCCCTAAATTAATCTTATATTACTACCTAATTATAATACAAAAAAAGTTTAAAGATTAAGCAAAAAAAATAAATATACAAATTTTAGCAAATTTTATTATTTATATGTTTTATAACGGTATGATTAATACCAATTTCAACGGACCTTTAAAAAACAGAAATAAAAATATACCTGATACATTTATATACAAATCAATCAGATTAGATGATGAAAAACAACCATACAGACACTATACAGCTTTTAATAAAAACGGGAAAATAATAGGAACAATTGAGGGCGAAATGCATACAATACATCCTTCTGCCGGAAGTACATTTTTCCCGGGATTTAAAAGTTTTAAATCTTTTTATGTGTACTACATTGAATCACATCAGCATAATTTTGGTAAAAAAATGCTTGACTTTGTACAGTCAGTAAGCAGAAAAAATGGGGGGGGGGAAGATTCCATTTAATTGCCACGGCTGATTTTAATCCCCAAAAACCTGCTCACATCTTTTACAGAAAATACGGTATGGATTCCCTATACGGCTTAGGCATAAAAGATATTGACATGTGTATTAAGGGAAAAATACCCGTATCGCAATTGGAACTGCCTGATATGCCCATGTATTTTATTCCAAAAAAAATTAATAAACAGCAGGCTCCTAAAAAAGGTATGTCATTAATAAAAAAACTTATAAAATTATTTAAATAATTAATATTTTTTAAGGAAAAACAGATATGAATAATGTAAATAATTTTAAAACACATAACTTATTAAGTTACAAAGCACCCGGAAACTTGCCGAAAGAATTGGTTTATCCGCGGTATGATGTACCTGTATACGGACTTGAAAGTAAAAAAAGATACAAATTAAATATTTACAGAATGTTCGATATCGAAAAAGATAAATGCATTGGCGAAATGTACGGACGGGTATTTAAAAATGCTGATTGTACGGAAATTTACCCTGAAATGTTTAAGTGCGATGTATTTGAAATAAATTACTTAAACATAGCTCCTCCAGAACGAAGAAAAGGATACGGAAATAAATTTATAAAATTCGCTCAAGCCGAAAGCAGAAAAAATAACTGTGAAGGCAGAGTATTTACCTGTGCAAGCACAATATATGATAATGAACACCCCAGTCATATTTTTTACAGAAAACAAGGATTTACATCAGTAAAATCAAATATTAACAGGGCAATTGATAAAGCCATAGAAACAGGTCAGGAACTTAAAGCTAAATATACGGAAGATTTGCTTATGTACCTGCCTGTTAAAAAGAAACAGTTCCGGCTAAATATGCCGAAACTGCCGCAAGTTATAAAAAAATTATTTAAACATTTTATTTAACAACAATGTTTACAAGTTTTTTGGGTACAACAATTGTTTTAACAATTGTTTTGCCTTCTGTAAGTTCTTTTACTTTGTCGCTGTTCAAAGCCAATGCTTTAAGTTCGTCCTCCGACAATGCTTCATCAGCCTCGATTTTATCTTTAACTTTACCGTTAATCTGAACAACAAGAGTAATTGAACTTGCTTTTGCAAGATTTTCATCCCAATGAGGCCATTCAACATCATGAACGGAACCTTCTGCACCCAGGTCATGCCATGCCTCTTCTGTCAGGTGAACTGCTACAGGTGACATTAACTTAATTAAAGAAACAATTGCGAAACTCAAAATATTTTTATCTTCTTCATCAAGTTCAGATTTCTTGCCTCTCCAGTCATAAATCGCATTAACAAGTTCACGGTATTTTGATATTACCGTATTAAACTGGAAGTCATTAGAAATGTCATTTGTAATTCCTTTGATTGCCATATGAATTACACGAAGCAGATCATCATTTTCTTTTTTCTTTAAAGCACCTGCTTTAAGTTCGGGATAATTCAACGAGATATTATCAGCATTAGAAGAAATTAATCTCCAAACTCTGTTAAGGAATTTATAGCATCCTTCCACACCTGCGTCTGACCAATCAAAATCACGAGCCGGCGGTGAATCTGATAAAATAAATAATCTTGCGGTATCTGCCCCGTAATTTTCAAATATTTCATCCGGATCTACGGTATTCCCTTTGGATTTTGACATCTTGGAACCATCTTTCAAAACCATACCTTGAGTTAAAAGATTTTTGAACGGTTCATCAAAATCCAGCAATCCCATATCTCTAAGAGCTTTTGTGAAAAATCTTGAATATAAAAGGTGCAAAATAGCGTGTTCAATACCACCAACATATTGATCAACAGGCAGCCATTTATTTACCTTGTCTTTTGCAAACGGCATTTTATCATTTTTTGCATCTGAATATCTTAAATAATACCAGCTTGAGCAAACAAACGTGTCCATCGTATCGGTTTCGCGTTTAGCAGGTCCGCCGCAGCAAGGACAGGTTGTATTAACAAATGTTTTTGACGTTGTAATCGGAGATTTGCCGACAACACTGAAATCAACATCTTTCGGAAGCAAAACCGGAAGCTGATCTTCAGGAACCGGCTGAATGCCGCACTTTTCACAATACACAACAGGAATTGGAGCACCCCAGTATCTTTGTCTTGATACTAACCAGTCACGTAATCTGTATTGAGTTTTGAATTCACCAAAACCTTCATCCACAGCTTTTTGTGTAATTGCTTTTTTAGCTTCTTCATTGCCCATTCCGTCAAATTCGTTTGAATTAACAAGAACACCCGGTTCGGTGTAGGCTTCATCTTTGCAATCCGAAGGATTTTCAGGATTTTGAATTACAACTTTCATCGGAAGATTGTATTTCTTCGCAAAATCAAAGTCGCGTGTATCATGAGCGGGAACAGCCATAACAGCACCCGTTCCGTATTCTACAAGGGCATAATCTGCGGTCCAGAGCGGGAATTTTTCACCCGTGAACGGATTAATACAATGAGTACCGAGCGGAACGCCTGTTTTAACCCTGTCTGTGGATAATCTTTCGATTTCCGTCATCTTACGTGCATTTGCTCTATAAGCTTCAACGGCTTCTTTATTTTCGGGAGTTGTTAATTCATCAATATCTTTGTATTCCGGAGCTACCACAAGGTATGTTATACCATGCACTGTATCTGGACGTGTGGTATAAACAGGAACTTCCATATCTTTTTCAACAACTTTGAATTTTAAAATTGCACCCTGAGATTTTCCAATCCAGTTAGCCTGCATTGTTTTAACGTTGTCTCCCCAACCGGGTAACTTATCCAAATCCTCCAGGAGAACTTCCGCATAATCAGTAATTTTCAAAAACCATTGAGATAAATATTTTTTCTCGACAACATGGTCGCATCTCCAGCATTTGCCGTCGATAACCTGTTCATTTGCAAGAACTGTTCCGCATTCTTCACACCAGTTAACCGCTGCTTCTTTCTTATAGGCAAGACCCTTTTTGTACAACTGTAAAAACAGCCACTGCGTCCATTTATAATAATCGGGTTTACAGGTTGTAACTTCTCTGTCCCAGTCGTAAGAAAGCCCAAGCATTTTTAACTGTTTGGTCATATATGCAATATTTTCATCAGTCCAGTTTTCAGGGTTTGCACCGTGTTTCATTGCCGCATTTTCGGCAGGAAGCCCGAAGCTGTCCCAACCCATCGGATGAAGAACATTAAAGCCATTCATCTTTTTAAAACGTGCAATTACATCGGTAATCGTATAATTTCTGACATGTCCCATGTGAAGTTTACCTGACGGATACGGGAACATTGATAAAGCGTAATATTTAGGTTTATCACTTGTGTCGGGGGTTTTAAACGTACCTTTTTCTTCCCAGATTTTCTGCCATTTTTTCTCTATTTCCTGCGGAAAATATGCGTCTTTCATCTTTTTCTCTCCTTTTTACGCCATCTCTGTCTATTTTCACAGAATATTTAATTTAATGTCAGTCGTTTCGCTTTTCACTCAAATTTAAAATTAAATGAAATTTCATTAAGCGCTCACTCCCGCTACAAAAAAGTTTAACACGAATAAAATTTAATGGCAAATATACAGCTTGACAAAATACATTTCATGCTAAATAATAAAAAAAGACAGGAGGCAGGAATGGTTGATATTCAAGAGCTCAGAATTGCCCCCCCCCCGCAAGACACACGGGTATAAAGGGACTTAGGGGATTTACGTTAGCAGAGGTTTTGGTAACTTTAGGTATTATAGGCGTAGTTGCGGCTATGACAATGCCGACATTAATTGCTAACCATCAGAAAAAGCAGGTTGGAGTAAAGCTGTCAAAATTTTATTCTATTATGAGCCAAGCGGTATTGCGATGGCAGGAAGATGAAGGATTGATAGCAGGAGATTATAAATTCAGTGATAAAAGCGGAGCCGCTCTGGCAAACTGGTATAATACTTCAATAGGGAAATATATTCAAACCGTAAAAAAAGAACAGGACGGCAGTTACCTGGATGTTGCGTTTAATGACGGATCAGGATTTAATGCTTATATTTCAACAGCAGACACCGTTTACTTTTTCTACTGCACTGAATATAAATATTGTGCTCCTGAATCTTTTGACGGAAAGCGCACTTTTGTGTTTATGTTATCAAACGGTCAATTCGGTCCGTACGGCATGGGAAATAACAACAGAGAAGAGGTTTTGAATGCATGTAAATACGGTAATACCGATGACCCTGATGTAAGTTCAAAAGGAAGACGGCATTATTGCGCAAGACTTATTCAAATGGACGGCTGGGAAATTAAAGATGATTATCCATGGGGACAAATTATGCTTGAAAATTAATATTTTACATTATTCGGTTTTTACAGTATAATTAAAAATATGAAAAAGTTATCCGTTTTAATTATGACAGCTTTATTGTTTTGTTCTGCATGTTCTTTGCCGTCACAGGCAAATATATTTTCCGTACAGAAAGCCAGGATTGAACAAAACAGGCTGAATAAAACCACATACAATGACATAAAAAAAGTTATTGACCAACAATCCGCTTATACAAATAAATATGATTTAAAAGGTCTAGCTACACTTTATGCCGATGATTTCGTAAATTCGGACGGTTTTAACAAAGATGTTTATTTCAAACTTATTGAAGAAACCTGGGATATTTATCCCGATATTGTTTATAAAACTGATATTAAAAATATAGAATTCAGCGACAATTATGCAACAGTTTTTGTTAATGAAACTGCCGTTGCCACCTCTAAAGAAGAAATTGGCGATTTTACAGCGATTGGAGAACTTTATTCAACTTCGCAATGTGTATATCACCTCGAAAAACAGGGGGCTAAGTGGCTGATAAATTCTGAAAAAATTATTGAAGAAACATCAACTTTAAAATACGGAGATGCAAGGTATACAAATATTGAACTGAATGCTCCAAAGCAAATAGGTGCAAATAAATATTACACGGTAACATTAAAAGTTGATGCGCCCAAAGACAGTGTGGTTATAGCTTCCATCAATAAAGAAAATATTGTTTATCCGCAAACAAAATCTGATGATGCATTCAGAAAAATGCCGGATGATAATATTCTGGAAAGAGTTTTTCTTTCAAATAAAAATAACGTAAATGAATATGCTGTAGCTTCCGTCGGAATAACAAGAGCGGAAAATTACTCAGATAATCAAATCAGAGTTTATATGGGCGGGCTTGCATTTATTATGACAAGAATAAATGTTGTTCCCGAAAACAAGTACATTAAGGTTGATAATAACACGGGTAATAATAAAAATGGAAAAAACAAGTAAGTTCATATATTTCGTAATCTGTTATGTATTTTTTATATTTACGGATTTATATCTTTCAAATATTATGGTTGAAAAACTTACTGAAGGGTATAAACTCTCTAACCCTGTTTTTTCCCTCAATTATATAAAAAATACCGGAGCAGCCTTCAGTATTTTACAGGATTCCCGAGAACTTCTGATTATACTTTCAGTCGTTGCACTGGTGCTTCTGGCTTTATATGTTATTAAACATTTAAAATCAATTTCACTTAAGACCTGCTTTTTCATCTCAATTTTATCTGCAGGAATTGCCGGAAATCTCCATGAAAGAATTGCATACGGCTTTGTAAGAGATTATTTTCAGTTGAATTTTGTCAACTTCCCTGTTTTTAATATTTCTGATATATTCATTAATATCGGTGTAATCGCTTTAATAATTTTAATACTTATAAAGAAAAAATAAATGATTATTTATATTGATGAAAACGACGAAAATAAAAGACTGGACAGTTTCTTATCAGAAATAACCCCTGATATTTCGCGTTCCAAAATTCAAAACTTTATTAAAAAAGGATGTATTAAAATTAATGACGCTTTAAAAAAGCCGTCATATATTTTGAAAGAAAACGACAAAATTGATTTTGAATTTCCTGATAGTCAGGAAGAATTGGAAATTAAGCCGCAAAATATTCCGCTTGATATTGTGTATGAGGATGAAAATATGCTTGTTGCCAACAAGCCCTCAGGAATGCTCTCGCACCCGACTGTCTTAGAACGGGAAAATACTCTTGTCAATGCTCTTTTATATAAATACGGTAATAATCTTTCAGACATTAACGGAGAATTCAGACGGGGGATTTTGCACAGGCTTGACAGAAACACATCAGGATTATTAATGATTGCAAAAAATAACAAAGCACATGAATTCTTTGCCGAACAAATTAAAAATCATGCTGTTACAAAAAAATATCGTGCAATTGTAAAAGGAATAATAAAAGAAGATGAGTTTGAAATAAACAGCCCAATCGGCAGAAATCCTAATCAACCGCATAAAATGACAATCAGAGATGATGGAAAACCAAGCAAAACCATTATCAAAGTGCTTGAACGATTTAAGGAACATACTTACATAGAATTAACATTGATTACGGGAAGAACTCATCAAATAAGAGTTCATATGAAAAGCATTAACCACCCTGTATACAACGATACTCTATACGGCGCAGGTCAGGGTAAAGTGAAAACAGAAGAACAGGTTTTACAGTCATACTTTTTGAGGTTTACAAAACCTTTTGGAAATGAAATAATAGAACTGCAGATTAAACCTGATGAAAAAATACAAAAAGTATTAAAATATCTAAGGAGCTAGATTTATGCAAATTTTATCAATAATTACCATACTGATTTTATGTTTTTTAATTCTTATGAATTATCAGGACACTGCCGGAATAACACTTTTAAGCAGTAAGATAGCACAAATAATCAATATACCTCCATACTCAATAAACATGAATATGGCAATTTATACATTGCTGATATTTGTTCTTGGAGAGCTATCTGCAATATTCTTTTTCGGACCGCTTTATACTTCTTTAAAAGAAAAGTTTAATGCATACAAACGCGAGCTTGAAAAGGGATCTATATCAAATACATCAGCTGAAGCAAAAATTCAGGTTTTAGAAAATAAAATTACAGTCCTTGAAAAAGCCTTAGACGATGCACTTAATAATAACAAATAAAAAAGACCCGAATTAATTCGGGTCTTTTTTGTTAATTTTTAAGCTTCCTGTTTAGCTTCTTTCTGCTGATTAATAAGATTTTGAAGTTTTTCTTTAATCTCATCACCTTTTTTCTGCATATCAGAAACAACATCATCTGCTTTTGATTGAATTTCTTTAACAGTTTCATCTGCTCTTCTCATAGCATCTTTAGCGCCGTCTGCAATCATGGCACGTGTTTCTTCACCTGATTTCGGTGCAAGAAGAACACCTGCGATAGCACCTATTGCACCGCCTACAATGAAACCTGCTAAAAATTTAGTTGCTGACATAATTTATTACTCCTTTACTGTTTCGTCTACATTCTAACAGTTCCGATTTGATAATTAATCACCGGAAACTACTATTTTTTAAAAAGATTGTACGCTGTTGTAAAACCTTTAATAAGTCCGCCGAACAAAGTTCCCGATACCAATTTTGTTTTATCAACAAGTTTGCCTACAGCAGATTTAAAATCACCGACGCCCTTATCCGTATTTTTAACAATTTCATTTATTGAGCTCAATGTTTCATTTAATTCTTTAAGTGTCGGTTTCAATTCCGTGTTAACAATAATTGAAGTTTGGTTCAGGTTCTTTGCGAGAACCGAAAGGTCAATCAAAAGCTTAACCAGAAAGCCGGCAACAATAATTACTACAAAACCTGTTGCCCAGGTCAGAAAGGTTAATCCTTGATTTAACGCAATTTGTGACATCTCCATTTACTTTACCTTTACTTATTAGTTATCATAATTGTATTCATCATCCATTTCTTCAAGCTCTTTAGCTTTAAGAAGTTTCTTTGATTTTATCATATTATTAAATTTTCTTAATTGTCTTTCCAGCTTATATTTCATCAAATCAATATTTTCAAGAGCCTGTTTTTTTGCTTCTTTTATAGCCGGAGAATTTTTTTCATAAAGTTCGCAAGCTGCTTCTTTAAGCTCGCGTCTTGCTTCTTCACCCGGTTTCGGCGCATAAAGAACACCTGCGATAAGTCCGCCGACAACACCTGCCAGCAAGCCCATACCAAACATAAATGATTTGTTTTTACTCATAACATAACCTCATCTTTCGTAATTTATTTTAGCATATTTTTTCCAAGATTACAAGCTAAACGGCGAAATCGGTTACTATATCACGGATTACACCTGCAAGCTTATAAAATTTTGATGCTTTATCGGCTTTTATTTTAAACAAAAATAATATAGAATAAATAGCTATTATTACTATAGTCTTAAATACAATTTGTTCCTGTTTTTTCTTTATAAACACAAAAAAGTTTTCAAACGAACGGTTAAATGTCGAAACAAGACATCTTGAATATTGCAGACAAGTTTGAGCCAGAGGGTTAAATGTTTCTACACAGGCATTATATCTGCGCACCTTTCTGTCTGCTTTCACTATAAAATTTATTACAGTACAAGCAATTATTAATTCTGCTATAAAAATTATTGCAATAAATAAATACATTGTTATTATTCTTACTTTTGTATTATATTAAAGAAGTATAGAATAATATCGAGGGAAAGAGAATACGTCTAAAGGACTATTTATGATTAGGAAACTGAAATTTTACCTGTCTTTAATAATTGCAAGATGCGCTTATCTGGGGATTAAGCTCTTGAATAAGTCATCAGGCACATCATTTGTAGGAATGGTTGTATTGAAAATATGTCCTGATTTTCTAAAACACTGTTCAAAATACATAAAAAAGCGTATAGTAACAATTACGGGAACGAACGGGAAATCTACGACATCAGGGCTTATAGCACATATTCTGGAAACAGCTAATCAAAAAGTTGTTCATAACTTAAAAGGTGCAAATATGCTTACGGGGGTTGCAAATGTTTTTGCGCTGTCAGTAGAGCCTTTTAAGCGTTTTGATTACGCCGTTATAGAATCCGATGAAGCTTATTTGACTAAACTGTATGATTATATGAAATCCGATTATCTTGTAGTTACAAATCTCTTCCGCGACCAGCTTGACAGATACGGCGAATTGAATACTACAGCGGGATTTATAAAAAATGCAATAGATAAAAATCCGGATTTAAAACTTATTTTAAATGCTGATGATCCTATTGTAGCGACATTTGACAGAACAAAATATGCTGTTTTCTACGGATTTGAAAACGTTGAATACGATTGCAGCTACGAACACAAGTCAAACGCCCCCTCTGAAAATTTTAACTGTAACTGCGGGCAGGAACTAAAATATTCAAAGCAGTTTTTTGCACAGCAGGGGCACTATTACTGTCCTAAATGCGGCTATAAACGGCATAAATGCGATTATCCGGCAGATGTAAAAGTTTATAATGATTATTCAATAATTACCGTACAAAGCAGGGAACTTTCTTTTGAGTTTAAAGTTAACCTTGCAGGACTTTATAATGCTTATAATGCTCTTGCCGCAATCGCATTCGGATTTGAAACGGGATTAAATCAGGAAGAAATTCAAAAAGCTCTTGATACATACCACGCAATTTTCGGACGTACTGAAAAAAGGATTATAAACGGTAATCCCGCAATAATTCAGCTTATTAAAAACCCTACGGGAGCAAGCGAAGTTCTAAAAACAGTCGATTTGAAATCAAATATTGTTATAGCGATTAACGATAATTATGCAGACGGTCGCGACATCTCGTGGCTTTGGGACAGCGATTTCGAGCAATTGAAAAATGCGGAAAAACTTGTTATAACATCAGGAACACGAGCATATGATATGGCAGCAAGATTAAAATATGCAGGAATACCGCAGGAAAGAATTATTGTAGAACCAAATTTGAAAAAAGCAATAGATAAAGCAACTATGGCAGGTAAAACAACAATTTTACCATCATATACCGCTTTATTAAAAATAGAAAAGAGGTAAAATTATGTTATTAGGTGTAAATATAGACCACGTGGCAACATTAAGAAATGCAAGAGGCGGTGTAGAACCGGGTGTTGAAAAAGCGGCGGAAATTGCTGAAGAAAACGGTGCTTCATCAATTACAACACATTTGAGAGAGGACAGAAGACACATTAAAGATGAAGATGTTTATACTCTCATAAATTCTTTAAAAACAAGACTTAACCTTGAAATGGCAATGGCTGAAGATATTCAGCAAATTGCACTTGATATTAAACCGTATTCAATATGCCTTGTTCCTGAAAAAAGGCAGGAAGTAACAACAGAAGGCGGTCTTGATGTTGCAGGACAGCTTGATAAAGTTACCGAATTTATAAAACCTCTGCTTGATGCCGGTATTATTGTAAGCTTATTTATTGACCCTGATGAAGAACAGGTCAGGGCATCCGCAAAAACAGGCGCGCAATTTATTGAAATGCATACGGGAACTTACTCTGAATGCTTCGGATATGAAGAAGAAGAACAAGAATTTCAAAAACTTAAAAAAGCGGCTGAACTTGCACAAAGTTTAGGTTTACAGGTTAATGCAGGACACGGTCTTAACTATGAAAATGTTCACAGAATGCATGAAATAGAAGGGCTTCACGAATTAAATATCGGTCACAGTATTATTTCAAGAGCAGTATTTACAGGCTTGCCTGAAGCAGTAAGTAAAATGAGGGATTTAATAAAATGAAACCTGAAAAAGAAATTATAGAAGAAATGTCACAGGTCGTAGAACAAATGAGACTGGATGATATTGAGGATAATCCTGATATTATAGACGAGTACTTCGACTGCGATTGCTGCGGAGAAAACAAATGTCTTGCAGGTTCTATAGAATATGAAGGTTACAGACTGTGCAACGATTGTGTCCTGATTGCAGAAACAAGCTTTGCGCTTGGAAAAATTAAATCTGTTAAAGAACTGATTGATGCAATAGAAGACAAGCATCTTGAGCAGCTTGCAAAATTTGTGCAGGAAGAAGAAAAACGCACAAATAACTAATTCTTTTGAATGCGATTTATCTCTACTAATTCTAAAGAATTAGTAATATTTCTTTACATATAGTTAAAAAGAATTAGTTCGAGGGCATATATATAATATAGAGAAAAAATCACGTTGAGAGCAGCTGGAACTAACAATACATATATAATTCATAAGCTTGACGGAGAAAAATCACAACCCCGTCATTTTTTTTGTGCTGCGCACTTTTATCGTGTTATAATTTTATTATGAATAACAAAATATCCGATAAAGTTATAAACAGACTTACCCTCTATCATTGTATTTTATCCGATTATATTAACAATGATATTGAATTTATTTCCAGCAAGCAGATAGCACAACTGCTGCATATTGACGATTCTCAGGTTAGGAAAGATATTAATCTGCTTAAAAATTCCGGAAAAAGCAGAGTGGGGTATATTGTAAAGGAATTAAAAATTTCAATTGAAAAAACTCTCGGCTTTAAAAAAACAAAAAGGGCTTTTATTATAGGAGCGGGGAATTTAGGCTCTGCGATTGCAAATTACGGAAACTTTACGGATTACGGTCTGACAATTCTGTCTTTGTTCGACAATGATCCTGCAAAAATCGGGAAAATCGTTAACGGAATGAAAATACAGAATATTGCGGAATTACCTGACATTGCCAGAAAAGAAGAAGCGGACATCGCAATTTTAACCGTTCCAAGACAGTTTGCCCAGACAACTGCCGACTTTCTTGTAAAAGCAAACATAAAATATATTTGGAATTTTACCCCCGTAGTGCTTTCCGTCCCCGACGAAGTGCAGGTATGGAACGAAAATTTAATGGGTAACTTTCTCCAATTTACTTATGACATCTAACTTGTTTATTTGATATAGATGTCTTAACCCTTCAAGTGTTAAAGTCGGATTTATAAAGTCAAACGGACGCTTTAAATAGTTTGCGATTAATCCAGAATAACCGCCCGTTGCAACGACAACGGCTTTTTCCCCCAATTCTTTTTCGCATTGTTCAATAAGCCCGTCTATCATTGAAGCAGAACCTCTTAATACACCGGAAAGAATTGCATCGGTTGTATTATGCCCTATTGCCGTATTAGAAAGCGCAACTTCAATTCTCGGAAGCTTAGATGTAAATTTATTAAGTGCTTTCAATTGTAAGTTTAACCCCGGAGCAATTATACCTCCTACAAATTCACCGCTGCCGTTTACAATATCAAATGTAGTTGCTGTTCCAAAATCAACTACAATCACGGGATGGCTGTACAAAACATAAGCTCCTGCGGCATTTGCAATTCTGTCGGCACCTGCTTCTTCAGGGTTATCAAGACAAATCTTCACACCTGTATTAATTTGAGTTGATAAAACAATTGAATTAATCTTAAAGACATTATCTACCGCTGTTTTTAACTTTTTAGTAAGCTCTTCTACAACAGAAGATATAATACACCCGTCAACTTTAAAATCTTTAAATAAAGTCTTTAAAAGAACTTCATATTCTTCCAAAGATAAATCTTTATCTGATGCCAGTCTGTATTCTTCAACAAGGGCATCTTCCTCAAATAGCCCTAATGTTATACTTGTATTCCCTATATCGGCTGTTAATAACATAAATAAACTAATCCTCTTTCGAAGATTAGTTTATTACAAAGAAAAACTTTTTGCAAAAGCTTAAGCTTTAAATGCACCGACCTCACCAGCTCCGCCCTGTTTACCAACAGTAAAAGCACTGTTAAAATTATCGGGCAAATTGTTTATGTATGAGCCAAAACCATTCATTAACGCACCGATATTTTCCCAGGGATTTTTCTTCTTAACCTGAGTTGCATATTCCGTTTTGTTAGCTTTATCATCAAATCCGATTGCATCAACACGTCCAAATGTCATAATTATATCTCCTTAGTAATTATACTCATATCTCTTATATATATACTAAGGATATAATTTCCACAAAATTGCTTTTTTATACCAAATTCGTTACATAAGTTAATATTTTATTTTAAAATATTCTTTTCTAAGGCTATAGCAGTTTTAGTTTTAGCCAAACCGCCCTGAGAGCTTTCTTTTAAAAGCGGCGACATAAGTTTTCCTGTCTGTTCCATTGCATCAACAACTTCGTCAATAGGGATTTTTGAAATTATGTCAGCCATAGCAAGTTCAGATGCTGTTACTGCATGAATTGCCAAAAAGGGATTGCGTTTTACACATGGAATTTCTACCAGACCGCACACAGGATCACAGGTCAGCCCCAGAATATTTTTCAAAGCAAGGGCTACGGCATTTATTATTTGTTTAACGCTGCCGCCGCGCATCTGGGTTAACGCTGCCGATGCCATTGCGGCAGCAACGCCGCATTCCGCCTGACAACCTCCGACTGCACCTGCCAGAGCCATTTTATTTGAAACAAGCCTGCCGACTTCGCCTGCAGTAATCAAAGCATTTATCTGTTCACATTCGGATATATTATTATCTTCCGCATAAGCTATAAGAACAGCCGAAACAATCCCGCATGATCCTGCTGTCGGGCAAGCAACAATCGTACCCATTCTTAGATTTTGTTCACTTGTTGCAAGAGCATAAGTCATAATTTTCTGCGCTGCAGCACCCAGAACAGATGCCGAATTTTTATATTTTTTCTGGAGTTTATTACAATCATCACCGCTCATTCCGCTCGGAGAAGGTTCTGTAGAATTAAGCCCTGTCTTTATTGCTTCCTTCATTGCATCAAGACTTTTCTTTGCCTGTAATCTGACATTATACTCTGAATATTCCCCTCTGGATGCTTCGTAATCCAGAGCTGTTTCATAAATTTTTTTATTCGCCTCTTTACAGGCAAAATATAATTGCCTGAATGTAGTTATTGTATGTTCCATATATTAACTTTCCAATTTTTTTATATATCTGACAATGTACATATTTTTTAATTCGCTGACTGCATGCAGACAGCGTTCTGAAAGTTCTCCGTCAAGACAAATACACATTGAGGCATCTTTTCCTTTACCGCTTCTATCGCAGTGAAGTGATGCAATATTTACGTTATCTTCCTGAATAATACGTGTTACTGCAGAAATAACACCGGGAACATCTTCGTATACAACTAGCAAAGTATTATATTTGCCGTCGAGATTGACAGAAAAATTATTGATTTTGGTCAAAATAATTTCACCGGCACCTATAGAATCACCTGAAACCGTCAGGTTTAATCCGCCTTCAAATATAAAATCCACCGCATTCGGATGTCTGTTAAAATCCTGTAAAAATTCAAATTCATAATTAAGATTTTTCGCTTTTTCCGTTTCAAAAACATTCTTAATTCTGACATCATCTACAGAAAATCCCAAAATCCCTGCCAACAGCCCCTTATCGGTTCCATGACCTTTACCTGTGAGGGCATAAGAATTATAAAGTTTAAAAGTAATTTTATCAGGTTTAGCGTTATATACATTGCGGGCAAGCAGCCCTAATCTTACAGCACCTGCCGTATGTGAGCTTGAAGGACCTGCCATTACAGGAGAAATTATATCTATAATTGAAGACTGACGCATATTTAATATCCTTATATATACGAATTATAACATCTCATTAACTATTGTAAATAATTTGTAAATTTCTGACAATAAAAACTAATTTTGTGGTTTTATATATATACAAGTGTGTAGGGAAATTTTTAGTGTAGCAAAGGAGTAAGATGTTTAGTCCTGAATTCATGAAGTATCTGATTAATTACCAGAAATCCGAGTTTACCCCTGAAGAAACAAAAAAGGAAATCAAATTTAAAAATAATAAATCAGGTAAACTTGCAGAAGTTTTTGCTGTAGTTATAAAGTAAAAAAAACGCCGTTCTCTTTCGAAAACGACGTTGGAATTCTTTGAATAATTCCTCGTAATAGTGTGAAGTGTAGTGTGCAATAAAACGTTTTCTTGATTCCTCGTTTTATGCTTTTCCTCGTGTCATGTATATAAAAAAATTTTTGTATATATAATTGCTATATTTTTAATATCATCATTATATTTCGTTACAAAAATTAATATTTATTATATCTAACTGCTTATAGTATTATAGTAATATAAGTTTTAAAATGAATTTAAAGGAGAGATATGAAAATATTAGTATCAAATGATGACGGAATTGCGGCTAACGGTATAAGATGCCTGACAGAAACTCTTGCACAGCAGCATGATGTTTATGTAATCGCGCCTGACAGAGAAAGAAGCGCGGCAGGACATTCCTTAACACTGCATACTCCGTTGCGTGTAGAAGAAGTTGAAGCTTATCACGGCGTTAAAAGAGCGTGGGTTACAACAGGAACCCCCGGTGATTGTGTAAAAATCGGAATTAATGCAATTCTTTCACCTGAAGAACAGCCGGATGTTGTTATTTCAGGTATTAATCATGGGCCTAATCTTGGTGCTGATATATTATATTCAGGAACTGTAAGCTGTGCAATGGAAGGGGCAATGCTTGGAGTGCCAAGTATCGCGATGTCACTTGCCAGTATGAATTATGAATACGAACATTTTCAATATGCGGCAAAATTCGTTAATTTACTTCTTCCTAAATTAAAAGAGTTTACTTTTCCTAAAAAAAGCATTTTAAACATTAACGTACCTGCCCTTGACGAAGAAGATATTGCAGGTGTTGCAATTACAGAACTCGGAAGAAAAATGTTTACTGATAACTATGAAAAACGAGTTGATCCGCGGGGAAAAGTATATTACTGGATGGCAGGAGAGCTTATTACAGAATCTGAAGATTCGAATACTGATATTGCGGCTGTTAAAAACAATAAAATTTCAATAACACCTGTTACTTATGAGATGACTAAAGAAGATGTAATGTCGAGTTTGGATAACATTTTGTGCAAAGGTGATGCCTGCAACTGGTTTATATAAAAGAAAACAAAAGAGCCCGCCTTATATTATAAGGCGGGTTTCTAATATAATATTTATTATTATTTTAAATTAAAGTATTACGCTTTTAATATGATTATCCGCACCCATAATAAAATCATATTGCTGTTCTGTAAATCCGGCAACTTTATCTTTAATTACCATTTTACCCTGTGTTAATTTTCCGTTTTCATCATAATACATTTCCTGAGTATACCTGCCATTCTGGTAGACAATTTTTCTCTTGTCTTCACCCATTTCGGCAGTCCCTTTACCGTCATAAACAGTTATGGTTCCTCCATCAGCAGATTCGTATATCATGGGCGCTCCATGATGCATTGCCGTAAGAGAAAATTGATACCCCATACTTTCTATATCTTTTTTTGTCGGTTGATTTCCTAAACCTATCGGGCTGTTCGTAAGAAGCATATTTATAGATTTCCGCGCAGAAGGCTGATTTAATGCGTGCTCAATAACTGTATCGGTAACTTTTTTTGATGCATTTCCTCCGACGTTTTTTAAAGGAAACAAATCTTGAGGCTTTTCTTTCTTGATTTTAAGACCGCTTTCCAAACTATTTAACTGTACGTTTGATAATCCTTGAGATGCATTAATTCCATCCATATTCATATTAAATCTCCTTTCATAATTGTTATTTTCTATAATACTATATTTTTAGAAAATTTATAGCATTTAATACAATTATTATAGCATATATTACTAATAAAAACAATATTATATAGCATTTTAGACAATTAAAATTAACAATTATAAGTTTTAACATGTTTCTAAGAGGAAATCATGTTCACATTAAAAGAAAAACTTGGTAAACGAATACAAGAAATCAGAAAAAGCAAAAATATTACTCAGGAAAAATTAGCAGAGATGATTGGGCTTGATACACCAAATCTAAGTAATATAGAACGCGGCAAAAGGTTTGTATCTTCTGAAACGTTAGAAAAAATTATAAAGTCGTTAGATGTAAAAGAAAAAGATTTATTTGATTTCGGGCATATTAAAAGTAAAGAAGATTTGATAAATTCTATTAACAAAATCTTGAACGAGTCTAATACAAAAGAAATTGAATTTTATTATCGTATGATTAGTTTATATAAAGAATCATTATAGTTTTTTAACTGCTTTACTCCATAATAATTCTTGCAGGATAATTATTCCTTAACAAATCATTTGCAACACTTTGGGCTTTCTCGCGCGTAGTATAAGAACCAACCTGAATTGTATAAGCTCCGCCTATGTTACGAACAAAAGGAGAAATATTCATGCCTGATTCCGCAATAATTCCTTTTGCGACTTCAGCTTGTTCCTTTGTTGCATAGTATCCGACTACAACTTTTGCTGAAGCGGTTTGCTGCTGCACCGGAACAGGTTTAGGAGCTGGAGAAGCTGTTTCGGAAGGTTTAGGGTTAGCCTCTTTATCCGGAAGTTTTATCGGTTCTTCTTCTTTTGGAGTTTCCGCCGTTTGTTTATCATCTTTCTTATGTTCCGGAAGAACGACTTTTTCATCCAGTTCTGTGGCAAATGTATTATCAGAATCGGCACTTTGCCCTTCATCTTCCATTTGCAATAATTTTAATCTTTCATCAACAGGTGCCTTTTGAACCTCATCACTGCTTGTAACGGCGGTATCGTCACCGATAGAAACATCTACTTCGGGAGAAATTTGTTTTGCAATTCCCAAAAACAGCAAAAGCAGTATAAAAAATGCCGAAACAAATATTATAATCCCTTCATTAGGGTTTTTCGTAACTTTTTTTTGATATTCTTTATAGCTTATATGTGAAGGTCTTTTTGAATCTTCTTCCATTATACACCTCTGACTTTTGTTGATGCCATTATTATATCACTAATTTCTTGTGAGTATTTTTCAAGAATTTCATTTGCCAATTCTTTAATATCCGTAATACCGAGTTCGCTTGTCAAACCGCTTGCTTTAACAGGAGCACCTTCAGAATCAATATTTATACCTGTATGAATTAATATTGAATTAATTGACTTTGTCGCTATTGAAACTGTTAATTTTTTTCCTTCATAAAACAAATCATCACCGTTTCTGGTAATTACAAAACCGCGTTTTTCAAGAGCTTCTTTTATTATACAGATCAAAAGCCTTTGTCTGAAAACACCTTCGACAAGTCCGACATTAAATTGTTCAGAAATAAAGCTGAGCATGGATTTGCTGTAAATAGGTTCATTATTAATCACATCTTCTATATCAACCATTTCAGTAAGCTTAACTTCGCATTCTCCGATGAATGCAACAGCCGCATCGCCCTGAATTTTAAAGTTTTTATAAATCCAGTGAGGAGAAAGCTGCCATCCTTCATATTTAATTTCCTGTTCTAAAAGTTGTGTTTTCAAAAAAGTTCCCTTATATAATGTGTGTCATGATTAAACATTAAAGCATTTTTTAATCTTGTACAAGATTCGCATTTTCCGCAGTGCTTTTCGCCTCCCGCATAACAGCTCCTGACGTATTCGAGCGGAATTTTATACTGTAATGCCAGTTTTACTATATCATTTTTATCGGAATTTAGCAAGGGTGCAACAACTTTGGGATGCTTTTGTGTTGAAAATTCAAATTCAGCATTAATCCTATCTATAAAATTTTTGGAATTATCGGGGAAAGTCTGCCCTTCCTCTTTGTTGGCACCTATCAAGATATAATCATAGTCTTCACCGTCTGCAAAACATCCTGCGATATTCAAAAATAAACCGTTACGGTTTGGCACCCATACACTTTTTGCTGACTGCTCAGGATTATCAAGGGCATTGCCTTCCGGAATTTCTGCGCCGCTGACAAGAGCTGTATGAGTTATACTTTTCAGCCAATCCAATTTTATTACCCTGTGTTCGATTTTATAGTATTCACAAATTGCTTTAGATGCGTTAATCTCATATTCGGCGGATTTTTGTCCGTAATCAAAAGTTAAAGCAAGAGTAACATTATACTCATTCATCCCCAAACCTAAGCTTACAAGAGAATCCAAACCTCCCGAAAGGAGAACAATCCCTTTACTCATCGTTATTTTCTTCCTCATCATCTTCATACTCTGAAATCATTGAAACAGCTTCTAATTTCAACGCATCAGGGTAGCTTGAACCGTTGGCAACTTCGTCGAGAATTTCTCTGCCTACAAGATTATATAAAGCTATAAGTGCATTTTTTTTAACTTCTTCGTCTTCATCTTCGATAAGACAAGTTTTAATAGTGTCAACCGCCTGAGGATTTTCACTGTCCATAATAGCTTCTATAGCATTAATCCTTATCTGCGGGGATTCATCCATAAGAGAATTTTTTAAAGCATTAAAAACTCTTTCATTATCGTCAAGTCTGAGCTTGCCTAACGCTTCTATTACACGTTCTTTAAGAAAAGTGAATTTATTCCAAATTCCTTTTTGAGTTTCCAGAATACTTACCAGAGGGTCAACAGCACGCAAATCTCCCAGCATACCGAGTGCAGATGCGGCAGTTTCTCTCAGATAAACTGATTTTTCTTCCTCGTCTTTTACGACTTCAATCAAAGGGGCTACGGCATATCTGTCGCCAATTCTGCCTAAGGCATCAGCACATGCCAGTCTAACTTTATAATTTTCATCCTTGTTATTAAGACAGTATAAAAGCGGCGTAACTGCAGAGGTATCTTTTAAATTTGCAATTGCCTTTGCACACATTGCTCTGACATTAATAAACAAATCTTTTTCATCATCAATATTTTTCATCAAAAGCAAATCTAAAAGAGCACTGAGAGAAGCTTTATCTCTAATTCTGTCAGCGCACTGAATAACATTCATCAATATTTCCGGATTTTTGGAAACGCTTAAAAAGTAATTATAAATTTTAACGAGGTTATCATGTTCATAAACCTCATCAAGCGCCTGAATTTTCCGGATGACAGAGTTAACGTCAGACGCGTCAAACAGGTTACAATCTTTAGCTATTAAATCTAAATCCAGGTAATCTTTTTCTGTCATTCTTACCCCATCTACATTGGAAAATATAGCATAAAGTCCTTTTTTTTTCAATAAAAAACGAGTTATTACTACACATTTAGTAACAACTCGTTTTTAAAAGATTTTGACTATTAAGCTTTCGGATTATTTTCAGCCTTTGCTTTTTTGTTGGCAAGATATTTTTCACAAAGCCAGTTAGCGGGTTTGGTTACAACAACAGGAACAAAGTAGCGGTAAACAAAACCGAATACTATCATTGTTCTGAGAACCCCCATACCTTTAATCTTATTTATTAAAGATTTTGCTTCGCCTTCGCCGAGAGCTTTATAAGCAGGATGAGTTTTTACAAAATCTTCCAATTTTGCAGTCTTTTTCAGCAAAGGCTTTTCTGAAGTTCCTTTTGCCGCGTCCATCAACTTTTTATTTGCTTCTTTAATAGCATCATTATGTTTATGGAAATTTTCTACAAATTTATTATCATTGAGCAGGTGACCCGCAAATTTTTCGGTTAATTTACCCCACCAGCCTTTAACGTATTTATCTAAACCGTAGGCACCGAAAGTTGAAACAGCAAATGTAAGTCCCTGGTTTACTGCTAAAGTTTTCTTTCTGTCCTTGTCAAGTTTGTCATTTGTAAGCGTTTTTTGCATATAAAGGCCGCTTGTAATAATAGAGCCTATTGTAAGACAGTGCTGAAATAAGTTATCGCTGTCTTTAAATTTTGAAGCAAGCCCTATAATCGGTTTGCTGTTAACAATTTTCGAGGTAAAATACTTAGCGATGCCGTCAGTGAATTTATCATACATCTTTAAAAACGGAGCAAATAAATTTGAATCTTTCATCATTTCATTAGCGACATCAGCACCGCTTTGTAATGGATTGCCCGTAAAGGTTTGTTGTTTTAATTTATTCTGATTATAGTTTTGAGTATTTTTTGCAAAAGAGTTAGTGTTAAATGTTACGTTCATTATTTAACACCTCCTTTGAATTGCTGAAAAGCAGGTTTTTCTATAAAGTCCATTTTAGGCATTTCCATGTTATTGTTATTATTTACTGTTGTATCTTTCTGAGGTTCTGCTTTCTTTTTCTTTTCCACTCCGAAAACATATTTTAAAATCGGAGGTATCAGAGCAATTGTTAAAATTGCACGGGGAACACCGATAACCCAGTCAGGTATATTTTTCGCAAGTGTTTCCATTGCAGAGGTTTGCTTTGTCAATTTTTCAAGCATAGGTTCATAATATTTTGCGGTTGTTGCTTTTTCGACTTTTCCCTCTAAATATTTCATAGCATTTTTCATTCTTTCCAGAGTAGGTTTTGAGCCTTTCCGTCCAGCTTTTGCAGATTTCTTAGATATAAGATATTTGTCAGGATCCTCGAAGAATTTTTTAATAGATTCATCAAAAGGACTTGTAATAGCGGTTGAAACAAGAAATCCTATAATACCTGACGCCATTGCGTGTCCTGAGGCATAAATTTTATCTTCTTTATCGTCTTTTCCCGGAAGTGCCATAATCGTTGCAGGTCTCATAACACCTGCAAGAACCAGAGCAATTAAAGCACTCGTTGAAATATTATGTTCATGAGAATATTTTGCAAATGAACCGAACCATTTACTGGAAAGTATCTTATCAGTAAAGCCCTTTTTTAAAGCAGTTGCGGCAGCTTCACTCTTTCCCGTAAAACTGCCGCAATAATCTGCATTATATCCTCTGTTTTCATACACGCCCGCGCTATTCTTCTCTCTAAAGTTCTGAGATCCCGAACGGAGCCTTAAACTACCCTGCTTAAGGGTCATATCACGTTGTATTGAGTTTACCTTCATTTTTTCACCAAACAATTAAATGTATCTACATTCATTTTAAAACAAAGAAAAAAATTTTTTGCCATGGTTTTTAAGAAAGTTTACAATTTTTTTATAAATACGGCAAAAGAGGCTGAATATTCTAAATTTCAGCCTCTTTACAATTAGTGTTTTATATACACTTTACATATCAAGTGCAAGGTCTAAAGTAGGAGCTTTAGCAACAATTGCGCTTGAAGATATTATATCGACACCTGTAGATGCAATTGCGTTGACGGTATCGAGTTTAACATTGCCGCTGGCTTCAACTACAGCCTGATGATTTATTATTTCAACTGCCTTTTTCATTGTATCAACGGACATGTTATCAAGCATTATTATATCTGCCTTGACTGAAACTGCCTCTTTAACCTGTTCAAGTGTATCGCATTCAACTTCGATTTTGTGAGCATGAGAAATATTTTCACGTAACTTATTAACAGCACCGGTAATTGATCCTGCAAGTCTTATATGATTATCTTTAATCATTGCGCAGTCAGACAGATTAAATCTGTGAAGCGCGCCGCCGCCGACTTTTACAGAATATTTTTCAAACGCTCTGAAATTCGGCGTTGTTTTTCTTGTATCAACGATTTTTGCAGAATAAGGCTTGATTGCATCTTGATATTTACGGGTTTCGGTTGCAATTCCTGACATTCTCTGAATGTAATTCAATGCAACTCTTTCACCCATAAGAAGTTCTTTAGCAGGTCCAGAAATATCAGCAATTTTGTCGCCTTTTTCTATTTTATCACCGTCTTTAAAGTAGAATTTTATTTCAACTTTATCGGATAAGGTTTCGTAAACTGTCTTAAATACATCGCAGCCGCAAAGGACTCCTTCACTTCTTGTATTTAACTCTCCTTTTAAAAAATCATTTTCTCCCGCAAGATTTTCGGTTGTAATATCCCCATAGCCGATATCTTCCATAAGCGCCATTTTCACATGGTCTTGAACATAAAATTTACTTAACAAAATCAGGTACTCCTTCTTTTTTAGTCATACAGCTGTGAATACATTCTTCTTTCGTATCAGGATAATCTGTTCTGCAATGAGCTCCGCGCGATTCTTTTCTCATTAATGCGGAATTTGCAATTAATAATGAAACAAGAAGCATATTTTTAAACTCATACTCATCTCTGCTGAGACATTTGTAATTACGCGGGAATTCGGATTTTAATTTATTTATTTTGCTTACGGCTGTAAGCAAGGATTTTTCATCTCTGAAAATACCTGCGTAATTCCACATAATTTCCTGCAGCTCTTTTTTCATAGACGGAATGTCGAGTTCTTCAAGAATAACATCTTCATCCGTATATTTATCAAGAAGTGATTTAATACTTTCGTCAATCTGTTTCGGAGTTTTTAATTCTATTGATTTAAGGTACTCTGCAGCAGAATAAGCGCATACAACACATTCCAGCAAAGAATTGCTTGCAAGTCTGTTGCCTCCGTGAAGTCCGGTTGATGCAACTTCGCCAATTGCATATAACCCTTTTATTGAGGTTTCACCTTTAAGATTAGTTTTTACACCACCCATATAGTAATGTGCAGCAGGCGCAACAGGAATAAAATCATGTGCTATATCAATTCCGTTTTCCATACATTTTTGTGAAATATTAGGAAAACGTTTCGCAAGTTTTTTAGCATCTATACATGTTGCATTTAAATAAACATTGTCAACATTATGTTTCTTCATTTCATTGAAAATAGCACGGGTAACAATATCACGCGGAGCCAATTCCTTGCGTTCATCGTATTTTGCCATAAATTCAACACCGTCGCCGTCGCAGAGTTTTGCTCCTTCACCTCTGACCGCTTCTGATATTAAAAACCTGTTTTCTCCGCAGTCTATGGCGAGAGCTGTCGGGTGGAATTGAACAAATTCCATATCCTGCATTACTGCCCCTGCATTATATGCAAGAGCCAGCCCGTCACCGGTTGCTCCGACCGGATTTGTAGTATATTTGTATAATTGTCCTATACCGCCTGTTGCAAGTATTATTGCCGGAGAATATATAGTTTCATATTCTTGAGTTTCATCGTTAAATATCAGAACGCCTTTACATTGGTCTGAACTTACTAAAAGTTCTACCGCATCGGTTTCTTCATAAACTTCAATATTTTCATTTTCTATAACTTTTTTACAAAGAGCCTGTTCAATCATTTTGCCTGTCGCGTCACCGCCTGAATGCAAAATTCTTCTTACACTGTGTGCAGCCTCTTTAGTAAAGCATAAATTATTGTTTTCATCGCGGTCAAACTCAACGCCGAATTTCAGTAAATCTTTTATGACAGCGTCTGAATGCTCTGAAATATATTTAACTGTATTAAACTCGCTCAACCCTGCGCCTGCTTTAATCGTATCGGAGATATGCGAAGCAGTGGAATCTGATTTATTTTCTTTCATAACTCCGACCATACCGCCTTGAGCGTATCTTGAGTTGCTTTCTCCCAATTTTGATTTGGTAATCAAAAGAAGCCCGTCAGGAAGATTAACCTGCTGTTCTATCTTTAATGCCGCATATAATCCGGCGATGCCGCTCCCGATAATTACCGTTGAATAATTTGAATATTTCATAATGATACACCTTATGTATATTTACCATTTACATAATAACCTAAAATAAATTAATTTGCCATAATTTTGGCATTAATAATCTTAAAAAAATATTAAGATTGCATTAAAGCTTACATTAATAATACAAATTTTATTTCTGAATTAACAGCCGATAATATTGCCGCCGTTTCTTCATATAAAAGGGATTAATTACATTCATAAAAAACTTATAAGTAATATAGGGAGAAATTATTATGACAATAAACATATTACTTGTAGAAGATCAAAAACTTATACGTGTAGGCTTAAAATCTCTTTTTGAGGGGCAGGATGAAATTGTTGTAGCATCTGAAGCACAAAGCGGGAAAGAAGCCGTTGAAAAATTCAGAACAACTCATCCTGATGTAATTGTTATGGATATAGGTCTGCCTGATATTTCAGGGATTGAAGCAACAAAAAGAATTCTTGAACTTGACAGTAAAGCAAAAGTTGTAATCCTTACTTCCCATTTAAGCGAACAGGAAGTTATTGATGCGCTTCATGCCGGTGCCTGTGCTTACGTTATGAAAGACATAGGCACGGATGCTTTAAAAATGATTATTAAAACAATAGAAGAAGGCGCAATGTGGCTTGATCCGCAGGTAGTTCCAATATTAAGAGAAAAAAACTGCGGTGTAATTCCGCCGCGCCAAATGTCAAGAGCCATGTTTAAAGAACAGCATGCAAATCTTACTCAAAGAGAATATGAAGTTTTAAAACTCGTTGTAGACGGACTTTCCAACAATGAAATAGCTCAGGAGCTTACGATTTCGGAACATACAGCAAAAGCTCACGTTTGTAATATTATACAAAAGCTTGTAGTTGATGACAGAACTCAAGCCGCCGTTAAAGCACTAAAAGAAGGTCTTGTATAGAAAAAAAGTAAGTCCCCTTGTAAAATTCCAAATATTCTGTTATATAATATTTTGGACATTATACGGGGACTTACATTATGAAAACAGGGATTTTATCAAATTTTAAAGGCGATTTACTGGGAGGGATTACAGCAGGTGTAATAGCTTTACCGCTTGCAATTGCACTTGGCGTATCAAGCGGACTGGGAGCTGCGGCAGGGATTTACGGTTCAATAATTGTCGGGATGTTAGCCGCAATATTTGGCGGAACACCGACACAAATATCAGGACCTACAGGACCTTTGACGGTTGTTGTGGCATCTGTTGCTGCTGTCCATTCAGATAATCCGAATTTAATATTTGCCGCAATTCTTCTTTCAGGACTGTTTCAAATTATACTGGGGCTTTTAAAAGTAGGGAAACTTGTAAACTTTATTCCGTATCCCGTTATATCAGGATTTATGAGCGGCATAGGAGCAATAATAATTCTTTTGCAGGTGAACTCGTTTTTAGGACTGGATTTTACCGGAACTCCTATTGACGGAGTTATAAATGTTGTAAAACATGTAGGAAATACAGACTTACACAGCGTAATTCTGGGAGTACTCACTTTAATAATTGTGTTTTTCACTCCAAAAAAACTTGCAAACATAATTCCACCGCCACTGACTGCTCTTATTCTCGGAACATTAGCAGCAGTAATCTTCAATTTTGATGTAAAAACTATTGGAGAAATTCCGAGAAGTTTTCCAAACTTAACTTTTCCAACATTTAAGCTTTCCGAAGTTGAAACGGTTATTCCTATTGCTTTAACGCTGGCTGTTCTGGGTTCAATTGATTCCCTTTTGACATCACTTGTCGCGGATTCTCTTACCAGAACAAAACATCAGTCAAATAAAGAATTAATCGGACAGGGTATAGGAAATATGGCTGCGGCTCTTTTTGGCGGGATTGTTTCCTGCGGGGCGACAATGAGAACGGCTATTAATATTAAAAGCGGCGGAAGAACAAGACTTTCAGGAGTTATTCACTCTATATTCCTGATTTTCGTTATTATATTCTTTGCACCTGTTGCCGCTAAAATTCCACTGGCAGTACTTGCGGGAATTCTTATTAAAGTCGGAGTCAGCATCATTGATTACAAATTTATAAAACTTCTTAAAGCAGCTCCGAGAAATGATTTAATAGTTATGCTTCTGGTGTTTCTTATAACAGTTTTTGATGATTTAATCCTTGCTGTCGGCGTCGGGGTTGTATTATCATCAATCCTTTTTGCAGCAAATGTCGCTAAACAGACAGATATCAAACTTGTCGGACTTTCCGATCTGGCAGACGAAAATTATATTGATGAAGATTTGAAAAACAAAACCATGATTATGCACATTGACGGAACTTTGTTTTTCGGTTCCGCTTCACAAATTGCCTCTAGAATTGACGCTGTTATAGATAACAGAACAGTAATAGTAGACTGTTCAAATATTAAAAGTATGGATATATCTGCTGTTTTTGCTCTTGAAGACCTGGTTTTAACACTAAAAGGGAAAAATGTAAGAGTTATAATCATTTTCAATAACAGAGATGTCGCCGCATCGACCTTAAAACTCGGGCTCAGAAAACTTATAACTCACAATGATATAGCATTTTCAACGGAAGAAGCAATTAACAGTATACAAAATTAAGAAAAAATGTTATTATGTTAATAGCCGTTAAGGAGGGAATTATGAAAAAGTTATTAACAATTTTATTTATGCTTATTGCTGTTCAGACTGCTGTCTATGCCGATGCCGAAACAGATATGCATCAGGTTTATATCGCAAAAATTCAGGCACAGGATATAAAATACAACACATTTAATTTTTTCAATGCAATTAACAGCGGTAATACACAACTTGTAGATTTATTTTTGAAAGCAGGCATGAGCCCTGATTCTACATTTATGAAAACTCCCGCTATATATATGGCGATTGCCAGTAATCAAAATGAAGTCGTAAAATTATTGTTAGAAAATAAAGTAGATCCTAATAAAGAATTAGCAGGTTGGACACCCTTGATTATGGCAATAAAAGAAAAAGATGCTAAAATCGTTGAAACATTGATTGCATACGGTGCAGATGTTAATCAGGAGGCAGGCTATACAAAACCTCTTGCGTACGCTATAAAGAAAAAACAGCCTAAAATTGTCGAATTACTTATTAATGCAGGTGCAAAACCGGATAATGAAGTACTGATTAAAGCGTTAAAATCCGATGACAATTACATTAAAGATGCAGTCTTGAAACGTTATAAAACTATGGATTAAAAAAAGAGGCATAAAAGCCTCTTTTTTTATGCTTTATGTTTTTTATCTTTGTCTTTCATTTCGTCAACTTTTTCAGCGACTTTTTCTTTGACATTATGAGCCTTTTCTTTAATATCTTCTTTCATTTCATGAGCTTTTTCTTTGGCTTTTTCAGCACCTTCTTTAATACCTTCTTTCATCTCATGTCCTTTTTCTTTAATCTTTTCGCCTGCATTATGCATTTTTTCTTTCATAGTTTCTTTATCTTTTTCGTGCGTCATAATAAATTCCTTTCTTTAGCGTTACCAAAATCATTATTTACGATAACTAAGGAAGTTTTATGCGATGAAAGTAGAATAAATTATTAAGAAATATTAGTAAATATGATAAAAAAAACGATTTGAAATGAATTCAAATCGTTTTTTCAAATCTTACGCGTGGAGGGATTCGAACCCCCGACCTTTTGGTTCGTAGCCAAACACTCTATCCAACTGAGCTACACACGCATTTATAGGGTTTACAAATTATATATTAGCAAAAAAAGATTTATTTTCAAGTTTTTTTGTAAAAAAAAATAAAAAAGGCAATATAATTAATCTTTTAAAAATACAATATGTTATTCTTTAACTGTGAGGTAAGATTATGGAAAAATTAACAGAAAGAGAAGTGGCTGTTTTAAGATTAATTACATTAGGTTATGGGAATAATCAGATAAGTAAAATCATTTTTATTAGTATACATACTGTTAAAGCACATATAAGTTCTATAATTAGAAAGCTTAATGCTAAAAACAGGACTAATGCAGTGTATATAGCTGTTAAAAATAATCTGCTTGATGAATAAAATTGTTACAATTTGATAGCTTTTCTTGCCCGTTATATAATAATAATGAGCGAGATTTTATTTATGAAAAAAATACTTATATTATTTACATTATTCATTATTACTCTGTTTACATTTGTCCAGAAAGCTTGCGCGGAAGAATTATATAAATTTACGTCTGCAAACTTCGACACATCTAATTCAATAATAGTTTTGTCAGGGCAGGATACTCCATCAGGTGCTGCCTTACAAAATATAAAACTCGTAAAAATGGAAAACCCGTCAAGAGCTTATTTTGATATTGATTCCTCTATTATTACATTCCCGAAGCAGGATTGGAAATTTCAAAGCGGCGGAATTAAAGAAGTTAAAATTAACCAGTTCTCGACAAATCCGAATGTAGTCAGGGTAGTAATGTATTTTGATAATGACTTTAACCCTGATAATATTAAATTTTTAAGAATAAAGAATAATATTATAATTAAATTAAAAAACGGTACTATGTGTGACAATGAATATTTTCATAACACATACAGGGATGAGCATTCTTCATCAAGTGATTTTTATGAATATTTGACAATAATGATGCCTGTTGCTCCGGCAAATGACACTATTGTTGATCAAATTCAAGATGCTTTTAATACTCAAGCCGAACAAATAATGGCACGAAAAGAACTTAAACTAAACACAAAATATTATCTTAATAATATAGCCCCGAGACCGAACGGAGTATTAATAAACGGCTTTGGCGCGGTTACGATTGAAAAACCTATGATTTTAACAAACCCGTCGAGGATTATTTATGACCTGCCGAATACTCTCGTAGATATGAAAATAAGAAACAAAGAATATCGTATAAGTGAAACAGAAACGGTTAAAGTAGGTCAATTCTCCGTTAACAAAGCAAGAATAGTAATAACAACAGATGATGTAAGCGATTATATACCAATTTATTCCAGTGATAATCAATCTTTAATAATTGCTAATTATAAAAAAACTAATAACTCTACTTTATTTAACAGCAGCAGTAATGCAACAGCTTATAATAAAGAAAAAACAGATTCTCTGACAGAATCTATGATACTCAAATTTGATGCTCCTGTTGTTCACGGTTTAGACCGCTATCAGGATAAAATAGTTCTTTATCTTTATAACGTATCTAAATATCATGATGAAAATTTTAAAGCTGCATATAAAAACACTTTATTCAGTGAAGCACAAATATCGTTAATGCCTAAAATAGGCTTAAAGCTTACAATACCTGTCGAACAAGATGCACTGGTAAGCACCTATCTGGGTGCTGATGGAAGAAGCATAAAAATAAAAGTAAAAGAAGCCAAAAAGAAAGCTCCAGAGCAGATAGTTACTCCACCTTCAATAATCTTAAATCCGTCAAATAATACTAATAAACATTCCGGAGATAAGAAAAAAGTTGTAATTGATGCAGGTCACGGGGGTACCGATGTCGGGGCAACCAGCGGAGGTATTTACGAAAAGGATATTACACTGGACGTTGCAAAACGTGTTGAAAAGCTTCTTAAACAGAAAGGCTATCAGGTAGTAATGACAAGACCTGATGATACATATGTTTCATTGCAGGACAGGGTTGCAATAAGTAACCAGAACGATCCTGATATATTTGTAAGTATACATGTAAATTCAAGCGTACGTCCTGAAATCACCGGTGTTGAAACACACTATTATCATCAGGAAAGTATGGCACTTGCGCAGACAGTTCATTCATCATTTGCGAGTGCAGTACAGTCGCCAAACCGCGGTTTGTTTAAATCTAAATTTTATGTTATAAATCATACTACAGTACCTGCGATTTTAGTCGAGATAGGTTTCATATCAAATAGCGGAGAAAGAGCACAGCTGATTGGCGAAAAACGTAAACAAGCTACAGCAAAATCAATAGCAGACGGAGTACAAGATTATTTTAAACAGTTCAAATAGCGATAAAAGACCAATAGCATTTTTCGATTCGGGAGTAGGCGGTTTAACCGTATTTGCTAAAGTTAAAAAGCTTCTTCCTGAAGAAAACTGCCTTTATTTCGGTGATACAAAAAACATGCCTTACGGAGAAAAATCTGAAGAACAGCTTATTGAATTTGCAGATAAAATTTTTAAATTCTTTGAAGAAAAAAAAGCAAAAGCGGTAATAATGGCATGCAATACAACATCGGCAGTAACTTATGAAAAATTGAAAGATAACTATAATTTTAAAGTTTATCCGATTATTCAATCTGTCTGTTCAACGATTGCAAAACTTGAAAATGTAAAAAAACTCGGGGTTATAGCAACTCCAGCGACAATAAACACTCACACATATTACAAGGAAATAAAAAAATATAATCCTGATATGGAAGTTTTTGAATTAGCCGCACCGAATTGGGTGAGAATTGTAGAAGAACACAGAATAGATGCTCCTCAAAGTATCTTGCAGGTTCAGGAAATTTTAGATGTAATGAAAGAGTTTGCTCCTGATAAAATTGTTCTTGCATGCACTCACTATCCTTATTTAACAAGTATTTTAGAAAAATTCATGCCTGCAGAAAAGTTTATTGATCCTTCGGTTTATTTTGCAGAAAACATAAAAAATGATTTGAAAAAAAATAATTTGTTAAACAATAAATTTGAGTATGAAGAGTTTTATGTAAGCTCAAATCCCGAAAATTTTAAAACGGCTTCAAAGCTCTTTTACAAACTGAAAAACTTACCAAATTTAAAAAGCGTCTGAATTACTCAGACGCTTTTTAAGCTTATATACCTTTATTTTTGAAAAATCTTGCTCTCGGATCCGGAATACCTTCCAGAGAGCTGTCTATCGGGACATAACCTCTTTGAACAGGTTCTTGCTCTGATTTGACGGGTTTGGCAACTCCGTATTGCCCCTGTAAATCTTTTGGCAGGTCCAGTCTGTCCCATTTAGCATTATCTTTAACTTTTCCGTCTTTGGTAAATAAACTCGGATTGTATTTTACCAAATCTGCTAATAATTTATCTTTATCAACATCTGTTTCTTTTATACCTCGAGTTTCGAGCAAAGTTTTTAAAGCTTCTTCAGCATCTTTAGCCTCGGTTATACCGGAGCCGCGTCTGAAACTTGTCGGAACCCTGCCCCAATCATCAGGAACATGAACTTTTGCAGATACGGTTTTCTTAACCGGACTTTTTTCTTCCTCAGATTTTATATCTTCAGGATTAAGCTTAACAATTTGCTCTCTGTATGCAAAATCTCCGTTTTCATCATATGCAACATTTTCCTGTGTTCCGTCGGGATTAGTGGTCAATATTTCAGAAGGTTTTGTATTAGAACCTTTATATTTATATTCATGAATTGTCATTGCATCAGAAGCAATTACGGTATCAAATCTTTTCATTGGGCGTTCAAAATCGTCATATACAACTTCAGCCTTTTGCCCGCCGCCGATTTCCAGACTTCGGATTTTTTTACCATCAGCATTGTATTCAATATTTGTAGTTTTTTTATTACCATTGATATCTTGCTCTATTTTTAAAGGTTTATTTTCATCTCCGTCTAAATATGTTGTTTTAGTTTCAGAGAATTCATCGTTATCTCCGAAAAATCGTTCCTGACGGCTGTAAATTGTTCCATCTTTATTATACTCATTTACAGTATGGTAGAGGGGTGTAAAGGAATTATCCTGACCTTTCCTGCCGACTAGCTGTTCTATTATCTGTTTGTTTGGTCCGTATAACTCGCGGATTTCTTTATCTCCGTCTTGACAGACAGCACCCGCAAGCTTATTATCTTTTGTATAATATTGGGTTTCGTTATCATTTACTTTAACCGGATATTGTCCGTCACCTTCAAGATCAGTTGCAGCAATTACATCAAGAGCTTTGATTGCTTTTTTAATATCGCGTCTTGAAACATCTTCTCCGAAAATTGCACGGGCTTCTTTTTTTGAAAGTTTCCCGTTATCATTTTTATCATATGCCTCTTTAAGCTTTTCAATGTCAGTTGAATAAACATATGAGTTTTCATTAAAACCGTTGTTTTTAAAATAATCAAACAGAAGTTTGTTTTGATTTTTTAAATCTGAAAGTTTCATACCTTTTGTACTGAACTGCTGACCGGATAAGGGTGCCCCCCCCCGACTTGTGGAGTTTTGTCAACCATTTTTACCGCCTTTCTATACTTACACACGTACACGTTATACATATCGGACGTTAATGATAAAATCTTTAGGAAAAAGGCAAAATTATATTAACATTTTTTAACAATATAATCTAAACAAGCATCATAATCAGAAACTGTAATAATAGAATTACTGATTTTATCGGGGGTTACATTTAAAGCTGTTAGATTTTCTTTAACCGCAAAAACATCAATACCTCTTTTAACAGCCTCAAATACGGGGATCGAGCCCAATGCGTCATAAGGCATAACAAGATAGTCAAGGTTTGAAACGGAAAAACCATTCTGTGTAGAAATAACAGGTGCATTACTTAAACCCAAAAGTATGCAAGGCAAAAACGTCGGAGTAATATATTCCGATGCAGCACGTCCGTCAACCAAATCAGGATAAATATTATAATCTGCAAAAGCAGGTGAATGCGCACAGGGCACTTTCAATTCCTTAGAAATATAATGAGATATAACAGCTTCAACCCCGCCTACAGGATCTGTTCCTATCCCCTGACTGTATTGCGGATTATCATCCCCGGGTTCGTCAAACAGGCAAACAAGCGCAATTGCATTACAACCGCAGCTTAAAAGTTTTTTTGAAGCTTCAAGAATTGTTTTTATATTCCGCACACTTCCTGTAGAAATACCGTTAGCCTCAATTTTAAACTCAACTCCGACATCTTGCGATGTAATAACCCATTGCCGAATATCTGTACCGTAAACACACTTAACGGCATTTATAGTATTTATATGAATGTTTAATACATCTTCGGGTATAGCTTTATCAAATACTACACCTATTTTATTCTTTACAGATGGTATTAAATTCACTTTACCTTTAAAAAACTCATCAATTGTATACCCTTCAACGTAAAACATGTTTTTGTTAATTCCCGAAAAGCATCCCGCATTTACAACGTTAGGATTTACAATAAGTTTTGAAATTTCGGAAAATTTGGCGGCATAAGCCGATGCATCACCGGCATATCCTCCGATTGAAGCACCAATCCCTGTAGGAACAATAAAAGCTCCGAGTTTTTCTCCGTTATCAAGCATATATTTATAATACAACAAAAAAGCGGGTCTAAACCCGCTTTTTTGAAATCCGCTATTTAATTGTGTTAACTTACTGTTGTACACCTCCGTATGAAAAGTCGCTCTTAATATTAGTTTGTAATAATTTAGTCCAACTGGATTCAAAAGTATTTATTTCATTTAATTGTGTTTCTAAGTTATTTTTTTCTAATTCCAACTCTTGTTCCCAGGAGTTTATATTAGCCAGTTCCAGTTCATGTTCCTGTTCAAGCTGCTCTGTTAACAATTCATAAGTTTCAGGATCATCTTCATAGTAATTATAGTAAATATTATCCATCTGATCGTTATACTTAGCCTGATTTTCAGCTGTTTGCTTAGACGAATTCAATAAATTCATCATATTAGTTGACAATTTATCATTAATCAATGATTTTTGTTTTGTATAAAGTAACAATGTTTCATGAATATTAGAAATTGCCATCTCTCTCGTCCTCTCTTTTTAAGCTCTCTTACATATATAAACAATTATGTATAAGTCTGATTTCAGCAAGAAGGCAATTTGTTACATTTGTTAATATTAGAATTTAATTCTTTAATAGGATGTATTTTATTTTTGTAATATAATATATATATTATATAGGAGAGAAAAATGGATCAGGAAACTTATATGAAAATAATGGGTTACGTACCCACTGTTATAGAAGCATCATCACGCGGAGAACGTTCTTTTGATATATTTTCACGCTTGCTTAGAGAGAGAATTATTTTCCTCGGAACAGAAATTGATGATGATGTTGCAAATTCGGTTGTTGCGCAGCTATTACTGTTAGACAGCGAAAATTCCGAAAAAGATATTATGTTATATATTAACAGCCCCGGCGGAGTAATCACCGCAGGTATGGCAATTTATGACACCATGCAGTTGATAAAATCCGATGTATCAACAATTTGTCTGGGCGATGCGGCATCAATGGGTGCATTCCTTCTTTGTTCCGGTACAAAAGGAAAAAGAATGGCTCTGCCGAATTCAAGAGTAATGATTCACCAGCCGCTCGGAGGTGCTAAAGGTCAGGCTACGGATATTGAAATTGAAGCTAAAGAAATTTTAAGAATGAAAGATATGTTGATTGAAATTATTGCAAATAATTCAGGTCAGCCTATTGAAAAAGTTAAAGAAGATTGTGAACGCGACCATTTCTTAACAGCACAACAAGCTTTAGAATACGGTCTTATTGACAAAGTTATTACTAAAGAAAATAGATAAATGTAACATAACTTAACAAAACAGTCAAAAACATGCAATTCCAAGGAGTTGCATGTTTTTATATTCATGTAAGGTTAAAAGGTTACAAAGGTTAGTTTAACAATTAAAGGTAGGAGAAACGACAATGGGTCTATTAATTTTCGCATACCGAAAATTAGACATTATTCATCGAAAGAACGAACTTCAGTATCGTTTGATGAACCTGACCAGAAAGTTATCTGATTTGCAGCAGTATGCAGCAAATATAGCTGACGGTTCTGTTTCAATGAACGATATGATGAATACTCCAAGTTCAATGTTCGGACGTCAAATGATGTTTATGCAATATGCTCATAACGGAGCATTATTCGGTGCGCAGCAAAAATTCGGTATGATGCAGCCGATGATAGCAATGCAAATGCAGCAAATGCAAGATCCTAATATGCAAATGATGTATCAGCAATGGATCTTTAAAAATCTTTATGATCAAGAACGTGAAAGAATGGGAAAACAAGAAGCAAAACTTCTTAACGAACAGGAAAAACAAATTCAACAAGAAAAAGTAAAACTTGAAACTCAATTAAAACTTCTTGAACAAGAATACGAAGCATGTAAACAGGGTGAAGAAAACGAAATAAAAATGTGGAAACCTGAATACTAATAGAATTTTTACTTAATACATCCTATCCTTAACTAACCTGTAAGGGGTTCACTTAATAGTGAACTCCTTTTAACCTTGTTAAACCATGATTACAGTATCAGCTTTTATATCAAAATCTTCTCGCGGGAGCTTTTCGACATGTAATTCTTTTGGAATAGGCAAAACTGAAAATACTGACGGATTTTCGGACAAAAATCTGTCGTAAAAACCTCCGCCGTAGCCCAATCTGTAACCTTCACAGTCAGCCATAAGAGCAGGAAGAAATACTAAATCCAAAATATCGGAACTTACAGGATTTGTACATGGTTCATCCGTGTTAAAGCAGGATTTTTCAAGCTTATCTCCCTTTTGAAAAGGACAGACAAAAAGTTTATCACCACAGACTTTCGGAAGGTAAAAATTTTTATCATCATTCAACAATTCGAGCAAATTAATCTCATTTTTCATAGGATAGAATATTAAAATATTTTCTGCCGATTTATAAAAATCAAGTTGTCTGATTTTAGCAGCGGCAGAAGCACTTATTGACTGCATATCTAAATTTTTTCTTATACTTTTAGCCCTAATCCGTAAGTCAATTTTACTATCCATGTTTTTAATATATAATAAATACAAATGACGTACAATTGCGATAACAACAATTTAATAAATCCGAATTGGGCAAAACACGGATATATACAGGTTTATACAGGTAACGGCAAAGGTAAAACAACTGCATCACTCGGACTTGCAATGAGAGCTTTGGGGCGCTGCTGGAAAGTTCTTATTATAATGTTTACAAAGGGCGGAGATGATTACGGAGAACTTAACTCTTTCAGAAATCTGTCGCCTGAAATTTCAAAAAACCTGACTATTGTTCAAGCCGGTCTTGACAGAATTGTATATTCAGACAACAAAACTCAAGATGATGCCGAAGAAATAAAAAAAGGCTGGGAACTTGCAAAAAAAGCAATTAAAAATGATGAATACAATCTCATAATTCTCGATGAAGCTAATATTGCAATTGATTTAGGGTTCATTGATATTAATGATATGCTTGAAGTTCTGAAAAACAAGCCTGAAGAAATGGAAATTGTACTTACAGGCAGAAATGCAAGGCAGGAAATTATAGATATTGCCCACCTTGTATCTGAAATCAAACCTGTTAAGCACTACTGGGATACAGGGATTGCAGCAAGAAAAGGGATTGAATATTAATTAAAATAATAATCTTTATTACAATATTTCTGATTACCTTTTACACATTTGAGATAATCTAAATTTTCCATTTGTATAACCCATGCTGCGCATCCCGACCCGTTATACCAGCCGGCTGAAGTTGAAGAAGCAGAAGGATCACACATTTTCTGTCTGCCATGAGTATCTTTCCCTCCGCGAGGAATTACTTTATCTTTTGTGACAATAAAAGTAAATGTATCTTCGCCCCAACGATTTGGACGTTTATCACCGTTTATATCAACTTCAAATTGAAAACAATAATTTAAATTTTCACAGGGTAATGCCTGTTCCACACCTATCTGATGTCCGATACCCATAACAATACCGTCACTCATTACCAGAGAAGACATAGAAGCCATCCCGTCAACCTTATTATTCCTCAAATCCTTTCTTACTTCAGAGAAAAAACATCCGCCTTGCATCAAAGTACAAACACGTACATTTTGAATATATTTTGAAAACATTACTACAACATCGTCCCAACTTTCAGCATTCCAATCAGGGGGCGGACCATATTCGTTTAATACACCTATGTAGGCATTAGATAAAGTTGAATAGGCTTTTTTTAATCTTGTTACAGTTTCCTTTTCTTTATGATTTGCAATCAAAGACGGCAAAGTCAGAGCGCAAACAACACCGATAATCCCTAAAGTTAACAATACCTCTGCTAAAGTAAAACCCAAGCGTGCCGCTTGACCCGACACAACAGGTTTGAACAAACCTT
>ERZ773114.479-NODE-479-length-49463-cov-6.291410_pt1 | contig 49463 bp, 68 predicted proteins | sample MGYA00580564_ERZ773114 | MGnify/ENA primary metagenome ERZ773114 (study PRJEB29015, sample SAMEA2737836) | human gut metagenome | biome: human gut; feature: human-associated habitat; material: faeces | place: China | collected 2012 ... | reverse complement strand
CATAGTCAATAATGTTGCATGCCACCAATAACAATACCGGTACATACAAGATACCAAGCAGGGATGATAAGAATCCCGTAACCGCTGTTATGATTGCTTTGATTGTGTTTGTGTTGTTCATGTTAGTTTCCTCCTTCTTTGTTCATTGCTTCTTTCAGTTTTTCAATTTCTTCCTGTTGTATCTGCACCATCTTAATAAGGTATGGAACCAATTTTGAATAATCAATTGCAAGTACCTTATTCTTAATTCCTTTACTTGCATCGAACTCTTCTTCTGAATATCCATCAGGAATTTGAACGCATGATGGGATTATATTAAGAACATCTTCAGCAATTAAACCTCTCTGGTCTTTATCTCCCCCAAACTCTTTGATGTAATCAAAACTTACTGGTGTCAGCTGAAGTATTTTCTTTGCTTCCTCTTTTGATAAATCTGCAACATTCTTTTTTACTAACTTTGAAGACGGATTTGTAAAGGAAGCACCGTACACTGTAGCATAGCTAGAACCAGCCCAATCAGCTTGCATATAAATGGTACTTCCTACTATACCAGTTCCGCCAGCTCCTGCTCCAAACATTCCGTTAGCTTTCAAACATGCAGTCTGATTTCCATTTGAAGTGTTTTTAAAATAATGGTTACCATCACTTGAGGAGTACTGAAATCCGCCGCCAGGACCATAGTCTACAATCCTACTGGTAAAGTCTGCATTGCTGTTGTTATAATGAAAGTCTATATATGGAACAACGGCGGTAATTTCTAATGCTCCCGCATCCAAAGCCTGCCCTGCATGGCTATGACGAGCCGGCGGATAACTACTTGGTTTACCCGTCACTTTACTCCACGCTACTGCATTTGCACTTCCGGCACTGGTTGCATACTTGACACTCTGCGAACTTATATTTGATGTTGTGATTGCAGTAGATGAATCCTGCTTCTTATTCACATTCGTAGTTAATTCATTAACTGCACTCTCTATTCTGTCCTCCAAATCATTCATAGTTTCCGCATTAAAGGCATCACCTTCAACGGAGATTGTCCCCTCACTTCGTGCCACAGTAACCAAATCTGTGCTTCCGTCCTCTTTTGTTAATAACCGGCGGTTGATAAATTCCGCTACCCGGTCTTTCCATGCTTTCTTATTAAAAGCCATAATCTACCTCCTATAAAAGTAATCCACTGGATTCACCTGCATAAATCTCTGTTCCACAATAATAATGGAAGTTATTCAGCAGGATTTCATAAACATCACTTAAAATCTTTTCGATGTCATTCCATTTTTCAAAAGTATTTACCGGTTCTTCCGGGACTGTTGGTGTAGTGGAATGAATACAATAAGCACTTCTGATTTTTCCAGTATTCTCTCTGATTTCATCAAACAAGGTGACTGTAGGAATCTCCGGCACATCACTTACTGTAAGATTCAGTTCCAGCACATCAGACAACAATTGAATGTTATTCTGGATCCGTGTTAAATCCGAAATATTCAAAGAACCTTTCATACCAGCAGACCATTCCCTTTTTTCTGAATCAGCGAAATTCTTCCATCCTTTTTCCAGTAATTCCAGAACCCGGTAAACATCATTCTGTGACCGGTCTGTCACGGCTTCTATCCAAAGCAGCATACTCCGTCACCTCTTTTTCCTTTAAGTCAGCTATTTCTTTCTTTAGCTGCTCATTCTCTGCTTTTACCTGCTCATTTTCTTCCTGCAAAGATTTAATAATCTGATATGGATTAAGCAAATTCAATTTCATTAGATAATTCCACCCCCTCCGGCATAAAGTTCTGTGCCTGCATAATAATTTTCTGTAACCACAACAGAATATCCACGACAACTTGCAGTTGCTATAAAGCCACCAGTCAAATCAATCGTCTGACTTTCAATTAATGTTGTAGAAGTGTTTCCGGATGTATCTGTTACATTTATCCAGTTTCCAACCTCTTCCAAATCTAAAAGAAACTTCATATCAATCTTTCTTCGCAGGGAATAGTAATCTAATAACCGCTTTGCAATATCTGGAAGATTCTTAAGGTTATACAAAGTTATTGTGCCAAATGATTTCACAGATTCTGATTCCCCGGCTTCCAAGTGAGTCACATTTTCCTGATATGCCACTTTAGCATCAGCATATTTCTTTCCAGTTATGGTGCATGTACCTGCTTTGTTCATTTGAACTTCAATATAATTCGTTCTTACTGTCTTCGCAGTTCCACCGGTTACTGTAATGGACGCAATCTGATACGGTTCTGAAAAGGTGATTCTATTTAATCCTTTCGGAAGATAGTCATTGTAAATCTCACTATCCTTATCTTCTAATGTATAAACACTTCTTTCTATTGAAACACCGGAAACATAGCCATCCAATGATACGGAAGTATTTCCATTGAACTTCCGGTCTGGGCCCACAGTATACTTTACATATCTATCCGGCTTATAGACCTTTACCGAATCACTCCTGCTGTCACTTGCCAATGCACCACAGGCAAAACAAACCATCTGCAAAGCTTCCCTGCAGGTCTGTATCTCTAAATATCCATCTAAGAGGGTGTTATATACTTCTTCCTCAATGGAATACTTTGTTATTCCGGCACTGGCAAATATACTCTCCAATATTATTCCGGCTTTTCTGGACTTGTAAATTTCACCATCGTAATAGGTATACTTATCCATCAAGCCGATTTTATCAATCATCTTAAAATTCACGATATTCTTTTTAAAAGAAAAATCATCGATATGGAATGTACCTGCCGGAATTTCTTTACCGTCCTTTATTTCTGTTAATGTAATCTGCTGTGTTTTCTGCACCGATTTCCATGCTCCATTTTCATTTCCAATATCAAAATCATTATTGACATCCACAATCTCTAACTCTGCTTCATTAATGGATAAGGATGCCGATGTAAAATCCACTTCCTCCGTAACTTTCCCAGTCTGGATTAAATCATCCTGCCATGCTATGTATAGTCCATATAGAATGTACTGCAACCTTGCATAACACTGTGGATACCTGGTCTTAGTTATTTTAATAATGACCTTGCCATAATTCTGTACCGGACAATTACAGGTAAAGACAAGCGCATCCGGATAAAACACTTCACTTAATAACTTGGTTCCGCCCAATGTATACCACTCAATTTCAACCTCTTCCGGATAATCCATTCCAAAATACAATGTCAGACCAGATGATGAATGTGCCTTTTCAAAAACAACGGTAAGTGTCGGAGCAGTTGCAAAGCTGCAATCTGCTCCTGACATATCGGTGCTCCAAAAAGCTACATTCTCTGGATTGGATTCCACAATCTGCCTGCTGCCATCAAGTACAAACTGATTCAATTCCAAGGTTCCGTATTCCGGTACTTTTCTTTCTGCCTGCAGATTACTTAATTGTCCAAAGGATTTATTCTCTGAACTGGAAGGAGTTGCATCTTCTAATGCTGATACATCAGTAAATTTCATTTCTGCTTTACAGCCTGTCCTCAATGTAATCCCTCCTTATGCTGTCTTATATGGTTTCTTAGATGTCATTTTCCACGACAACCCTTTATACTGTGCCCCTGTGCCAAGCACCTTCTCCACCTCATCCTTAATGGAAGAAAAGTAGCCGTAGAAATCAAACTGCTTTGATGCATCCGGTAAAGATACGTGGTGAAAACGATTGGAACAGTCTGAAATATGCTCTATCAGACTGTCATACAGGCTTGTATCTTCAATCGTACCAATTGATATTTCATAATTCTTATAAAGACCAATGGTCTCTATTTTGATATCTCCATCTTCTGTCCTCTCTGCATATTTTTCCAGGAAGTCCATTGTCCGGGATATTTTTACAAAGGGAATATCATATGTAATTCCATCAATCACAAGACCTTGTGTATATACTGCCATACCTGATTATCCCCCTTATCCTGTTACTAATCTGACACCGATTCTCTGTGATTCGGCATTAAAATAAGGTAATTCACATTTTGCGAATGCTTTACCATCTACTTCCATCACAAGTGTTGTCGGTGTGTTATATGTTGGCATTCTGGAAACCAGCTTTCCTGCCAGTTCATCCATCCAGCCGGTATTGTTCTCCAATGGTAAGACTGCTTCTCTTCCGGCTTCTCCGATTTCTGCCAGTGTAGCACCTGTTGTAATACCGCCATTAGCCAGTCTTGGCAAACTTACCTTGCTCAATTCCGTAATATTAAATCCAAATGTTTTACCACCCAAAACTGGAACCCAGTCCGGGACATCAAAGGAAAGATTATTCAGTGCTCCGATTACCGTATTAATTCCACCAATGACACCGTTTGCCATTCCCTCAATACCACCAAGGATGCTATTAATAACACCTTTTATTGCACCCCAGATAGCATCAAAGATATTTGTTACCGTGGTTTTTAATCCACCCCAAATCTTATCCCATACACTTTTAATTGCATTTAATGTATTGGATATGCCTGTCTTTATACCATTAATGGTACCGGTTATTGCACTCTTAATTCCATCCCACACTTTTGATGCAGTATCCTTGATTTTTCCCCAGATATTGCTCCATGTCTCTTTTATTTTATTAATTACATTGGAAATTACTTCTTTGACCTTTTCTATTGCATTGCTGATGAATTCTTTAATCTTCCCCCAGATTTCAACAGCTTTTTCTTTTACTGTATCCCAGTTTTTATAAAGCAAAATGCCTATTGCTATTACTGCTGCAATAGCTGCAGTAATTAACACAAGTGGCCAGTTTATTGCTGTAATAACTGCTGCCAAAACACCCCCTGCCGCAGAAGCAGCAGTACTTACGGCAGTAAATACCGTTGTTGCCACGTTATAAATAGCAAGTGCAGCACTTACAAGACCTATTGCTATTGCCAATCCTTCAAGAATTGCCATTGCCACCTCGTTTTCTGCTATCCAGCTTAATGCATCTCCGATTCCATCTAATACACTGACTATCACACCACCAGTAAATTCAGCAATTGGTGACAATATATTATCCCAAAACCACTGCAGCATAGGTTGTGCATCTGATATTACTTGATTAACAAAATCTACAGCTCCAGCAACTGCATTTAAAAATCCAGGTAACACTTCCGATATGGTCCATGCGGCAAGCGGTATTAAAACATTCTCTAAGAACCACTGCAATCCGCTACCGACAGTATCCGAAAAAGGTGATAATGATTCTCCCAAGCCATCCAATGCTTCCCGTAAGCCATCAAAATTAACACCGTCGAAAATATCCAACTCATCAAGGAAAGCTACTACCATATCACACATTCCTTGGATTCCTGCAATAACAGTATCCCCAATTAAATCCCACGATATTGCTGAAAAAGCACCATTAATTCCATCTGCCAATCCAGTACCTAACTCTTCAAAATTGAATGTGGTAAGGAATGTATAGACAAATAGCAATGCTGTCATAAGACCATTACCTATTGTTGTTCCAATAAGATTCCAGTCCAGACCAGATACAAATCCATTCAGACCATTTGCAAGGTTAATCGCAAAATTAGCAGCCTGTGTCTGAATAAATCCCCAGTCAATAGCTGACAGTGCTTCATTCAATTTCTGTGCTACAAGGGAACCTACACCATACCAGTCACCACTATCAACAGCACTCTTGAACTGCTCTGCCCAGTCGGATACTACTCCAACATCCGCCTGCTCAAATCCGCTTCCATCTGCTCCACCAGAGGAAGAACCGCCGCCACTTCCAGATGCATCATTCTTCTGTAACACATCCAAATCATCAAATCCGGCAAGACTTCCTTTTGCATTGTCCGCAGATTTTCCTACATTATTTAAAGATGCAGCATAATTCTTATTCTGTTTAATTGCCTGTGTATAGGTCTTTTTCCCACCGAGGATTGCAAAGAACCTTGATACGGCATTAGCAGCCGCACTTATACAGTCAATCAGTTTTACCAGATATGGAATAACTGCACTGATAATCGGTGCAAAGGCTACTGCCAGACTGTTCTTAAGCATTCCGGTAGAGGATACCAGCGCAGACATATTTTTATTGTATTCTTTCGAATATACTGCCAGATTCTGCAACCCACTTTTAAGGAATTCCACACCCTTTGACATTGCCTGGAATACAGCCATGCTAAGAACCATCTGACGCATAGTTTTTAAAAGGTTGGAAAATCCACCGGAAGTTTTATTCGCTCCTGCACGTAAATTTTTTAATTTAGAAAGCACACCGCCTATGGAATTCTTTATCTTCTTTAATCCATTTACACCTTTCTTTACTCCATCACTAACTTTGCTAACAACACCACCAAGCACTTCTTTCATCTGCTTTAACTTTCCAAGCAGTCCATCCGGCGCATTTCCTGTTTCTTTTGTCTTAAGAGCCAATTCCTCTGATTTTTTATTTAATACAGCCATATCACCATTGGCATTTTGAAGGTCCTGCTGCAACTTCTTATAAGCATCTGTATTAACTGAATTGGTAAATGCTTCACCGGAATTCACCATTTCTTCCATTTTTTTCTGTATATCAACTGATTTTTCTTCTAAACCACCAATCTTATCATTTAGATTCTGCCATGTATCTCCAGAAGTAATTCCAATAGACTCCCATATTTTAAGGTCCTCAATCAAAGTCTGCATTTCGGACTGTGCTTTCTCAAATTCAGCTTCTAAGGCCTTAAAGGAATCTGTTTTTATTGTTGGTGCTTCCATACTCTTCATCTTCTGAGTGATTGCATCAATTTTCCGTGCCGTCTTATTCATGCGATTCTGCAAAGACATCAACTGGCTTGTAGCATCTTTTGTATCAATTTTTGTATTTATCCTGATTTCACCATCGTAATTACTGCTTCAGCATCACCCCTCTCGGAAGAAATCCAGTGCTTCACCGGTTTCCTCTTTTTTACGTTTCATTTTCTCTCGCAGTGCATCGACTTCATCAATCTTTTGCTTTTCTGCATCTGTATAAACACGCTTCTTTTCTTTTTTCTCTTCCAAGCCATAAACGTACTGGGCATTTCGAATAGATTCTCGCTCTTCCTTGGACATTTTGCTTTTCAGTTTCTTCCGGCGAATATCCACAACCTGCAAAAATGAGGATTGTCGTTGCGGCATATTCCAAAGCATTCCCATAAATTCCCACCAATGCAGATCTGCTTCATTCAGATTGATACCATATATCTGCCGGAAGTCGGCATATATCCTCCACTGGTCATTATTAAAATCCATCAGCCGCCTTTTATCACGTTCCTTAGGACTTCTATCATGACACCAGCCATTCAGGAACCATTCCAAACATTCCTGCACCTGCTCTTTCGGTGGAACTTCACCCGGAAAAAGAAGATTTGCAATGACATCTGCCTTTTCAAAATCTTCCAGTTCATCATCTTCAAAGACAAGATATATCTGTATTCCAATCTGGAACCAATAATTTATAGGATATCCGTTCCATTCTGTTGGTAACGGGTCCAGTAACACATTATTCATGTCTACTTTCCTTAAACTCCTGAATCAATTCATCCTTCGTCTTGGTATGCTTTCCACGTTTTCCAGCATTATATTTATTCTGTGTCCTCTTAATACGTTCTCCGTATGCCTTTTCCATGATTGGCACAAGGCTGTCTACCAGTTCTGCAAGGGCAATTTCATCCGGTACAAAATCCGGATTCAGTTCGTAATTCTCCCGGAATACCTTTCTGCAGAAGTTTTCTCCGAATACCTTATCCAGTTCCTCCATAATTTTCTGTGAAGTCATTACATGAACATTGATATATGCCATTAACTGAGCCGGATTAACATCATCCTCGATATCCTTGAACTTCTGTTTTACCTCTTCCATCTCTTTTTTTGCCGATTCTGACATCTTATCGATGTTCTCATACAGATGTACGAAACGAGAAAATACTGTAATATCATTACAGTCCAATACCAGTAAATCATCCTGCTTATTCACACTAATCTCTAATAAGTTCGTTGCTCTTTCTAATCTCTCCATAATTATCCTTTCAACAAGGGCAGCCCTAAAGACTGCCCATATATTTTCTATTCACTTGCTTTTGGTGCCCAGGTGTAACCACTTTCTGTAATAGTGATTTCACCTAATTCTACTTCACCATTACCCTGAATCTGAATTGCAGATGTAAGGATTCCTCCACCCTCTCCACCAGTGGATGATGGTGCAATAATAACTGGGATTCTGATACAGTCACCTTTTCCACCGGTAATATCAGATTTGTAGAAACGGAAGTAATACGTCTCACAATCCTTTCCGGTTGGGAATGTTTTGAATCCATTATCAATAGCTTTCTGGAAGTCATCATTCAGATACTCCCTCTCTGGGGACATGGAGAATTCATATCCCTTTAATGTAGATGCTTTCGCTTTCATATTTACATACTGCGTACTCTCTACATCAGGACCCCAATCTTCTGTAAGTTCTGTAAATCCGTCACCCATCTCTACAATCTTCGCTGTTTTTCCACCAAGCCAAGAACCAATGTCGATAAGTGACACCATATTTGTTCTAGATTCTGCCATTTTCTATCATCCTTTCTTGAAATATAATAAATTGAATCCGCACTGGAAAACGGAAGCACCGCTTTCATCTTTTCCAGATAGGATAGTTGTCGTTGTTCTCTCTATCTTCCGGATAGTTCTTCCTTCCGAAAGCGGCGGATATTCCATACTTTCTAACCATTCCGCTAATCCCTCAAGACTGCGTCTCTTAACGATTACTGCCTTATTTGTAGTCGGACTGCATTTAAAACATACTGAAAAAGGAAACTGTGCTTCAAACGAGCCGGAAACATACTGCTTTGTTATAACTGCCCCGGATAACGGAAATATTCCTATGCTCTCTGATTCCTTAAGGTCATCCAAACATATCTTATTCTGTGTTACCGGAACATCCGGATATGCCGCAACGATACGAAGTACCGCTTCTGCAATATTATCCTGCTCTGTTATGCTAAGTGCTTTCTTATTCGTATCTGCCATTATGCGCCCCCTACTTCAATATGTGGTATAAGGTTATAATCATCAACATTCGTAACTTTAAAGCAGTTATCATACTTTTCTTTCATATAGGTAAAGAAATCCTCACATGGATTTTCCTGTGAGGTATCACCCTCTACAAAGAAATCTGCTCCGCCGGTGAATGTGAAATTACTTTCTTTTTCTGCAGACTGCTGCCATGCTTTCGGTGGCAGATATTTTTTTGTGTCTTCCGGCAGGAAATCCCATCTGACATATAACTTTGCGGAATCTGCTGAATCCAGTCCGCTATTTGATACATTCGCCCCTTTGGTAACAATTAACCGTACATTCTTAAGTACAGTTGCATACCAGGTTTCCGAACCCATTAAATCATCAGATGTTTTGTTATATACGGTAACAGTTCTGTTATAGAAGATATCTCCCATCTTACACCCCCGCATATAACAGACCAGTTCCGGCTAAATACTCAACTGCCGTATCATAAATAAGCCGGTTCTGTGCCCTCTTATCACTCAATACTGCGGTAACAAGAGTTTTATTATCTCCGTAAGTGATGGATTCTCCACCGCTTGAACGTGATTTTACATTGGTTTCATCTGTTGCTGTGGCTATCTTGGTAGCCTTATCAATCTCGCAAAGAAAATCAGCTATTGCACATACCGCTTTCTGCAATGGTGTACTGAATTCTTCCAATGCTTCATCTGTAAGATTATCCTGTGTAATAGACCGCAGCTTATCTTCTGCTCTTGATTCCCATTTATCGAAATCAGAGGATTCCTTTATAGAATCCCCATAATATGTCTTCTGATAGAATTCAAATGTGGTTATCATATCGGAATCCCCCTTTCTTCTTAGGCAAAATCAACCAGTAAGTCTGCATCCAGTTCTTTGATACCATAGATAATATCGAAAGAAACTTTGTCCTGTTTGTGGTCAGAATCGTAATCGAATACAACTCTGATTCCAAGACCATCGGCAGATGCAATATAAGCATTCTTATTACCCATTGGTAACTCAAGGTTACGGGTAACAAGCGCAAGACCATTTCTGTGGAATCCGAGCGCATGAGCCTTGTTTACCACAAATGCGTCTGTTGCTGCCACATTATCCGGAATATTCTGATCTACTTTCACGGTACCTACACCGGACGCAAGTGTTACATCCTCAGTTACAGTATACAGATAGCCATTTACAATTAACTGGTCACCTTTCTTAATAGTACTTGCTGCTGTGGTACCATCAGATACTGTAAACTGTGTTGCATCCTTAGTTCCTGCAACCTTGTAAGATTTCACTGTACCAGGTGTATCATTCTGATTTTCCGGGCAATTCTGGGACATGAAAGTCTCACAGCTATATACCTTTCCAATCTCAGATTCCTGTAATGCTGCAGAGTCACCCTTGTAACACTGTTTTGCAAAGTTATCCAGAGTGTTATACTTATACAGAATGGTTGGTGGCAATACTAATCTTCTGTTGGCTCTTGGAGCCTTTGCCATGTCTAAGGCCTTGCCAACACCTGCAATATCCGTAATAGCCGGTGTGTCTGATACAGTTGCTTTCTTATTAGCTTTGGAAATACCTACTGCTAACAAATCTGCATCAATCTGCTGTGCCATTGCCTGCATAGCCGGTGCAATAACCTGTTCAGAGAAGTCTTTAATATTTAATGTCATTTCTTTTGAACCAACATTAACAGTAATATCTCTGAATCTGTCCATTTTTACTGGTACGGAACCTTCTGCAATGTCCTGTGCTTCTGTCTGTCCGGTGAAGTTCTTAGCAACAAAGGTTGCCGGTTTTCTAACGGTGATAGTATCACCTACTTTGACGAATTCTGCGGAATAATCTCTGTGGACAAGATTTGCCATTGTAAGATTACTCTGTAAAACCATCAATGCTTCATTCGCAATAATCTGCGGTGTTAAAATTGTGTTTGACATATTTAATCATCCTTTCCTATTTGTTCTGTGCTCTCCACTTCTTATAAGTGTCAAAATCCATTTTGTTCGGGTCACCAGTAATTGGCTCTGTGCCCTGCTGCTGGTGTGTCATGTGGTCTGTGAACTGAGCGGAATTGTCATCATCATGTTTCTGCTGCTCATCAACGAATGCCGTCGCATCTTCCTTTTTGTAAGCATCCACAAAATCATTAAATCCAACAAGCATTCCATTCTTCATTTTCAGCTTGTCTGACATAAGGTCAGATACAAATGCTTTCTTAGCACTATTGGAACTGAATTTAAGGTCTTTTACCGCTGCATCTACTGCATCTTTATAATCTCTTTCTTCCAGTTTCTGCTTATATTCATTTGCTGCTGTTTCCGCCTTTTCTTTCCACTCATCACGTTCTTTTGTGATGGTTTCAAGGTCTTTTCCATCGAATCCCTTTAAAGTCTCTTCTGCGGTCTCTGCACGTTCCTTATACTGGTCACGTTCTTCCTCCACTTTTTTTACTTTCTTATCAAGTTCTGACTTGGAATATACTTCCTCGCCGATGTTCTTCTTGATGGATTCTTTCATTTCGTCTGTCAATTCCAGACCAAGTTTTTCAAGTTCTGTGATTACTTTTAACATATTCTTACCTCATTCTTTCCAAGTTGTTGCTCCGGTCAGTCCGGCACGATTGAGTTGCTATTTACTCCATAGCTGGCAATTGCACAGGCAGGATTCGAACCTGCGACCACCGAAAAAGCATTCCGGTAAGCTACCTGGCTGCTCCACTGTGCACATATAAAAAAATGAGCCGAATAACCAATTCCTTTTAAGAATTGATTACACGGCTCAAAGGCTCTATGGTAATCAGTATTTCATTTTTACACTTTTTACAGTATGCCGGGAAATTTCTTAGCTTAGTATCTTCCCGCAATTTCATAAAATGAGGATTCCCGCATCTGGGACAACTATACCAAGTTATTTTCATTTCATCACCTAAACGTATTATATCATCTAGTTATGGCACAGTCAATAATTAATAGTTGTAAGTTATACAAAAAAGAAGGTACATATTAATATTGTACCTCCTTACCTAACTAACACCAAGCAACCGTTCCCTCTGTCTCCCCTTTACTTATCCCATGCAGTGCATGAATCGCATATATGTTTTCAAAATCTTCCTCTGATTCCTTTATAACTTCCCTTAGGTTATTATCATAGTCCACAGTCACCAAACCAGCAGCATTTCTGTTTCCTTCTGGGAAGTATGAATAATAATATTTTGTTCCAACAATTTTCTCTAATAAAAATTCCAGCACTATTCTCTTCCCCTTTCTTTTAAATATTGCATAAGTTCTTTCTGGTAATTATATTTCTTTGTTACTTCATTATGCACCGGTTCATATTCTATGTCAATAGATTCACCCATTATATTATATTCTGCCAATTCATGCTTTAATAATGTTATATCATGTGGTTGTATATTGTTATTATTTCTTAATCGTTGCCATGACTGTGCCATTTCATAATCAGGGTCAAATAAATGTATGGTTCCGTTCTTAAATAAGTGTTTATTCGTATAAATATGGTCATATACTTTCTTTATATCTGCTTCAGGCATTCCGCTATGCTTTGCAATTGCCCTAACTTCATACACTGAATTCCTATTTCGCGTCTGCTCATATAGTTTTTCTGCTATATCTTGACGTTTACTACCATCTGGATCGTTTTTATAACTATAAACTGCTCCACTTTTTCTAATATTTTCATTTGACTTACTGCTAAACGCTCTTGCTCTTCCGTTTGCCTTTGCAGCCTGCTCCCTCTTATAGCCTGCAACCTTTAACCGGTCAGACTGCTTCTGTAAATCATTTTCTGCGCAGAATTCATTATATAACTTATTCTGCTCTCTTAATTTATAAGCCAGCTTATCATAATCATTTTGGAGTATCTCCTTTACATCTGTTTCAGCAACTAAATCTATTTCCTGCTGCTTCATCAATAATCGCCTTTTCGTGGCTCTGATGCTCCGCTCCATAGCACGCTGCTTCTGCTGATTCTGATACAACTTACGGCTTTCTTCCGTGTCTATCGTAGACTTTCCATTTTCATCAACATATGGATTCTTTAAAGCCTTGTCCCACGGTTGATGCGAATGTCTACAATTATAGCCATGTAAACCTAAAGGATTAACAACTTTTCCTGCTCCATTCTCTCCAATATCATATCCTGTCATTTCTAAAAGATTCGGATATCCCGGCTCACTTCCCCGGATTCGATATACTTTCCCCTGCCAGTTTTCATGACCGGCAAGATATGGCTGCCCCGGTTGCTGTATTCTGGCACCTAAATGAGCGGATACCAACACATACTCTATTCCACCCTCTAATATGTACTGATTTGTAATTTGTGCACTGGTCTGATTCATGGATGTCACCACACAGCAACGGACTGCCGCTTCTAAGGAACGGTGCGTGCCTGTCGGATATTCTACAACCATGCCCTTTTTTGCATAATTATCTAATATCTCACACACTGCACTGGAATAACTCTGTACTCCACTTGCTACTCTCATTTCCGCTTCATCTAACATCCTTGTTAAGTCTACCTGTGCCTGGTTCATTGTTGTTCTAGTCAGATTATCAAGTTCCCCCTGGCACTTCTGATATTCGGCATTCATAACAGACATAACCGCTTGATTTTCCAATGGATTAACTATATTTATCCCCATCTGATTAAATGTACTTAAATCATCATTCCATGAGGTTATAACAGCATCCTGCAATAGTTCTTTCAGTTCTCTTTTACTTAAGCCGGTCAGCTTAGACAATTTATTCATTATCTCTGCCCGGCTCTCACCCATCTGCTCCAACTTCCAGATAAGTCTATCGGCAGTACCAGAGACAGATTGCGACTTCAAAAGCCGGTATGCTATATCTTTAAATATATAATCTTCCAACTGGCGGTATAATTCTATCATTCTATCCGCTTTATCATTAAAATACTCTGGTTTTAACATTCTATCCCTTTCCTACTGTCCTACGAACTAAATCAATCCAATGCTTAAGATTCTGCTCCTTTGCATGTTCAAACCAATGGTCTGTAGTGCCTGCTGCATGTTGTATTAAAGGTGTACCGGTGGGATATTTCTGTTCTCCCTTTTGAGCATATGAACGTCCATCCTTTGTAAGATACAATTCCCCTTCATACTGATAGTGTGCATATGGTGTATTCCAAGATACCTCATCTCCATAAAGCCCCTCAGGATAGCTTACGCTTCCCCTCAAGGCTCCCTGCTGAAATGGTATAAGATTATTGGAATCTGCAACAACCTGCATATTCAATAGTTTCTGTGCTTCCATTGTATTTCTGTCAAGCCGTGTGGTATTTACCTTTATATTTACATTTCCAACCGTTTTATCATATTGCACACTACATCCCTGCCTTATTCTTCTCCAAATAATTTAGATTCACTATCTGCTTTCATTTCCTCACCAATAGCCTTGGCATCCTCTTCTGAATAACCTTCAAATTTCACTAAGTACATCCAGAATGGTACCTTGCCATTGGTTACATACTGCCACCATCTCTTTCTATCCTCTTCTTCGTTATAAGTAATATCTCCAAAGTCATAGGATGGTACATAATTTCCTACCGGTGCAAAATTGTATAAATCTGCAAAAACAGATTGTGCATAATACAAGTCATTCAAACATTTTCTAAGGGCATCTCTAATATCCTTAATAAGCTGTATTGTTCTTCTATCATCTGCTTCTACCTGTGTTGCAGTTACCATTCCGGTTTTCTGGTCTAAAACAAAGTATCCATTCGAATAGCCGCACTTATAACCAATCTCTGATAACAAATGATTGATTCCAACCTGCCGGTCAGAACTTCTAAGAGGTCTTTCGATTGCCTGATAGAAATCATCCTCTGATGTGCCCGGTACTCTCTTAACATGATGCGGAAGTTTTATGTCAGATGGTGCATTTATTTTTCTGCCCGGCTCCTGCAACATAGTTTCACCAAGCAGCTCTATATCCTGGCTGTCTTTTATCTCTCCTGTAAATCTGCTATATGCAATATCAAGGTCTTTTAATTCTTCCACTGCTTCGGAAAACAGAGACATTCCATAAGGACTGTCTAAATCCAAATCATTAGCATTCGGCATTGCAAACACGCCAAATAACATAGAATCAATGTTTTCTCCGTTTTTCTTTGTCAGCGTAACATCCGGCTGCAGCATGGACCATTTTGTCATAGACAAATCTATTGGCTTTCCTATTTCCGCTTCATTATTTGATATATAGGCTCTATTCTGAATCAGATAAAATGTAACATCCTCATATTCTCCGCTCTCTTCATATCTGACTTTTGCAGTTCTGAAACTATGCTGCTCTAATTTCGTATACCAATTGTCACCGGACTTATATCTGTCCTGAAAACGCATTCCGGTAATCTTTCCCATTCCATCAACTTCTGTGACTTCAAAATTTGCCGGTGTAACAATATCCACTCCATTTCCATTTGGCTTTAATACAATTGTTCCAAATGCACAGCCATATTCCACCCACTTTCTTAGATGTGGCATTACTGCACTGTTATTCCAGTTCTCCATATAGTCCCCACGGTTGCCATCAAAACTTACTCCTATTGCAAGTGTGACAAGTCTTGCTGTTTCTGAGCAAATGGATTTTGCAAACTTAATTGTCTTTATATTGTCCTCTGGGTCTACCCAATCCGGTCTGCCACTGTAAATATCCATCCAATACCGGATTGCGGTTTCCATTGCTCCGGAAATAATTGCAGTTGTTCCAAATTCACTCTTAGCTTCACTCTTAAACATCCTGTTCCACCATCCTTTTATCATACTTAAAAATCCCATTATGCTGTACTACCTCGCTTTCTCCATATTGGTTCATAGCTGTATCTCAAAGCATCTATGATATGGTTATTAGCATCTGGATATCCGGATATCGGATTACCATCCTTATCCCTCTCATACTCATATTTTGATAATTCTTCATAGGCTGCCGGTGTTCTTGCCCTATCTATAACAATGTGCCTTACCTGCAGCCACTTCATTCCATATTCAATCGAACCGGGTCCTTTTATTGCTTCCCTTGCCGGAATCCCAATATCCTTATAATCATTTACAGATTTCTTTTCTGCTGAATCGCAGATAATCGGATAATCATCATATTTATGGTTCTTTATCCACTTTCCAGTCTTTTCATTGCTCTGCTTATTCACATAATTTTCTGCAATCAGGTAGATAGTCTCTGTATTCCGGTTATAGTAAGACCTTATAAATGCGTAATGGTCTGGATACCATCCCCAGTCAACACCTTGATATATTCTGTCAAATGTGGCTATTTCTTCATCTGTAATTGTTCTGAATTCCAGATATTCAAAGACTGCACCACCGCTTCCATTTGCCTTACCCATATATTCATTCTCATAGGCTTCCGGATTGGTTTCTTTCAAATGCTCCGCTTCTTCTATGAAATCTTCACCTAACCATTCCTGTGGAACATCAAGATATGTGCTTCGTATAACCATCATGGAATCCTTAGGTGTTGCAACATATTGATTCACCCAGCAATTAGCACTCTTTGGCGGATTGAATATCTTTATTATGTATGCACCGCTGCCACCACGAATTGCAGACTGTTCAATTTTACGAACTTCCTCTTCTCCACTGAACTGGTCTAATTCTTCAAATATTAATACTCCTATAAATCCAAATGGCGGTTTAATAGACTTAATCTTTGCCGGGTCATCTGCTCCACGGAAAAATACTTTCTGTCCAGTTGGCTTATATGTGATTTCCAGTGGTGAAAGTTTAAACTCCCAATTATCACGAATAAACATAGGATTCTCTGCCTGCTTGTCACATCCCCATGCCATCTGTGCATATACTGAATCTCTTAAGGTATTTGCCACTTTACGAACTACCAGACAATGCATCTGTGGATTATTCATCATAATTTCATACGGTATTTCCATTCCGCATGATGATTTTGTCGAACCTCGACCACCGGGAAATACATATTCTCTATGTCCATGCTTCCGCATATCTCTGACTGCCGGATGAAATACATCTGCAATAGTATCCAGATCCGTATGATATATTCCACGATTCAAGGCTTCTTCTTTCTGTCTTTGTATTTCTTCCTGCTCTTCCTTTATTTTCAAAGACTTTTCCAAGTCAGCACAGGCTTTTAAGATATCTCCGTTTTCCGGTGTGAATCCAAAATCATCCTTACGTTCCCCTCTGGCAATGGATGTTCTGATTCTCTGTATTTCTGCTATATTACATATTCGCTCATCATCAATCTGTTTCTGTCTCTCCGCTATATAAGCCGCTACGTGAGGTTTCTTGAGGTTATCCGCACCTGTTCTATAAGCTGTCCTCTGTGAGTAACCTGCCCTCTTTGCAGCTTCGGTCGCATTTCCTGTCTCAATATAATAATCAGCAAATGCCTTTTGTTTAATTGTTAATTCATCCTGCACTTACTCACCACCTTCATCCTCTAAATAATCAGCCGGTAATAATAGCCTATCCGTCATTAAATACATCTTTCCATCTATATCCTCAAATAATGGCTCCGTACCGTTATAAATGATGTAATCATATCCATCCGCAATAATACCGTCCTGCTCTTCCAGTTCCACTTCTTCGTCCGATATTACTTCTATAGGGCATACCGATATTACTTCCCTAGTATCTTTCTTATATGTTACTATTGTCACCATTCCCCACCGCCTTATATATCTCCAGTAGACAAATCAGGGCATCCATCTGTGATGATGTCCGTATGATTTCAAATGTCTGGTCTTTCCATTCTCCAAGTCTTTCATAATAATGGAATACCTTTGTGGATAGAGATACCATAGGAATGAACCGGTTCTGCTCTACTGAATAAAACTGGCTGCGATTAATACTGATTACCAATCCGCTCTGTAATATTGCCATCTGAAGCTTTTTCATCTTGCTATTGATATTCACTCTTCCACCTCATTCACAATAAAAAAAGAGCCGGATACATAGATTTCTCTACATATTCGGCTCTTGGCTCTAAGTTAATTATAACTTATTTTTATGTTTTCGTCAATTTGTTATAACCACTAATTCTTGTTTTTCTTTTTTACGATAAAATCAAACCGATACTTTTGGTTTTGAATAACCTCTTGTCCATTCACTATTGTTACTTTTGCATCGCCATTAATTCCATGTATTTCATATTCCCCAACTGTGGTTGATTCCATTAACTTAGGAAATGTAGAACTTACAATTGTTCCTATTCCAAGCTGCTTACCCGTTTCTTCCAAGAATTCCCCATAATTTAAGTTATTTATTACAATGTTCTGCATTATTTTTCTCCTTCGAATTTAATATAAATTTATAGCATATCTATCAAATATCTTATTCTAAATATTGTACTATATTGTTTCTATTTTTCAAACGCAAAAGAGGATATACCGTTATGATGTATCCTCTCTCATGCAGGTGTCCGGATTGACCCCCCCATTGGTACAATGTTAAAATTTTAGGCTGCAATAAAAATACCTATTGAAATTACTAAAATAATCCATATGATTTTATTTTTCATAATTCTAAGCATGTATGTTTTAGCAAAATCCTTTTTATATGATTCATACAATTCAAGTTGTGCCATTAATTCATGAATATAATTAACAGAATCCTTTTCCTGTATACCCTGCACATTTTCTGGTTTTAATGAAATATCTCTAATATCTAACAGTATACTAGATAATCTACTGTCAAAAGAAGTAGCTTTATAATTATTAAATCCATATAACACCTTTTTCCAATATTCTTCAATCGTTTCATCTATATCTAGTCCATCTTTCAAAGTTTCTTTATATTTCCATGTAACACATATCATTTTAACCGGATCTATCAGAATTTCTGCCTCATTTATTTCATTTTGGAAATTTGTCAATATATAAAACACTATTGACACAATTATACCAGAGAAAATTCCTCCAACAATTCCAATAGCAAGATTTTGCATAACCACAGAAAAATTCATTTTGTATACACTCCTTAAAACTTATTAAAGAAATCATACCATACCAACCGCCAGTATTCAATTTTCAATGTGCAAAAGTCGAGTGTTATTGACAAATTCTATGGGGTATCACCTGCTCTTTGATTCCATTCATTTATTGCAATATCTCTTTCGTCATGGCATGCCACAATAGCTCCGGTGCTGTTCATATCAACTCCAATAGTATGTAGCTTCGGTAAAGATACTTTACATTTTGAACAAACAATTTCAAAAATAAAACTTGCTCCCCCATGTGAAGCTGAATTTGCAATCACATGAAATTCTGCTTCCCCACCGCAGAACGGGCATGGCTTAAGTTTTTCGCTCATTCTTCACACCCCTTTTCTTCCAACGCATTGTATAAACGCAAGTATGTTTCAAAATCATTCGGGTTCATTTTGTCCGAAATAAAATCCAAGAAATCCTTATTTTGCAAGCATTCTTCCGGTGTACCGATTGCACGGTACTGCTGTACCTCTTCCAGTGCGTTTATTGCCATTGCATAAGCATTTTCAAAAGATTTCCCCCATGATGTATCACATGGAATTGCTTTTCCAATTTCGTTACAATCATATTTTAATTCTTCAATCGCTTCATTCTCCGTCATGACTACTCTCCCTTCTGTGGATATAAAAGTTTCAAATCATATCCACTTTCTATAAATTTAATTGTTAATTCATGATTGACCGCATTACCAAGTTTATCGTATATCCAATACATATCCTCTTGTGTAAACTGTGTGCCAAGATATTTGTTGTATCCAAAAAGAAGTTTTTCTCTCCATTCTTTATTTCTCTTCTCTTGGCGGTAAGGTTCTCCCTTTGCAAGTGGTCTGGAACACCACTCTAAAAGTTTACAGATAATATCTTTCTGTGTATTACAGTCTTTTGCTGTAAAATATACATTCCCTTTGTCTGATAAAATAAGTTCTCCAAATTGAGTAAGATAACTCTTCGGAAAGCATTTCATCACATCGAAAATTTCATTAAGCATCCTTTTCCCCCATTTCTTTCACTCCCTTCGGTGTTATCTTGATTTTTTTCACACAATCTGGACAGAAATCAAACCCATTCACTCTTGTTGTACATTCTGTGCAAATTTTCTTGTCACATGTCATGGTATAGCTTTTAAATCCGCTCCCCCTTGCATGTGTAACAATGGTGCTGTGTGGCATATCACACAGTAACGTAGCTTCTCGCTTTTTACAAAATGGACACAAATTTTCTTTCGATATGTGCTTAACTACATCTCCCATACTATTCCTCACTTCCTTCCACCAAGCGAATCATTCTCAACCATGCTGCATATAATATAGGCAGGAGGTATCGATATATGATTGCTTGGTTTTGTTATTTATATTTAAAACTTAAGGGTTAGGCAAACCGGAGCTGTCCGGTCTGCTCTGCCTACTGATTGATGTTTAAATTTCTAAACATGGCACACATCACATCCACAACAATACTGTTTCCAAACTGCTTGTAAAGTTGCGTGTTGCTATTGACTGCTTCCATCTTGGAAATATCTTCATCGGATACTCCCATCAACCTTCCGCATTCTCTTGGTGTCAGCTTTCTTATACGATATTGTTGGTTTGACCTTTGTATTATATGCTCTTCCATAACAAGGTTGTCCTTCTGCACACTTGTCAAGCAATTACATATTCCCTGCATATTAGGCTCCAGACGCTGTTCTGTAGTTGTGCCTGTCGTTCTGTCTGATGGATTATTGGGATTTCTACCACGACTTGCAACAATGGTTCTCTCAAGAATTTTAGGTGCATTGCTATGTCCTGCCGTATGTGCTGCCATAATCCCATTTACACTCATGATTTTTCCATCTTGCGAGGAATTTATCCTTCCCACAATATGGGTTCTGATAAGACAGTCAGATCCATCCTTGTAGTATCTACTTTTTATAGTAGGGGCTGCATCATAAACATCTTTAAACACTGCATGAAAACTGTTCCCCTTTTCTTTCTGCTTTTTTGCATGCTCTTCAAATCCCTTTAATGCCGCATTGCTAACGTAATACTTCTCATCCACTTCATCCTCCAGATAATCCTTTATCCTCTTTGCAAGCGGTATAAGCCGTGGAAAATGATAGTTATACTCGCCAAGGAAAGAAAACATAAAGCATCTGTTCCGGCTCTGCGCAACTCCGTAATCTTTTGCGTTCAAATCCTGCCAGTAGCTTACATATCCGAGATCAGACAGGAAATCAATCCATTTCTGGAAGTCTGCCATATTTGCGCCTGCATGGACTTGTGGCACATTCTCCATGAATAGTACCTGTGGCAGTTCTCCCGCGCTTTTCTGGATTTCACTTAATATTCTTTCAACTTCCCACAGCAATCCCGACCTTGTACCACTTCCCTTTTTCATCCCTGCCTGTTTACCCGCAAGTGACAAATCCGTGCACGGAAATGAATATGTCATAAGATAGCAGTATTTCCCGGTATCACAGATATCCAGGTCCTTCGCATGAACCTTAGTTATATCCATTGTCGGAAAATCTGTTCCATGCACTGCGTTATAGCTTGCTATGGCATACTTATCAAATTCTACAACTCTATAATGCTCAAATTTTGCACCGATACGTTTTAGAGCCATTGCCTGTGAGCCATACCCTGCAAACAACTCGATCAACCGGATAGGCTTTGTAATTTTTACCGGATCACGGATTACATCAAATATGTTCATCTGGTTCATGGCATCACCTCTGGGAAGTCCTCTATCTGCATCTGCCCTTCCAAATCATCTGCATCCTGCTCACCATCTTCACATGCTTTTCTTTCTTCCTCTGTCATATTTCTTTCATTTTTAATATCAATTACTAATGCCGGAAATTTGAATTCTTCATCAGACATTAGCAGAACCATCTTTGGTTCATATACTTTTCTTTTCCGTGGATTTGCACAAACAATACTTACTGGTGCATCATCCGGGAATGTGTTCAAATATTCTTTTAATTCACTATTCTTCATTTTCTCCGAAAGGAACCTGGCGCGCCTTTTATCCGGATAGGTTCCAGATCCTTTCTTTTACTTGTTATTCCTTTTTGACTGATGTAAAATATTGTCAAAAAGGAGGGTTTTTATGTTACGTTCTATAGATGCCAAAAATATGATTGATTCAAAAAATTGTACAATCAAAGTTGATGATAAAGATATCACCGAATGTCCTTTGTGCCACAAATCTTTTGCTCCTATTCCACTTTTTGCATGTGTTTATAAGTTAGATGATTCAGTTACATGCGCTAGTGTTGTTTATTTTTGTAGAGACTGTGTTTCTCCATTTTTTGCTCACTATTGGATTTCAAATGCATCTTTATACACCAATGCTATTACCTATAACTCAGCTATATTTCGTTATGTTGAGCCAATAAAATTTGCTAAAACAGTTTTTGACAAAAATATCATTGAACTTTCACCTCTATTTGACAAAATATATAATCAAGCTCTTGCTGCTGAAGCATCCGGTCTTGATGAAATTGCAGGTCTTGGATATAGGAAATCCCTTGAATTTCTAATAAAAGATTTTGCAATACATGAAAATCCAGAGAATGAAGAAAAAATAAAATCTATGCCACTTGCAGCTTGTATAAAAAACTATATTGATTCTCCTAATATAAAAACATTGGCTACTCGGTCTGCTTGGATAGGTAATGACGAAGCTCACTATATTCGAAAACAAGAAGATCGGGATGTAAGTGATATGAAATCATTCATCCAAGCGACCGTTTACTTCATTAGCATGATTCTGATTACTGAAGATGCAGCTTCTATGGAACCTAAATAGATTCCTTAATAGCCTTTGCATCATGTTCTATAATCACTGCACAATGCTCCGCATCCATTTCTGCCAGAAATTTTCCGTTAAAGTCCCAGTATTGAGTAACCTCTCTTACTGGGTCTTTTTTTGTTCCAATACCTCTTTTTGCCTTTGTTTCAATTACCTGTATTACTCTTGCGCTCTTTGTTCCATCTGGTCTAATCATTTTTTCTCTCCTTTACATAAAATCTTCTAAGTTCATCTGCCCGTCTACATTGGTAGCAGCTTCTTTTTCCTGTGCCATCCGCTCTTTCTTGTACTCATTGTATTTCTTTCTGTATTCATAGCTTTTTCCAAAAATATTCCATGCGGCTTTAACTACGTTTGGCTCATGTGGACGAATCAACTCCAAATCATCAACTGCCTTGTACGAGATTGGGCAACCACAACATCCGGTACGAGTCAATCCGTATACTTCATACGCATCCGAATACCGTACACCATAATATTCTTTGTACCATTCTTTATCTTTGTCACTCACATAATACAATGGTCGTAATCGGTATTGCCCGCTTGAAGTTTCCGTAAAGCACAGTGCTGTGTTATCTTTCCTTGGAACCGACCTCATACCACCTTCATCTCTGCGCTCTCCGGTAATGACCATCTCGTAATCCTTTTGTACCTTATGTGCAACATTTTTCTTGCAATGTACGCAGCAATCTGCGCTTATCCGGAAGTCCGGTGGATATTCTTCTATAAAATCCCTCATATACTTCGATGAATTAATAACCAACTGGATATTTGGTCTTGGCTCACCAGCGGAGTTGCAGCAACAAAGGAAATTGATTGTTCCCTCACAATTCGGGTATCTCTGCCGCAATTCTTCTCGCTTTGCTTGTTTATCCTCTGCCTGATCATATTCCTGTGCAATCGATAATGGCACTTTCTTCTTTTGCCATCCAGATAATCCCGCCGACATAATCTTTGATACAAACGGCACGCCGTATTTTCTTGTCGCCTGCACGATATTTGTCTTTGGTCGGCATTCTTCAATTTCCACATTGTACTTTTCCATTGTATTCTTGACATGGTCCTTTGTAGCTTTCATTTCCAAACCGGTATTAAAAAATACATATTTGATTGGTGGCAGATTAAAAATATTTCTAGTTCTCTCAATCAGGTCGAGCAGAATATCACTGTCAGCTCCACCCGAATATGAACATATAGCATTCGGATGTTCTCTTAATCTTTTTGCTATAATACTCTGTATTGCATTAAATTTTGCAGGTGCATCAAAGTCTGCATAATCCGGTCTGTCCGTATACACCCGACTTCTAAATTCTTCTTTCATTTTCAATTGGAGTAAAGAGCTCTTTTACGCTGGCCAGCAAACCTCTCACTCCTTTCGATTTATTTTAAAATTTTGTCTAAGCAAGCATTCCAGCCTTTATCAAATCTCCCATTATCACAATAATCAGGATGATTTGCTTTCTCTGGCAGTTCTCGGAGCGGGCACCAATCTGGTCTGCACGCAATATAATCTGTCACATCATCTCCAATACCTGGAGCATTGCAATACAACGTTCGCTCTCCATACCTTGGTGGCTGTGTATCGTCTGCAAAATCGCACATATCGCACGATTCCGGCATATCCATAACCAATACTGCTTTAGACATATTTCACACTCCTTCTGGCTGTTTCGGCATATTCATCCAATGAGTTATCTTTACAGATTCCCAATCACCAAGTTTCCATTGACCTTGCAAATACTGAACAAACACACATCTTTCTCTACATGCATCCCATCCAATCACACTATTCAGTGATTCATCTGGCAGTCGGTCGCTACACGGAATCCAGTCGTTGCTCCCAACATTTATGTCGCTACCAAATTTCTCTACTTTCTGTTCTGGTTCAACTTCTTTCCATTCAAGTTCGGACATATTCACACTCCTTCCGGTTTCTCGCACCGCTCAAACTCGATAACCCACACCCACGGATTTGCATCCCATCCATATCGGTCAAGGTCAGACTTTTTGATGGTGGAGTTCCAAAGTTTATGAAATCCATCGACCATATTAGGGTCTCCACCACTGTCTGGGTCTGAAAACGTTGGATGCCATCCGTTGTTTTCGTAACATACTTCATCCCACGGGTCTGTGCCCTCCATGCATGCTTGTTTCTCTGTAATCTCCTGCAACCGCTCCACCCTCACATCTGTAACCTTGAGCCAGATACGTGCGGCTTCTTTCGGCATATGAATGGAAGGATGCCATTTTCCACGCCATCCTTCCGGTCGCAGTTCTCCATCTGCCCGGTAATAATATACACAATGTCCGCGCATATGACCGGCTTCATTAACTGGAAGCGCACACCACGTTTCGCGAACGTAGAGAATATCTCCCGGTGCATACCTATACGGCGGCTTAACGTATTGAATAGAACCACCATATTCATTAGCGGCAAATCCAAAGGATCCTACCTCTTTCTTCTCTGTACTGTCGGTAACAAAACCAAGTGGATATGTATGCTTTTCATCCGGCTGTGGCTTTATCACTCGACGGGTACAGGTCTTTCTCCCATCCAGAATTGCCCGAACCATCTCTGTGTTGAATAAAATCGGTTTAATTGCCACATTTTTCACCCACTTTCTCAAAATAGAACTTTATCGGTTCTCTGTTTTCCTGCACCATGCCATACCGCAAGGCTATGTTGTATGTACACACATCTCTTTTCAGCCTATCCGGTATCTTCTGTAACTGCTTTCTAAAATCCTCCAAATCCATCGTTGACTTATACCGATTACACGAACCACAGGACGGCATGAGGTTCTTAATATCATGCACATCTATTCCGGTAAATTCTTCGGTATATTCATAATGTTTAAGACAATGTAAATGGTCTACGTTGAAACCTTTCTCCTGTATCTCACAGCCACAATACGCACAGTGACCGTTGTATTTTGCATACACCTGTTTTCTAACGGATTTAGGAATCTGTTTCCGCATCTACACCACCACCTTTCTCATTTTTCTTCCTGCACAGGTATTCCAGTACCTGCATCCTCTATCACATTTTTTGCCTTTATCGTATTTACACATTGCCAACCTTCTTTCCATACCGGGCATTCATTGTCCGCCATTCCCGAAGCATCTGAGGTGTGAATCTTGATAATGACCGGTCATAATAACTGTGTTCTGGTTCTTCATCACCATATCTCTTGAATGTGTAACTGCCTTTATATTTCAGTTGCCGGCGAATGTATTCTGTTAAATTTTGCTTTCTGAATCCAAGCTGATTACAGATTTCCTTACTGGTGACTTTCTCCATAACCAGCTCGCCATTTTTGAATACGTTGTAATAATATTTTGCCAAAACCTACTCCTTTCCAGCCGCCAGCAGCTTCCCCTCAAGCTCTCTGTAATCATACGAACGTTGTTCGAAGTTCGTGAACTTATTCCCCTTGGTATTATTGGGTTCGGCGGCTGCATCCTTCCTCCCCCAGTTACGAACTGCGGCTTTCCAATCTTTCATTTTGTTCTTCCCTACCATCCAACCCTTTGAAGAATAGAAATCAACAAAACGCTCTGCATCAACAGTGGTGATTCCTTTCTCTTTGCAGTAATCTGCTACATCTTGTGTGGTAGGGGGCACAAAGTGCCTTTTCTCTATACTCTCTTTTAATTCATTAACATTATCATTATCATATTCATTATCATTATCAGGTTTTTTTGCTTTCGTTTGCTTTTCTGAAAAACCATTTGCTTTTTTTGCTTTTTCAGATAAACCATTTGCTTTCGTGGATGGTCGACCACCTAACTTCCCGGATTCTCTGCGTTTTTCAACAGTTGCCTGGTACTTTTCACTGTCTCTGTCCATCTGCACTTTAATGAAGCTGAATGCCATCCGTGTCATACCGTCCATGTCTGGAAGTGGCTCGCCGGATGCATAATTCATGATGGCAGTGAGCAGCAATCCACGCTGTTCCATTGTTAGAAGGTTGATATGCTCTGCATATGTGGTGTACATGACAAAGCTGTTTTTATCCATCACTACCACCGCCCATACAATCAAATATACTTATCTGGTTTTTCTCCACTTCATTCTGGCTCCTGGCATATTTCTTAATCTCAGACAGTTTCTTTCGAATCCTCACCGTTCTGTGATTCTCCTGTGCCAGATACAACTTCACCAAATGCATTTCATCTGCCGCCGGCTGAAAATATCCTTTGCCATCCTGCATATTAAGAATTGGATGCTCACTGGTGCATTCCTTTTCTATCATTTCTCTGACCGTTCTATCTGATAATCCGGTCATTGTAATAAGATACTGCCTTGTGACTGCATTCTTATGCCCTACCGGTATGTAATCAATCACATTCAATATCATCACCTGCCCTTGTTATCTCTACCTCCGTTCTTGGATTCCATTTATCATAAGATACCCTGCTGCCATCCATAGACTGAATGATTTTAAAATTATCATCTTCCAGCACACCATATTTCACCAGAATGTCATGCAATGCTTCATGTAAATTGGTAAGGTCAACCTTCCGCTTGGTCTGCATATAAAAGACTGCTTTCACATTAACCGGATAGTCTATTGGTTCTGCCACCTTTGGCATGAACGGCTTACAAGCCTTTTCATATTTCTTATACGCTGCAGATGGAATAATAAATGGTCTGCCATTCTTACCGGTAACAATCTGCTGGCTGTTCTTCTTTGTAATTGGTTTTAATTTAATTGTGAATTCCACTGTCACTCCTTTCCCCTCCCACTGATGCCAGCAGGAGGTAAAGCCTTGCTTTCAATAAGTAACAAATTTGTGATATGTAATAAAAATGTCAGTAAATCGGTTTCTTTTGCATTTGCGGGTGTTTCAACCCTATAGGTAGGATTTTCCAAAGATACTGATAAAATCATCTCTTGAGCCGTATGTATGCTCAAATACATCCTGCGCCAATCTCTTATAGGCAAGGTCTGTATTCCGGCACAGATGCGGTCCTCTATTTCCTTCATGGTGTTCATAACACAATGGAAGAATCATGTTGTATTTAATAGAATCATCTCTGTTCTTTCCAAAGAAAACCTCATGCTTATGTGGATGTGGTTTTCCACACTCATAGCAATAATCCAGTGAATCTACTAAGATACTTTTCCGTTTGTCTGCCATAATGCCTTTAACCTCTCTATCTCTTCTGGTGTTTCTGTCTGTATTCCCAGTTCTTTTGCTTCGGATACCACTCCATCTATGAATACCGACATTTCCTTGGTGTCATACTCACTGGAACCTTTTATCATGGCATAAGCGGTAAATGTACCATTATCCCTTATCTTTTCCCAGTGACCTTCTATCCGGCTCATGTCCACAGTGCTTTTTACTGTAATGGTTATGTATCCGGCTTCGTCTTCATAAAGCACACCATATCGTCTTAGCATTTCCTCATAGACTTCTTCCTTACTGGTATTCAGTACTGCTGCAATCTTACTCATAAGGACCCATGCATAAGCATTTGCATCAAGGCTTCTCTTCTGTCGGTATTTCACCGCTTTAATTGATAACTTGTCCAAATCCTTAATGCTGTCGTAATGCTCTTTAATGGCTGCGTCCTCGTTTACCTCAAAGGTAATCTTGAATTTTCCAGAATCACCATAATCTTTTACAACACCAACTGCACGACCAGTAAACTCCATTATTCTTCACCATACTTTTCTTTAATTGCTATAAGCATATTTGCTACGTCATTAGCTGATAAAGACTCCCATGTTTTCCCATTATTTTTTATCCAGTAGTCAAGGTTCAGTTTATGCTTTAGTGCAATGTCTTTGAGAACCTTAATCTGTGCTGCACTTGGTTTTTCTTCCTGCTCCGGGATAATATTATTAAATGGTTTCATTTCCTCTTTTAGCCACAGATTGAATCCCAAACCAGTATGTATTGCCACACATTTTACGAAAGACCTGCACATACTGTTCCATACTCTCTGTTGGCTCATAGAATTGTCTTTAACTGGATTAGAACCATTCATAACAGGAGACTGCATTTCATATTCGTTTTCATCAATTACAACTAAAATTCTGGTTTCATAACATTTGTTAGAATTTCCGGTTTTATCAGTAAATGTCTGGTCTGTCATTCTTAAACTGCTTCCCGTCTTTTCATCCGGAATTGGAATCCAATAAACTTTTTTTGCACCATTCTCATGTAACAGGTCTATGCATTTCGCCCAATTCAGATAAATCATGCCATCCCTTTCTTCACAATATGGTGTCACATCTATTTTTCGCATTTCTTCATATGTTTTTAATGCCATCTTCTTAATCCTCCACAAATACAATCATTCCATCCAGACACCGGTCACATATCCGCTCACCGTTTATCTGGTGATAACTTTCATCTTGAATTCTTTCTCCGCAGCAATCACACATTGGTCTTTTCCTCAACCACTCTTCCTGCTCTGCGTCATGCTGTTCCCATAAATCATAATTGTCAGGCATCTTTCTTATCCCTTCTGTAATAGTGTCCAAAGTAACTACCATCTGCCTTTGAATTGATAGAATATGTCACATTATCATCTATCTTAATATCCGCATCATAAGAACCATCCGATTCTACACTTATCGATAATGACTTAGCGGCAAACTGTACTCTAAATACATCTAAGACCTCTGCCATTCTATCTATTAACACTAAATCTCTTTTTTCTACGTTTCCGTTACGCATTTACTAGCTCCTTTCTGAAATCCATTACAAACTGACCAGATACATCAATTCGTAAAACCTGCTTAAAATAGCTTTCCTGTTTCTCTGTTTCTTCCCGGCAGTCATCACACACACCGCCAACCAGTTCCCCGGCATCTACATTTGCCTTACATTTCTTACAGGTATACATAAGACCACCTTTCTTTACTTCTCGCTGAATTTGTGTTACAATGCACGAAATGGATATTTTATATCCCTCGTAGGGATGATGCGAACTCGCCAAAGTTTTGACGCATCATCCTTTTTTAATGTAACAATCATCTTTACTCTCCTTGCAGATCTGCTTGTCCACGTTATAACCAATCCATATCAGCAATGTTCCGATTACTCCCACTGCTCCACAGATAACCGGATTTGTATCATAAGAACTGAATCCTAATATCATTCCAACAAAGCCTATTCCTGCAATTATATCTCCAAGATACTTCATAGCTTGTCCTTCCTGCCGCTTATGCGGTCTTTGGTACTACTACAATGCTATCTGCTGCCTGCTGATTTAACTTATTCCCAGCACTTTTCTTTTCTTCATCCGTTAAGGTATTGACATTTCTATAATTCGTGTCATCACCAAACCGGATATAAACATTGGTCTTCACTTCACCACCTCCAGTACATCTTATGTTGTTACGCTTGTACTTCATTTCTGGAATTCATGCGTGAATCACTTTCTTCTCACACAGATTCGTAATAATAAAACTGTTTACCGATACCCCTCGCTTTTTTGCCTGCTCTTTAATCTGGCAATATAACTTCTCTGGCATCCGAATTGTTGTCTGAACCATTCAGCCACCTCTTTTCTTTTGTGATATTGAAATGATAGCAAAATGAAAGAGGTTTCCTGATGAACGTTAGCTCAGAGGTTTGTCAAGTCATTCTGTTTGGTTGAATTTTGTTCAACTTTGTTTGCAAAAAAAATAGAATCTCGTTTCTTATTAGTCAAATTTAAAATTTTCTGCATAGATAAAATCTCAGATGCCTTAAACTCAGTCTCATTGTTTATTTTCTTATAAAGACCTTCTCTTGTAATTCCAAGTTTCCTTGCTATTGCTGTTATAGTAATTCCAGAATCAACAATTTCTTCATTAAGCAAAGTACTATCCGTCAACTCTCTTCCTCCTTTCTTGGTTGATTTTCGTTCAACCCTTGTTTATCATATCTCAACGTTGAATATCTGTCAACTATTTTTTACAAAAATGTTGAATAAAGTTCATTTCTATGATATTATCCTTTTAGAAGGAAGGTTGGTGACTGATATGACTATACAAGAAAGCATGGGGTTAAAAATAAAAACCTTACGCGAAAGTAAAAAAATGTCACAAGCAGAACTTGCTGCTTTAGTTGGATATAAAGATAAAACAGCCATTGCTAAAGTTGAAGCTGGCAAAGTAGATTTACCACAGACTAAAATATCCGCCTTTGCTAAAGCATTAAATACATCTATATCATACTTGTTTTCAGATGATGAACCAGAACCACAGCCGCAAACAATTGCAGCTCACTTTGATGGTGACGAATACACCGAAGAAGAATTGGACGAAATAAGCAAATTTGCAGCCTTTGTAAAATCCAAAAGGAAATAAGTCCATTTTATGGGACACATTCATGTTTATAATGAGATGGAAGGGAGTGATAACATGACAAAATACGAAGAAATTCTTGACCAAGCACATAATAATAATGTGCCGGTATACGAGAATTACAATTTTTCTAATAGAATAAAGGGACTTTACTGTGATGGATCTATTGCACTAAATCAGAATCTGGATACCAGTACAGAAAAGGCTTGTGTCCTCGCTGAAGAATTAGGACACCATTACACCGCAACCAGGGATATAATTGACCAGTCCACGGTGGAGAATCGAAAACAGGAAATGCGTGGCAGATTGGTAGCCTATAATAAAATGGTTGGTCTCCGGGGACTTGTAGAAGCCTACAATCACCACTGCTGTAATTTAGAGGATACCGCTGAATATCTGGAAGTTACTCCAGAATTTTTACAGGAAACTATAGCTTGCTACCGCAGTAAATACGGTATATGCACTACAGTTGATAACTATGCTGTTATTTTTGAGCCAAATCTGGCTATCTTAAAATTAATATAGGGGGATATAATACTATGACAATTGAAGAAGTTTTGAAAAAGAATAAGTTTTCAACAGCAATGGTAAAAGGTTCTATAAAAGCATCTGAAAAGCGAATTTCAAATAATGAAAATATTATTTTTGCTATTCCCATTGATATAAACAACCAGAAGAAAGTAGGAATACTTACCATTACCGATCAAAAGATACTTTTTGTCCACAATGCTTTAGGAATTGGATTCTCAAAAGAAATTCCTCTATCTACTATTCAATCAATCGATAGTAAAACTGGAACTGTTATACGGAAAGAAACTGTTGTTATTACAGGGCTAACCGATACAATCTACTTTACTCAGTTGATTGAGATAACAAATAAAATTAAAAATGCTATATATGAAGCACAATCATATGAGAAGATTACTCCTTCCACTGCTTCATTTTATTCTGCAGATGAATTGAAAAAATATAAGGAATTACTAGATACTGGCATAATATCACAGGAAGAATTTGACTTTAAGAAAAAGCAGTTATTGGGAATGTAAATTATATAGAGGTAGATCACATAAATATGTTTTTTGATAAACTAATAAATATGTTTAAAATTGACCAAACGGATAGTAATAAGAATGCATATACTTATAGAAATCAATCTTATTTAAGCAATTTTTCACTATCTGATATACAACAATATAATGGAATGCCTTTTTATATAGACCATAGCTTATTAATGTATGTAACTCATGTATATATTCCATTTTCAAAGCAGAATGAATCTATATGTCTTGAACATATAAAACAATTAAATGCATTAATATTTCCATTGAAAAAATACACGCAAAATACTTTTATTCCAGAAACTTTTTGGTGTAAGGAAAATCCTAATCCATTCCTTGACGATTATCCATCACAAATAAGATTTGCACCTTTTACCCCCAGCGGAAGGCAATCTAAATACCCCGTTTCTGCATTTATTTCTAATATGACAGAACTTTATGGGAATTATGGTATTCAACAAATTTTTTATAAGTGTAATGGAAAAATAGGAAAAGCTGATTTATCCTATTCCCAAAATGAAAAAGCTGGCTTTAGAATACAAATCCGAGAAAAAGCCGGTGCATTATATGTTAGACGTATAGATAAAGTGTATAAAGTAAGAGAGTCAAACTCTCCTGTTCCATATTTAAAGACAGAAATTCAATATATTTTAGACTAAAACAATAGAAAATAAAAACCGCCCTACTCTTTCAAGCAAGGCGGTATGCTTCCGAATAATACGAAAGCCCTAAGCAAGCATATTGTATCATTCCGGAAGCAGCTACGCAAGCGGAACACCCGTTCCTCGCTGGCTGTTATTTTTGTACCCATTTTTTCATACACTTAACAAAGGAGTGATAACATGACCGACAACACCTCCATGCGTACCGGTGCCCTCTACATCCGGGTATCGACCGGTAAGCAGGAAGAACTATCCCCGGACGCTCAAAGGCGGCTGCTCTTAGATTATGCTTCCAAGAACAATATCATTATCTCCAATCAGTACATCTATGAAGAAGATGGCATATCCGGACGTAAAGCGGATAAACGTCCGCAGTTCCAGAATATGATTGCCCATGCCAAGTCAAAGGAACATCCCTTTGATGTAATTCTGGTATGGAAGTATTCGAGATTTGCCAGAAATCAGGAAGAATCCATTGTCTATAAGTCCATGCTCCGGAAAGACCATGTAGAAGTCATTTCCGTGTCCGAGCCGCTGGTGGATGGTCCCTTTGGTTCCCTGATTGAGCGAATCATAGAATGGATGGATGAATATTATTCTATCCGTCTGTCCGGTGAGGTTGTGCGAGGTATGACGGAGAACGCTTTAAGAGGGCGAAATCAGGCTCGACCGCCTTTAGGCTATGAAGTACCGCATGCCAAAGAAACTCCCGTTATTGTGCCGGAAGAAGCCCTTATCATACATACGATATTTGATATGTATACCGAAGATGGTGCCAGTATGTTTGCAATTGCAAAACACTTAAATGACCTCGGCTATCTTACCTCACATAAGAAGCCATTTGAAAGGCGGAGTATCGGCTACATTTTAAGCAACCCTACTTATATCGGGAAATCCGTCTGGAACCGTCATTCTAACGATAACAAGGCTTTAAAAGATGAATCCGAGTGGATTATAAGAGATGGCAGCCATGAGCCGATTATCAGCACAGAACAGTATGAAAAGGCACAACAGCGTATCAAGGCAGAATACACTCCCAAATATGCCAAGCCGCCGGAACTGCACCGGCACTGGTTATCCGGCATGGTAAAGTGCCACACCTGCGGACGCTCCCTCTCCACTTCCATTCATAAGGATAAACGATACGGACGAACATACACGAATTTTCAATGCTATGGATATTTAAAGGGGAAATGCAACGTGTCCCATCAGATTTCCGCCCGGAAATTAGAACCGGCTGTATTAGAAGGTCTGCAAGAAATTATGGAAGGTGTGCGACCACTCCAGTTTAAAATCATCAAGTCAGAAGAACCAGCCACCCAGTCCGCCCATGAAATACTCACCGAAAGACTGCATGACATTGAGAAAAAAGAAGAACGGATCCGGCAGGCTTACCGGGATGGCATTGATACCATAGAAGAATACCGGGACAATAAAGCCATTCTTTTCAAAGAACGGACAGAAATAAAAAGCCGGCTGGCAGAATTAACCCCTGCTCCTGTTCCATCTGAGACAGATACAAGGGAACTCATGCGCAACCGGCTTAAGAATGTATATGAGATACTTTCTAGTGAGGATGTCTCTACCGTCACCAAAAGCAATGCGCTAAAATCCATTGTAGATAAAATTGTCTATGACAGTGAGAAGAAAGAATTAAACATTTATCTCTACTGCTCAGACACCCTCTAAACCCGCATAAACTAAGGCTTTAGACGTACTACATACGCAAATGGGAAAAGGATGACTCAGTGGGGTTCGAAATACTTAGCCGACCAGGGATATTCCACCATTGAGATTCTGCGCTATTATTACGGCAGCAGTATGTATATCAACACGGCGGATGAAATCAGTGGTGTACCTGCTTCCTGGCCGGGCAGCAACCTTGAGATTGGTTCTACCGGGGATAAGGTGCGGATGCTGCAGGAGCAGCTGAACCGGATTGCACGTAACTACCCTGCGCTTCCGACTATTGCCGTGGATGGCATTTATGGTTCTGCCACCAAAGCTGCCGTAGAAAAATTCCAGTCCATCTTTGGGCTTCCGGTTACCGGAATTGTAGATTTCCGTACCTGGTACCGTATTTCCGAAATTTATGTGGCTGTTTCAAGAATTGCAGAATTATATCAATAAATTTCATAACTTAAACCTTTTCTGGAATTCTTTTTCCACAAACCCATAGTAATTATGAAAATACAATGCTATACTAAATTCATATTACGAATTTACTGGAGGGAAAAATAATGCATACATTTCAACCATATCCAATTGACCTTATGGAAATGAATCCATTTACTAAAATCGGCAAAGAATGGATGTTAATCACAGCAGGTGATGCGAAGAAAGCAAATACAATGACTGCAAGCTGGGGCGGTGTTGGTGTCCTCTGGGGAAAAAATGTTGTCTACATCTTTGTAAGAGATACACGCTATACCAAAGAATTTATTGATAATGGAGAGACATTCTCACTGACCTTTTTAGATGAGTCCAATAAAGGAGCTTTAAAATATCTTGGAGCTGTTTCCGGACGTGATGAAAATAAAATTGAAAATGCAAGAATGCATCTTGATTACTGCAAGGACACACCTTATATTGACGAAGGAAATCTGGTATTTATCTGCCGTAAATTATCTGCTACAAAGATGACTCCGGACCAGTTTATTGATTCTTCTATCGAAAGCAGCTGGTATGCCGATGGCAACCTTCACACCATGTATGTGGGTGAAATCTTAGAAATACTTGCCCGCTAAGCTACTTGCGTAACCATGGGAAACTTGCTTTGCACGTTTCCAGCAGTTATCGCGGTGCTCGCCAAATCTGCATATGCAGGCATGCGATTTTTCTCGCTACTCATGTAAAATACCCGGCGGCGGTTCTTTTCAGACTCATCTAAAAAGGAACCACTGCCGGGCATTTTTTTACCATCATTTTACTTATGAATAATATCATAATGTGCCTGTACGGCAGCATCGATTTTTCTCTGATCTCCCGTTTCGATTGCTTCTGCAATTTCTACATGAAGCTTCCACATTTTTTCAAATTTCTCGGCATCTGCATTTTCCCAGCCTTTTCGGATACTTTCCTTATAAATTTCAGAAAATACCTGCATAATCGCAATCATGAAGCGGTTGCCGGAACCTAATATTAATTTCTGATGGAACTCCCGGTCAATCTCATAACTTCTCTGCTGGTCAGCATTCTGCATAGATTCTGCCAGTGCTTTTAACTCCGCAATATCCTGTTTACTCATGTTTTTAGCTGCCAGAAGACCTATCGCATGTTCTAAAAGGCAGCGTGCCTCTGCAAGCTCATCCTTATCTATCTGCTGCAATAGCAGCATCATATTAATTACTTCTGAAAGGCTTTTTTCCATGTTGCAGCAGATATAATTGCCGGAGCCCTGCTGGCTTTCAATCAATCCGATATTCTCCATACTCTTTAATGCTTCCCGGATAGATGGACGTGACATACCAAGTGTTTCTGCCATTTCACGTTCTGTTGGCAGCTTGCTTCCTACCTGAAACTCCCCACTCCGTATTCCATCTTTTACGAATGCCATTACCCTCTTATACTCTCTGTCCTTCATCTGAATCTCCTTTCATCCCTTGCAAAATTATTGCATCATAGATACATCAATAAAAATTAGCAAATACAGTTGCTGCTGCTACCGTCAGAAGTCCTGCTACTGCAATGGCAAGACTGCTCATTGCTCCTTCTACTTCTCCCATTTCCATGGCACGGGCGGTTCCGATTGCATGGGCGGAAGTACCGAGTGCCAGTCCCTTTGCCACCGGCTCTTCTATATGAAATACACGGCATACCACTTCTGCGATCATATTTCCCAAGACTCCGGTAATGATAATTACTGCCACCGTAATCGTTACGATTCCTCCAAGTTCTTCAGATACTCCCATTCCAATTGCTGTGGTAATGGATTTTGGCAGAAGGGTTACATATTCCTCATGATTCAGATGAAATATCACCGCAAAAAGAAGCACACTTCCCACACTTGCAATGACACCGGATATAATTCCTGCTACAATGGCACTTTTATGTTTTTTTAACAATTCCAGCTGCTCATACAACGGAACAGCAAGACATACCGTTGCCGGGGTTAAAAGGTAGCTTAAATATTTTGCACCTTCATAATAACTGTCATAGTCAATCCTGCATACACTTAATACAGCAATAACAAAAATAATAGAAATCAAAAGCGGATTAAACAGTGCCAGCTTTAATTTGCGCTTTAACAGCGCTCCGATTTCATATCCAATGAGACTGATCACCACACCAAAGAAAAGGGTATCTCCTGCAAAATTATTCATTTTCTTCTTTCTCCCTTCCCTTTCGTATCACATGCTGCGTCACTCTTCCGGTCACAGCCATAACAATAATCGTCGTAAGTACTGTAATGACAATCACCGGCACAATAGTCGGACGCAGAACGCTCCAGGAGTCCAGAAGTCCTACTGCTGCCGGAATAAACATCACCGGCATAATTTCAATCAAGAATACCGCAGTGTCCTTCACCTGTTCTATCTTAACGATACCTGTTACCAGCGCAAGCAGCATTAACACCAGTCCGTAAATGCTTGCAGGCACTGGTAACGGCAGCGCCATATGCAGAATTTCTCCAGCAAAAGAAATTGCCAGAATTAAAAAAAACTGTCTAAAATACTTCATTTCTAAATCCTCCGATTGGTATTACCAATCAAAGAGTATAATACAAAAGAAGTAAAAAGACAAGTTTTATTTAAGAATTTTTTCTAAGAATTAGAACCTGCGATTAACTCATCCAGAGTACCAAAATGGTAGCCCATCTCTTCCCACTTTGTAAGTAGTTCATCTAATATTTCACCATTGGTCTTCGAAGTATTGTGCAGCAGCACAACAGCTCCCGGATGAATACGTCCGGTGAGTTTTTCAAAGGCCTCTTCTTTTGTTGGCTGATTATCCGGATCCCAGTCCACATAGGCAAGACTCCAGAAAAAAGTATAATAGCCTAATTCTTTTGCCATTTTCAGATTTGATTCACTGTATTTCCCCTGAGGCGGCCGGTAAAATTTAACCATCTCCTTGTCTGTAATCTCTTCATAAAGTAACTTGACATCTTCAACTTCCTTTTGAAATGACGATACATCTGCAATTTCTGACATATCCGGATGATGATAAGTATGGTTTCCTACGGTATGACCTTCTTCCACCATTTTCCTTACCAGATCCGGACTGGTCTCTAAGAAATGCCCTACTACAAAGAATGTTGCCTTTACATCATGCTTTTTCAATGCTTCCAGTATCTTCTCCGTATTTCCATTCTCATAGCCGCAGTCAAAGGTCAGGTAAATCACCTTATCATCGCCATTACCAATAAAATATGTATTATATTTCCGCAATTCTTCCGGTGTGGCATTTCCGGTTGGCTGTGTCCCCGATTCACCAAATCCAAGTCCCCAGTTCTCTGTTGTAAATGCCACTGCATTTACTCCCAGTAAGTCGCCATTCTGCCAGTTTTTTACCAGCACTGCACTCCCACGGCCTGCACAAAATACCAATGCCAGCATTACCGCCACTGCCAGTATCCTTTTCCATTTTTTCATAAAAAAAGCCTCATATACTCTTTCTAAAGTATATGAGACTTCTTTTATCTCATGCTTTTCATTTTAGTTCTTTCAGTCATTTACTCTACTGCCTTGAATGCTTCCTCTAAGTCTTCAATAATATCGTCGATATTTTCTGTTCCGATAGAAAGGCGGATGGTATTCGGTTTGATTCCCTGCTCTTCTAATTCTTCTGCGCTAAGCTGGGAATGTGTGGTTGATGCAGGATGAATCACCAGGGATTTTACATCTGCAACATTTGCCAGTAAGGAGAAGATTTCCAGATTGTCGATGAAATCTTTTGCCTTTCTGTCATCACCTTTGATTTCAAAGGTAAAAATAGAACCGCCACCGTTCGGGAAGTATTTCTTATATAATTCCTGCTGCTTTGGATCTGTACTTACTGCAGGATGATTTACACGCTCCACCTGTGGATGGTTATTTAAGAACTCTACTACCTTCAATGCATTCTGTACATGACGTTCTACTCTTAAGGATAATGTCTCTAATCCCTGTAAGAAGATAAATGCATGGAACGGAGATAAAGTTGCTCCGGTATCACGAAGTAAGATTGCACGAATCTTGGTTACAAATGCTGCCGGTCCTACTGCCTTGGTAAAGCTGATGCCATGATAACTTGGATTTGGCTCAGTTAAAGATGCAAATTTTCCACTTGCCTCCCAATCAAATTTTCCGCTGTCTACGATAACTCCACCAATTGTTGTTCCGTGTCCACCAATGAATTTTGTTGCAGAATGTACCACGATGTCTGCGCCATACTCAATCGGACGAACCAGATAAGGTGTTGCAAAAGTGTTATCTACGACTAATGGAATCTTGTGTGCATGTGCTACTTTTGCGATGGCTTCAATATCAGCTACGTCTGAGTTAGGATTTCCTAATGTCTCAATATATAAAGCTTTTGTATTATCTTTGATTGCTGCTTCAAATGCTTCCGGCTCCGGCTCAACGAAGGTTGTTGTAATGCCGTACTGTGGAAGTGTATGCTCCAACAGGTTATAAGAACCACCATAGATATTCTTTGCAGCTACAATATGGTCACCATTCTGTGCAAGATTTTCAATCGTATAAGTAATTGCTGCTGCTCCAGATGCTACTGCCAACGCTGCAACTCCACCCTCTAATGCTGCAATTCTCTTCTCAAATACATCTTCTGTCGGATTCGTAAGTCTTCCATAAATATTTCCTGCATCTGCAAGACCAAATCTTGCTTCCGCATGGTCGCTGTTGCGGAATACATAGGATGATGTCTGATAAATAGGGACTGCTCTTGCATCTGTCACCGGATCCGGATTTTCCTGTCCTACATGTAACTGTAAAGTTTCAAATTTTAAATTACGTTCTGCTCTGCTTTTCTTTGTGCTCATCTTCTTTTTCTCCGTTCTGTTATTTATTTCTGTCACTCTGATGTTACATCAGATTTTTTCTATTCTACTGCAAATTACTCTGTAAATAAAGCTGTTGAATAATATCTGTCTCCATTGTCCGGTAATAAAGCTACAATTGTTTTTCCTTTATTTTCAGGTCTCTTTGCCAGTTCAATTGCTGCATAAGCTGCTGCTCCGGAAGAAATTCCTACTAATACGCCCTCTTTGTGTGCAATTTCTTTTGCCACACGAAAAGCATCTTCGTTCTCTACCGGAAATACCTCATCATATACTCTGGTGTTTAATACATCCGGTACGAATCCTGCACCGATACCCTGAATCTTATGTGCTCCACTCTTACCTTCGGATAATACCGGTGAAGATGCCGGCTCTACTGCTACAACTTTAACATCTGCTTTCTGCTCTTTTAAGTATTCACCGGTTCCTGTTACGGTTCCACCTGTACCAACTCCTGCTACGAAGATGTCTACTGCTCCGTCCGTATCTTTCCAGATTTCCGGTCCTGTTGTCTCTTTGTGTACTTTTGGATTCGCAGGGTTTACAAACTGTCCAGGGATAAAGCTGTTTGGAATCTCTTTTGCAAGTTCATCCGCTTTTGCAATTGCACCTTTCATTCCTTTGCTTGCTTCTGTCAGAACAATTTCTGCACCGTAAGCCTTTAAGATGTTTCTACGTTCAACACTCATGGATTCCGGCATAGTAAGAATGATACGGTATCCCTTGGCTGCCGCAAGTGCTGCAAGACCAATTCCTGTATTTCCGGATGTCGGCTCGATAATAACAGAACCTTCTTTTAACTGTCCTTTTGCTTCTGCATCTTCAATCATTGCTTTTGCGATACGGTCCTTTACGCTTCCTGCCGGATTGAAATATTCCAGTTTGAAAAGTAATTTTGCTTCTAAGTTATACGCCTTTTCTAAATTAATTGCCTCGATTAATGGTGTATTTCCAATCAGTCCTAATGTTCCTTTATAAATGTTTGCCATGATAATAATCTCCTTTTCCCTAAATTCATATTTTTCCTATCTGTTTGATATGGATTAAGTATAATATAAAACGATGTGTACCAATTGTCAAGACTTTTTTCAAATAAATTATTTAAAATATTTTGTTTCATTGGTACACACCGACCTCGTCCATTTAAATGACATAATCGCTGCTGATATCCTGCTGCCATTCCATCAAATCCTCTAACGTATACTTGTCTACTACACTCTTAATCGCATCGTTTAATTCTTTCCAGATACGAAGTGTTACACATTCTGACTGACGCTCACAGGTGTTCACATCATCCTCAAGACACGATACCGGTGCAAGGCTTCCTTCTACCTGACGCAATATCATCCCTATTGTATATTCCTTCGGTGTCTTTGATAAACGATATCCTCCCTGGGGGCCTCTGATGCTCTTAACAAACCCTGCCCGTACCAGTGTAGAAATAATCTGTTCCAAGTATTTCATGGAAATATCCTGACGTTCCGCAACATCTTTAAGACGTACCGGTTCAACTTCATCATTCATTGCTATATCAAGAAGAAGTCGGACAGCATAACGTCCCTTTGTTGAAATCTTCATACTGTACCTCCATTTCTATATGTCCATAGATACAGTATATTCCTTTTTTCCTACTATGTCAATATGAATATATTGTTTTTAATATTCTTCCTCTTCTTCACCCTCAGAGATGTCGTTCTTCGGCTTCTTTAAGCCTTCAATGACAATGCCATTCTTCTCAGCATAATCCCAAAGTGCAGCATGAATACCTTCTTCTGCCAGAAGGGAACAATGCACTTTAACCGGTGGTAGTCCGTCTAATGCTTCCATTACTGCTTTATTGGTTACAAGTAATGCTTCCTGTACGGTCTTTCCCTTTACCAGCTCTGTTGCCATACTACTGGTTGCAACTGCAGCACCACATCCAAAGGTCTTAAACTTGCAGTCCTGAATCACACCATTATCATCAATATCAAGATAGATTCGCATAATATCACCGCATTTTGCATTTCCTACCGTTCCTACTCCGCTGGCATTTTCAATCTCTCCTACATTTCTCGGATTCTGAAAATGATCCATAACTTTTTCACTATACATAATCGTTACTCCTTTTCTTCTCTATTACTGCTGGTTCTTTACAAAATCTTCGTATAACGGTGACATGCTGCGTAAATGTGCAACAATCTCTTTGATTGCGTCTACCGTGGTGTCAATCTGCTCTTTGGTGGTATCTGCGCCTAAAGTCAGGCGGAGTGAGCCATGTGCAATCTCATGTGGCAGTCCAATTGCCAGCAATACATGAGACGGGTCTAAGGAACCAGAAGTACATGCTGAACCGGAGGATGCACAAATCCCCTTCATATCTAACATAATCAGCATGGATTCTCCTTCCACAAAACGGAAGCATGCATTGACATTATTGGCAAGACGATGCTCTCTGTCTCCATTGATTTTCACATATGGGATTTCCTTTTCAAAACGGGAAATCATGTAATCTCTCAATTCTCTTTCTCTTGCAGTACGCTCTTCCATGGAAGCAAATGCCAACTCTGCAGCTTTACCGAAACCTACGATTCCCGGTACATTTTCCGTTCCGGCTCTTCTCTTTCTCTCCTGTGCACCACCATGTACAAAGGAGCGGATTTTTACACCTTTTCTGATATAGAGGAAACCGATTCCCTTTGGTCCGTTTAATTTATGGCCACTGCTGCTTAACATATCAATATTCATTTCATCTACCTGGATTGGCTCCTGACCAAATGCCTGTACTGCATCAGTATGGAATAAAACTCCATGTGCCTTGGCAATTGCACCAATCTCTGTAACCGGCTCAATGGTGCCAATCTCATTGTTGGCAAACATAATAGAAATCAGAATGGTATCCGGACGGATTGCTGCTTCTACATCTGCCGGATTGATACGTCCATTCTCATCCACATCAAGATAAGTTACCTCAAAGCCCTGTCTTTCCAACCATTCACAGGTATGAAGAATTGCATGATGCTCAATCTTACTGGTGATGATATGTTTTCCTTTTTCTTTATAAGCTTCTGCTGTTGCTTTCAGTGCCCAGTTATCAGATTCACTTCCACCTGCCGTAAAATATATTTCTTCCGGTTTCGCACCGATTCCTGCTGCAATAATATCTCTGGCCCTTGTTACTGCCTTGCGGCTTTCCTCACCTAATGCATAAATGGTAGATGCATTTCCATAATACCGGGTAAAATAAGGAAGCATTGCCTCCACTACCCGCTCGTCCGTTCTTGTTGTTGCCGCATTGTCCAGATAGATTAATTCCATCGGTTTTCCTCCTTTATCAATTTGCTTTATCAGCTATTTTCGTCCTATTTCCAAGTAATTCAGTCGGAACTAAGAATAACACCTTAGGAATAGTATGTCAATCTTCTGTCCTGATTTATTCCTTTTGTACTTTTATTTATCCAAGAGGGACAAAAGGGGAAAGGGCAGCTTTCGCTGCCCTTTCCATCTATCCTCTTATTTCAGACGATATACATTATAAAAACTAAACTCTCCTGTTTGCAGTTTTTCTCTGCTTAGACTCTTTTACGTCTTCTGTAAAGTACAACTACCGCTGCTCCTGCAACGAATAACAATACTACCATGCAGGCAATCGGAGTATTATCTCCTGTCTTAACCTGCTTCTCTGCTGTTACAACAGGTGTTGCATTCGGAGTTGTAGATGCTGCTGGTTTCATATCTGTATTGCTAAGTACAATAACATACTCAGATGCATGTGAGAATTTGAAATCAACGGTTCCGTCTGCATTTACCTTTACAGCCTGAACATATTCTAATGCTCCGGTCTTTTCATTGTAATAGTAAAGGTTTGCATATTTTCCACTGTTCTCTGCACCAACGTTGACACGAAGTGTAGCATCAAATCCAAATGCTCCGTCATGTGCCAGTGAAAGTTCAATGGTCTTGTTGTCTCCAGCTAATGCTTTAATCTTATCAGCCGGGATGCTGCTCTTACCTACGGTTACACCGAGGTCTATTGCATCTTTTAATTTACTTACAATGTTCTTTCCGTTTACAATCCAGCTTACGTTGTCGTTCAGCTTGAAGGTAATGGTAATATCTTTTCCAATCATGCCATTGAATACTGCTGCTGGAACTTTTGTGGTATCTGGCATTGTAACATTAATCTTTGCTGTATCTCCCACAGCATCAATGGTATCAATTACTTCCTGAAAATCTTTACCCGGAACAGTAATGTCAAGATTAATCTTTTTATCTGCTCTCAGCACTACAGTACCGCCATCCTTTGCTGCCGGAATGGTAACTGTTACTGTCTTATCAGAAGAAACAGTATATGTTTTACCATCATAAAGATTTACAACTGTATTTCCTGCATATGCATTAACCGGAACTTTTACTTCTTTTGCGGTATCCTTGATATTCATACCAACATATAAGGTTGTTCCTCCATAGGATCTTGAAACTACATCATAGCCTTCCTCATCAGAACTTGCCACAACCTTTCTACTTCCTCTTGCAAATACATCTGTGTATGCATTACGGATGCTCAGCAGATTCTTATAATGCTGATAAGTTACATTGTCCTCTGTTGCCAGAGAGAAATCCATGTCATATCTATTAGTCTGGTATGGATAATTATTTAATCCGCTTAAACCAACTTCTTCACCATAATAGATCACCGGAATACCCTTTGCAGTAAGCTGTAAGGTAGCTGCAACTAACGCTGCTGATGTTGCCTCATCCTCGGTATATCCTTTTCCGTTCATTAAGGACGCCTTAAATCCATCTTCATCATGACTGCTTAAGAACTGACCTGTCATGTATGCGTTATTAAGTGCTGTATTTCTGGAAGAAAGGAAGCTTTCTACAGAAGAAATATTACCACTGACAAAGCTTGTTGCCTGGTCATTAAAATCAAAATCAAGGTCTGCATCCATCTGACCGGTACCTAAGGTACTACCATTTGACGCATATCCTGCGCCATAATATTCTCCAATCATCTTGAAAGACGGATTTACTTCTGTTGTAGAATTTTTAAGTGCTGCCCATGTTGTGCTGTCAACATGCTTTACTGTATCTACACGGAAGTAGTCAACACCATAATCCTTCATCCATGATGTCTGCCATTCTACTAATTTTGCTCTGACATCTGCCTTCTCTGTTGCAAAATCCGGCAAGCCAGACTGCCATGATTTAATATCGCCTTCACTGACACTCTTATCCCTTAGCATATCAGCAAATGTTGATTCTGTACCATATCCGGCATGGTTTACAACAATATCAACCATAATACGCATGCCACGATTATGTGCTTCGCTAATCATAGTTTCAAATTCTTCTGTTGTACCAAGTGTAGGATTCAATTTTGTAAAATCACTTGCCCAGTATCCATGGTATGCTGCATTATAAGGAACATCTTCTGAACCTTCATCTGTTACAGCTACACCTTTCACATTCTCTACTATTGGTGTAATCCAAATTGTATTTACACCTAAATCCTGTAAGTAATCTAACTTAGCTGTTACACCTGCAAAATCTCCACCATGATACAGTCCCGGATTGTCTCCATATGTATCTGCACCACTTGCTGTATTATTAGATTCATTACCATCAAAGAAACGGTCTGTCACCATAAAGTAGACAACAGATTCATCCCAGTCGAAATCATTTTTGTTTTCCTTCACACGGTCTGTAATTTCAACATCCACTGTAGTACTGAATTTATTACCGTACTGGTCTGTTACAGTAATTGGTAATGTCTTAATTCCTAATGTTGTATCTGTTGTAGCAGAAATGGTAACTGCCTGCAATTCCGGTTCAATCGGCATTGCATTGCTTCCGCCAAGGGAAGAAACATCGATACTTGCGCTAGCTACTTCAAGTTTCTGAGTGTCTGTATCAGCCTGTTCAACCTTAAACTTAACAACATCATTTTCATTGTAGTTAAAGGATTTATTCATAACTTCTGCTGTAACTGTTGCATTTAATTTATAGTATTCAAAATATGAGTAATCTGCTTTCTTGTACTCTTCACTGTTTGAATTGAATGCATCTACAACATAAGTTCCATTTGCTTTGTAACGATAATGTGTTTTGCCATCTGTCAAGCCGCTCTTTACATACTCAAAACGCTTTGTTGTATCATTGTATGTCATTGGATACTCTGTTCCGTCTACATCAACAGATACAGTCATATCCTTTAAGGTGCCATCTACAAATGCTGCATCATCACGATAGTAGTATGATACCTGTTGTTTTTCTGCATCTACTTCATAGCCAACATTATATGGCATAGCAATTTCCGGCTCACTGCCGGCTTTCATGCTGGCGTATATAACCTTCTGGTCAGAAGGGAATGTAACGGAATGGTCTCCACCATCTTTAATCCACGGATCAACTGTTGAATCTAATGCGATACAAAAATCAACCTTTGTACAGGATGGTTTTGCTGGAATTGTTATTGTCCATTTATCTCCACCTACGTATGTAAAATCGGTTAATGCTGAAGCATATCCTGATGACCATGTATAGAACTGTGGTGTAATTCCTTTTTCTTTTAATCCTGGATTCTCATAATCCAATACAAGGTATCTCTTTTCCATTGGTACGATTACAGGCTTCTCATGAACCGGATCTGAACCATCCACATAATATAATACTTCATTCTCATCACCGCTTATTGTAAAAGAACGGTCTGCGGTATCAGAGCCGCCATCCCATCCCTGTGTTATGTCATAACGTGCCTTTAATCCTACTGTTTTTCCCACATTACTGCCGGCAACTGTAATGGTCTTTTTAAACCATGTCACATTATTTGCAGCATCATATTCTGTTTCATCAAAAACATATGATCCATTTAATCCGGCATTCCACATCCACATATCAACTTTTCCCATGTCTGTGTCTGTTGATAAATCTTCATTGTAATAATACATTGTAAATGTATGGTCTGGAACCGGTGCCTCCCAGCTGTCCGGTGCTGTTTTATATACAGTTGTATCACCACCAGCTTTGGTTCCGGTAACCCAGAGCTCAGTACTTGTTGATGTTACAGAGACATCAATATTATCCGTCTGTGCCCCACTGTTATTATTGAAAATGCAGCTGAAATTCTGTTTTACATCCTGTGTATATACTACATCATACCATCCTGAATGGTCAGCATTTTCTGAAATCTGTCCGCCCGGCCATTCTTTTCCAACACCGGCTCCTGTTGCAGAGGGATCTGCTCCCCACATATGATTGTAAATAGTGCTTCCCATTCCTGATGCAAGATAATGAATGGTTGTAACATATTTCCAATCAGCAGGTTTTGTCTCTGACAAAGAACCATCGAACCAGTACTCTGCTTCTGCCTTTCCTTTTGTAGAAAGTGTTACTCCGTCTAACTGGTTTCCATGTCCATCATCATTTAAAATGAGATCATAATCTGTGCTGTTATCTAATGTCAGATGCATTGTATACCAGCCTTCATGACCTTCTGCTGCAGTCATGGTTTTTCCCGGCCATTCACCTGCCGGCTTATTGGTCTCATGATATATATATGCCGCAACATCATCGCCTAATGTGCTCTTATAATTAATTGTCAGATCACATTCTGTTGGTACAGACTCTGGAATCAATGTTTCATTCTTTGAAGCATCCTTATACCACTGATATTTTCCCTTATCATCCAATAAACAATAAATGCTTGTATCAGAAGTAAAAGTCTTTATCTGCTCAATTGCAGCTCCTTCTGTCTTTATCTCCGGTGCAGCCTTCTCAGTAGAACCTGCATCAACAAACTGAAAACCTGTCCACTCACTGCTCTGTACATCTACATAATAGAGTCCAGAACTCTCCTCATATGCAAGCTTTGGTTTTTCCTGATCGCCCCATTGTGAAATGGCGGCATTTCCTGCGTCATGGTTATTTACCGTAGCACCGGCAGCCCAGACATTGACAACCGGTGTATTCCATGTACTTGGTTTGTCCAGGTACAACCGGATTGTCGGGCTCGCAGCATATGCAGTGGTTGCACCACCGATTGCCGGAACCATGGTCACAATCATGGCAAGTGCAAGTATCATACTGAAGATTCTGCTTACAATACCATGTTTCCTGTGAAAGCGTTCTTTTAACTTTCTCATCTTTCCCTCTCCTTTTCATCGTTTCATTTTATATTTTCCTGCGATTACGTTTTCCCTCCGATTACGTTTTCGCAGTTTTTCGATAATTAATTATATTCTAATTTTTTTACTTTCGCTATCCGCAAATAAACTAAAAAAGAAATTCTTTTTTGTGCATTTTAACTAATTTCTGTCTTGAAGTGCATTTTTACAATTCATTTTATACAATTTTCGCATGATGTTTTTTTCGAAAAAAGGACAGCACCGATTGGTACTGTCCCCTGCAATTTACATAATTGAATTTTCATGATTCTGCAAAATAAGGCAGCTAATTCTGGTAATCCATATGCGCAATGACCATCATAGCAATCTTAAAAGTCATGGCATCCTCGAATTTGCGGATATCAAGTCCAATCATCTTTTCCAGGCGTTCTAAACGGTATACCAGAGTATTCCGGTGGATGTACAGCTGCCTTGCTGTTTCTGAAATATTCAGGCTGTTCTCAAAAAATTTCTGGATTGTCACCATCGTTTCATCATCTAAATCAATATTCCGCTCACCAAAAATCTCTTTGATAAACATTTCGCAAAGGCTCATCGGAAGCTGGTAAATCAGTCTGCCGATGCCAAGCTTTCCGTAGGAAATGGTTTCCTCTTCTACATTAAAGATTCTTCCTACTTCCAGTGCCATCTTGGCTTCCTGATAAGATTTGGCAATATCCTGCAGGGTATTTACCGTATTGCCATAACCCACGCGGACACGCACCATCGCTTCTGCATGCAGATTGTCTACAATTGTTTTCGCCAGATTCAGTGCTTCCTCTTCTGTTTTCAAATCTGTTGCATCCTTAATCAGGATAATGTTCTGCTCGTCTAACTCTGTCACAAAATCCCGGTTGCGGTCTGCAAAAAGATTCTTCACCATTTCTACAATAACAGAATCTTTTCTGCCATCTACTTCTATGACATAAACCAGACGCTTTGCCTGCTCAATATGCAACTTTTTTGCCTTATTATACATATCTACAACCAGCATATTGCCAAGAAGGATATTCTGCATAAAGTTGTTCTTATCCGACTGTTCCCGGTTGAAGGCAATCAGATTCCGAATCTGGCATACTGCAAGTCTTCCCACCATATATGCTTCATCATTAGTGGAGCGTGCCAGAAGAATATATTCCACTTCCTGTTCAGCAATTACTTTAAAGAAATGAAAGCCCGACAGCATCTGGCTTTCTGCCATGGATGCTGCAAAATTCACAACCTCTGCACACATATCTGTCTCAATCTGAAATGTTGCTGCAACCTGCTTCCCGTTTTCGTCATAAAGGGCAAGTCCGATTTTGGATATATCACTGATTTCTTCTAATGTTGTCTGTAGCTTATGATTTGAAAGCATTCTGCGCACTCCTTATTTATATATAATGTGAGAAAAGACTTTTACTGATGAACAAAGAATGTGCCTTGGCACATTCTCGTGCCTGCGGAGGTCGCTTGCGACATCTACCTTATACGCCGCAGTGCGCATCCTCGCGGAGCGTTTTTT
>ERZ773114.461-NODE-461-length-50501-cov-7.844071_pt1 | contig 50501 bp, 57 predicted proteins | sample MGYA00580564_ERZ773114 | MGnify/ENA primary metagenome ERZ773114 (study PRJEB29015, sample SAMEA2737836) | human gut metagenome | biome: human gut; feature: human-associated habitat; material: faeces | place: China | collected 2012 ... | reverse complement strand
CGAAGATAAAACAGCCTGTCGGACACATCGCTTTGAGTTTCAAACCCGAAGACAAACCAAGACTCACAAATGAGTGTATGGCCAAAATCGCAATGGAATACATGGACTTGATGGGTATAAAAGATACCCAATTCATATTGGTAAGGCATAGCAATACAGACAATCCGCATTGCCATTTGGTCTATAACCGTATCGGATATGACGGTAAAGTAATCTCTTCACAGAACGACTTTAAGCGTAATGAGATTGCCACAAAGAAACTGAAAGACAAGTACGGACTGACATACGCAGAGGATAAAGGTAAGACCAATGTGGAGAAGCTTCGCCCTGCCGAGCGTGTGAAATATGAGATTCACAATGCGGTCAAAGAGGCTCTAAAATATTCCAAAACATGGAATGAGTTCAATGACAATTTAGCTGGACAAGGTGTCAAACTGGAATTTGTAAAAAGAAGTCGGGAAATAAAGTCTTTGAATGATATTCAGGGTATTCGGTTTTCCAAAGACGGACTCACATTCAAGGCTTCGCAAATCAGCAGGGATTTCAGTTTTGCCAAGTTAAATGCTCGTCTAAGTTGGAATAAGCCGGAAACAGAACAGGAATTTGAGCCTAAAAAACCGAAACAAGAGGCAAAAATGTCGCAAGAACAACAGCAATACTCACAAGACAACGGTTTGATTGAAGGTGGATTGGGATTGTTTATGCCATCAGGCAATGGCCAACAAGACGAACAAATTCCGTATGATGAGTTACTTCGCAGACGGAAGAAAAAGAAACGAAAGAATAGTTTCGGGGTGTAATTCGACTCATAATTATTAATCAAAGGTATATCGTTAAAAATCAATGATATGAAACAAGAAGAACTTATTGAAAGCATCTACGGGTGCTTGGATAGAATTGAGAATAAGGTAAACGGATTATCCATATCCCAATCGGAGAATAGAAATTCCGAAGTAAATAATAGTGTAAGTGAATCTTCATTACAGGAGTTAAAACAAGATTTGAACGCCGTTAAAACAAAGTTCAAACGAACTTCAGAGGGACTTGCCTCTATTAAGAGCGATACTGCAAATTTGTTGAACCGAGTTTCTGCTCCGGATAGATTTGTTGAAGCCTTGTCCGCATTAAGGAACGAATATCGTCAAAACTTGAAACAGCAGACCGATTCATCCGATAAAATCATAGAGGTGATTGCGGATACGAAAACAAAACAAACACAGGAAATGGAAGAACTGAAGTCATTGCTAAGAAACACAGATGAAAATATCAAAAGCGGAATCTACAATGAGAACCACTACAGTTTCAGTGTCGAATCACCTTTTATATTCTGGGGTTTCTGCGGAATGTTTGCCGCAATTGCCGTTTTGGCTGTCGCACTCTATTTTGCGAAACAGCCGGACTATAACCGCATGGACAACGATCTGAAATATAGATACATCAAGATGAAAGGCGAAGCCTCACCAAAACGGATTGAAAATTTGGAAAATATCTTTGAACTTAACAGGGATAACAACAAGATCCGCCAAATGCGTAAAGATGTGGAAGCCTATGAAGAAGCAGTACGCAAGCGAGCTAACCTTGCCGAACAAGCCCGACTCAAAGAACAGGCGGCAAAAGAGCAGGAAAACAAGGCAAAGTCCATCAAAGGCAAGCATAAAAAATAAGACAGTAACCACCAATTACTTCAAGTGTATCTAACCATTGAAAATAATAGTTAAATAATTATTGTATTGAATATAATAAAATTCGCTTAAAACATAACAGAATTAGCGTTGAAATCATTATCTTTGCATTGTAATAATTTTGCAATATGGAAGATTTGAATCAGATAAAAATAGTACTGGTTAAAAAGAAGCGGACAAATAAATGGCTGTCGGAGCAGTTGGATGTAAATCCTACTACTGTTTCTAAATGGTGTACCAACACGACACAACCGGATTTGCATACGTTAAAGAAAATAGCCGACCTTCTTGAAGTAAACGTAAGGGATTTATTGGCAATAGAATAGATGGTAAAATGAATAAGCAACAACTTGCAAATAAAATATGGGCATCTGCGAATAAGATGCGTTCTAAAATAGAAGCCAATGAATACAAAGACTATATTCTTGGCTTTATTTTCTATAAATTTCTTTCAGACAAGGAAGTATTGTATTTGAAAGAAAATGGAGTTGATAATGCTGAAATGAAGTCCATCACGGAGGAAAATGTAGATGCGGTCAATCTGCTGCAACAAGACCTCGGATATTTTATTTCATACGAAAATTTATTCTCCACTTGGTTGGAACTGAAAAAGGATTTCACAGTGGCAAATGTTCGTGATGCGCTATCTGCCTTTGACCGTAAAATAAGTCCTAACCACAAGAAACTTTTTGATAAGATTTTTGAAACACTGCAAACAGGACTTAGTAAATTAGGAACATCAACAAATGAACAAAATGCGGCAGTTAGAGACCTTGTTTCTTTAATTAGGGAAATACCAACCGATGGAAGACAAGATTATGATGTGTTGGGGTTCGTATATGAATACCTTATCAGTAATTTTGCGGCTAATGCAGGAAAGAAAGCCGGTGAATTCTATACTCCTCATGAGGTCTCTGTTATGATGTCGGATATTATTGCTGACCATTTGAAAGAGAATGATGAAATCCGTATTTATGACCCCACAAGTGGTTCTGGCTCTTTGCTTATCAACATAGGAAAGTCTGTATCACGGCATATCAATGATAAGAATAATATCAAATATTATGCGCAAGAGTTGAAACAGAACACTTACAACCTTACGCGAATGAACTTGATAATGCGTGGGATAAATCCGTCAAATATAGAGGTGCGCAATGGCGACACTTTGAAAGAGGACTGGCCATATTTTGATGAATCAGACCCACAAGGGACATACGATCCATTGTATGTGGATGCAGTTGTTTCCAATCCTCCATACTCGCAAGAATGGGATCCAAGCGATCAAGAAACAGATCCACGATATGCAGATTTTGGTGTTGCTCCCAAAGGAGTGGCAGACTTTGCCTTTTTGCTTCATGACCTCTATCATGTCAAGCCAAGTGGTATTATGACTATTGTATTACCGCATGGTGTCTTGTATCGTGGAGGGGCAGAACTTCAAATTAGGAGTCAACTTGTTGAACATAATCATATTGATGCCATTATTGGTTTGCCCGAAAAAGTGTTTTTCGGCACAGGTATATCAACGATAGTAATGGTGCTTAAGCGTAAAACTCGTGTGGATGAAAATATTTTATTTGTGGATGCTTCACGAGGTTTTGAGAAAGAAGGTAAGAATAATAAACTTCGTGCCTGTGACATAAAAAAGATTGTAGATGTAGTAACAAACAGGACAGAAGAACCTGATTTTTCCTGTCTTGTCAGTAGAGAAATTATCAGGAAGAACGAATATAATTTGAATATCTCCAGATACGTAGATAGCAGTGACAAACCAGAGAAATTTGACATTTATGCGACTATGTTTGGCGGCATTCCTTTTGAAGAGTTGCAGTCTTTATCGCAATATTGGAATGAATTCCCTGCATTGACAGACAAACTTTTTGAACAGAATGAATTAGGATATAGCCATTTAAAAGTAGAAAATATCAGACGGCAGATAGAAGATAATCAAGCCGTATGCGATTTTATTGAAAATTACCACCAATCTTTTAAGGATTTGTCTGATTTTCTTGAAAGAACACTGATTGAACCGATGATGACTGTTAATATTCAGCAGACCCAATCGGCAATTAGCAACAATCTGTTTGAGCGTTTGCAATCAATTCCATTGGTTGACAGATACCAAGCATACCAGTTCTTTAGTAAAGATTGGGAGCGAATTGCGACAGACCTTGAAATCTTACAGACAGAAGGGTTTGCTGCTGTAAGACAGATAGATCCGCACATGGTAGTTAAAAATGATAATGAAATTCAAGATGGTTGGGAAGGTCATGTACTTCCGTTTGATTTGATACAAGAGGAACTGCTTGCCGATGACCTAGCCTGCATAAAAGCGCTTAGTGCAAGACTTGAAGCAATATCTGATAGATACGACCAAATTATAGAATCGTTTTCTGCTGACGAAAAAGAGAAAAGCATTCTTAATGATGATAATACTAAATTTGTGGCTGGCGAAATAAAAAAGGAATTGAAAAAAGTTCTTGACAATATCACTACCACGAAAATAGAACTTTTACGAACTTATCCATCAAGTAAAAAAGATAAGATTTTATTTGTAGAACAACATCCGGAAATAGCATGGGATAGTGTAGAGCCTGACAAATCAGGAGTTTATGGTAAAACGCAGATCAATGCTCTTATTCGTAATTTACAAATGGAATTCCTTTTGTCAGAAGATAGTTATGAAGCCAAAGTAAAAGAGGTTGCTTCCCTCATAGAGGAAGAAAAAAAGATAAAGGAAGAACTGAAAGTACGTGAAAGGCTGCTTATAGATGCCACTATTTCCGCTATCAAAGAATTGACGGATGAAGAGGCAGTAGATTTGTTGCGTAAGAAGTGGGTCGCTCCTTTGATTGATTCGCTTGCTAAAATGCCGGGAGAGGTTATTTCTGATTTGACAGAAAAAATAAAACATCTGGTAGAAAAATATGCAGTCACTTATCAAGATATTGCAAATCGTGTCAGCAAATCAGAAGAAAAATTACACGCTTTAATTGGAGAATTGCAAGGGGATACTGCCGATATGCTTGGACTATCAGAGTTTCGTAAAACATTAAAAACAGAGAATTGATTATGAGCAAATCAATAAGCATATTAGATAAGGACTACGTTTTATGGGTCAAGGAACTCGTAAAACGTTATCGGCGTAGTCAAATCAAGGCGGCTATAAAGGTTAATAAAGAGATGCTTCGCTTTTATTGGGAACTTGGTAAAGATATTGAGGACAAACAAGCAGACAATAAATATGGCAGTAAATTTTATGCTACACTAAGCCGAGACTTGCGCCACGAAATGCCTGATGTTGAAGGGTTATCTGAAACTTCTATACGTTATGCAAAACGATTTTATGTCCTTTATAATCAGTATATAGCAAATCTTCCACAACTTGTGGAAGAAACAGAAAACACAAATCTTCCACAACTTGTGGAAAAATTGTATTCCGATTTGTTTTCAGTACCCTGGGGGCATCATCGCTACTTAATAGATAAATGCAGCGAAGAACCTGCAAAAGCTGTCTATTATGTGAGAAAGACTATACAAGAGGGCTGGAGTCGTGATGTGATGCTCAATTTTTTGAGTTCAGGCATGTATGAGCGTGAGGGTAAGGCATTGACCAATTTTACACGCACATTGCCTGATGAAACAAGCGACCTTGCACAAGAACTGACAAAAGACCCATACAACTTTGCCTTTACAGGTATAACAGGTCAGTATAATGAACGACTACTCAAAGATGCGCTACTTGGCAATATATCCCAATTTTTGTTAGAATTGGGCACAGGTTTCGCATACGTAGGTAAAGAGTTCCGGCTTCAGATAGGGCAAAAGGAAAAATTCATTGACTTGCTTTTCTACAATCTGAAATTGTCGTGCTATGTGGTGATTGAAGTAAAAATCGGTGAGTTTGATTTTCAGGACCTTGGGCAGTTGAGCGGTTATGTTGTGGCTTGTAATCATATCCTTAAAAAAGAGGGAAGAGACAATCCGACAATCGGTTTGCTCATCTGCCGACAAAAGGATTCTTTGCTCGCTCAATATGCTTTGGAAGGTAGTAATCTTCCATTGGGAATATCCGAATACGAGCTTGAAAAACTTTATCCGGAAAAAGTTGAAGGCACAATGCCATCTATTAAGGAGATAGAGGCTAAATTAGATAATCAGAATAACGGCTAAACTCTCACGATATGGAAGACAAGAAACCGAAATTGAGATTTCAAGGATTCGATGAGGATTGGAAGAAGAAACGGTTGGATGAAATAATACAACTGAATAGTGGTATGGATTATAAGCATCTTGAGGATGGTGATATTCCTGTTTATGGAACAGGTGGCTATATGTTAAACGTTAACAAGGCTCTATCTTACAATGAAGATGCAATAGGAATAGGAAGAAAAGGTACGATTGATAAGCCATTTATATTGAAAGCTCCTTTTTGGACTGTTGATACATTGTTTTATGCTATACCTAAAAAAAATAATGATTTGCAATTTTGTAATTGCTTATTTCAAAAAGTCGATTGGCGAAAGCACGATGAATCTACAGGAGTTCCAAGTTTGTCAAAAAATATAATAAATGCAGTAGAAGTAAATTCTACCCTCAATTTTACAGAACAAAAGAAAATCGGAGAGTTTTTTGAAGAACTTGATGAATTGATTTGCGCTAAGGAGCAGGAGGTGGAGAAACTGAAACAGATAAAAGCGGCTTTGCTTGATAAGATGTTTCCTAATAATGATTCTGATAAACCAAATCGGGGGGGGTATAACGAGGTGATTTACAGCATATTGCAAAATAAAAATCTTGTATATTGTGGAGATAAGCCAAATGTCCCTTGCATTCGTTTCCGTGGATTTACAGAGCCATGGGAACGAAAGACTATAAAAGAATTGATGCAGTCTCCACTGGATTATGGCTTAAATATCGCCGCAAAAAAGTACGATGGTAGGAGAAAGTATCTTCGTATAACAGATATTGATGAAGATACAAGGATATTCGTCAAGGTAGATATTACTTCTCCTAATGTAGAAAATATACCCTCCTGCTATCAATTAAATGAAGGGGATATTGTATTTGCTCGAACCGGTGCCTCTGTAGGCAAAACATACCTGTATAACAAAATGGATGGCGAAGTATACTTTGCGGGATTTTTAATACGAGGTAAAATAAAAGTAGAGAACGACCCTTACTTTGTTTTTACCAGTACTCTGACAGAAGAATACGCGAAATTTATAAAAGTAACATCGCAACGAACTGGGCAGCCCGGTGTAAATGCGTTGGAATATGAAAATCATTCATTTTTTGTCCCGAGAGAAAATGCAGAACAAAAGCAAATCGGTAATTTCTTCCGTGAGCAGGATGAAAACATACATAACGCTCAGCATCAGATTGTAAAACTGCGTAACATGAAGCAGGCTTGTCTGCAAAAGATGTTTGCCTAAAACAGTTGTAAATATGGCTTATAACGAAGAAGATAAATTTGAGAATGCCCTAATCAAGATGCTCTCACAAAAAGGTTGGGAGAAGGAAGTAATCAAATACCCGACAGAAAGAGAACTTGTACAAAACTGGGCAAACATACTCTTTGATAATAACAATACAATAGACCGTCTGGATGGTGCACCCTTGACAGAGGGTGAAATGGCGCAATTGCTTGAAAAGATAGCGTCTTTGCGTACACCCCAACAACTTAACGGATTTATCAACGGAAAGACTATTGAAATAAAACGTGACAATCCAGACGATACATTGCATATTGGCAAAGAAATAACATTAAAAATATTTGACCCACACGAAATTGCTGCCGGACAAAGCCGCTATCAGATAGTAAAACAACCGCGCTTTTCTTCTCGTTCTCCTATTTTGCACAATCGTAGGGGCGATTTGATGTTGCTTATCAACGGTATGCCAATGATACATCTTGAATTGAAAAAGAGTGGTATCCCTGTCAGTCAAGCGTATAATCAGATAGAAAACTATTCGCGTGAAGGCATTTTCTCCGGATTGTTTATGCTGTTGCAAGTGTTCGTAGCCATGACACCCGAAGAAACAGTATATTTTGCCAATCCAGGTATAGATGGCAAATTCAACAAGGATTTTTATTTTCATTGGGCTGACTTCAACAATGTACCTATGAATGACTGGAAAGATATAGCTACACATCTTCTTTCAATCCCAATGGCACATCAACTCATAGGTTATTACACGATAGCAGACAGAGCAGATGGCATTTTGAAAGTTCTCCGAAGTTATCAGTACAATGCCGTACGCTGTATTTATGACAAGGTAGCACTTCGCCACGATTGGAAAGACAGCAACCATCAGTTGGGTGGTTATATCTGGCATACCACAGGGTCAGGAAAAACCATGTCGAGCTTTAAGGCGGCACAGTTGATAGCTGACAGCAATAATGCCGACAAAGTAATTTTCGTGATAGACCGTATAGAATTGGGTACGCAGTCAGCGAGTGAATATCGTAGTTTCTCTGCTGTGGACGATGATATACAGGAAACTGATGATACAGCAGCACTTATAACAAAAATGAAATCAGCAAAAACGGCAGATACTCTCATTGTCACATCTATTCAAAAACTTGGAGTTTTGGCAGATGAGGGGGTGAAACCTGTTGATTTGGAAAAAATTCTGCGTAAACGTATTGTGTTTATTGTGGACGAATGTCATCGTTCAACTTTTGGAGATACATTCCAAAGCGTTAAAGCTGTATTTCCGACAGCTATGTTCTTTGGCTTTACCGGTACACCTATTCAAGACGAGAATAAACGCCACCAAAGTACGACCAGTGATATTTTCGGCAATGAACTTCACCGCTACAGTATTGCGGATGGTATCAGAGACCATAATGTACTGGCTTTTGATCCATATAAAGTACTCACATACAAAGACCGTGATGTGCGTAAAGTCGTAGCACTTGCAGAGGTAAATGCCCAAACGGTAGAGGAAGCCATGAGTAATCCGAACAAATCAGAGGCGTTTAATAGAATGATGGCTTTACCTATGGTTGGCAAGCAAAACGATGATGGTACATACACGCGTGGAATAGAGGATTATTTGCCAAATTCACAATACCAGACTAATGAACATTGCAATACCGTAGTTGATGATATTGTTGATGGTTGGCAGGTACTTAGTCAAAACAACAGGTTTCATGCAATTTTTGCGACAACAAGTATTCCACAAGCCATTAGATATTATCGTCTGTTCAAGGAGAAAGCACCATGGATGAATGTAACAGCTTTGTTTGACCCATCATTACCTAATGATAATCCTGATGGCACAGCAATCAAAGAAGAAGGAATAGTAGAAATTTTGACTGACTATAACCAAAGATATGGCCAGAAATTCAAAATGGCAACATACGGCAAGTTCAAGAAAGATCTATCCTGCCGTTTGGCGCATAAAAAACCGTATGTAGGTATAGACAATGACCGAAATAAGCGTATTGATTTGCTTATTGTCGTGTCACAAATGTTGACCGGATTTGATTCAAAATGGGTAAACACTCTGTACTTGGATAAACTTTTGAAATCAGCAGACTTAATACAGGCATTTTCACGTACCAATCGTTTGTTTGGTCCGGAAAAACCTCACGGAACGATAAAATATTACCATCGTCCGCATACAATGGAACAAAACATCAAGGATGCGGTTCGTATGTATTCTGGGAATAAACCGCTTGGACTGTTTGTGAATAAACGAGATGTAAATATAGGAGGTCTGAATCAAAAATTTTTGGAAATCTCAGCACTCTTTCAGGGTGCTGAGATAGAGAATTTTTCTCGGCTTCCTGAAGAAACTGTACTCAAAGGGCGTTTTGCTGTACTATTCCGAGAATATAATACCTATCTTGAAGCTGCTAAAGTACAAGGCTTTAATTGGGCAAAAACGACCTATGACTGTGATAATGGAGAAACTGTAACAATAAATCACGAAGAAATATCCTATAACACACTGGTACAACGATATAAAGAACTGTTTAATAGTGCAGGCGGAAGCGGTACGGGTGGAAGCGAAGATTTACCATACGAGATAGACCCGCATTTGACCGAAATTGATACGGAAAAGATAGATACAGACTATATGAACCGTAACTTTGACCGTTACATCAAGGCTCTTGGACAACCAAATATCAGTGAGGAAGAATTAAACAAACTTCTTGATGACCTCTCCACATCGTTTGCATCTTTACCGCAAGCTGAACAAAAGTATGCTGAAATCTTGTTGCATGAAGTACAATGCAACAACATAACCTTGGAGTCTGGAAAAACTTTCAGAGATTATATTACTGACTTCATGACATCTGAAAAAGATAAAAAAATCAACGGATTGGCAGATGCGTTTGGACTTGACAAGGAATTGTTGCGAACATTGTCTGAGCTTCAGATTACAGAACAAAACTTGGATGAGTTCGGACGATTTACAAAACTGAAAGAATCGGTAGACAAATCAAAGGCAAAGGCTTATTTGGAACACAAGGCCGGGCAAACCTTGTCTATGCTAAAAGTGAATATCGAAATAAATAATGTGCTAAAGAAATTTATTCTAACAGGTAAACTATAAAACAACAATTATGAAAGAGCAATATAATGCAAATCTTCGCTGTGCTACATGTGGCTGCGATGATAAATTTGAGTTCAATGAGGATAAGTCCTATGTCAAATGTACTTTTTGTAATAGAGAGTATTTGGGAGGTATTGAAGAATTGACAGAACTTAATGAGGATTTGATTGATGAAGTCAAAGAGGAAATAGAACAGGATGTAACAACATATATTCACGATGAATTAAAGAAGGCTTTTAAGGGGAATAAATATATCAAAATCAAATAAATGAATAACTTTTTTGACATATTCAAAGATTGGGGTGGTCAGATAATGGCTGCAATGGGAATATTAGGCGGACTTTGGGCTTATTTTCGCCATGATAGGAAAATAAAAAGCCAGGAAAAAATACTGAATGAATTTCAGATTAAGCAGATAGAGAAGGAACAGGCGAAAGAGAAAATGGCAGAAATGAAAGCAAATATCATTTCAAACCATAAAGGAACTGCCAGAATCCGATTCGTGAATGCAGGAAAAGCGAATGCCAACAATATTAGAATCGAAATTCTTACACCGGAAAAAGAGATGGAAAAGATATATTACGGTACAAACTTTGGTCCATACGAAGTTATCAATCCTCAGTCATATAGGGAAGAGAAACTTTTTCTTTGTGAGGGGTGTCCTGATACTATTGAACTGAAAATCATTTGGGACGATGAGTTTCAGAACAATCGTTTTGCCATACTTTCTGTTCCTTTCTAAGATATTGCTATGACTATAATAGGTATTATACTACTTTTTGCATTGGTAACCTTCATTCGGTTAAAGATGCCAATGTGGAAAGGTAAGTATTCGGAAAAGCTCGTTAATGACAAAATATCAAAATTGTCAGATGAATATGTAATATTAAATGATTTGCTGTTTGAAAGCAATGGACGATCCACTCAAATAGACCATGTTATCGTTTCAACGTATGGAGTATTTGTTATTGAAACGAAAGGCTATAAAGGTTGGATATTGGGAGGAGAAAACTCTGAATACTGGACACAGACAATATACAAAAGCAAGCATCAGTTTTATAATCCAATCAAACAGAATGAGGGACATGTTAGATTTCTCCGCTATTTGTTCAAATGCTCTGTGGAAATACCTTTCATTCCTATTGTTGTATTCAATAACGCGGCTGATTTGAAAGTTTACGTTGAGAATCATATTGTTATAAACAGATGTGATTTAATACGAGCTATTACGCAATATAAGACACCTGTTCTTGATAAAACAACAGTTGATTGGATTGTTAAGACTATCCGACAAAATCATGTTGTAGCAAATAAGGAAGATTTGAAACGGCATAAGCATAATGCGAAAAGCCAGCAATATAAAAGTAGGAATTCAATCAGCCAAGGCGTTTGCCCAAGATGCGGAGGTCAGCTTCTTCTGCGACAAGGCAAGTTCGGCTCTTTTTACGGGTGTTCCAATTATCCAAGATGCAAATTCACTCTCAACTCATAACGGACAATTTTACGTTACGATTTGCACACATATAAATATGTCACTTCAACATGGTAATCCCGTGAAAACTTTCCTAAGAACACTATAAACTATAAAAATTTTTGCTACCTTTGCCACTAGCTAATCATTCCACTTCAATTTGAAGCAAGACAAAGAAGATAGCACGTTACAAATCCATTACCTGCTTTAGGAAAATAGAATTGTAAATCTTTGAAAGATAGGGATATATCTTTTGGAAAAAGAATTGTTTGTAAATCGTGACTTTGGAAGAAACAGTAAACCACGGCATCCAGTATTTTTTCCACATCCTCCCAAATGCGGTTCAAAACTGTAATACCTTGTATGGAAAGCATATTCGATTGTTACTGTTTTTGATGTCAATTTGATGTTTTTATGTTTAAGGTGATTGCCAATATTCAATTTTGTGTCATGATCGCCCTTATCTTCAAATGACATACCGTCATTCTGACTGATAATATGCTCCAGAATCAAATCTAATGAAGGTAACTCACCATTATATCGTTCTTCTTTAAATAAAGATTCTGAAAGGCAGTGATCAGATTCTATATTACAGCCATAAGTTTTGGAGAAATAATCGCAAACCTTTGATTCGATACTTCGTAATAGTTTTTGAATCAACTTTTCGCAATTTACTATGTCATATTTGAACGTATAATCGAAACGATCCAAATTCTCTTCCCATACATGAGAATAGAAAGGACTTGATATATAGTTCAAAGAGTTGATTTTGAACTTGTCGTTTGTATTGGATTTGTCTCTCTCCACAAATTCAGCCCACATAGCCCGCAATCCGTTGAATTTTTCCATAAACAGGTTCCAGTAATTATCGACAATCATCCGGTCAGTTTCTGGAATCATGTTTACGGGCTTGGTTTCTATTTCGTCAAACAGACTAAGCAAATCATTCATATTCCTTAATTTTAGGCGGTTAGTATTCTATTATCTTATACTACAAAGGTAGCTATATAATATGTGAATATACGGTAACTATCATAATATCAGTATGATAACGGATGGTTAAAACTTTTCCATTCAAGCGGGAAAAATATACTTTTTAGTACCAAACCATCAATTGGGTATAACTAACAATTCAGTCCGAAAAAATCAAATTTGAAAATTTGTTGACAATGATAGAGCTTGGCATGACCTTCCGCTTTTAACATTTGGCTTGAATGGAAATGTAATGAATTCGGAAATCACAAGTTTGCATAGATGGATATATATGCGGTATAAACATACAGACAAGGGAAAAGGGAACGTGGGTGCGTTCCCGGAAGTGATGGAGGATATCCCGTCTTTTGTCTGAAGGAAGCGGCCTTGTTCCAGAATAAAAGCTGCCGGACAACCGCTTGAAACAACGGTTGCCCGGCATACTGTTTTCCAGAAGGGAATGAAAGGTGCCCGGCTATTCTTCTTCCATTTCAGTAATGCTGCTGTCCCCGGCAAATTCCTGACAGCCTGTATCCATCCACAAATCATCTTCCCGGTATTCCACATCCGTAGGATAGGTGAATGCTTGCTCTTTTCTTCCGTCGGTCAACGGTTCCTTCCTTTTGAGGACCCCATTGCAGACTTCCTTCTTCTTCTTTTCCTCTTCCTTCTCGATAATCTCTCCAATCAGGTCCACCAGGATTCCCATGCCCTCCGGATTGCCACGTAAAAGGGAACAATAGTAATGGATCTCGTTAATGGCACGTTCGCAGGAATGGACCACGAAGCTTTTGCTATGCCCTGTTTCATTTCCCAGGTCCTCCGGTGACTCCCCTTGCAGCGTCCTCAGGGTCATCTTCTGGTCTTCCCGGGATATGTATTGCCCGAACATAAGGAACAGGGCCTTGTATGATCCGGTCATCAACCGGTGGTAATGAAGCCGGCGGTTAACCTCCCTTGCATTTCTGACCACATTCTTTATCTCCCGGTTCATTCTTGTTTCCTGTTGCGTATAGGGGACATATCCCTTAAATCTACTATATGCTAACGCTATATTGACCATAGGCGAATTAGTAAAACAATATTAAAGCAACAATCAGAATATACAGTTGATACAGAAAAATTTAAATACTTTGGAAAAAGATTTAGTGAAATTGAGAAAGCGATACAAAAGGATCAATCAGGATAAATGAAAAACTATTTTATTGACACTGTTTTTGAATATAATTATAGTATAAAGAGTCTATTTCTTTTGATGATAAAAGTCAATAGACTCTTCATAACTATTTAAAATATATATTCTGGTTATGTTTAATAAATAAATATTAGTGTACCGACCAACCCTGCTATCATTAGGCAGAACGCTCCGAAAAGTCTTTCTGGTCTAAGTAATTCATCATTATAATAACCTAATATGCCTTTACAAATAGCGGCTGCAATCAATGGCATAATGAGCATGCAAAACCCAATGACATGCTTACAAAGCAAGCAATAAATAAAAACAGAAGTAAATAGTTCATAACTGATATAATTTCGATTTTAAATAGTTGATAATTCGTTTAATTTGATATACAAATATAGTTATAATCTAACAATAACTTATTGTATATATGTATATTATATATATTACCATTTATAAATTACTTTACCATATAAGCAGAAAACCTATAAAATAGATGTCCGCATGTGTAGAAATATACTATATAGAGTAATACAATAAATAACACTATTCCTTTCCAAATTATTGATGAATCATAGATTCAGAAATTCACTCCCGAAGAGAGCAAAAAGAAATTAATAAAGAAAAAGGAGAGAAGAGTAATCTATAAAAAAGAGTTCCAATCCAAAAATCCAAATTTCAAGGAGGAAATTTGGATTTTTTTTAGAAAAAAACAGCAGAAGTCGGAGTAGGATTCATATCGGGTCCATACCAGGACGTAGAATCGGACACCGATTGTCTGCTATGGACATGAAGGAGGGCAACTGCAAATCAGCCTCTCCTTCTTTATAGAATTGGTATATGTGTAGGTGATACTCGGTTTTTCAGTATCATTTGGGGGAGCCGGTTCTAGCCTCCATATTTCTGTCACACAAGGACTCTCCATTATACCAGGCGCGTGCTTTCGCATCGAAGTCTTTGCGTTCAGGACTTCCCGGCTCTCCGGCTTCCGATGCCAACACAGCTTCAGCCTTTACAAACCCCGGTTCTTTGCAGAAATTCATCTCACGGAGTTTCCTGATTTCTTCCGCAGTCAGTCTGTTTGAATTAGTATCCATGGCAAATTACTTAAGATGTTGATGACCGTCAAACCGGATACGGTCAGATTTGCACGGTGCATACATATTGGGTTATGTCAATCATGGGAAGCTTGCTGCCCGCATCATTGACGGCTTGCATAAATTCGGCACATTCCTGCCCTGTCATTTTCTTTCGGCAATAGGCGTAATACAGGAAATCGATTGTAGTCAGATAGGTTATGTTGTTTGCCAGGCAGTAGCTATTTATGTCCCTCAAATTGCTGCTCCCTAAAACATCCTGATTGTCCCTGCAATATACCATACATGCGCTTTCCCCTTTTCCCAATGTCCGTTGCAGCAGGAAGTATTCCTTTATGGATTCCCCCTTGGGCGCAAATTCCTCTTTTTTCAGTTTTGGGAAGAAATGAAGGTAATTGTCAATGAAGCCCTTGGTCTTATTGTTTTTGGCAACCTCATTATAGACTACATCCAGAACCACATACTCATATTCAGGGAATATGTCAGGAAGCAATGAAAAGCAGTCTGCCTCGATGAAGTGGATAATCACATCAGCATCCAGTACTATTTTCGTTTTCCTGCATTCCATCGACATTGATTTTATGAAGTAATTCCATGTAATGACCCTCTGAGATTTTGCCCCGGTCAAACAAATTACGGGCTTTTTCTCCGAAATCACCTATCACCAGACCCTCGTTGGCGGCTTCATACAGAGCTGTATCGTACCCAAAACATCTTGCAGAGTATTTCACACTTGTTTCCGCCAATTTGGAACGGGCGGATTCCGTTATAATGCCAAGGTTCAGCAGCCTGTACAACAAAGCCGAACGGGAAACGGAGAAATAGTGCTCAAGTCTCAATATCGTTCCTAAAGAAACGTTTTTGCCCCTTAACTCGTCTTCCGGTGTCAACTGACAAATGCCGGCTTCTGGCATCAGAAATGAAGAAGCGAACATGTCGGCACTTTGTTCCACGACATTTTTACTGTTGCCGGGATTGCATTTATGGGGTGTGGGCTTTTCCTCGATAAACAAATGATATAATTCGTGTGCTATGGTAAAGTGCTGCCTTCCCATGGGCTGGTTGGAATTGACAAGCATGAACCGATGTCCGGAATTGTCCTTCAGGCACATTCCGGAAAAGCTGTCGGAGAGGGGTCTGAACACTGTAAGCACATTCAGTTTCAGAAGCAGGCTTTTCAGTGTGACAGGTTCGGACGCTCCTAGCCCGTTGTCCATACGAAAGGCTGCCACCTGTTTTTCTATAACAAACTTATTCGGCTTCATTTTGGGCTATCCGTTCCATTTTCAGGTATGATTTCACAATATCCTTGAAATTCGCAATTTCCTTTAAGTCATCATCCTCCAAATCGGAGATTCTAAAGGCAGCGGCCAGAATCTCATTGTCCGCTTGAATATTATCCTCAAATAGGATGAAAGGCTCACAGCCGAATATATTTGAAATCCGTTCCAAGACATCATAAGGGACTTCCCTTGTCCCTCCCTCATAATTGCTGTATGCCGAACGCTCGATGCCGACAGACTTTGCTGTCTGCTCCTGCGTGAAGCCGGACAATTCTCTGATTCTTTTCAGATTATCGCCAATAATTTGATTCATTGTCTTCATGCGTGTCTTCTTTAATCCTGTGGCAAAAATACCTGTGATTTATTATATATACAAATAATTGCCACGGAAAGTTTGCGTACCTGCTCGTTTTTTGATGAAAGGAGAATATAAGATTCAGCCTGCTATTGTGAAAGGATATGCGGGACGCTGCATGAAAACGGAAGCAATCAGTATGTTGTCTTAACCTATTTCCTTCATTCCAACCTTATTCCCTTGTTCTGCTGTTTTGCAAAGTGATATGGAAGGTGGAAGGGATTATAGTATTCAGGGGCCTTATGACTGACAGGGACGGCCTGTTGGAAAAATTCATAGAAAACATCTTGCCGATAGAATATAAGTATCACCTGATTTTATTTTTTACCAAATAAAACGATCTTAGCCCATCATACAGAATTAATAAGGAGGATATATTAGGTAGAAAACATATTGTTTGACGAATCGTAAACCGTTAATATACAACGCATAATATTTGATGGCCGTTTGATGGCATATTGGCTTATGACTCGTTAAAACGCTAGGCAAAGTCTATATAGAACTTACACTATGGACAATATCATTCGCTTATTTGTTTTCTTTAACAGTGTATTAAGCAGAAATGAAATCCCAAAACTTCATTTGCTATGTATAATAATATATACAATTTTTATTTTCGCTAATATAGATAATTACAATACTGATAATATATATATTCATCCATAATATTATTGTTTCCTTGCGAAATTCAATATTATATTCACTAAGTACAGTCCCATTCTTTTTAGTTTTCTTTAGTATGGGAAATAAAAAAATACATTTGAAATCAAAGATGCCGGAATATCTTGTGTTGGCCTATATTTCTTCCATCATTATGTATTCTGAGTATTTCTTTCTTTTAGAAGAAAAAGGCTGTAGTAATGATTACTTAATAATCCTTCTATTTTTGCTTACAGGTTTTGGTATTCTTATAATTAAAGCTGTTAAACCGTGTAATAATTGGAAGAAATAACTAATATTAAGCTTACTATTTTTTATCATCATTTGGGTGTTCATTCTTATCATCATCCTCAGTGATCTCTTTCCATGCACTTTCTTCAAAGCTACAGGTGGGACGACTTGAACATAAAATAACAAGGGGAAGCACAATAAATACTAAAAAGACAATGAGTTCTTCTAATCCTGCAACTGACGAAAAAATAGAAATGATGTCCATAGTGTAAGTTTTTATGATACTAATTGCTAAAAAATATATTATTCGTTACAACAAACTCATTCTTTATCATTATTCTCAGTCATAAAATATAAAGTCGCATATATTAAGAATATAGCATTAAGTACACCGAAAATCCATAATCCTGTTTCTGATAGGAATAAAGGTGATAAACAGAAAATATATTCCTTATATAGTAGGCTATACTTTTTTGGAACAAGCTATTGTATTATGATTTCAAAATGGCTTCTATTTTTTTCATGTTTTTTATATAGGATTGAGTTAACTCCTTATCGGTATATTGGGGCATATTTAGAATCTTTATTTTTATATTTCCGAAACGATTGTTACTCAAACATTTCTTATTAGGAATGTGTTTTTTTATTTTATTCATGGTCAAAGTTCTTAAGATACTAATTACTTATAAGGTCTTATTATGCAAATATAGCGACTTCGGTTAGTTTGTATATTCACATGGAACAAAAAATAACAATATTTATACATTAACACAATTTCCCCTGTTAACTTATATGTGGTAATTATTAAAATGTCCAGTTATATGTCGAAAATCAGATATAGGGGGATATAACTTGAAAAGTTATACTTGAAGCTATTAACTATATGAATATTAATTTGTTACATACGATAACTCTGAATAATATTTATTATTGAATATATTTTATCGAAATCGTAAGATAGGAATCTGTGTTCAGATTCCGGAAAGGGACACGCTGCCGGGCAGGGATAACTGCCCGGACTTCACTAGTCAGTACCCTTTGCTCTCAAGAAGTTTAATCTCTTCGGAGTCAAACTTCTCTGTCAGCACCGCATGACCAACCCAGTCCTCATGATCATTGATTCCTAACAGGTACGCATCGCGTTCTGCTTCTGTTTCAAACTCACGGACTGTAATGTCAAAGCACTTTCCATCGGGATCATTCAATAATTCTTCCAATGATCCGTTATTGTATGCGATGCAAATATCATCCCCAAAAAGGACATACGCTTTATATTTGGCAGGAGTCAGGACTTGCCATATTACATCGCAAATACATAACATATACTTGCCATCTTTTTCGGGCTTCAGTCCGTCCGCGTCACCCTCTAATAATGTGCAATACAGGAAACCATCTTTTATTGTATCGCACCGAAAGACGAATGACTCGCCCATGTCGGAAAAAATATCGCCTACCTTTATTGCATAGGAGGTTTTTATTTCCTGTTTTACATAATTGTTCAAATTTATTGCCATATTACTGTTTTGGTTATTTGAATCATTTGATTTCTATTGGTCCGTCACTGAATGTTATAATTCGTCCGGCAAGTTTTTGGATTGAGCCCTTGGGAAGTTCAATCCCAGTAGGGACATAGAATTGCTCACACTCGAACTCCATAAACTCTACATGTTCCCAATCCCAGCCGTCATATACAGGCTTTTCGGGGAAAACCATTTCTGTTCCATTCTTATTTACTGCTAACCATGCCATATTACTGGGGGTTTTAATTTCTACTACAAATATAGTTATAATGAGTGTAATATATAGATATACAGGTGTTTAATGGTATGTAAACAGCAGGCTCGTACTTTCCTAAATAAGCGGGATTAGTTGAATTTGGTTTGTTAGGTAGTGGGGGGGCATCGCCCTGAGCATACATCCGAAAAACACCGCCGGCTACTTTCACAAGCAACCGACGGTCGGAATGGGTTATTTTGTTTTGGAGGTTTCGGTCACTATGAACCGAAAATGCGGTGATAACAATATGGAATTTGCTGCTGCAAAGATGCTCCTTGCGTACAGGGTAATATTACCATCCGAGATACTGATTTGAATATGTTTCGGATCATCACTAGCATATAGCAAAGAAAGATTCTCTTCGTTGATACTTCTTTCGCGGATCTTGTTTGCCAACACCCGAATGTCAGCCTTGAACTTGTCTTCGGCATCCTTTAGGGCTTGCTCCACCCATATTTCTTTTCCGTTTATGGCAAATTTGGTGGTACCCTCAATATTCTTAAATAGCTTTTGTCTTTTACTAGGAATTGGCCGTGCCGGGGTCTCAAGTTTCTCACTGTCACACATTCTGGCTTCGGCAAGTTCAGGCGATCTTACTATGATATTGGTCTTTCCTTTTCCGCTGACATTGTAGTAAATATACGATGCTGTCGGATCTACTTCTTTCAGGTTCCGTACCTCATATCTACCTAAGACAGAACAAAAATTCACCCAAATGGTCTGTCCGTTAGCCGCCTTATAAGGAACTACTGCACATTGAAGATATCCACATCGTATGCGTGTCGTCTGGGTAAATGAGTCCGCAATCCAGTCCAGTTCGTTCCATGAGTTCAATTTTAAAGCCCATTCATACTGTTTTTCGGCAAAACCTTTGACTTTGCCAATATACGTATCTTTGAACTTGCTCAATATATCTTCCAACTGTGCTATCAACTTCTGGTAAGACACATCAATTCCCAAGCCACGCTCCCTGATGTATTTTTCCATCACGGCTACGGACCGGTGCAGGCTGGAGCAGCCGTATCCACCTTTCTTCTTTCGTACTTCGTATTCTTGTTTCCAGAACTGATAGTATTCTTTTACAAATTCCAAAGGCTGGCTATCGAATACAGCCTTCACCTTTTTGATATTCCCCGGCCAACAGTCAATTTTGTTGGCATCATTGAATTTGGATATTTCCTCGTAGTTCATTTTTTTATAGTGTTGGTTATTTATCTGACACAAAGATAATTAAATAAACATTCATGTTAAAAATATCACGTGCATATCGGGAAGAAGATCTCGAATCCTGCATTTCCATTTAAGCCAAAAGCAACTAATCGCACACCAAGAGGGTGTGTCAAAACTCAATTATTAAAAAGATGAACTTATAATTTGAAATTTGAGCATCCTAAAAGATCCCCAAAAGGGTCGTATCATTACTCCATACAGAGCTTGATACGACCCTTTTAAGTGTTATACGTTACAATCTGTAACTTTTAGAAGTTGTCATTTCTGTTTTGACACACCCTCGTCCACATTGGAACCATATCATGAATAATATAACTCCGGTAATCAGGAGATCTATATGATGCCTGACCACCGGAATTTTGCCAGCTATTATGGGAATACTTTATACCCTGTTTATCGGCTTGGTCATATTCGCCATCACACCCATGCCGGGAACTACAAAGACACCCCCTCGAATCGGGTTCTCCAGAGACGTACCGCAATGGATACATTTTTTCCGTTGCTCCAAATTATATTGAAGACAGTGTGGACAGATGACATACCCGTCCGCTGCATCATATCCATAGGGTTTTACCTTGTCGCCGGTCCACGACTCTCCGGCTCTGATAGGAGGCAAGTGCCCGATGGCCTCACGTACTGTCTGTACGGGCTGTTTACCGCTCCTCCCGCCATACTCACCCTCAGGAAATTCTATGGCCGGTAGGTTGGCATCTTTCCGTATGCCGCAAAATATGACCCTTTTGCGCGTCTGAGGAATACCATATTCTTCACATTTATGGACTTTGTATGTCATATCATATCCTGCTTCGTCAAAAGCCTGTGCTATCCAATCGACAAACGGGCCGGTTTTCTTGTCTTTAGTCTTGCCTAGTGTTATCAGTCCCGGAACATTCTCGATTATCACATAGTTGGGTTTGCAGACCTTTGCATAGTATATATAGCGAAGCGGCAACTGGTTCCGTTCGTCAAATACACTCCGGTTGGTGTTTGCCGTGCTGAATCCCTGGCAGGGAGGGCCGCCGACAAAGACCGATATATCTCCGGGACGAAGTCCCATAATTTCCAACCATTCTTCCGGTTCCAAATCCAGAATACTATACAGGAACAGGTTCAGGCAGGGCATCGGTTTGGGCGATTGCAACCAGTTATCGGGGATTTCATGTTGGAAGGACCAGTTTGCGGTCTCACCGGTCTTTAGAATCTTCAGCAAAGTCTTGGCTCCCTTTTCATTCTCGGGAGAGATCCAAAGATGACTCCATCCTTTAACACAAAGGTTCAGCCAGTATGTACAGATGGCTTCAGGCGAAAAATCCATTGCCGAGACACATTTCATGCCAGACTGAATCATGCCCAAAGAGAGTCCACCACATCCGCAGAAAAAATCGGCGAATGTCAGATGAGTATCCGGAAAAAGAATCTCAGGCAGGACCGGCTTGCCACCGGTCACTATATGTTTGTTTGATTTCATAGGCTAAATTTGATTATTCTCTTTCAGATCAACTCCTTTGAAAACTTTCTTGTTCATATTGTTTGACTTTATTATTTTCCACATCATAATCATGTCGGATAAGCGCTTTTAATTCATTCAACACTCTCGAATACCCTCTAAGCAGGGTGTCAGCATCATCCGAACGGCTTTCGTCAGGTTTGTTGTTAAGTTCATCATGAGCCTGTTGGAACCTGCCTATTTCCTGCCGGATAAACTCAAGGTTTGACCTTAGCGTCTCTGGTTTGATTTCGTAGTAACTCATACTCATTTATTGATATGTAAAGATACTAAATTGTAGCTACATTACACATAATCAGATAGATATAAATAGGCAAGGAATAGGGTTCAGGCTTCTTCATTTAAGCAGGCTATACCTAATAGGGAACGTTTGGTACGTTCCCGACACACATAAAATAGAAAGCCAATGAATAATACCGAGTGTCTGATATTAGTTATTGTTCAGTGTTTCTACATTCCTTTATAGGGAGTCAAGAATATTCTTGTTCGCTTTGTCTGACTGAGACGTTTCAATCGTCGCCAGATAGCTCAAAGTGGTGTTCTCGGAATTCTGCCCCAGAGCTTCGCAGATAACCGGTATGGGTATGTTCATGTTCTTGGCTGTCAAAGCCCATGCGTGCCGGGCCATATTTGTTTGTAAGGGCACATCCAGATTTAGCATCAGCCCTATTCTTTTCAACCTTGTATTGATGGCGTGAAGTATATTTGTGTATTCTTTCCTGTTGACACTCACTGGCTCGCTGATAATAGGCAACAGAAAAGGAGTTTCATGCTTGGCGTATTTGGCTACGATGTCTGCCATTGGCTTTTCCCATTTGATTGACAGTATCTTGTTCGACTCTCTGGGATGATACGTCAGGAAACCGTTTTTCAAATCCTCCTTTTTCAGGTTGGCGATATCTATAAAAGACATGCCACGGGTATAGAAACTGAACATGAAAATATCCCTTGCAAAATCCAGACGGGGATCAGCGGACAGATCTAAGTCGCGTATTCTCCTGATTGTATCCAAAGGAACGGCAAATCTTACCACCTCCTTGGAACCGGTATAGACATTGCTGAAAGGCTGCTGTTGTTCCAATACACCTTTGGCAACAGCCTGATTGTACATTGACCGCAGATTTCTCATATAGAACGACATCGTGTTAAGGCAAATGCCGTTTCTCTGGAGCCATTCACCGTATTTACCAACCAGCCCGCTACCCATCTCTTCCAGCCCGTTACGATCTGTTTCTTTCAAGAACCGCTCGAAACTGTTCAAAGCGGTCTGGTATGTCTCGACCGTTCTTGTCTTGCCGGCAAGTTTGGTCTCACCGACCAGCTTGTGAGCAAAAGCAAGGAAGTGAAAGTTTGCCGCCGGTTTGAAGCATAATTCAATGATCTGATCGACGGTATAATCCGCTTCTGCCATTTCAGTGCAGCAAAAACCTTTTTGAAAGTGGCTAACTTTTCTGATAAGTCCTTGAACGCCTCCCTCAGATATTCTTTCCGTTCAGAATCTGTATTTTCAGGTATGACAATACATGCAAAAGAATCATGCCATTCATCCGGATATACATTGTATCCGGACGGGACATGCCTTATTTCATTCCTGTAAATAAACTGAAAATGGACTGATCCTTTCTTCCCCTTGGAAGAAGAGGGACGGAACTTAAGTTTGACTCCCATCTTTACTGTATGTTTAGGTTAATGAAATCCACCACTTTCTCCAGTTTGCCTGATGCAAACAAACGGTTATGCAGAACTCTCCTGCCTTCTTTCCATTCATGAAACAATTCATAATAAGGAGGCTTGAGAGTCCTGTCTATCTTAATCCGGTACAGGTTCGTGTTGAACTCAGTGACCAGATTCTCTATATTCTTGTCCGATTCGTCAGGATCGGTGACAAATACCAGTTTTTCTGTTGTGAGTATCATTTCTTGTTTCATAGCATGTTACACAAAACAACCCGCTGGGAGTGTTGTAGCATGGTTCACCGGGTTTGAATACCTTTCCACACCGCTTGCACTTCGGGCGTGTATCCAGTGGCTTCAAAGAATCGCGGTAAGACAACCTCTCTGTATTGGGAATCCCCACTACCGCAATCGTATCAAGGTCCAGACCGATCTCCTTGGCTTTCTTGCCAGCTGCGATAATGACATCGCGCCATGACTTGAAGCAGTTCGTCAGATCACCTTCATCGTAATTATACCAACGATCCGGATTCTTGTCTATTTCTTCTTGGGTGATGGGACGCTTCAATTCGATAAACTCCGAGCTTATCACATGAAGCGATCCGTAGTAATGTGTGGCTTCCACACAACTTCCTCTGAAAGTACTTATGTTGACTATTGCTTCTACCATGATTGTTTGTTTATTTCATCCTGTTTTTGATTTCTTCCAACACACTGATATTGATGGTTGCCATTTCGCTTTTATCTGTTGCTTGAAGTTTGGCAAAGCTGTACTTATGATCAACGGATATGACGTTCATGTCGATTCCGGCAACCCTAATAGATTCACCTACACTGATAGAGGTTTGTATGGTTTTCATAACGGTTTCTTTAATATTCGAATATTGTTTCTTCTTCGTAAATGTCCATACCCTCAGGTTCGTCCTGCTGCATAAACTCGAAATAGGTATGACAGAACTCATGCAGAGAGTTCTGTATCTCACAGATTGCTTCTACTGAGAGTTTGTTCGCCGGAATAATATATTCGTCCGGTTGGTTAAACCAGAGTTTTCCGTCATCTATGAACACACGATAGACCGGCTGCGGGTCTTTTAACGGATCCGGTTGTGCCACCGGATAGTCCAGTGAACCGCCCATATAGAGGCTGAATCGCTCGTTTTCCACCAGCTCCTTGAAGCTGAAGGACTCATTAGGGAAGGAATGTACCAAAGAGTGCAAACTCTTAAGCATTGACTTCTTCAACCGATGGAGTTGATCGCCTGCATCTTTATTGGAGTCCGCAATTCTCTCAACGAGATTCATCACCGATTTTTCGGTCATTCTTTCAAAAGTTAAAGTATTCCCCATTGTATTATTGTTTAATATTCTACTTAGTCTATTCCACCTACGATATACACTGTATCGTTGTGCTTGCTGAACTGCATGATGGGCTGTCCTTCCTTTATGACTGGATCTTCATCCGTCCCTTCATATTTGATAGCCGAGATGGATACCTTTTTCTCCTGTCTATAAGCCAAACGGACTGCCTGTTCCCGCATCGCCTGCCAATCATCGGAGCATACAAATTCCCCTTCCATGAACAAACCGAAGCAACTGCCGGTGAAATCTTTGATTTTTATTGTTTCCATTGCCTTTCCTATTATCTTTATACAAAGATAACTATCTAATCTTTTGATATATACATTGTTAAATGTATTCTGTGTGTAAGGTTAGGGATAATACTTCTCCATTTAAGCGCCCTCCCTTCACGGAAAATAACCCGGAAGCCGCTGCTCCCGGTCAAGGTCAACAAAGGATCAGGCGGTTTCCCACCCAATATATCGTCAGTCAGGCAATTTTACTTTCTCTGGTTCCTGTTCCTGAAAATCATTAAAATCGGGAAGGACATTGGTTTCCAAATCCTTGATAAATTCGGGAACACAACCCAAGCGTTTTGCTTCGGCGAGATATGCATTCAACGCTGCCATTGCACACTTGTCTGAACCGGTCAGAACAAACACGGGTATTTCTTGAGTTAAGCACCGGATAAGGAGCTTTTTAGAATCTTTCGTTGCTGCCATAGCTATTATTTTGGTTAAAATTTTGTTTTTCAATTATGGAGCAAAGATAACTCATTCTTTTGAAATAGGCTACCTTTGCGTTATAATATTCAATAATATTCATATCTTTTTTAGCGATTGGAACTCCAAAGGATCACATAAAGCATATACAATTTACAATTGAAAATCCGTGCTTGTTGAAATCGCACAAACTTGACAGTTCATCGAGATCTTTGCAGGTATAAATGGAGTCAATTCCATATGTCTTGTCCGCGATGCCAGTCTTGCCAATCTTGATATATACATTTACGCCTTTCATGCCGTCCTTCTTCATCACGTCACAGTGGAGATAGCCCGGCTCGCGTTTGTTGGATCCCTTAAAGGACTTGTATAATTCCTGTAGGGTTTCTTTGGTGTCATCCACATCCGTGAGAAGGCAATATTCATTGCAATCCCAGCAAGCCTCATATTCCAAGGATTCGTCTGAAAAATGATGGATCTCACCAGTGTTAGGATTCATCCATACCTCGCAAATTATGTTTGTGCTTCCGCACTTTGTACAAATAATCTTCATAGCCTTTTTTTGTTATCAGCTGATTTTCAATACTCAAAGGTACAAATTAACTACAGGATAATCTAATTGTGGGCAGGATAGTACACTTTTAGGGAACGACACAGACTTTGCCAATGAAGCGTCCCATTCAATATAGAAACTGTGCTGCTTTTAGGAACCAGTGGATCTGGTTCCGGTCAGTATCCAATCGCCAAGCTATGCCGGACGAACTGGATACTTTAGGATAACCGGATTATGTGGGTTGCAACTCACTGGGATAGACTTCCGCTTCTGAAAACTCTGATGCAATCATGATAACGCTGTCCTTTTCAATCACCTCCGGAACCGATACAACCTCATATTCTCCACTGGAAATTCCATGATCCGGATCACGCCAAAAAACCTTTCTCCCGGGTTTAATAAAATCGAACTTTTTCATATCTACAAGCTAACAATTTATGGTTTATGAATTTGGATAGGGAACAACCGGCTGAGCCATCCCCATATCCGATGATTTAGAAATTGTGTTGGTAGAACCATTCAATCAGGTACGAGATACCTTTCGGGGGCATTAAATCGTAGCCCACCCGAATCGCCTTGCTGCATTCAGTTTTTCCGCAAAAGAAGAAAAAGTCTTTTTCCCTCTCTATGGACTCAATGCTGAATGATTCAAAGTCCAGCCCGGACAGGACGGCCAGTCTGAGCAAATCGTCCTCGCCCACATTACGTTCCGCATCTATGAGCGACATCTTGCCGTCTTGCTGGTGCTTTTCAAAGACATGGTTCAGCATCTTGATTTCCATTTCCTCTGCAAACATATGAATGTCAAAAAGAAAATCGTCCGGCATGGCGGTTGTGGTTGTAATGTCCAGCACCCGAATGTCTGCCTTGCAGACATATTCTTCCAGCTTGCGGACTACCGATGTCAAATCGGTCGTGATGCCGAAGTCCTTGCCGACCTTGTACAGGAAGCCTTCGTCCATCTGCACCAAGGAGGCAATTTCGTCAGCCTCGTTAAAGACCACCTTGAACCCTACAGGCTGTTTATACAACAGGTCGTTGGCTTCACGAATCAATTCTGTGAAGTGGCTTACCGTATCGAAGAAACAGATCCACTTATTATCCGATGTCTGCTTCGACTTAGCATTCAAATCAGTAAGCCAGCATTCAAGTGCGATCTCGTGGTCTTTTCTATTGAGAGATCGCTTTTCCTGTACTTGTCTTACCAGTTCGGTAGTGCCAATGTTCTTTGGAATGCCCCATGAGTCGGGGATGAAAATCGCTTTGTTCATATTTCATAGGTTTTAATTTCAATACTCAAAGATACGAAGATTTGTCTTTTCAACCAATTATAATTCAAGAGATTAGATTGTATTATTCAACCTGCGCATTCCCATTATAGCCATACGTCAGTATTTTGCGGCACTGTTCGAGGTTCTTTACTATACGCCTTTTCATATACCACCCAGTTTTTTGCGTTACACCACAGCAACGCGCCAGATCGTATGAGGTTATGCCGTTCGGGGAAATACAGAACTCGTGAATTGCGCGGAACCATACTTTCAGTTTCAACTAGCTGTCCTCAAACACCGTTCCTTTTCTAATACTGAAATTTCGTCTATGTTTAAGGTCCCGATAAAAACCTGGGTTGCCTTTAATGCGGATCACTCTGGTATTCCCGTCAACAGGCGACCGGAGCACTCCATCCCAAAGATGGGTTTCCAGCACTTTGACACAGGCTTCCTCATTCGGGTACAGCTGTTCGAAACGTTCCAAATCAAGTTTCACAGGATTCTCTTTATTCTTTGACATGATTGTTAAGTTTTGATTGTTATTATCTTCTTCTGAATAAGAAACGTAGGTGCGTTTCCGATCTATGGCATTTCCACGGTAACCAAGGAAATGCTCAGAACAAAGTAGGGGAGAGGGGGGTAGGCTTTGCCAACCGAATTTCGGTGACATCTTTGCCGACTTTAAGTGCCATGTTTTTGAACCTACCTTGCGAAACACGAATTCTTAATTCAAAATAACTCCAACAGGATTGTATCTCGACTATCTCTCCGATAAGTCTGCCAAAGCGTTCGTCTGTCAGCACAACGCGCTGCTCGCGTAGGTATCGGCAGCATCTACGATACCTACGATCTATGAACTCATGCAAGCCTCTCCCTTGAAATCTTGGATTGCAATGGGATATTGGCAGGTATTTTCTGCACATCTGCCTCCAGAACACAGCCGAAGGAGTTTCCAACGGATTAGCCGGCTCTTTCCTCATGGTAGGAGAGTAGAGCGAACTAATGAGCTTCTTTGGTGTCTTACATTTTGCAAATTTCATTGTTGTACTCTAATATTCCCAATCCGTAATTTCTGTTTCCATCTCGTTGAATGAGATTCCGGATGCCTGATGTTCGTCCGACGGGGTGAACCGGTAATCCATATCTTGCAGAACGCCTTCCAGTTCTTCGGCATTCATCTCGTCATATCCGTCTTTTACTTCTACCGTCAGCTTGACGGTAAGCGTTACAGTTTTCTTTCTCATATTCAAAAATATTTGTTGTTAATCACATTATCAGATCTTCCAAAATTTTGGCAAGAGATGCCTGATATTCATCTTCATCATCTCCTGATTCGACATATTGGTCAATAATTTCTCCCAACTGGTCGCAGTTGATTGTTTCGCATACCAACTGGGGCTCCTCACCCTCCTCTTTCATAAGGAAGAGTTTGTAAGTATCGTTACTTTCATCCAAAGCAACGAATACACGTCCTTGGAATTTTATTCCTCTTACAAGAAACGTCAGAGCTGGGTAATCCTGAATTTCTGTGTAAGCCAACTTATTAGTCCCCCATGAACCGACAACATTCCATTCGGTAGATGCCCATATCTGTTCCCAAATCACATTGGCGATTTCTTTTAGTATTTCATCTGGTCTATTCATAATTAAATGTTGATTATCAGTTGTCTATCTTTATTACAAAGATACAAAATCTATCCCTATATCTATCGCGCATCCAGGAATGAATCCTGAAGACGGCACAGAACGAACTTTTCCAATATAGCGTGCATGTATTTTATTGTTGTACTCCCCGTCATTCTACATTAGACAAAAATAAAAGCCAAGGTGTATTCCGTGTTGTACATCCGGGCTACAGAAGAGACCTTTTGTAGGTCTCTGATAACAAATATGCCGGACAACATTGCACATCCAGTTGTCCGGCATATATGTATTCCAGCATCCCATTTCAGGAATGAAACCTTAATGAAATTAGGAGAGGGTTAACTAGTCTATCAATTATGTGGTTCTTCTTCCGCTGTTTCTTTACGACCTCCAATCAAGTCTCCAGAAATGTTGATATTACGGTCTGTCTTGGCAGTGATGGTCTTAGCGCGAACAATGTCAGTTAGGTTTACGCCTGTAGCCGACTCAATTGTGTCGAATGTCTGTTTGAGTACAACAGGGACGTTTCCGGAAACTCTGTCCACACCACCATCGTAGATATTTACGCTGTCGATGGAAGAAATCGGTTTGGCAACTTCGGCTGCGACCTGTGGCAGAATCTTAACAACCATGTCCAGAATGGCAGCCTGCCCGAATCGTTCATAAGCATCAGCTTTCTTCTCCAGACCTTCCGCTTCTGCGATAAACATGGCTTGTGCGGCTGATGCGTTGGCTTCACCGACGGCACGGATACCTTCGGCTTCCTGTAATTTGGCATATTTGGCTGCTTCTGCCTGTGCCTTTTGTTCCGCTTCGTATCGCTCCGCTTCTGCTTTTTTCTCCACCTCGTATTTATGTGCATCTGCCTGTTTGTTCACTTCGGCAGTCAGTTCATTCTCCTTGATTTTGATTTTCTCTTGAGAAAGAACCTGTTCACGTTGGGTTTTCTCGATTTCAGCATTGATGGTCTTTTGGTAAATGGTTGCCTGTTGCTCCTGTTTCTGTATTTCGTAAGCAGCATCCGCTTCTGCCTTTTTGGTGTCAGCAGACTTTTGCAGTTCGGCTTTTCGAATCTCCAGACTATTGTTTTTCTCGGCGATAGCTGTCTCGCTTAATACTCTTACATCGTTGGCTTCTTGAGCTGCATTGGCTTCTGCAATAGCGATGGCTTTCTCGGCATTTGCTTTGGTGATGGCGGCATCCTGACGGATTTTCCAAGTGTTATCTGCACTCAAGGCCTTGATCAATCCATTCTCGTCGCTGATGTTCTGGATATTACAGGAAAGCACTTTCAGACCAAGGGTAGACAAGTCTTTCGTTGCTTTGGCAAGAACCTGATCAGAGAAGGCATCCCGATCCACATTCAACTCTTTCAGACAAACTGCTCCCACAGATTCACGTAAGTTACCTTCAAAGGTATCCTGAACTTCTTGTGCAATGATTGCCGGACCGACGTTCAGGAAGTTTTTAATGGCACAGACAAAGGTTTCATCGGACATATCAACCTGCACTTTGGCTACAGCGTCGATTTTCACATTGATGAAGTCGTTTGTGGGAATAGCCTCCTTGGTCTTGATGTCCACAGTAACCTGCCCCAGATACAGTTTGTCTGTCTTTTCGAGGAACGGTACACGGAATCCACCTTTTCCCACCAAATATCGGGGCTTTTTGGTTAATCCTGAAATCACCATGGCGATGTTCGGTGAAGTCTTGACATAAGAAGCAAACAACAACAACAACAAAAGTAGCAATACAGCTACGGATACAAAAGTTACATCCATTTGATTAAGGTTTTAATTAATAATATGTTATATATCTCAGTGTTGTTTTGAAAACACAATGCAAGTTAGGCATTTAGCGTGTAATGAGTTATTTCTGACTATTTGTCCATAGTCGGTTTTATTTATACCACAAAATTATATATCCATATTGAAATAGCCAAAGAATCAGGCATTTACTTCATGCATTATTGTATATCTTACTCCACTTTGACCCAACAGCCAAATTCCGGGTCAAAATCCATATTGTCAAACACTTTTTCTTTGATTATTCTCCGTCCGTGAACCAAAGTCGTTTCCACTACCCGGAATCCAGTCCTGGTCTGTTCAATCACCTGACATGTGATTCCTTTCACATATCGATGTACAAATTTGAGTTGTTCCTTTTTGTTCATAGCCTTGGGATTAACAGTCTGTACATCCTGTTACATTCTCATTCAGGTGGACGAATGTCCGTTGTTTGCAATTGGGACACTCCATGACCTTTCGGTATTCAAATTCGTCCAAATCCTCTTCCCAGACTCCACCGTTTATCAGTACCTGATGTGCTTCTTCAAGTGACGGAAAAATCTCGATTTCTCCATCCTCGTCAAGCAAATATTCAAGTCCATTCAGGGAGATACCATTAATCGGTCTGCCAACAACGACCCCCAGACATACCATTGGCTTTTGGGTTTTTCCATATGGTTTGGTTTTATCATCTACCGCTCTCAGGATGTTGTATTTGTCATCAATGGACAAACAACACTCCGCACTGCAGACCGTTGCTTCACGGCAATACTCGTCCTCTGTTATCAGTCCGTAACCGGTGCCGTCTGATGATAAAAAAACGGCTTTGACGATTCTGTGTTCCGGACGATCGTCATTATCATCGTGGAACACACATTTATCTTCCGGTTCAATATCAATCTGGCCACTTTCAGGAATTCTTGACCGGATTTCATCGTCCAGTAACCTGCTGAATGAATTAAAATTTGCTGCTATATTTTTTAAATCCATACTATTTGATTTTTTATCTATACAAATTTACTCATTTATAACAATATGACAAACAGAATATTAGGTGTAATATCACACAGTGGTAACCCAGACTCTCTCATTGAAGCGCACCAGGCACTAACACATAGGAGCCCGATGGTCGGGGTCCGGACACAACTGGGAACACCGACACGGCTATTAACCGTGCCGGATGCTTAGACCTCACTCAAACAACTCTCTCACCTGCTTAAACAAATGGTCGAAATGAGCGTTTATGGTAGCTCTTTCTTCACCGCTTGGGTATGCCTTCAACTCGCTGCCCTCTTTATCGCGATGACTGTGCACCAGATATTGAGATTTGTTGTCCTTTTCTTCCAAACGATCCTGAACATATGCGCCAAACGCACGTGCCGCCATCTCGATTGTTGTTGCCCAATATGGGGATGTACGATATCTGTCTATCTGACGGGAGTTACTATAATAATCAGTGCTTACCCTTCTGACCTCTGTCTTTTGCTCGCTCTTTTGGGAAATTTCTGATTTGGTCTTTTCTCTCCAGAAAATAGCGTTTGAGAAATTCGACATCATCTTGTTATCTCCAAAGTAATCCGTATTACGGACAGCCTTGACCACCTTTGCAAGTTTCTCCACTTGCTCGTAAGAACGGTAATACCACGCATGTTGATACAATGAGCGGTTTGGATGGATACACTCTGCACCCTGATTCCCTGCATAGATCTCTTGCAGGATTGCTTCTGTCTCTGCCAACTGCTCCGGAGTAGCCGATTTCCCGCCACGTCTGTAATATTTGCTGTGATCTGCTTTCAGCTCATTCAGAATAGACTCCCCGCGTTCTTTCACGATTCTCTGATATCTATCGGCCTGTTTCTGTAATTGGGCTATTTCGCCTGTCTCATTCATGTCAACTTCTGTCATACGGAAGCGCATGATGTCTCTAAGTGACGTGAATTCAGTTACTACAGCTTTCCAGTTTTCATCGCATTCGGTCTTATATCTGTCGGTAGCAAAAATACCCGATTCATTACCATAGATAAGCCCTTTGGCGTTTCTTGAAAGCCGGATACCTTCAGCGGATGCCCCTACGAAATTATCCAATGCGTGAAACCACTCATGCGCCAAGGAGCCTGCGCCTTTCAGTCTTGACAGGTTGAAAACATATCTGCCTGATTCAAAATGAGCCAACGCATTTGCTTTGCCACGGCTTCCGAACGCAGCTGCCAACAATCCGTTAAAACTCATGGCACGGTAGGGCAGTCCGGTGACGTGTGCCAAATCCATAAATGCGTCAAAAGCATAATTCAGCACCGCCTGACGTTCCTTTTGTGTCAGCCAATTCCCAAATTCAATGCCGGGAAATCCGAATATATCGCAAAGATCTTTTGCGGTAATGTTCTTACCATTGCGGTAATCTGTTCCGGTACGCTCGATTGATTTCAGATGCGGCAACTCCGGTGCGACGAACTTGAATTCAAGCAAAGAAAGCGCATTCTCAGCCCGATATTGCCTTGCCTCTTCTGCTGTGGCAAATCCGGACTTGACTGTCAATCTCTCCTTGGCAGTTTTCAAGATCTTATAAAGATAGTAAGCCCCTTCAGACTCACCTATTTTTATTACCGAATCAACAAATTCGGTCGGAAGAGCATTCACGGCTTCTGTCATGTCAGTATAGCCGAATTTGATAATACGGTCATATCTGCCTTTCCGGTAGATAATGCAATATTTCCCATCACCGACCTTGTTGCGGTTTGAACATTCTTCGTAGTACGGATTAACTTTTACATGATCCAGATGATCAACCATATAACCCACAGGCAGCCAGAATGGGTGTGTAAATTTTACCAGTCCTTCTTTATCCGACGTTTTGGTACTTCTGCCGGTTACTTGCTCCTTGCGTGCACCACCAATATGGATACCGTAATCTCCGATTTTTGCTGATTGGTTTACATCGGTAGTCATATTCTCAAATAAGGGTCTCATATATTCCATATTCTTTAGGTCTATTGGTTACATATCTCTTTAATTCTCTGATACAAAGATATCTGTATTTGCTCTAATGTTATAATACATAGATAGATACACTCACTTGAATAGAGGGTTCATACTTTTCCATTTTAGCATTTCACAGGAACAATTCATCAATCGTAATTAGTTATTCCCTTCGACCCACTTAGTATTGGCATATAGGACGGGGAAAAGCTCGTGGTCGGGCTTTGTGGGCAACCTGACAGACTAGAAAACATTAGGATTGAAAAAAACGGCACCAGAGACAATTCAGATGCCGTTTTACAGTATATTACCAATTACACTTCGCAGAAGGAAGAATTTGCAAGAAATATACTTCAAAACGACGGAATCAGGTGCGACAGCCCATATTTGCACCGATAAAACCTATGCGGTGACGGACAGGAAAGCCTAACAGGAGAGAATATGAATACCTGAAAACGGTAGAAAAGACAGATGGAAGCTAAAAAGAGGAATTATATATCTATATATGGATAATTATCGTTATATTTGCATATAAATAGTTATATATTGATATCATGAGTACAACAAACTATAGCACAAACAGCGATATGCTGATGCTTTTGGCACTGCGGGTCAAGGAGTATCGCCTGGCAGCTCGCATGAGCCAAAAGGAACTGGCCGAACAATCGGGAGTGAGCCAGGCGACGATCAGCCATTTTGAACAAGGTGTGAGCCGTAACTTGACTTTGGCCAACTTCATTTCCTTGTTGCGTGCGCTCGGTCAGGAACAACGGCTTGCGGAAATCCTGCCGGAACTGCCCATGCCGCCGATGGCACTTCGGGAAATTGAAAAACTGATACCTAAACGAGTAAGGAGGGGTAAGAAATGATAGAAAGTCTTGATGTGATTTTGTGGGATAAAAAGGTAGGCACGCTTGTTGCCAGCCGGGAAGGACACCGCTGCAAAGCCTGTTTCTACTTCGACAGTGACTATGTCCGCGATGGCTATGACATTGCCCCACTTCGTGCGCCAGTAAAAGGGGTTGCCGCACAGCGTGGCCTGCCGGTCTATCCTGATGAAGAACGGCTTTTCGGCGGCCTACCGTCGTTCATAGCCGATTCGCTGCCCGATCATTGGGGAAATACTGTGTTCAACGAATGGGCCAAAGTGCATCATATCCGTATGAGGGACTTGTCCGCCCTCGACCGTCTCGCCTATATCGGACGGCGTGGCATGGGGGCATTGGAGTTCGTTCCACCCACTGCCGAGGAGTTGGAGACACCGTTCAAGGTGGAAATCGCCGACCTCTACCAACTGGCTCGGCAGGCTTTCAAGGAAGCCGGACGATTTAACGTCCCGGTATCGGGCAACCTGATGGTTGAAAGCCTGTTCAAGGTGGGAACGTCCGCTGGAGGACGGCGCCCCAAGGCGGTGGTGAATGTCAATTTCGAGGAGGGACAATGCTACTCCGGACAGGTAGAGACCCCTTATCCGGGCTACACGTCGATGATCGTTAAGTTCGACGAACATCAGAAGATGCCGACAACACGGATAGAATACAGCTATTACCTGATGGCCGTGGACGCCGGGCTTCAGATGATGCCGAGTCGCCTGCTCGAAGGTGACCAGACTGCACATTTCCTGACCGAGCGTTTCGACCGCCGGAACGGCAAGAAGGTGCATATCCAAACGTTGGCGGCCATGAATCCCTCGGCGGATTCTTATGAAGCCTTGTTCGACACGGCCTGCCGTATCGGCGTGCCGCCGGGGGAACTCCGGCAACTGTTCCGCTCGATGGTACTAAACGTGCTGGGCGGAAATGTCGATGACCACAACAAGAATTTCAGCTTCCTGATGGACGACGACGGGCGTTGGCACGTTGCTCCGGCCTATGACTACACGTTCTCGGTCGATCCGGACGCACCGTATTACGTCAACCGCCACAGCATGACAGTCAACAACAAGACGGAGGGCATTACAGCGGAGGATTTGCTGGAAGTAGCCCGCCGGTATGGTATAAAGGCTGCAGAACCGTTCATAGAAAAGGCCATAGGCATCATCTTGCGTTTTCCGGAATACGGCCGGGAGGCCGGTGTCGGAGAAGAATGGATAGGAACGATAGAAAAGGAAATCGCCGCACGAATAGAGTGCGTGAGCGACAACCGAGCAGACCGATTAAAATAGAGCATGGGATTTCATGCAGGGGAAATGAAGGGGCTGTCCAAAAAGTCGGACAGCCCAAAATAACTTGCCACTCGCCTAAAGGCTCGGGAGAGATTTCCTCCAAAGTCGGAAATCCATGACGGAAAATCAGAAACTGAAAAACTCAATGCGTATGGAAGAAAACAGTACAAAGAAGAACGAAGTACGGGCAGAAAGCCGAAAACTGGCCTGGCAGTGTATCGTTACGATATCAAATTCAACTCACAAGGGAAACGCCCAGTTTGAATTTCTGTTTCAGAAATCAGGCATGGTTTACCGTGCAAGATTCATAAAAGCGGTACTTTTGGATAAGGAAATTAAGGTCGTGAAAATCGATAAGGCGACGATGGACTATGACATCCACCTGACCAATTTCTACCACCAGTTCCAAAGCATTGGCAACAATTACAATCAGACAGTAATGGTTACCAAGACCAATTTCGGGGAGAAACGGGCATATACCCTACTTCATAATCTGGAAAAAGTGGCCATAGACTTGGTGATTCTCATTCTCGACACACTAGTTCTGAAATGTCACCATCAGAAACGTGATCACGCCTACGGTCAGGAAAGCCAGCGGCAACACCCACCAGTACATCAGCGTACGGTAGGCGAAGTTCTCCAATCAACGGTGCATGCCGTACCAGGCGACCGGAGCACCGAAAACAAAGCATATCAGCAATATCCAGAAGTAGCTTACGTTGAACCTATACAAGATCTCTCCCGTCGTCGATCCCAACACCTTGCGCACGGCAATCTCTTTCCGCTTGTACTCGCTCTCGAACACGACAAGGTCGAACACGCCCACGATCGAAATAAAGATAGCGACAAGGCTGAACAAGGTGATCAAGGAGCCGATCTTCAATTCCTTTTCGTAGGTACGCTGCAAAACCTCGTCTATAGAAGCGGACAACAAAAGGATATTCCGAATCGAACTTTTCCAGTGATTCGCGTACGTGCTCCATCCCGGCACGAAGATCACTTCCGGCCTTGAACTTCACATAGGCGGCATCATAATAATTGCCTTCCTGCCCCCACTGATATTTTCCCCAGAGATAGAACGCCATCGGAGTGACCTCCTGGCGGAAAGAGGCAAACTTGATATCCGGGATAAAACCGATGATTTCGTCACCGAAGATCTTTCTCGCCATGCTTTCTGGAAGGACTACGCTGTTGGGCTCATCCAAAGACCGCTCGCTTCCTTCGAGCATATCGAAACGGAACACTTTCAGGACTCCAGGGATCACGTTCCACGCATCTTCTTTATAGCTCGTCCGCCCTTTTCTATATAGAAAAACGGCTATCGGTCCAAGCACTCAAAAGGCATCCTTCCTCTATAAGAGGCGAAGATGCTGTAAACGCCTGTGCGAACGAACGGCAGATAATGGCCTGTGACCCTTTGTTTCCGGGCACAATATCCACCCTGAAGATAGCATCGGCAGATCGGTGACTGAGATCGAACGTATAATCATAATTCACCTGCATCATAATTCGTAAAATCGTTTTCATATTCAGTTGTCACATCTATTCACTTTTAAGACTGTCGACCGGATTCACATTCGCCACGTGCCAACTCTGGACCGATACGGTCAACAGCGTGATAGCCGTCACCGACACAAACGCCAACAGGAACAGCCACCACGAAAGGCTGACCTTATATATAAAACTTTCCTGCCAACGGACGATTGCATAGTAAGCGACCGGAACAGCCACCACGAAACAAACCGCCGTGATCTGCAAATACATCTTATTAAAAAGACGTAACAAATCTCCAACCGTTGCACCGAAAACCTTCCGGACGCCTACCTCCTTGCGTTTGTATTCGCTTTCGAGCATCACGACTCCGAACACCCCGATCAGGGAGATCAAAACCGTCACCAAGCTGAAGAAGGTGATCTGCCGGCCGGCCCGAAGCTCCTTTTCATACAGGTAGTCCTGCTTCTCATCGAAAAGACTGAGGCTCGGCAGGTAATCGGGGTCTATCCCGCAGAGGGATGCGGCAAGTGCTGTTTTCAAGCCTTCGTAGTCGGCACCGGCACGGGTGCGGATCATCAACCGGGAAAGTGCACCGACCATTCGATTCTTGCCGACATAGAAGGCAAACGGTTCCGTGATACTTTTGAAGGAATTGTACTTCAAGTCCGGCATAAAACCGGCTATTTCCTCCCTCAGGTGGGTTTCACCCCCGTCATAGGTCATATCCAGCGAGAGAAGGTCACCCGGTTCGAAGCCGTATTGTTTACGTGCCATCTCGTTGAAGATATAGACACCGTCGCCAAGATTGTCTTCCGGCTGGAAATTGCGCCCGGCAGTCGGTTCGATACCCAATACGTCCAAAATAGAAGGATCGGCCTGAACCAGCAGATAATTGACCATTTCGCCATTATGCGAGCGCCCCATACGGGCATAATTATCCGTCGTTCCGATCAGGTGCGAAACCATAGAGACTGACTCGACATCCGGTATTCCTTCCAGCTTCTGCCGGATCAGTTCCGGTTGCCCCTGCAATTTGTTTGTCAGGTGATCGACCACGACCACCTGTTCCTTGTCGAACCCGAGCGGCATACGAAGCATTTGCCTGTTTTGCAGATTCACGAACAAAGCCCCGATGATCAAGATAAAGGACACGACAAATTGCAGGCACACCAAGCCATTGCGCAGCAGTTTTCCCTTCGGGGACAAACCGTAATTGCCTTTCAGCACCAAGGCTGGCGGAAACGAAGTGATATATCGTGCAGGCCAGTAACTCGCCCCCACCCCGATCAGGATGACAAACACCCCTACACCGGCAACCAACGGAAGCCGGCCTTTCAGAGAAAGGCCGCCGACCACGATATCAGCAAACGAAGTCAGCGATAGATTATACACATAAAACAGCGCCAACAGATAAGCCGACAAGCAAATTCCGACCGCCTCCAAAACCAACGAAAAGCGGATCATCCCGACAGAACCTCCCAACACCTTCTGCGTGTTGATACTCCTCACACGCATCGGGACCTGTGCATTGCTGAAGTTGGTGAAATTGATAGCGGCTATCACAACGATCAACAAGGCTATGCCCGACAACAAACGCATCAACGCATAGCTGCCTTTCTGTTTCTGGGTGTCAAAACTGCAATCCGTCTCGAAATAGACATCGGGAAGGGCGGTCAACCGCAGGTCCATCGTTTCCCAAGTCAACTGCTCGTGATGGAAGTTACGCTTGAAGTTGTCGACGAGGCCGTCGGCAGACGACGCGCGGTCGAGGCGAACATAGCATTCGAAATTATTCTGCGTCCAGCCACCTTTGCCGTAGCTGTCCGGGATTTTCCGATAGACCGCATTCCTGACAATCGAATTATCCGGAAAATCCTTATAGACGCCGCCGACGGTGGCGGTCCAGCCTTCGCCGGTGATTACCTTGCCCGAAGCAGACGAGGTGCCAAAGAATTTCCGGGCCATGCTCTGCGGGATCAATACCTGGTCCGCAATGTCCAAGGCACGGCGTTCGCCCTCTATCATGGTAAATTCGAATACGTCTGCATAATCAGCGGAAACGGGGTATAGGATTTCCAAAAACGGTTTGCGCCCACCGTTATGCTCGACCGTCATCTTCTCTTTATCGACAAACCCGTTCAGGAACGCCCCTTTCTCGATATGTGGCGACGAAGCGGTGAACGCTTCGATCAGCGGACGGCTCAGGCAGGCTTGTGCCCCGGACTCTCCGTGTGTGATCTCCAACCTGTACAGGCGATCGGCATGTTTATGGAAACGGTCGAACCCCCACTCATACGTCACCTGCATCATCAAAATAAGAAACACTGCAAAAGCAACCGACATCCCTATCAGATTCAAGACGACCGGCAGCCTGAACCGCCGCAACGCGCCGGAAAAGTTGTGTAACAAAGTCTTCATACTCGAATTATTTAGTCATTTCATTTCAAAAATAGCAAAAAATATGCCAAATAGCACAACCAACAAACAGTCAACAAGATAAAAGCGAAACCACTCGATCTTACTGTCCAATAATTAGACACCACTGTCTATTTTCTTGACAGTTCCTCTTCCAATCCCGCATACTCCTCCCGGGCGTCGAAACAAGGGCAGGCCTTGCGGATATAAGGACTCAGTTGGCAATGTCCCGCTATCTTCGCCTCCGGATAGTCCCGCCGGAGCTGGCGGAGCAGGTCGAGCAGCGAACATTTCTGGGCGTAGGTACGGGTGTCGGAAGGATGGTCCGACTCGTCGAGGCCGCCTTCATAACAGATGCCGATGCTCCGGTCGTTCAAGTATGGAAAGTAATGTTTCCAATTTAGGATTGCCTTCTCCGCGCTCGATGGCCACCAACGTATTGATGCCCACACCTGCTAGTTTGGATAGCTCCAACTGATTAACCTTCAAACTCTTCCTGCGCTCTTTAATGATCTTTCCTATCTCTTCCATATTCACAACACATTGTGATTTTTCCAATAAAAACCAATTTAAAACGTAAAAAACAAGAGGTTGTGTCAAAACGCTGACACAACCTTTTTTTATGCACAAAACCCAGACTTTCACAAGCCCGGGCTTTGTTATTACCCAAAGTTTTTTGTTATGGCAAAGTTACATTTTCGTCCTTACATTCCCAACCAAACAGTTCTTTTTCCCGGAAGAATTGATGAAAACATAGCAGCGAACGATCCGGTTCGCATAGTTAATACTGTTGTTGATAACCTCAATCTTGACAATTTCAAGAAACTTTATAAAGCAACCGGTCGTTGTCCTTATCATCCTAAAATGATGCTTAAGGTGATTATCTATGCCTACATGAACAATATCTATTCGTGCCGCAAAATAGAGAAGCTTCTCCTACGTGACATTCATTATATATGGCTTTCCGGTAATGAACATCCGGATTTTATTACCATCAACCGTTTTCGAAACCGTGTAAAAGAGGAAATAAATACCATATTCACGCAGTTGGTTCTTGTCCTTGCCGACAAAGGTTTCATCAGCCTTGACGTAGAGTATATCGACGGTACCAAGATTGAGTCCAAAGCCAACAAATATACTTTTGTCTGGCGCAAGACAGTCGAAAAGAACCGTACAAAGCTGATGGATAAGATCCGCATTCTCCTGGAGCAGGTGGATGAAGTCATAGCCCAAGAGAACTCCATGAAAGACACAGCCGTAGAGTTCACTCCCGCCATGCTCTCAGATATAGTGAATGAACTTAAAGAGGTGCTGGAACGCCAGCCTGTAACAAAGGACAAGGAACAAAAGAAAGTCATCCGGGAAAAGAAGAAACAAGTCCGGGAACTTGAGCAGTACCGTGACAAGTTGATGGAATACGACAACCATCTTGATACTCTTGGAGATGGAGAACGCAACTCCTACTCCAGGACCGATCCTGATGCCACCTTCATGCGCATGAAAGAAGACGCCATGAGAAACGGGCAGACCAAACCCCGATATAATCTGCAAATAGGTACCCAGAACCAATTCCTCATAGACTTCCAACTGTTTCCCAACCCAACTGATACACTGACCCTCATACCTTTCTTCCACTCCTTTGAGCAACGCTATAACCGCTTACCAACTGTCGGTGTGGCAGACTCCGGTTACGGCTCGGAAGAAAATTATCGGTTCATGCAAGATAATGGGATAGAAGCCTTTGTCAAGTACAACTACTTCCATAAAGAACAGCGTCCCCGTTATACCCCCACTCCATTCCATGCGGAGAGTCTCCATTACAATGCGGGGGAGGATTATTACGTTTGTCCTATGGGGCAGCACATGAACCGTATAGGAACCAGACGTGACAAAACAGAGAGCGGATACATCACCGAAAGTGCCCGGTATAAAGCACAAAGATGTGAAGGGTGCCCTTTGCGTGGCGGTTGCTTTAAAGCTCGGGGGAACCGTATTATAGAAGTCAACCACCGGTTAAACCAATACAAACGGCAGGCACGGGAAAGGTTACTCTCGGAAGAAGGCATCAGGCATAGGGGAAGGCGATGTATAGAACCGGAAGCAGTTTTTGGACAAATGAAACACAACATGGCATACAAAAGGTTCCGGCATGTGGGAGAAGACAAGGTAACAATGGACTTTGCCTTCTTTGCTATAGCTTTTAATATCAAAAAGATGTGTACAAAACTACTAAAAGCAGGAAAGAAAAGGAGTGCACACACTATATTTATCTTTATCAGACCACGTGTGACTCAAAATACTACGAATATTAAGCCTTATTACCTAATTACTGAAAAAATAGTCGCATAGACAAAAAAAGAGGAACGACTATTTTTGACAAAAAAAGAAGGGGGGTGTGCCTTAGTTTTGACACAGCCCCAAAATCCATCCACACTCAAAAAATAACAGACAAACCAAGGCAATCATAATCATTATATTTATATAGATTATCCCTATATTTCCTCTATAAATAAACTAACATGAGTTTATTTTTATTGGACGCACTTATAAATCCCAATTTTTATGTAAGTTTGCAAAAAAAGAATAACCGTGTGGAATGAAATGAGCAACCCGGCTGTATTGCTGAAAATAGGCCAACGTATCAAAGAGACACGTATCAGGGAGCGTATCACACAAGAAGAGCTGGCAACGGCTTCCGGTGTAAGCCCCTTGACCGTAGCGAACATCGAGAAAGGCAAATCGGTATCGCTACTGTTGTTCATCTGCGTACTCCGCTCACTTGGCCTTTTGGAGAATCTGGAACAACTGGTACCGGAAATCCGGATCAGCCCGATAGAACTCAAAAAACTGCAAGGAAAGAAACGTTATCGTGTACGCCATTTAAAAACAGAAGTATGAATGATTTAATAGTAGATGTAAAGCTGTGGAGGAGAAAGCGTAGGTTCTCTCTATTGGGAAAAGGAAAACAATGTCGCCTTGTTCGACTATGAACGGAAGTTCATCCGCTCCGGTCTTGACATTGCTCCCATCATTATGCCTATCGGCCAATACAAAAACGCCCCCTACCAGTTCCTTGAAAACCGTACCGACTGTTTCAAAGGATTGCCCGGACTGTTTGCCGATTCACTGCCGGACACTTTCGGAAGCCAGATCATTAACGAATGGTTTGCCAGTCAGGGATTGTCTGCAGAAGAGATTACCTCTTTAGACAGGCTTTGCTATGTAGATAAACGCGGCATGGGCGCACTGGAGTTTGAACCGTTGTCACCAATCAACGGCATGAACGAATCATCAATCCTCCACATCGAGGAACTGACGGAGCTTGCCAAATCCATATTCACGGACAGAATGGCCTTTCAAGCCCAATTGCATCAGGAAAGAAGAAACATACTGGACATACTGAAAGTGGGAACATCTGCCGGTGGAGCCAAACCCAAGGCCATCATCGCCTATAACGATATTACCGGAGAGGTACGCTCCGGACAGGTAAAAGCCCCTGAAGGCTTCGGATACTGGCTGCTGAAATTTGATGGTGGCAAATACAGCGAACACACGCAGATAACGGACAATCTACAAGGAATAGGAAATATCGAATATGCCTATCACCGGATGGCAAAAGCCTGCGGTATCGATATGATGGAATGCCGGTTACTTCAGGAAAAAGAGTCATGCCATTTTATGACACGCCGTTTCGGTCGCACGGAAAATGGAGAGAAGATCTACGTACAGAGATTAGCCGGGCTTGCCCACTATGACCGTGACCAACGCCACTCATACGAAGAGATATTCCGTGTCATGCGGCAAATGAACCTGCCTTATCCCAGTCAAGAGGAACTTTACCGAAGAATGGTGTTCAATGTCATGAGCCGGAACCTGATGACCATAGCAAGAATTTCTCTTTCCTGATGGATAAGCAAGGGAAGTGGAAACTGTCACCAGCATACGATCTCTGCTATTCATACACACCGGGTGGCAAATGGACGAACAGCCACCAACTGTCACTCAACGGAAAACAAGACAATTTCACGATGGCAGATCTGCAAAAGGTAGGCGAGAACATGGGTATCCGGGAACACAAACAGATTATCGAAGAGGTACAGGAAACCGTATCGCATTGGCATGAGATTGCCAAGGATTGTGAGGCCAAACCAGAACACGCTGATTTTATCGAAAAAAACTGCTCTTGTTCGGCAAGCAACTGCATACGATCCAAATGTCTGACATTGCCAACGAACAAGAACAGATCTTCATAACGGCTATGCGAAATGACGATTTCAACCCCATCCTTGAATTGAAGATGAAAGGATATCAGCCATCGAAGAACGTACTGAAAAGTCTCCAGCCGGATGTATCATCCACCACCTTCATCGCTGCCGCCAAAATCTTCCAAATGGAAGGGGTACTAAAAAGCATTCAGGACATAAAGCCTGCGCAAAGCCCGATTACAGGCGGTAATAAACGTATCATAGAATTAGGGAATTAGCACACAAACGGCATCTAACACAATTAAATATATTAATTGTTATCTATCAACTAAAGATTTAACAGTTAATATATTTACCTTTGCAATATGACCATTGACTATGAGCGTAAGTGGATGACCACATCAAAAACTTCTCTTTCCTGATGGAAAAGAGTGGCACATGGTACATCACCCCAGCCATACGATATGACCAGTAATTTAGATGGTGCGTCCTATGAGAACGTACACTCTATGAGTATTACAGGAAAAGATAACGATATCACGGAAGATGATCTGTTACAATTTGCCAAACAAAACGGAATAAAGAATGCAAAAAGGATAATCGAGGAAGTCAGCCTTGCCATCAGCCATTTCTATGATTATGCCACCAATCATCAAATCGATGACTATTGGAAAGATTGTATCGAAAAGCGTCTTTCCGGCTTGGTATCTCCGGTCATAGGAGAAACCATGAAACACTACCTAGCACCGTCACCGAAGCGTACAAAACAGAAAACGATTTTCAGGTATCAGAAAGCGACCTTATTGAAAACGCCCGACATGACTTTCGTATCGAGGTTATAATCAACGGAAAGCGACAGAAATACATAGCCAGACGTAAAAGAAATCTATGATTTGTGCAAGTCTAAAGTGCTAAAATATCATTTTGAACCCACCTGTTAAATTTAACATTCAAGTGATATATATTTTCGATAACCTACTTTTTAATCATCTACTTGCTTTACTTTCGGATAAATAGATATAAATCATCTAACATTCAAAATAAAATTTGCCTGTCAAAAGAAAAAAATAAAATATAGAGTCGTTTATTTCCTACATTACCTTAAAAGATACTTTCCATGAGAACGAAAAGAGAGCTTGTCTTATTTCTTTTACGAACTCAAAACAGCTCTGATGGAGAAAAAACATATTTATATTACTCAGATATCCTACATAAATATTTTGTCTACCAAAATCTAATGTGTTACTTTATGCACGTTTCATACTATATCGTTATGAGTTAATATTGTTTTTGTCACTCACAAAGTTAACTATATAGTCGTCCCTTAACTGTTATTATAATTATTGATATTCAATAAATTAGTCATCAAACCCTTTTGATAAATCTGCAAGTATTCTTATCTTTACAGTAAGAAACTTGCAGATTTTTATGATTAAAAAGTCCCATAATGCCTCTTCTTTATTCAGCAGTTTATCTGATATGCTGAACCAATCACACCCACTGTACAAGTTGGCAAACAAAATAGCTTTGGGCCAAATTTGACAAAGCTTTCCTTCCTTTGTATTGTCCAAACAACGGTCGCCCCGGTAAGCCTATTCGCTTGATGTGTGGTCTTTTAATCCTCAAATATCTTCGTAATCTGTCAGATGAATCCGTAGTGGAACAATGGAGTGAAAATGCTTATTACCAGTATTTCTGTGGAATGCAAAAGTTTACTCCCGTTGCCCCATGCGCCGCTTCCGAATTGGTTCATTTCCGCAATCGTATCGGTGAAAAGGGTTTGAATTCATTTTCCAGGAAAGCATCCGTGTGAATAACGAAAATGACGACAACCATCATTATGATACAGCCTTTATCGATTCTACCGTCCAAAAAAAGAATATCACCTTTCCTACTGACGCGAAGCTGCACAAAAAGATAGTGAACAAGGTTCTTGACATCGTGCATAAACAGGAGCTTCCTCTTCGCCAAAATTATACTTTTGTCTTGAAACGTGTCTATCGCGACCAGCGTTTCCGGAATCATCCCAAGAATCGCAACAAGGCTCTTTGGGCAGACAGGAAATTGCGGACAATCGCGGGAAGGCTAGTTCGGAAACTCAAGCGTAATCTGGGGGATAATCATGACTACGACAGATTGTTTGAGATATTTGAAGCGATCCTTTTCCAAAAGCGAAACAGCCGAGAAAAGATTTATTCCATTCATGAACTGCAAGTGCAATGTATCAGCAAAGGCAAGGAACACAAGAAATACGAGTTCGGCAATAAAGTGTCAATCATCCGTTCCGCTACAGGCATCATACTTGGAGCCATCTCCTTCCCTAATGAATACGACGGACATACGATTGAAGCATCATTGGAACAGGTTGAACGTCTGACAAAAAGAAAAATCAAAATACTTGCCGGCGACAGGGGGTATCGTGGTAAGAAAGAGATCAACGGAACGAAAATTTTAATACCGGATACCCCAAAGAGATCAGACTGCCGATATCAGAGATTGAAGAAACATAAATTGTTCCGCAAGCGGGCAGGAATAGAACCAACCATCGGATACCTGAAATCTGATTATCGTTTAGGTCGTAACTTTTACAAAGGGGTGACGGGGGATGCCATGAACATACTGTTTGCAGCAGCGGCATATAACTTCAAAAGAGCGATGAAAGCTCTTTGAGACTTCATCAAAAAAGTCTGTGGGATACCCTCTACTGATGATATCTCACTGAAATGGGCTTTTTAAGGGACGACTAAATAATATAAAATTAACCAACTGATTCATACACAAAGTATTGCGAATTAGCTGGCTTTTTTGTATCTTTAGGTATCCCCCGCAAATAAGGTTTGACGGCCAAAACGGGGGAAATTCCCCAACCAAGATATGGCTAAGATACAAAATATTTCGGAAATTCACCCTACTTTGGGCTTCACAGAATTTGATGTTCTAGAAAAATATCACAAGAGTTTTCATGAGAGTGAGCTTAGCAGGCTTCATTCCGTGTTTCCGTTTGAGCGTATGGCGAAGGTAGCGGGTCTGTCACGGCAGCATCCGGGCCGACGGAACGTATTCAGTCCTTCCGTAAAGATCGCCCTTATGGTTCTGAAGGCATACACCGGATTCTCTGACTGGCAGCAGGTGGAACATCTCAACGGGAACATACACTACCAGATGTTCTGCGAAATCATGATAGACCCGTCCTCTCCCATGACCAACTTCAAGATAGTCAGAGCTATCCGTAATAAGATAGCATCCCGTCTTGACATTGATTCCCTCCAGAAAGTCCTGGCTTCACACTGGAAACTTTATCTTGACAACCTTCACGTGTGCATGACCGATGCCACATGCTATGAGAGCCACATGCGTTTTCCAACGGACATGAAACTGCTTTGGGAAAGTATCGAATGGCTTTACAGACATATCTGCGGACATTGCAAGAAACTCGGTATAAGGTGTCCGCGCAACAAATATGCGGATGTGTCAGAGTCCTATCTTTCCTACTGCAAGAAAAGAAAAAGGAAGTCTTCAAGAACAAGGATGCTCAAGCGGCGTATGACCAGGCTCCTTGAAAAGCTCATCATACAGAGGGATGAGATTCATTAAGGAGTACGGGACATCACTCAGATATACCCAGAATTATCAGAAGCGTCTTTCCATAATCAGAAAGGTTCTTGTACAGGCAAAGGAACTGTTTGAAGGCAGGAAAGTCAATGACCGTATTGTAAGCATTAACCATCATTATGTACGTCCCATAGTAAGGGGTAAGGAAACAAAGTCTGTCGAGTTCGGTGCAAAGGTTAGCAACATACAGATAGACGGCATATCGTTCATCGAACACCTCTCGTTCAAGGCATTCAATGAGGGAATATGGCTTAAGGACTGTATCCGTATGCAGCAGAAGTTTATGAGTGTAAGGGTAAGACGCGTGGCTGCCGACTCTATATATGCCAATAACGCCAACAAAAAGTTCTGTACGAAATACGGAATCTCCACATCCTTTGTACGCAAGGGAAGGGCGGCCAAGGATAAACCCTTGAGAAAAGTACCCAGAAGTGAACTCTCCAAGGAAAGGGCCACCAGGCTTGAAGGCAGCTTCGGAACTCAAAAACAACATTACTCACTCTCAAGGATAAAGGCCAGGAACAGGAAGACGGAAATCCTGTGGATTTTCTTTGGAATACATACGGCAAATGCCGTACTGATGATAGACAAGATCAGGAACAGGACGGTGAAAGCAGCATGATATGATTTTACCGGCAGATGCAGAAGAAGTCCGAAGACTTCTTCCGGAGCGTCATGTTCTGTAGGGTAAAATTGTGTGAGAAACTACAGGAATAGGACTATAAAAATGGCAGATAAAGTGAGTATGAACTATCACCTTCATATACCATCTTATTTTTTAGGGACATTTACTGAATATCCCTAATTAGGGGCTGGGTAGTTAAGGTTCGGGCTGTTTTTTTAATGTGAAAAGAGGTAAATAGAGGAAGATTCCTAAGATAGACATGGCAAGCCCGCCGATGGTGCCGGCGGCAAGCGGGAACCAAAACGCTTCCTTATCCGGACCTAACATGAATGGGATGAAGCCTAAGATGGTCGAAACGACTGTGAGGAAAATGGGCGTGATCTTAGCATTCCAGGCTTTCAGATATGCCTTGTAGGGCGACATCAACGGTTTGCGTTGCCGGATTTGGTTGTATTCATTCAAAATGTAGATGCTTGCGTTAACGGTTATGCCGCACAACAGGACGAAGGAGGCAAATCCTCCTTGGTCGAAATTCAATTTGAACCAATAGAACGTGAGGAATACGCCAATGTAAGAGATCGGTATTACAAAGATAACGGCCAAGGGCTGTTTCAGCGAATTGAACAGGATACTGGTGGTAAAGAAGATAATGACGATGATCAGCAATAACAGAAGATATTGTTTATTGTCCTTTTTGTCCCAATACCAGTAAGCGCTTTCCGACTTGGCGGTATAACCCATCGGCAGTATGGCATTGATTTCCTTCAGGTCGCGTTCCTGTATCTTATTTCCCTGATTGGAAGCCCCGATATATTCGTATTGCAGACAGAGGCGGTATTGTTGGTTTACTTTGCAAACCTTCTGCGGCATCTGTCCTTTTTCGACACTTGCAAGTTCTGCTAACTTGTAGGGCTTGCCGTCAATAGTTTGTGGAACATACTGCATGCTCCACACATCGTATTCCTGTGACTGGCGGGAGGAGAGTTTCAGTTTCTCTGTCTCTTCGTTGACGACGATCGTCCCGGTATAAATGTCCTTTCCGAAAACGGGATTGATGGAGGCGAACAGGTCGATCGGCTGTATGTCCTCCTGGGTCAGCCGGGCTTTGTTGAGGTTGAAGTAGAACTCCTGGTAATCGTCTTTCCACCACGAGAACTCTGAATTGATCAGCACTTCCTTGATGCGGCGGTGGGTGAGCAACTTGGCTTTCAGCCGTTCGGCCCATTCGTACAGCTCGTCGTAGTTGTAACCATACATCACGATACGGAAAGAACCGGCTCCTTCGCGTACATCGTTACTGAATCCCTGGTCCTGCAAACCGTAGACCTGCCAGCTTCCACCCCCCAATTCGAGCGCTTTGCTGATGATTTTACTTTTCAAGGTGTACGGGAAACCGCTCCGTTCACTCTCTTTCGTGAAATAGATACGGATACCGGCTTGGCGTGCGCTGTAGACGTTCGTTTGGAACTGCCGTATCTCTTTGAAGGTACTGAGATAGGCTTCCATCCGGCTCATCAGGGTGTTCATCTGTGATAAGGTCGTCCCGTTAGGGAGTGATGCGCTGACAGACAGGACCGTTTCTTCGTTGCGGGTGAAGTAACTTCCTTCGTATACTTTCTGGACGAACAGGCGTAGGGTTCCGCCCAACGCCTTATCGACGAAGGGTTTGATCTTCTCCTTATATGTCTCGTTGGAGGCGAATTTATTATATTTCTCGATCAGCAGGGAATCTGTTGCCGTGTAGACCTTCTTCTTGTCTTTCGTGTCGTATTCGATTTTCTCCGGTAGTAGGAAAAACGGAATGCCGAATGCTAACAGTAAAATGAAACATGCCAGTTTCTTCCATCCGCAGAGGAAGTTGATTTGCCGTTGATAGTACCGGTTGTAGTAGACAGGGAAACGTTTGAGAAAACGGTTCGTTCTTTTTCTGATCCGGCTTTTCCATGTATCCCCGGTCTCTTCTCCGGATATGTTCTTTTTTCCGCTTTTTTTCCATTCCAGGTTCAT
>ERZ773114.447-NODE-447-length-51046-cov-8.013591_pt1 | contig 51046 bp, 38 predicted proteins | sample MGYA00580564_ERZ773114 | MGnify/ENA primary metagenome ERZ773114 (study PRJEB29015, sample SAMEA2737836) | human gut metagenome | biome: human gut; feature: human-associated habitat; material: faeces | place: China | collected 2012 ... | reverse complement strand
TGGTACTGCCCCTGAGCAAAAGACGAAAAGCGCCAAAAATTGCAAGGACTCGATGTCCTTGCGATTTTTACAATCCCTCCGAGCGCAACAAGTTGCACCCATCGTCTCGCCTCCTGGCTCGGTTGGTGCTTTTGCACTAAAGTGCAGAGGTCTCCACCGGAGACCCACACCCTTTGCAAGGGAGGCAAAAAGGTTTTTTTCTATTATTTGGCGCGGTTTAGCCGCTTTATCAAAGTCTGACCAAAGTTTATGTCTTGTATGTTATTTGTTAATAACGTCTTAAAAATTGCGTGGTAACATTTGATAAAATCAATTATTGAGGAATATATATGATAACTAATCCTTATAAGGTTTTGGGAGTGCCGGACGGGGCAAGCGTTGAAGAATGCACAAAGGCATATAAAAAGCTTGCTAAAAAGTATCATCCCGACCTTAATCCAAACGATAAAGAAGCCGAGGAGAAAATGTCGCAAATCAATGCGGCTTATGACCAAATTAAAAACGGCACGGCTAATCAAAGTGAATATTATTCTCCGTTTAGCGGCACGAGGGCTAAAGCAAATGCAAACAGTGCACCCGATTATTTAAAATCAGTTGCGCAGTTTATAAATACGGGGCAATACACTCAGGCTATTAATTTGCTCAATACTATTGAGGACAGAAATGCCCGCTGGTATTATCTTTCAGCGCTTGCTAATGCGGCAGTCGGCAAGTGGAATGTTGCGCAGGACCATATCCGTACCGCTTATGCAAAGGAGCCTGATAATATGACGTATCATCAGGCATACAGCGATATTACAAACGGCATTAATCCGCTTAAAAAGGACCCGTTTTCAAGCTTTTTCGATTTCGGCGATATGGGCGGTGCGTATACCTACACTTATACCAATCCTAATCAAAACACACGCACATATACCGCAAGGCGTGGCGGTTGTGTTTCAAGAATTTTAAAAATTATCCTTATTATAATTATAATAAGGATTGTTGTTAGTCTTATCAGCGGCTTGTTTGCGTCAAGAACTTACTACTATACACCGCATTTTAATAACGGAAACTCGTACTCTCAGTCGCAGGATTTCGGCAATTCGAGCGACGGTTCAAATGACGGTTCAAACGGCAGTTCAAACGACGGTTCAAATGCGTCGGACTATTTCGGCAGTCCCAACGGCGGTGCATATAATCAATAAAGGTGAAAATTATGAAAGAATTTTTTAGAAAACAGGCATATAAGTTTCAGCAATTTATGATAGGCAGATACGGCATTGATAAGCTTTGGAGCGTGCTTTTAATCTTTTTCTTTGTCATAACTCTTTTGGCAAACGCTTTTTACAAGGTGTCAAAAATAACATATTATGCGATTGAAATTATGGCTTTAGTGCTTGTTGTTTTCGCAATTTTCAGAGTTTTTTCAAAAAATATCGAGGCTCGCAGAGCGGAAAATGCAAAGTGGCTTAAGTTTGAAAACAGCGTCAAGGGCTTTTTCAAATTTCAAAACGATAAATTCAAGCAACGCAAAACTCATAAGTTCGTTAAGTGCAAGGGTTGTAAAAAAACGCTTCGCCTCCCTCGCCATAAGGGAAAAATCAACGTGACTTGCCCTCATTGCCACACTCAATTTGTCGTAAATACGGGCAAGAAAGCGACGAACAATCAATAAATATCGTATAAAATCTAAAAAAGGAAGAACAAATTTTGTTCTTCCTTTTTGTCTTTATTGCTTATTTGGTTTTAACGGTTTTTACTTTGCTCCATGCGCCGTAAACCTTTTTGCCCGATACGCTTTTGTAAGCACGAACTCTAACGTAATATTTTTTCTTTTTCTTTAATTTGCTGATTTTAACCTTTGTTTTGCTTTTCTTTGCGGTAACGGTTTTCTTATTTTTCTTGAATTTCTTGTCGGTTGCAACCTGAATTTGATATCCGCTTGCACCGCTTATCTTTGCATATCTTACCTCTAACGCCTTTTTATAGCCTTTAACCTTTTTGATTTTTGCCTTTTTCGGCTTGGTGATTTTCTTTTTGGTTTGCGGATTGTTTGCATTCGCTTCGGCTCTATAAAATCTATACAAGTTTTGTGTTAGGTAAAAACTGTAAGGACCAGCCCAATCCTTGATAGCTATAAAATATTCTCCTGCTTTTAAATTTTCGTATAATAAATTGTCATAATTATATTTAGAAGGCCAAACAGTATGTCCATTTCCGTCATATAAATAAAATGCGTCAGACATATGTGTATAGTCGCTATTCGGATATAATTGACTTTCTCTTTCTCCCTCAAATCCGGCATATAAATTGCCGCCGTCGAATTTGAAGTTGAATTTGTACGAAAAAGATGTTTTCGCTTTGGTGATGTCCATATAATCACTTGTATGGTTTTCTTTAACGGCAGCAGGAAATACGCCATAATATCTTTTGTCAAGGGATATTTCATTACCGTAAGCGATTACATTTGTAACAGTATTGTTATCTGCATAAAAACTTTGTGCTTTAGAAGTGAATGTTGTTGAAATTGTGCAATTAACAGGAGATTCGTTTCCGCAAGAAAAAAACGTAAGCGTATATGTACCCGGTAATATATCATATTCAATGTAATCGTTTATATATCCTTTAAATCCGCTTTCAAAATCTGAATAAAATTTTGTGTTTGAAAAACTTGTTTCAAAGCGCATGCTAAATTGACCGTCTTTGTCATACCCTGCAAGAGTGGCATTTATGTTTAGTCGAAGTGTACCTGCACTTGGAACATTATATGTATAATTAATTCTGCCTTTTTCATTTCCTGAAACATATTTACTTTCATTTGTGAGACATTGCGTGCTGATTGTTCCGGGTATAGGCAAAGTCGGATATTGCTCTGCCTGTGCGCTGAACGGGACAATAAAAACCGACGTCATTATCATAATTAATGATAAAACTAATGCTAATATTTTTTTCATTATATTTTCTCCTTATTAATAGTTCTCTTCGTCGTAGTCGTCATAATTTTCGGTATAGGCTTCCTCGTCATTGCCGTTGTCAGTCTTTTTTTCTTCAAGCTCTTCAAGAATGATGTTTCCGTCCTTGTCAAAAACAAGATAGCAAGTGCCCACTCCGAAGTTATATTCGTTTTCATCTTTTTGACTGCCGTCGTCGCCGTTGTAGGATAAAACGTAATTACCGTTTATAACCTGCAAGCCGTTGATATTGTTGTTTGCGCTGTCATAATAAGCATCGTCGCTGTTGTTCAAAATACTGTATTTAGCATCGATTGACCAAACAATCTTGCCCTTTTTGTCAACCTTGGTTACTAAATCCTTTTTAGTCTTGCTGATAAGGATTGCACCGTCGTCTGCCATAATAACCCTGACCTTTTCACCAACAAAGGTTGGCTCGATTTTGTCCTTGCCGTCCTTTGTATTGATTACATAAAGGTCATTGTCGGCAACAAGCATTATTTCGTCGCTTGTATAGTCCATTGGGAAGTCGGTTACGTCCTCAAATTCACGGCTCCAAAGCTTTTTCAAATCCTTGTCGTAATATTCAAGGTTCATAATCTTTGTGTCCTTGTCATAAACCGTGATTAAGTAATGCTCCAAGTCCGCAGCAATATAAAGCAAGCGAGAGCCGTAACTGTCATCACCGAAATTTCTTAAATCGGAAACAAAGCCGGATTCCTGAGAGAATACAAAACTTTTGAAATTATCGTTAGACTGATTGTCAAGCGTTACAAGGTATGAATAAAACCAAGTAACCATACTGTCCTTGTTGGGATTGCTAAGCTTGATGTCAGGACCGAAAATGTACGTTGCAACCTTTTTGATTGTGTCAAGGTCGAAGCGCTTGTCGTCTGTTGTTACATTATAAACATTTATAGTCGGAACTGTATAGCTTTTGCCGTCAACCGTGTATGTGTCAATGCTTTTATAAGAACCGTATACATTAAGTCGGTCGCCTTCAATAATTCTTTTTGACGTTTGCTTACCCTTGATAACTGCATAGTCATCCGGTAAATCAACATTAACACCCCAATCCTCCATACTGAAAGGACCTGTTGTTTTTACGAGAAGTTCGTATTCGTTATCTGTAGACTTGATTATTTTTTCGACTACTGCGCCGATTTCGATTTGTGCACCCTTGTAAACGTCGGGATATCTTTGCAAATCCTCATACGAATATACTCTGAAATAATCATTATCAAAGTATTTTAAAACTTCTTTTTGCTCATCTGTAAGGTGTAGTTTATCGTTATCAAGCTTCATATTTGCAAAGCTGATTGACGCTTGCTCAACCGTTACACCTGTTTCGTTTTTGAGCGTTGTTTTTTCTTTTGTATCGGCAGGAAAGTGCCCTTTAACAAGCAGGAATACTATAATTCCCACAAGCACAATAATCACACCTGCCACTGCTGAAATAATGGCTTTCTTTTTCATATTCTACCTCCTAAAATTTAAAGCCTGAATTTGATAAAATAAACTTTAAATCAATCTTATTTTATCCTACTTTATCCTACTTGTCAATGCAAAATACCATTTTATAGTATAATCTCATTGACCAAAGGATATTATATATTAGGAGATGCGACAAAATGAAGCCATTGAAACCGCTTAAGGAAAAAATAAGCATAACAATTGACGCCGACATTCTGGAAAAGATTAAATATGAGGCGGAATGTGATGACCGTTCGCTTTCACAATATATAAATCTTGTGCTTAAAAATCATATCAATTCAAAAAATCGGTAAAACAAAAAAACCAAGGACGTTAAATCCTTGGTTTTTGTTATGTAATAATAATTAAAGTGTAGCCTCTTTAATATTCGGGGTCCCCGAAAAGCGTGAGCTTTTTGGGGAAAAGGAGAAAGGAACGGAGCGTTTATTATAAATTTTGAAAAAATTTATTCAAACACGTAGTTTCTTTCGACGTTATTCGCCCTTCATTTCAAGAAGCTTAACCTTACCGTCGTATGATGCCTGAGAAACACGGATTGAATCAGTGATTGCTGCTTCAATATCGTCTTCCTGAACGCCGAGCTCCTTAGTATACTGGTTGTTAATAAAGAGGTCGAGGTTCATAATATCAGGAAGGTTGAATGGGTCCATACCTGACTCAATGCCTCTCTTTTTGTAATCCTTGGCAATACCAATCATACCAAGCTTCATCATCCAAGGCTGAACGCCGACAATCTTTCTGTCAGGACCCATACCTCTTGCTTCGTAAACGATTTTAAGGAACTTATCCCATTTCATATTATACATAGCAACAGGGATTGCTTCAAAGCCTGCCTTTTCTCTAACAGCAGCACCTGCGATAGCCTGACCTACCTGACGGCAAGTAAGCATTGCAGTACCTCCCTTTGGATAAAGGGTGAACGGAAGGCTGTCCATAGCCTTGAGCTGCTCAATAAGGATAGTCCATACAGGCTTTCTGCCTGGCTGTGTGCCGAAAATGTAAGGAAGTTCAAGTACGCAAGTTGAGAAGTTGTCATCAACAGCATTCTTGCAGATATCCTCTTGCATCATTCTTGCCTTGAAATACGGGTTTCTCTGCTGAAGTCCCATATCAGGTCTGCTCTTTGTAAGATAAGCAAAGTATGAGCCGAGAACTACTGCTCTCTTAACGCCGACTTTTTTGCAAAGAGGGAAGATTCTTCTAAGAGGAGCGTTGTTGAACTTGTCATAATAATGCATAACAGGATGAGGGAATTCAACTCTCTCATCAACACCTGCGGCATAGATGAATACATCGTTGCCCTTGAGCATTTCTTCAATTTCTTCGTCGCTCTTTTTGTTAATATCGCCGAAAACGATTTTCATTTCTTCAGGAATAGGAGCACCCTGAGGAAGCGGTGGCAAAGCAACGCTTGTTACTTTGTGACCCATTTTGATAAGCTGGGTTGCAGCTTCACAGCCAAGAAGGCCTGTGCCGCCAATCATAAAAATATTCATAATTTTTCCTCCGTTACGCAAAGCGTAATTTTTTGATTTAATTTCCTAAAAACGTACAAATACAATTATAGCACTATTACAAATTTTGTCAATAAAATAACAAAATCTGTATCAAAAAAAGAAAAGAAAAACCTGCCGAGTATAATTACTCAATTCGGCAGGTTTATTGAAAGATTAATTACTTTCTGTTATTGTCACGTCTGTGATTATCTCTGCGTGGCTTTCTCGGTGTTTCGTCAATTTCGTTTTCAGGTTTCATTCCCTCAAGTTCGATTAAAGCATCTCTTCTTGAAAGATTGATTCTGCCCTGGTCGTCAATTTCAATACATTTAACGATAACGGAATCGCCGACGTTTACAACGTCCTCAACCTTTTCCGTTCTCTTAACGTCAAGGCGAGAGATATGAACAAGACCTTCCTTGCCCGGTGCAATTTCAACGAATGCGCCGAAGTTCATAATTCTTGTTACAACACCGTTGTAGAATGAACCAACCTCAGGGTCGGTAGCAATAAGCTTAACAATTTCAACAGCACCCTTGCACTTGTCTGCGTCAATGCCGCTGATATATACTCTGCCGTCCTCTTCAATGTTAATCTTAACATCGTAGTCAGCCTGAATTTCCTGAATTACCTTGCCGCCCTTGCCGATAACATCGCCAATCTTGTCAGGGTTGATGGAAAGTGTATACATCTTAGGAGCATACTTTGAAAGCTCTTTTCTCGGCTCGCTGATGCATGGAAGCATAATTTCATCAAGAATGTAATTTCTTGCCTTATGAGTCTTAGCAAAAGCTTCCTTGATGATTTCAGGAGTAAGACCGTGAACTTTAAGGTCCATCTGAATTGCAGTGATACCCTTCTTAGTACCTGCAACCTTGAAGTCCATATCGCCGTAGAAATCTTCAAGACCCTGAATGTCAACCATTGTCATAAAGTCGCCGTATACGCCGTCGTCGCCTGTGATAAGACCGCAGCTGATACCTGCAACGGGAGCCTTGATAGGAACGCCTGCAGCCATAAGTGAAAGAGTAGAGCCGCAGATTGAGCCTTGCGAAGTTGAGCCGTTTGATGAAAGAACTTCAGATACAACTCTGATTGCATAAGGGAATTCATCAACTGACGGAAGAACAGGAACAAGTGCTTTTTCAGCAAGTGCACCGTGACCGATTTCACGTCTGCCCGGTCCTCTTGAAGGCTTTGTTTCGCCTACAGAGTATGACGGGAAGTTGTAGTGATGGATATATCTCTTTTCAGTCTGCTCGTCAAGACCGTCAAGAAGCTGAGCGTCTGACATCGGACCGAGAGTAGTAACTGAAAGTACCTGTGTTTGACCTCTTGTGAAAAGACCTGAGCCGTGTGCTCTTGAAAGAAGGTCGATTTCTGCGTTAAGAGGACGGATTTCGTCAATGCCTCTGCCGTCAACTCTCTTGTGCTCGTCCTTAAGCCAAGCACGAACAACGTGCTTTTGAACAAGATACATAATTTCTTCAATCTTGCCCTCGTTGCCCTCAAATCTTTCGTCAAACTTCTCATGAACTGCATTATAAATAGGAAGAAGAGCCTCGTCACGAACAAGCTTGTCATCTGTGTCAAGAGCTTTCTTTACGTCCTCAATACAGAAGTCCTCAATTTCCTTCATAATTTCGGGATCAGGGTCAGATGATTCATATTCAAACTTAGGCTTGCCGACTTCGTCAACGATGCCTTGAATAAACTTAACAATCTTCTTGTTTTCTTCGTGACCTGCCATAATAGCATTAAACATTGTTTCGTCATCAATTTCGTTGCCGCCTGCTTCAATCATAGCAACAAGGTCAGCTGTTGATGCAACTGTAAGTGTAAGGTCAGTCTTTGCTCTTTGCTCAAGAGTTGGGTTGATAACGATTTCGCCGTCAACAAGGCCGACGTTTACCGAAGATATAGGACCTGCCCAAGGAATATCCGAAATAGCGATAGCGGCAGATACACCGATAGCGGCGGTAATCTCAGGTGAGCAGTCAGGGTCAACCGACATAACTGTTGCAACAACTGAGCAATCGTTTCTTAAATCTTTTGGGAAAAGCGGACGAATAGGACGGTCGATACAACGGGATGTAAGAATTGCCTTTTCTCCTGCTCTGCCTTCTCTGCGAAGGAATGAACCCGGAATTTTGCCTACCGCATACATTTTTTCCTCATAGTCAACCGAAAGAGGGAAGAAGTCAACGCCCTCACGTGGCTTTGCAGACGCTGTTACTGTGCAAAGAACTTCTGTTTCGCCGTAGCGAGCCATAATAGAAGCATTTGCAAGGCCTGCCATTTTGCCTGTTTCAAGTGTAAGCTTTCTGCCTGCAAGCTCGGTTTCCCAAACTTTAAAATTCTTGAAAAACATTTTAGTACCTCATTTCTTTAAATTTTATTTATTTAATCAAGGAGGTGCAATAGTAATAAACCCAATACACAAATTATAATTTACATACTCGGTTTACTACTATTGTCTGCGCCTCCTTAAATTACAAAAAAGTAAACAAGGCAAGCATTGACCGTCAGCCATGCTTGCCTAAGTGACAAATTATCTGTCGAGTGTATCACGGATGCCAAGCTTTTTGATAAGAGCACGGTATCTTTCGATATCCTTATTGTAAAGGTATACGAGAAGGTTTCTTCTGTGACCAACCATCTTTAAAAGACCACGTCTTGAGTGATGGTCCTTCTTATGAACCTTAAGATGCTCTGTAAGCTCGTTGATTCTTGTTGTAAGAACTGCAACCTGAACTTCCGGTGAACCTGTGTCACCCTCGTGAGTAGCATACTCCTTGATAATTGCTTGCTTTTCAGCCTGTGTCATAATTTTCACCTCATTTAATATTATTTGCCGTATCACGCAAAACTCAGTAACGGGCAGGTGAATACTGCAAGGCAGTTAAACCCCGAAACCGTGTAATTCGTTTACAGCGAAAAGATTATAGCATATTACACCCGAATTGTAAAGCAAATTTTTAAAATAGTCGTTTATTGTATATTATATACAATATATAGTATGTTGCATAGCCATTCCTTTATTTTTCGATATTTCTTACTTGAGTAGGTGTTTGGTTGAAAATTTTTTTAAACTCATTTGTAAAATGATACGGTGAGCTGAAACACAGTAATTCGCTTATTTTGTTAATCGGCATAGAGGTTTGAACAAGCAGCCTGTAACCCTCCTCCATTTTCTTTTTGGTTATATATTTTTTTGGTGAAATATTAAGTTCCTTGATAAAGATTTGGTGAAGTCTGCGAGGGGTAATATTGAAAAATGCCGACACGGCATCAACCGTTATTTTCGTAAATAATTTTTGCGATATAAATGAGCAAATATCGTCAATCAGCCTGCGGTGTGAGGTGTCAAGATTAAGAATTTCGCTTATTTCTTCTTTTCTGCAAACGTTATAGTAATATGCAAGAAAAATGAAACTGACATAGTTTGAAATTTCAACATTTTGACCTATTCCTATAAGCTTTTCAAAATATTTTTCCTCATCGTCGCTGACCTCACTTTTGCCTATCTTGCCAAGGACAAAATCTTTGCAGCCGTGATATGTAAAGTTAGTCCATCGGTATCCCCAAATTTGCCCCATAGCCTTGTATTTGATAATATCGTGGAAATTTAAAAAGATATAATCGTTTTCGCTTAATTCAATTTCACCGTGCTTTGTATAAATTTTGCCTTTGCCTGCCGTGCAGCGAATAAAAGCGACTGTGCCTTTGGGATACAAATTGTGTTCCTCGTCATCCGTAAAATGAAAATAGCTTTCATCGACAAGAATTTTAAAAGCGCTTATTACATTCGGTAAAAATAAATTATTCTCGCTTTGATATCCTAAATAAAAAGATTTACTATGATACATTTCTGCTCCACCGTTTCCGAAATATGTATCTATTATACTGTATTTTATATTTAATTACAAGTGAATATGTTATATAATATTTAGTTGTAACGGCTTTGAAGTATTTAAGATACTTATTATAATTTATAATGAAAAAAGTATGTGCTTCTAAAGTTGAAAAAGAAAAAGGGGTTAATTTTTTATGGAAATAGGAAAGATTAAGCAAACTCTTTCTGACGCAAAGGTATATTGGAAAAGACCTATGCCCGGCAGATATATGCCGTTTAAGGAGATATTTGCATATTCCTTTGGCGGAATAGGAATTTATTTCCTAATTTATTGTGTTCAGCAGTTAACGTTGAGCACTACAAATGTAATTATAGGTAATGCTATCGGCATTTCTCCGACTAAGGTTTATATTATTTATGCAATCAGTATTGCTATTTCTTTTCCTGCCACCGCAATAAGGGCTAATATTATTGATAATGCCCGAAGTAAGCAGGGAAAGTATCGACCTTATTTGCTGTCAATGGCGCTTCCGGCATGCTTGCTTGTGGTGGGTATGGTAATGGTGCCGTATGAAAAAATTGAAAGCCAAAACGTTAAGGCTCTTATCGTTCTTTTGTTTAATATCGGTTTTCAATTTTTCTATATGTTCTTTTATGAATCGTATGAAAACCTTATTATGGTGCTTTCGCCGGATACTCAGGAAAGAGCAAATGTTTTAACAATTAAGTCTGTTGTTTATTCTATGGCTCCGTCTATTGCAACTGCTGTTTTGCCGCTTGTTGCAAAGGTTGCAACTAACAATGACCTTTATGATATGAAATTATACAGAATTCTTTATCCGCCTTTCGCAATTCTCGGCGTAATCTGTTCTGTATATATTTTTGCAAATACTCAGGAAAAGATTGTTCAGGCAAGAAGCCACGTTGTGCAAATCAAATTTCTTGATGCCGTTCGTGCAGTTGCAAAGAATAAGCTTTTCTGGGTTATATCTCTTGCAGGTTGGATAGGATTTCTTGAAACTACATACGGCAATATGCTCCAGTGGTGCTATCAGTACCATAATACAAAAGAAGACGGTGTCGGCGCCGGACTTTATACAATAATCACAATGGTTGTCGCAAACGCTAACCTTTGGGGTATGCTTGCCGCTCCGTTTTGTATTAAAAAGTGGGGCAAAAAAGCGGTGCTCATTTTCACCAATGCGCTCAATGCCGTAATTCTATTTTTGCTTTATCCCGTTGTTCAGGCAGAACCGCCTAAAATGATTGTATATATTGCAATTATTCTTTTCGGTAACTATCTTATGAGTTCGTTCGGCGTTATTTTGACTCCCGCAGTAAATGCCGATATTCGTGATTATCAGCAATATTTGACCGGAGAAAGAATTGACGGTATGTTTTCAACTGTCGGTCTTATAGGAACGGTTATTACTCTTTTGACAAGCGGTATTGTGCCGGCTGTATACGAAAAGGTCGGTATTAATGAAAACATACTTTCATCTCGTGCAAGCGAAATATCGGCAATAACAGGCAAATCAATCAGCGAAGTAATGAACTCGCCTTATAACGTTCTTTATATTAACGATATTTTCAAAAAAGCATTTGTCGTTATTGTTATATTATCGGTTATAGGCGCAACGCTAAACTTTATTCCGTATTTCTTCTATGATATGACGGAGCTTCGCCAGCGTGCAATTGTTAAGGTGCTTAAACTTCGTGCAATGTTTGAAGATTATGGCAACGGCGTGCTTAACGATAAAGATATTGTTGATGCAATAGATGTTATTGAAGAGGCGCAAAGTATGAAAAATGCCGAGCCGAAAGATATTGATTCGTTCAAAAAAGCAGTTAAAAGTGCCGACGGCAAGGCTGCCAAAAAGCAAGCTAAAAAGGCACTTAAAGATGCAATAGCATATAACGAAAATATTGAAATTTCAAAAATGGTAAACGAAGAAGTCGAAAAGTTTGACCGTGAGGAATGGAAGCTTAGGCTTGAAGAGGCAAAAAGAATTTATGCAAACGGAATTGACGGTTTGTCAGATGTAAGCGACGAAGAACTTGAACGTGCAATGGCAAATGCAAAGGCTATGCCGAAGGATACCAAGAAGCACAGAGAGGAAAGAAGCGCTGCAATCGAAACCGCAAGAAACAGAAAGTACAGCAAGAAAGCCATTGCAAAAGCAGGCGGAAAAATTGTTCCTTTTGATAATGCGGTATTTGAACAGCTTTTTGCAAAAGAGGACGGCAATCTTGCCGCTTTGACAGAACTTGAAACTGAAATTTCTAAAGCAAAAAAGGCTAAGGATAAGAATACAGAATCAAAACTTAAAGCAAAAAAGGCAAAGCTTAAGGCTGAAAGAAAGGAAATTGAGGTTTTAATTAAAAAGGCGACGGATGAAAATTCGTATTACAACCGTCTTGCAAAGCCGTACATTGACGCAGGCAAGCTCATTGTTCAGGCTGAGAATTACAAGCATTATGAGGATATTAAGGCTATGTATGACGATGCAAAGGCACGTGATGAGGAAAACAGACGCCTTGAGGAGCAAGAGGCTAAGGAGCTTGAGGCTAAGCAAAAAGAAATGAAGCAACAGCTTAAAACTGAAAAAGCCAAGAAAAAAAGAGAACAAAAAAATAAGTAAATTTTAAAAAATCCCGTATCTGAAAAATTGATACGGGATTTTTTTTCGTCAATTGTATATTTTTATCAGTACGGCTGAGTGAGGTTCAACCTCGGCAGTAAATGAATTTTTGAACTTGCCGAGTTCTTTTTTTGCCCAAATGTCAAAAATGTTGTATTTTTCATCAGGCATCAGAACATCACTTAAATTGAATTTGATTTTAGCTTTTTTATCTTTAGTATTAAAAAGTGCCGCATATTTGCACTTCTTTCCGTTTGCCACCCAAATAACGGTACCTTTGCCGTTTGTTTCTTTTCTGTAATGCTGGTGTGCGCCGTTTGAATCTTTGTGCATTTTAAGATATTCTTCGTTTGTTAAAAGCGAGAGCGTCCATTCGTCGTTTTCAGGCATATTGCCGCCGAAGAAAAGAGGACTTTTAAAAATTCCCCAAAGGCTCATCATTGTGATTTGTTCAGACCTTGTAAATTGGGTGTATCTGTCTTTAGGACCGTGATATGAACAGTTTTTGCAAAGCTTGCCGAGCGGTAGCATATCGCAGTCCGGATAATTTCCGCTTTTAACTTCGTTTTGCCACAAAAGGCATTTGTCAAACATATCGTGAAGCTTGTCCCACTTATCCCAAAAATCGCCTGTCATTCGCCACATATTTGCGTTTTCTGCAAGGTGCTTTGCATTTTCGATTTTAGCAGGACCGGGAGAAAGCGAAAGCACCATATTTCTGCCGCAGTTGTCAATAGCTTTTCTAATCATTTCAATTTCATAATATGCGCTGTACGGTGTATCCCACTGGCGAAATTCCGTTACTGCAATGTCGTCGCACTTTATAAAATCAACGCCCCACTTAGCATAAAGCTCAAATATGCTGTTATAATAATCCTGCGCACCCTCACAGTTTTTCATTCCGTACATATCGGTGTTCCACGAGCATACGCTGAAATGGTGCGCAACCTCACGGGCAGTAAATTTACTGCCTTTTATTTTTGTGTTTTTGTGCACTGCCTGACGTGGAATACCACGCATAATATGAATTCCGAATTTTAAGCCGAGGGAGTGAACATAGTCGGCAATAGGCTTAAAGCCCTGACCGCACTTAGCGCTCGGAAAACGGTTTTCGGCAGGGATAAGCCTGCCGTATTCGTCCATATCAAGCTCGGTAAAATTGTTATAATCATTATCTTTTGCTTTTGGCTCATACCATTGAATATCGCAAACAATATATTCCCAGCCGTATTTCTTTAAATTTTTTGCCATATAATCGGCATTTTCCTTGAGCTGTTTTTCATTTACAGCTGCACCGAAGCAGTCCCAGCTGTTCCACCCCATAGGCGCATTTTTTGCAAAATCTCTGTGTGTCATACCATATCTCCAAAACATTTTTGTTTTACGGTTTTATATTATAATTAAAAGAACAGCGTGTCAATAACTTTTTGAAGATTTATACGATTGAATGTTTATGATATAAATATATTTAAAATTTCTTGCTATAAGATTAGGTTTGTGATATCCTAAAATTTATGGAAAATAAATTATATAAATATGAGCTTCATTGCCACACGGGTTGTGTTTCACGTTGCGGCAGGGTCGAGCCTGAGGAAATTGTAAAATTATATATTGAAAAAGGATATGACGGAATAGTTGTTACCGACCACTACAGCCCTATGACCTTTGAGCCTAATTGGTGCCCGCAAAGGCAGATTGATTTTTACCTTTCGGGCTACAGGCGAATGAAAGCGGAGGCTGAAAAATCGGGCAAAGATTTTACGGTTTTGCTCGGAATGGAACTTCGCCATTACGGTACGGCTAACGATTATCTTATTTACGGCATTGACGAGGAATTTCTTTACAGCGCAGGCAATTTGATGAAGCCGTGGGAAAAGAAAATGTATTCTCTCTGTCATTCAAAAGGATTTCTTGTGTTTCAGGCGCACCCGTTTAGAACGGGCATAAGAAGATGCGATGAGCATTATATTGACGGTATTGAAATTTATAACGGAAAAACGAATGAGAAGCTTAACAAAAAGGCAGAGGTTTGGGCAAGGGAAAGCGGCAAGCTGATGTGTTCAGGCTCTGATTTTCATACCAAGGCTCACACGGCACGAGGCGGTATTATTACAAAAGAGAAAATTAATAATAATTGCGATTTATTAAGAGTTCTTAAAAGTCAAAATTTTGAAATGATTAAAACCTATTAACGCACTTGTTATTTTATTGACAATGCTTGTTGACGATTTGCTTGTTATAATATATAATATATTATAAGTTGTATTTAAAGAGGAGGCGCAAGTATGTGGCTTGATAAAGATAATATTGAAACTCTTTATGCTCCGAAAAAGCGAAATTATAAAAAAGAACTTTTTGAGGCTGTTAAGAAATTTGCGATTAATATTGCAAAAAAGCAGTCGGGTTTTCGTAAAGAGTCACGTAAAATTCTCCTTGAAAGCAGAAAGAAATCTTATGATGAAATAAGAGACAGGATTAAAACCGACCCAAAGGTTATTTTGTTTTCGACCTTTGACGGCAGAAGCTACGGCGATAGTCCAAAGGCAATTTATGAATATATGCTCACTCAGGAAAAATTTGAGGATTATACTTTCGTGTGGGCTTTTCGCAATCCTAAGCAGTTTACCTTTGTTTTGGACAACCCTAATACTTATATAGTCACGGTTAATACAAAGGATTATGAAGTTGCGGCGGCAACGGCTAAGTATTGGGTTTATAACTATCGAATGAGCGACCATATTTATCCTAAGGACGACCAAGTTTACATTCAGCTTTGGCACGGCACGCCGCTTAAACGTCTTGGCTATGATATTAATATTTCCGACAACGCTATGAATTCAAAAAGCGAAATCCGTGAAAAATATAAGGTTGATGCAAGCAAGTTTAAATATATTCTTGCCCCGTCGCACTTTGCGGCAGAAAAGTTTATTTCCGCTTGGAATTTGGAGGCTATCGGCAGAACGGATACTGTTTTGGAGCTTGGCTATCCGAGAAATGACTTTTTGGAAAATTATACTCAAAAGGATATCGAAGATATAGTAAGTGAATTACAGCTTCCGAGGGATAAAAAATATATTCTTTATGCACCTACTTGGCGTGACAATCAGCATCAGGCAGGCATAGGCTACACGTATAAAACCGAGGTTGATTTTGATAAGCTGAAAGCTAATCTTGGCGATGAATATATTATCCTTTTCAGGGCGCATTATCTTGTCGCAAATTCCTTTGATTTTGATAAATACAAGGGCTTTGTTTATGATGTGTCAAAGGTGAATGACATCAATCATCTTTATGTCATTTCCGACTTGCTTGTGACGGACTATTCATCGGTATTTTTCGATTATGCAAACCTTAAAAGACCGGAAATTTTCTATATGTATGACCTTGAAGCATACGGTAATGAAATCCGTGGATTTTATATTGACCTTGATGAGCTTCCCGGCCCGATTGTTCAAACCGAGGACGAGCTGATTAAGGCTATCAATAATGCCGAGACTGACAGAAGCTACGATGAAAAATATAAGGCGTTTAACGATAAGTTTAATTATCTTGACGACGGCAAGGCGGCTCAAAGAGTTACCGAAGCAATTATAGAAGAATGATGCAGACGGGCGATTGATAATCGCCCCTACGGACGTATACACGTATAAAATAAGCCGACTAATCTAACGTTTGATTAGTCGGCTTTTGCTTATTTATAATAGTTTTCCTTTACTTCAAGAAGCTCCTGCTCGGTGCAAGATGAGCTTAAGCAACCAACGCTGGTAACGCACTTTCCGCCTGTAATATTGCCGAATTTGATTGAATCCTCAAAGCTTTTTTCGTGGTATAAGCCGTAAATGAAGCCTGCAAGGAATGCGTCGCCTGCACCTGTTGAGTCAACGTGCTTGAAATCGTCGACTTGACTGACATAAAATTTCTTTCCGTTTTCCATTCCGAGGCAGCCGTCTTTATCAAGTTTAACGATAACCTTTTCAAAATAATTTGATAAAACGTCAGCCGCTTTTTCCGGAGTGTCGGTATCTGTTATTTTAAGCGCTTCCTTTTGGTTCGGGGTATAATAATCGGCAAGCTCAAGATGCTCCTTGTAGTTTTCAAGGCTCAAATTATCGTCCCAACCGCAGTCGAAAACAAGCATTGTGCCCTCGCTTTTAAGCTTTTTATACACAGGCAAAAAACCTCCTGTGTGCATAATAACTATCTTTGCGCCGGTGCACATTTTGTAAGCCGCATCAAGTGCGTCGGGCGTTGCCTCAACGCTTCCGTGACCGTAGGACATAAACGTTCTGTCCCTGCTTGTAATCATAGCGCTTGTAACATTAAGCGGAATATCGTCATCGCCTTTATAAAGATTAATAGGGGATACGCCGCATTTTTCAAATTCCTGCCTTGCATAGTTTGAAAAAATATCATCTCCAAGCTCTGTTGCAATTTTAGTTTTAATTCCAAGCCTGCCGAGATTTATAAGCGTTGCGGGAACACCGCCGCCTAGCTGAAGTGAAAAATGCTTTGCATAGATTTCCTCACCCTCGTTCGGCAATCTGTCAATTCCCGAATAAAGAATGTCAACGTTGGTACAGCCTATTCCGGCAATAAAATTTTTATCTCCCATATTTATCTCCTAAATTAATATATCTGTTTTATTTTAATTATATATTATAATTGCGTCAATATCAAGAAACAAGCCGTTTAAAATAAAAATTTCCCTTAATAAAAGCAAGCCAATGCATAAAGGACGTTTATCCCCATGCATTGGCTTATTTTTGTATATTTATTAAGTTATGCTTAATTTGTCATTTGCAAAATACATATAACTTTTTTCTTTATTTCTTTTCCCAACCCGAATAAAGAGTCAGACTGTCGCTTACAGTGTCTTTATTAATATCAAATTGCTCAGTACAATCCTTGTCTAAATACCAGCCCGTAAAGGTGTAGCCCTCTTTAACGGGATTTTCTTCAATATCAACAAGCTGACCGTACATAACCTTTTGGTTATCTATTTGCGAGCCGCCGTCTGTATTGAATGTGACAGTAAATCCTGCATGACTTACCGCAAAAATCATACAGGCGATAAGAACGATAATTCCGACAAGGATGAGCTTGTCTGCCGTTTTTACAGACATTTTTATGTTTCGGTAAAGTCCTCCGGGTTTCCTTTCGGTGTTAAGATTTATTGTGTTGTTTTCGTTCATATTTTTCACTGCCTTTCAAAAACGGTGGTTAATTATTATCTTCTTGCGAGATACTTTCTCATATCAATTGCGCAAGCAACAAGAATGATTACACCTTTGATAATGTAAAGCATATTTGCTGATACGGAAAGGAAATTAAGACCGGCAAAAATAATCTGCAAAAGAAGTACGCCGATAACGATACCGCTGATTTTACCTGTACCGCCTACAAATGATACACCGCCGATTACGCAAGCCGCAATAGCGTCACATTCGTAGTTAAGACCTGTGTTTGCAGAGCAAGAAGCAATACGAGCGCCCTCAATAAAGCCTGTGATACCGTACATAACACCTGCAAGCACAAATACCATTAAGATTGTCATAAATACATTTACGCCCGATACCCTTGCTGCTTCTTCGTTTGAACCTACGGCAAACATGTTTTTGCCAAACTTTGTTTTATTCCAAATAACCCACATAATTGCTGTTAAAATTGCGGAATAAAGAACATATTTAGGAATGGCAACACCGCCGACATTGAAAAGCGTACCGGTGATAAAGCTTGTGTAAGACGAGTCAAGACCTGAAAGAGTTTGACCGTTGTTGCCGCCAATCATAAGGTACATAAGAACAGTACCGAATACAATAAGCTGGGTTGAAAGAGTAACTATAAACGGATGAAGCTTAAACTTAGCAACAAAAAATCCGTTTACAAGGCCAACAACTGCGCCGATTGCAATTACTGCAAGAAATACAATCCAAAGCGGCATTGTATTAAGATTAGGGAACATTTTGTTGGCATAGCCTGTCATTTGCAAAAGCGAAGCCGCAACGCAGGCGGTAAGACCTACACATCGACCTGCCGAAATATCCGTACCTGTTAATACGATACATCCTGCAATACCCAAAGCAATAGGAAGCTTTGCGGCGGTGAGCGAAACAATATTAACTATTGAAGATACGCTCAAAAATGCCGGAACCTTGATTGCAATAAAAATCACCGCTATTGCAATGATGATATACATTGCGTTGTTAAATAATAAATCTGTAATTAATCTTTTTTTGTCGTCCTTGTCTGCCGCTTTGAATTTTTCAACCCAAAGGGAGATACGTGAACGCTTAACCTTTTTTATACTTGTGTCAGCCATAATGAAATCCTCCTTATACATATTTTGCCGCAAGTGTCATAATCTCTTCCTGATTAGTAGTCTTTGCGTCAACCTCACCTGAGAGCCTGCCGCCCGACATAACAAGAATTTTATCGCATACGCCTAAAAGCTCTGCCATTTCGGAAGAAACCATAATGACTGTTTTGCCTTTTTTGGCAAGGTCAAGAATAAGCTGATAAATTTCGTATTTTGCGCCTACGTCGATACCTCTTGTCGGTTCGTCAAGAAGAAGCACGGTAGGGTCAGTCAAAAGCCACCTTGCAAGGATAACCTTTTGCTGATTACCGCCTGAAAGCGAGCTGATTTTTGTTTCCTGATTAGGAGTTTTAACTCTAAGGGATTTTATATATTCGTCAGTCGTGTCCTTCATTTTCTTTTTGTTGAGAAACGGACCGGTCTGATATTTTTTTAAGCTTGAAATTGTAGTATTTTCTCTGATATTCAAAATTCCGAAAATACCTGTTGCACGTCTTTCCTCAGTCAAAAGAGCAAAGCCGTTTTTGATTGATTCGTGCGGATTTCTGTTTTTAACCTCTTTGCCGTCAAGTGTGATTTTTCCGCTTTTTTTGGTGGTTATTCCAAATATTTGCTCAAGCAGCTCAGTTCTTCCTGAGCCGTCAAGTCCTGCCACACCAAGGATTTCTCCTCTTCTTGCCTGAAATGAAACATTATTAAGGTTTGTATATTCGCCGCTTAAATTTTCGACATTAAGAAGAACGTCGCCGATTTTATTGTCTTTTTCAGGATAACGGTTTGTAAGTTCACGGCCAACCATAAGCTTAATGATTTCGTCCATAGTAAGCTCACTTGCTGCCTTTGTTGCAATCCATTTGCCGTCACGCATAATTGTAACTTCGTCGCTTATGCGCAAAATTTCCTCCATTTTGTGAGAAATATAAACAATGCCGCAGCCTCTGTCCCTGAGCATATTGATAATACGGAAAAGATGTTCAACCTCTTCCTCGGTAAGCGAGGAGGTTGGCTCATCAAAAACAATTATTTTTGAATTGTAGGAAACGGCTTTGGCAATTTCAACCATTTGCCTTTGCGAAACCGACATTGTGCTCATAACGGCTTTCGGGTCAACGTTTATTTCGAGGTCTTTAAAAACCTTCATTGTTTCGTCATACATTTTCTTTTCGCTTGTGAAAGGAAGATATTTTGAAACCTTTGGAAATCTGCCGAGCCACATATTGTCCATAACATTACGCTTGAGCGCTTGGTTGAGCTCCTGATGTACCATTGCAACACCGTTTTCAAGGGCTTCCTTACTGTTTTTGTAATTAACCTCTTTTCCATCGACATAAATGTGACCGTTGTCTTTGCTGTAAACACCGAAAAGACATTTCATAAGTGTTGATTTACCGGCGCCGTTTTCGCCCATAAGTGCATGAACTGTTCCTTTTTTGACCGTCAACTGTGCATGGTCAAGCGCTTTGACACCAGGAAAAGTCTTTTCTATATCAACCATTTTTAACAATATATCTTTGTCAGTCGCAGAAACGGATTTATTTATATTGTTTTGCATATGTATCTCTCCTATCTGCTTTGAATAGTACGGTTGAGGCAAAAAGCCCCAACCGTATTTTGTGAAGTTAATTTATATTATTTTTCTGAATCTGCTGTGTAAGCCGAATAAGGAATATTTACTCTCCAAGTGCCTACTACGTTTGCAGTGTCAATACTGTCAAGTGCGTTTGCACCGTTGAGGTAATTACCCATAATTGTTGTGATTGCTGTAGCCATACCCTGTGCGTCTTGCTTGATTGTACCAATCATTGAGCCTGACTTGATAGCTGATTTAGCTGCGTCTGTTGCATCAACACCGAATACAGGAATAACCTTTTTGCCATCCTTGTTGTAGCCTGCTGTTTGAAGAGCAGATACTGCGCCGAGTGCCATTTCGTCGTTGTTGGCAATTACAAGTTCGATCATATTTTTGTTTGATTCTGTGTACTGAGCAAGAGCTGTGCTCATATAGTTTGTAGCTGCTGCTGATGACCATAAGCCGTCCTGGTCAACAAGATATTTGTTCTTGTTAGCTGCATCATAGAATTCAAGGTCAGGCTTGCCTGCTTTTTCAAGAACCTTGTTAGCGTCCTCAACGCCGTACTTTGTACGTGCGATTGCTTCCATATTGCCCTCTTGACCCTTGAACATTACATAGCTGATTTTGCCGTCGCCGTTAAGGTCAAGCTTGTCATAGTTGTTTACAAGGTATTCGCCAATCATCTTACCCTGCATGTGACCTGCCTGCTCGTAGTCTGTTCCTACGAATACGCACTTTTCATAGCTTTCAATAACCGACTGGTCAACAGAACGGTTAAAGAAGATTACAGGAACGTTTTTAGCCTTTGCAAGATTGACAATGTTTTGAGCTGCGTCATTTGAGCCTGTGTCAACTACATTGACAATAAGCATTGATGAGCCTTTTGCAAGTGCTGTTTGAACCTGCTCGGTCTGTGTTGTCTGGTTGCCGTTTGCGTCGTAATCGTTATAGGTATAGCCGCCGTCTTTCAAAATTTTATCCATTGATGAACGAACGGTTGAAATGTATGCATCGCTGAAGGTGTAATAGAATACCGATATCTCACCTTTGGCAGACGAAGCCGCCTTTGTTGTGCCGCCGCCATCCTTTTTTGAAGAACAAGCTGCAAAACCTACTACCATTACTACTGCTAATAATAATGCCAATAACTTTTTCATCTTTTTCATAAAGATTACCTCCTTAAAATTTTTCGTTAAGTCATTGTGTGTCTTTATTATATCTTTGGTAGATTTAAAATTGAATGTGATTTTTTATTCAAAGTGTATAAAAAATTACGATATTTATGATTTATTATGTTAAAATTACTACCCAAAAAGCATAAAAAACGGCTTTGACAAGCCAAAATTGACCGTCAAAGCCGTTTTGAATATTTGTTAATTACTGCTTTCGCTAAAGCTGAAAAGTATTTTTTGAATATCAGGTGAAAACATATTTTTTCGAGTTACAACATAGGTATCGGTTTCAATTGTGCTTGTTTGCGATTTTTTGCCCGACAGTATTTCGGACGCTTTTGAAACCGAGGTGTAACCCATAGAAAAAGGATTTTGAACAATCAGTGTATCTATCTCTCCGCTTTCAAGCATATTTACGCAGTTAACATTGCTGTCAAAGCCTATGCCGAAAACCTTGTTATTCAAATTTAATTCCTTTATTGCATACGCTACCCCGATGGTTGACCATTCGTTGAAGCCTATTAGTACATTGATTTGCTTGTGCTTTTTCAATAGCTTTTTTGCACCGGCGGTTGCACTTTCTTTGTTTGATTCAACATTAACCGTATCAACAATTTTTGCATTATCTATTTTGTTTATATAATCGGTAAATCCTTTTAATCGCTGTTTGCCGTTTTCGGTATTTGCGCCGTAATTTACTATACCTATATTAATAGACTTTTGCTCGTTGCACAAATCGACTGCTTGCTTTGCCGCTTTTTTCCCGGCTTCAATATTGTTTGTACCCACAAAAAGCTCCTTGCCGTTTACATCAACGTCGCTGTCAACCGTGATTACCTTAATTCCGCTGTCAATGGCTTTTTGAACGGCATCGGCATTTTTTTCAAAATCTATCGCTGAAAGAATTATGACGCCTACATTGTTTGAAACTGCGTTTTCAATCATTTTGTTTTGGGCGTTGTAATCCTCTTCGTTTTCAGGACCTTCAAATGTAACTTTTACATTGTATTCGGTTGCCGCAGACAGCGCTCCGTTTTTCATATCGTTCCAAAAAGTTGAGTCGCTGCCTTTTGTTATTATTGCAATATTGTTGTTTTTGTTGTCAAATTCTGCGCCTTTTGCACAGCCAAACAGGACTGCAATAAGAAAAAAAGTAAGAGTGAGCAAGGCAGTCGCTTTTTTAATATTCATGTTCTTGTCCTTTCTCAATTTTTGGAATTTTAATCGTTACGGTTGTGCCGACGTCAAGCTCGCTTTCAATCGTAATTCCGTATTCCTCTCCGAAATATATTTTCAGTCGGTCATTTACATTTTTAACACCGATACCTTTTGAGTCGCTTCGGTCCTTTTGAAGAATTGTTCGGCATTGCTCCTGCGTCATTCCCAGTCCGTTATCTTTAACGATTATCACAATATCCTTGCCTTGGCGACGGACAATAATTTTGATTTCGCCCTCGTCAACCATTCGGTCAAGCCCGTGATAAATTGCATTTTCAATAAACGGTTGAATTGTGATTTTGTTGCACATATAGCCCAAAACGCTTTTGTCAACATCAAATGAATAGGTAAATTGGTTTTTGTATCTGTAGCTTTGAATAATAAGATAGCTTTCGGCGTGCTTGAGTTCGTCGCTTATTGTTATAAATTCATTGCCATGGCTTATGCTTATTCTGAAAAGCTTTGCAAGTGCACCCACCATTTTGACTGCGTCCTTGCTGTTGTCCTGCTCACACATCCATTGAATTGAATCAAGCGTATTATAAAGAAAATGAGGATTGATTTGAGCCTGCAAGGCTTTCAATTCCGTCTTTCTGAGAACAATTTCTTCATTGTGAACCTTTTCCATAAGCGACTGAATCATAAGCACCATATGTTCAAACGATGACGAAAGCGTTTTGAATTCCACAACGTTACTCATATCTGCCTTGTATTCAAATGATTCCGCCTGCTTTTCAAATTTTTGCATTGAATCAACAAGCCTTCTGACAGGTCTTGTAACAGTTCTTGAAAGAATAAAATAAACCAAAACCGATATAAAAAGGCTGAATAAAATCGCAAATGCAGAGCCGATGATTATTTGGCTTTTTACTGCTTGTGTTATTTCGTCATTAAAGCTTACGCCTACTATTTTCCAATTACACGAGGCAAGGGAGGATATGTTATAAATATTATTTCTTTTTCTGTGTATTCCGTCTGCAAGGTCAAAAATCTCATCGGTATTTTCCTTTTTCAATCCCGAAAAAAGAATTTGCTGCTGTGGGTGATAAATAATTTCGCCTTTTGAATTGATAATGTAGCAATAACCCCTTTGACCGATACTCACCTTATCAATATATTTTGCAATTGACGAGAATTTGAAATCAATCGCAACAAAAACCTGACGGGCATAAAGATTTGAATATTCTTTTTTTGCAATTGTTACAACCCACGGATATTTGTTTTCGTAAATTGTATTTACGTGGGGTTGAGTAATTGCGTATCCGTCAGTAAGTCCGGAAAAAGCGGCTTTGTCAAACGATAAATTTGTAGGGCTGCTTTTTACTTTGTCGTTATTGTCATTTCCGTCTAAAAGCAAATTGCCCTGCATATCATAAAGCATCACGCAATATATATCTTCTTCAAGTCTGGATGCTGTTGATATTGCATTTTGAAGCGACGAGGTATCGGTACAGTTATTCATTTCATCGCAAAGGTTGTCAAGCTTGTTTTTTATTGACGAAACATAATTAGAAACGGTCTCGTTAGCCTGCGACACGGCTTGCCTGCTCGACACATAAGCCGAATCAAACATTGAATTTTTGTAAAATATGCCAAAAAATAATGTAGAAGCAAGAGTTGAAAATATAACGCCGAAAACAACGATTGCTATAATCAATACAGACAATTTTATTTTGTTACGCTTAAACATCGTTTTTTCCTAAATGCTCCTCTCTGTATTTGTTAGGTGACATACCGTAATATTTTTTAAAGCAATAACTGAAATAGTGCTGGTCACTGTATCCGCATTTTTGTGATATTTCAAAAATTTTCATTGACGTACACAACAGTAAATCGCTTGCCGCTTTCATTCTGCGTTCTGTAACAAGGGCAATAAAATTTTGCGACTTCGTTTTCTTTATAAGAGCACTTAAATAGTTTGGGCTTACACCCAGCTTGTCGCTTGCGTCGGTCAATGATAAATCCTCATTCATATATTCATCGTTTATAATTTGGAGCGCTCTGTCACAAATCGTTTCGCTTTCGTGCCTTTGCGAGCGTGAAATGATATCTCTTGCATCAAGGCAAAGCGATATCAGTTCTTTTTTATACTGCTCGTTAAAATCGAATGACAGGCGAGAGGTGAAAGGATTATTTGATGAGAAAAGCTCAGATAATGCGTCATTGTCAGATAAAACGCTTACGCATCTGTGCGCCGTTGCAAGTATTTGAATAATCAAATAATTTATTTCGTCACGATTTTTATTTGATAACATATCATTAAGAAATTCACTTATTTCTTCCCTGTTGCCTATTTTTAAAAGCTGCTCAAGCTTATGAACTGACTTTTCTATGTCCTCAAGTTCGTATATGCTTTTGTGTTCCTGATCGTTAATAAATCTGATATCGCCTGCACCGTCAGAGGTGTATCGTCTTGCCGTGATAGCCTGTGCGCAAGCAAGCGACAAAAGCACCGGGCTTTCAACTGTTTGGCTGATACCGATTGTGCATTTTTGGTCGAAAAGCTTTTTTGCGCTTTGCACAAGCTCAATTACAGGAAGTCTTAATTTTGTTGACATTTCTTCTGCTTCGCTCGTCACAAGCGTAACAATTCTGCCGTTTACAAAAAAGCTTTCGCAATTTGCATATTTTCCTACAATGCTGTTTACAAAATCAATATGATGTGCCTCAGTACAATTTTCACCGCTGAAAGTTTTGAATTTTGACACAACAACGCTGTAGCAGTCATTGTCGCTTTTAATAAGTCCTAACCTTTTGGCACTGTCTTTCAACTCTTGAGGTGTATAAATATCCTCTCCTGTTCCTAAAAGCAACGGCAAAAGAAATTCCGTTTTCTTAAGCCTTAACTCGGTTTCTTCATTTGATGTTCCTGTTTTAAGCCTTTCAAATTCTTCGTCCATTTCCGCTTTGATTTTTACGAATTCTTCACTGATTTCGCTTGCGGAAATAGGTTTTAAAAGATAACGGATAACATTATACTTAAATGCTTCCTGTGCATATTCAAAATCATCGTATCCGCTTAAAATAACAAGCTTTGTGGCAGGCCTTATTTCTCTTGCCTTTCTTGCAAGTTCAAGTCCTGTCATAAGCGGCATTTTGATATCAGTCAAAATTAAATCAGGTTCCAGCTTTTCAAGAAGTTCAAGTGCTTCAATTCCGTTTTCAGCGTCGCCCACAACTTTAAACCCGGCTTTTTCCCAATTTACGCTTTTAATAACTGCTTCTCTTTGACGTATCTCGTCATCAACTACAAGCACACTATACATAATTTTCCCTCTCAATAAAATCACTTATTTTGCGTATACTTATCTAAATTTATTATATATAAAGTTATTCTATTTATCAAGTATGTTTGAGGGATAAAAATATGTGTACTAAAATATCCGATAATTAATGCTTTTTACTGAGTTACCGCTCAAAGCGGTCTGACGATTTTTTGAAATTGAGTCAGATTTTGTATATGGTGTACGCTGTCGGTCCCGTCACTCAGTATCGAAAGGTCCACTCGTCGAAACACACTCCGTGATTAAGGCGAAATGCAAGCATTTTGCCAACAATCACTTCGTATGTTTCTCCTCTCAAAATCTGCCGTACGGTGGTGCGTCAGATTTTGTATTACGGGGTTCGAGTCCCTACAACCCTAAAAATAATAAAAAGTCCAAAGTGGACAAATCCACTTTGGACTTTTTGGTACGCTGGAAGGGACTCGAACCCCCGACCTACTGGTTCGTAGCAGCTAAGATATGACTTAAATACAGCAAATATGGCTATTTAAAGCCGTTTCTGCTATACAAAATTTGCCCACAATTTTATATAAACCTCTATAATTAACTCGTTTATATTTCGCAAGTGGTCATAATTGTGGTCAAATTATTTCTTAAAATGTCACAAAAGACAACATCATTATAAATTCGGCATTCTCAATTTTACCTGAATAAATAAGTGAAATTAATTGAATACGAGTTTGACACGGATACCAATTCGTTAGCAGTTTTTATATTCTGTTTTTTCCAGGAATCTAAGATAGATTCGTATTTTTTAATGTTCTCCTGATTTTATGGCTACATTATAACACACAAAACTATTAAACTCTGTAAATTTTTATAGACATAATTGAGCTAATATAGTCACATATAAAACGGTAATATATAAACAAAACTAAATAAACAAATAATTACTATTCTTTCATACTAAATCATTAACTATTATGAATTGTTGTAAATCTTTAAAATCCAACAAAAATTTTGTAGCATTAATCCATATATATCCTGTTAAAGTCATTACATAAAAAATTATTTCCTAGCACACTAACTAAATAGTGTACTAGGAAATTTTTGATAGATAGAATTTTATCAATATAACAAATTACTAATCATGATTCAAACAAAACATTTAATTTCGTTCCCACTTTTCTCCACCTCATAAATAGAAGCGTTCCCATTAAAAAGTTATTTTGGGTCTAAATAATACTTAGTATAAACTTGCTTATTCAACTAATTTATTCCGTTCCGGTTGAATACCAAATTTTCAAGTGCTTTTACTACAAAATTAATAACTCGTTATTTCTACAGATACCTTAAATCATTCACTAATCTCAACTGCAGTCTACAAGTTAAGCTCGTAGTTTTCACAGCTGACTTGCTCCCCCGCCTGTGCTCCCTTTACACCCAGTAATTCCGGACAACGCTTGCCACCTACGTATTACCGCGGCTGCTGGCACGTAGTTAGCCGTGGCTTATTCGCCAGGTACCGTCTTCTACTCGTCCCCGACAAAAGAAGTTTACAACCCGAAAGCCTTCTTCCTTCACGCGGCGTTGCTGGGTCAGGCTTGCGCCCATTGCCCAATATTCCCCACTGCTGCCTCCCGTAGGAGTCTGGGCCGTATCTCAGTCCCAATGTGGCCGTTCAACCTCTCAGTCCGGCTACTGATCGTCGACTTGGTAGGCCGTTACCCCACCAACTATCTAATCAGACGCGAGCCCATCCTTCAGCGCAATAGCTTTGGTATTTCGATGATGCCATCAAAATACGTTATGCGGTATTACCGTCCGTTTCCAGACGCTATCCCCCTCTGAAGGGCAGGTTCCTCACGCGTTACTCACCCGTCCGCCACTCAGTCATATCAGAATTCATTCCGAAGAAATCGTTCGTCAAGCTTCGTTCGACTTGCATGTGTTAGGCACGCTGCCAGCGTTCGTCCTGAGCCAGGATAAAAATTATTTTGTCGTTGTTTAATTTTCAAGGTCCTCTTTACTATTAAACAACTTTATTATAAAAGCACTATTCCTCTAACATTCTCTTATCCTGTTCAGTAATTGAATTGAGGTTTTTTAAATAACAAATTAATGCATTTTTTAGTATTTGTGAAAAATTAACTTTATATTTCTCAGATAATCCATTTAGCCATTCTGGTATTGTTAATGTTTTCTTTACAGTTCGTAATGATTTTACAATACATTTATTTGTATCAAGAACAATTAATTGAATAATAGAATCTGTATATTTTTTACAAATTGAACTAAAATCTGATGCTGGTGGTAACTCTACTAATCTTTCTTGATAATAAATTGCTAAAGCTTCATGAGCATTACAAATTGCTTCTTCCAATGAATCACCTTGAGTATAACAGCCTTGTAAATCTGGAAAATCCACAAAATATTTTTGATCTTCATTTATACTAAATACTGCAAAATAACTTATAAAATTTTTTTCTTTCATCATCATACCCTCCTTTGTAAAACAAATTTATATATTTTATTTGATATCTATTAACACAGGACTCTTGAAAAAGGTGGGAAATGGGAAATCCCACCTCGTACAAGAACATTAGTTTATATACCTAATAACTCTTTAATCTTTTCAACCAGCTGCACAACAAGGTCAGACACTTTAGGCACGGTTATGACTATGTTGGCACTAAAATCTTTTTTAAGACAATAATGATTATCATATTCAATAACCTCACAACCTGCTTTAACAGCAATCGAAATTAATTCCTGTGTTTTCATATCAGGTTTCTCCTTTCTTAAATTATTTAATAATCCTTTCTATAAAACATTGGACAATCTCCTTTCTATAATTTACGTTTCCCATATTTTTCAATATAATTATACACACGTATTCGACACGTGTCAATCTTTTTTTGAAATTAATTTTAAAGTTTTTGATTATCCTATCCTTGATGAACTTTATTAAAAATTTTTGTTACTGTTTGCATTTTTATATACTTATGTATTGTAAGATCGTTTTAATATATACATTTTTGTAGGTTTTTTGTGCACTTTTGCATATTGTATTGACATATCTACAAATTTATGCTATTTAATGCAAAAAATATAACAGGAGGGTTTGAAATGGAAAATAAAATTTTTATAAGTTGGAGTGGTGAGAAAAGCAAACAAATAGCTTCTACCTTTTACGATTGGTTCTACAATACATTTAAAATTGAGGCATGGTTTTCTAGTAAAAATATTAAAATCGGCGAATTATGGGAACCTAAAATTCAAGAAGCACTTCAACAAAGTACAAAAGGTATTTTCTTTATTACCAAAGAAAATGTTTTTGCGCCATGGATTAATTTTGAAGCAGGGGCAATATCTAAAGGGAATCCAGAAAATTTTGTTTGCATTATTAGAGTAGATTCAAATGAAATTCCAAAAGAATCCCCTTTATTTCATTATCAAAATACTGCATTCAATAAAGAAGGCATATGTGAATTATTAAATAATATCTTAATTGATAGCCCAGACTACAATGAGGAAAATTTCAAAAAATTATTTGATACAAATTGGAAAGAGTTTTATAAAAAATACTTAAAAATCATTTATAGTGATAATCCTTTATTAGATGAAAAATATGCTCCTGGTTTTATTTCAATTATTCCAGAGAACAATAAAAAAGAACTTAAAAAAGCAGATAAAAGGAGTATAAATAATTTCTTTAAGCAGGAGTATGAAAAAATAGATCCAAATAGTATAGGAAAAAGGTTGCAGTTTATAATTGATAGAACAGTCATATTTGTATATTTAGATAATAACGAATGTTGGGGAAAATATGTGAGTGAACTTGAAAGAATAAATAGTGAACAAAACTCAAGAAAGGATTTTAAATCATATCAAATTGCCATACTAATCTTAAAGGAAGTGTTTAGTTATCATAAAATGATGAGCGGAACAGAATATGAGTATTCAATAAACTCTGAACCTGAAGATATAAATGATGAATTATACGAATTATCTAAAATTATAGAAAGTGAACCAAATTTAATAAAAAACAAAATGCTTCTTTGTTTACTGTATGATTATTTAGGATTATCTAGTTTAAAAACTGCATGTAAACAAATTGCTAAATCATTAAATAAAGATTATTTTAATATTTTGTCTAAAAATGATCGTGAAGAATTTAAAATATTAAAAATAGAAGATTCTAACGAAATAGTTAAAAATATCAAACATGCAATAGAATGGTTTGATAAGGTTTTAAAATTGACTGAATATAAAAATAAGTTAAATTTCAAATTAATGAGAGATTATATTTGGGATGATTACGCTTTATATAATAAAGCAAGAAATCAATACTTACTCAATTGTTTAGGATTAGAAGATGATAGTTGGAAAACAACTATGAAGCAAGCTGTAAAGGAAAGAAAAAGGAGCGTTGATAAATATCAAGATATGCCTTTTGCAATTCTTAGTAATTTATATGCTGAATACCTACACGCACGATTAGAACAATTTTCATATTTGAATGAAAAACCTGATAACAATTTTGATAAAGAATATAACAAATGGATTGAATTATGCTATGAAGATATTCTTAATGTTCAAAATAAATATGAAAAAGTAAAATTAAATTGAACTTTAATATCACTATAATTTCAGATCACAATAATATGTTGAAAGAAACTCTTTTTTGTTATATAATTAATTTGAATTGTTTTACTTTCCATATTAATTTTTGCTGAGGATACAATCAATATGTTAACAAAAGCCGACATTGAATCTAAATTAATCAATAATGATGCATTATTTAATAACATCCACATAATACAACAAAATTTTGATATTATTCCAAATAAAGATACTCATATTGGTGCAAATATAGCTTATCAAGATATTCGAGAATTGCGCACAGAGTTTATTAATGAACTTTATGATACAATAGTGGATTGGGTGTATGATTCTGAAAAATATCAGGAACTTCTCAAAAAAGAGATGCAAAACGGAAAAAGCCGTGCTGCAGCTAGTTCTGCTGTTCAAAGAAAAGCAAAAGAAAAATTTAGAGGTAACAATGAATGTGATAAACTACTCAGTCAAGGCCAAATGGGTGAATTATTACTATTTCATTTTATACAGAAATTTATGAAAGCAACACCACTAATAAGAAAAATGAAAATCACAACATCTTCTGAGATGGAAAGATTTGGTGCAGATGCAATCCATTATCGAAAAGACGACGATAAGAATGTTTTTGTTTTAGGAGAAGCAAAAGTATATACTAGTGATTATCAGTTTAATTCAGCATTTAAGAAATCATTAGATAGTATTTTGAATACTTATGAAAATTTGAGTAAAGAATTGAATTTGTATGTTCATGAAGATTTTTTATCTCCAGAACTTGATGAAATTGCTGAAAGTTATTTAAACAATACAATCGATAATCCGCATTTAGAACTTGTTTGTTTAGTAATGTACAATGAAAATAAAAAAATAAATGTTTTAAGTGATGATAGTATATATAATCAAATCGAGAGAATTATAAAGGATAGATTTAAAAATTTTGATAATTCAAAAATAAATATAGAAACCCATCCTATTCTAAGTAGGATAAATTACATAGTGTTTCCTGTATGGAAGTTAGAAGAATTAGCAACAGAATTTCAAAATAAAATCTAATTGTGGAGAATATGGATAACTTTAAAGAAAACATTTTAAACGAATGGTTAAAAATTGATTATTATTTAATGGCTCAAAAACTAGGTTTTTCAGATAAAGAATATCAAGTGACCGATGAATTGATTTACAATACAATAAGGTGTCTTGATTATTTAACTTCAATGGAAAAACACAGTGTGAATTTTGTGGTAACCATAATTGCATTGTTATGGAATCATGCTGATAAAGAAAAATTCAATTTAAAAGATGTTATTATTAAATTCTTATCTAGGATTGGGTATCCTACATCTGCCATTATTGTTGACCAAAAATTTGATAAGAACAACATAAGTTTTTCTCATTTGAATAGTCTAATTGATGAAATTACAACCACTTTGAATCAAAATAATAATGAAGTTCAAGTAAATGATAAAAAATTTTTACTTACAGACTTTCAAATGCAAATATGGAATAGCATTGAGCAAAGAAAAAGTATAGGCATTTCTGCACCAACATCTGCCGGAAAATCCTTCGTCATTCTATTAAAATTAGTTGAGAAGTTAACAAAAAGTATTTTTGATATTGTATACATTGTTCCAACATTATGTTTAATGACTCAAGTAACAGAAGATTTTAATCAAATGTTGAAAGAAATTGGCATAGAGAATTTTACAATTTCTAATTCATATATTCAAGAAAACAACAATGAACAAATACATATTTATGTTTTGACACAAGAAAAAGCAATATCAGCATTTTCATCAGCAGAAAATGTATTCAACAATAATTTAGTATTAGTAGTTGATGAAATACAAAATATTGAAAGAATTACTGATTCTACTGAAGAAAGAGCTAAAGTTCTTTTTGACACTCTAACGGAATTTAGATATAAAGAAAATCTTAAACAAGTAATCTTGTCTGGACCGAGAATTCAAGAAATAGATAATGTTGGTGAATCAATATTTGGTTTTGAAACTGAAGAAATTGTTACAGAAATTAGCCCTGTTTTAAATTTGACATATAGTATAAAAAAAGCAGAAGGAAAATACTATTTTAAACAATACTGTATTTTAACTAAAAAACCAATTTGCGAAGAAATTAAAGATTCCACATCTATCATAGGATATGGAGAGAATAATTATGATGAATGTTATTATAGATATTTACAAAATTTTATTGATTGTGTCGGTAAAGAAGAACAAAATATAATTTTTGCACCAACATCTAATTATGCCAGAAAAATTGCAACAAACATTTCAGGTTTTAATTCAGAGAAACCAATTGAGGATTTAGTTGATTATTTTAGAGATACAATAAACGCAAACTATTCTATGTGTGAAAGTTTAAAAAATGGTGTTGCATATCATCATGGTAAATTACCAATGCATGTTAGAAGCACCATTGAAAAAGCAATTTCAAAAAAGTGGATTGGTACAGTTGTTTGTACTACTACATTAATGCAGGGTGTTAATATGCCAGCTCAAAATATCATAATAAGAAATCCACATTTATATACTAGAAGAACAAATAATGTTGCTGAACTTTCAAATTACGAAATGGCAAATTTAAGAGGACGCGCTGGTCGACTTCTTAAAGATTTTATTGGTAGAACTTTTGTAATGGATGAATCAGCTTTTGAAGAAACAGATGGATATGAACAAACAAGTTTATTTGAAGATGTAAATATGGAATTACCATCTGGTTATGAAAAAAAGTTTGATGAGTATAAAACCGATATAATAGATGTTATAAATACTGAAAAGCCAGTAGATATTAGTATGCAAAAATATGGATATTTGGTTTCGTATATTAGACAGTCTGTTTTAAGATATGGTGAAGAGTCTTTTGAAAAAATGAGTAATGTCGGAATTGATTTATCAAAAGATCAAGTAGCAGCTATAATCTATAAATTGAATAATTTATCAATACCAAAAGAAATATGTTTGAAAAATAGATATTGGGATCCATTTGTTTTGGAAGAAATTTACAATAATTATACGGAAGATGTCCCTTCTACTCCAACGGAGCGTGGTGCTACAGCAAAATTAGATAGAATGTTAAAGTTCTTAAGAGATAACGAATCCACAAATTATATGTATAATAAACATATAGCTCCTCAACTACAAAAAGGACCTGGAAGAGGATTGTTGAAAAATTTATGTATGAAATGGGCAAAAGGAACATCATTATATGAAATATTAGATAACAAAAAGTATGATGATCCTGAGGAAATCGAGGGAACAATTGAAATATTACAAAATACTGTATCTTTTCATGTCCCTATTTTATTAAAACCTATCTTCGATATAAAAAATCCAGAAAGCATTTTTCTGACTTGTATGCAATGTGGAGCTTTTGATCTCGTAACAAGAAAACTAATTGAAATGGGAATACCAAGAGAAACATCCTTATATCTCAATGAACATATTTTTAGTGAATTTGATATTTCAGATATTGACGATAATGATATAAATAGAGAAATAAGAAGTTTACTAAAACAGAATATTGAAAGTATTCCATATTGGATAAAGATACAATTTGAAAATCTTTTATAAAGACAAACTTTTATATCAAATATAATACTTTATTATCAAACAATATATCATAAAATGTGTACATCTTGCCGAATTAAGATGTACACATTTTTTATTTATTTCAATACTGATTTTTTTTGAATTATAAACATAAAAACTACTTAAGCCTAATTTCATTAGGCTTTTCCATAGTATATTCAGGAAAATCCATTAATGGTTCTGATGTGACAAAACGATATCCTACTACCCACTTCTCAGACCAATTCTCTGGCAGTAGAACCTGATCTGCACCACCCTCAAGAATAGTGCCCGACAATAATTTAACAGGCGCAACAATCCCAATATTCAAAATCACATTTTTAGGAACAACTATCTTTTCTTCAATATATAAAGCATTCTTCCACTGTGGATTTAATGCAAGTCGCATCTTGACATCAATACGAGATTATGCAAATTCAGTAGTTGCAAACGCACCAAACTGCTTGGCTCCGGCTTGTCCTGAAGGAGTTAACCCATAAACTCTATATAACACAATCTCATTTGTTGTGATATATGTGTTATATCCACCATTCTTAAAACTATTATTTATACCTTCAGGCAAATGCAGCTTTTCAATTTCCTTTATATTATTTTCATCAAGTATAGTTTTGAATTTCTGATTTGTGCTTCCCGATACAAAACCGAAACCAAGTTGTCTTAACTCTTCAAATGCCCAATACATATATAACTCCATAAATACTTCTAATTAAACAAGCATATTATCTCAAAACTATTTTAGCAAATATATAATTTTAATTCAACATAGTACTGTATATGAACATAGTAGTTATATACTGAACGATAATATATAAATAATACAAATAAAACAAATAATGAATATTGATTTTACACGAGTTCTCTATTAAATGGAGGACTTGTTTTTTGTTACAAGAATATCTTTATCGCATATATTGTCAACATAATTGAATTTTAAATAATCAAAGTACTATTTTGTGATATTTTATTAAATAATTAAGTGTTTTTAGGAGGTCTAAAAGTGTCACAAAAAATATTGCATTATAAAATACCAAAAATGATGCTTACGTATCCGTATAATGCTTTTTATTTCGGAATTCTTGAAGCAAATAATATTGATTGCGACGATATTATATTAAATGATTTTTTGGAATTATATTATTTTAAAAAATGCAAAGTACATAAAATTGATTTTAGAAATAGCGGCATGTTTGAATTTAATAGATTTAAGTCAATTGAGTTTCCTGAAACAAATAACATTATAGAGACAATAAAAGATCGTATTGATAATGGATACTATGCAATCCTTATGCTAAATCAAAAATATTTTCAAAAAGAAAGTGTTCATGCTACATGGGATTATTGTCACGATTGGCTGATTTATGGATATGATGATTCATCGATGCAATTTTATTGTTCAAGTTATATCGGTGCAGGACGTGGTGAAACAATGGGAATAATTAAATTGGGTTACTCAGAAATAGAAACGTCTTTTAGAAAAGTTCTGCCAAGATATATTAAACCTTCACCTTCATATTTCAGAAGTCATTTTATTAAAATAAATACCAATTGGGAAGAAAAAGAAGTAACGCCGGAAACTTTGTATAACAATGTAAAAAGAATGTTCTTCCCAAAACATTCTGCAAGAGATGGATATTGGCATCCGGTTGCTGGAATATATTCATTGAATAAATTACTTAGAAAAATCAAAAAAGTAAATGTCGTAAAAAACAAACGAAAAACAATTTACATTCAGAATATAAGAATCATATATGAATTCAGGCAAAATGTTCTTTTGTGTTTAAAAAGAATGAATATAGATAAAGTTACTATAGCTCAATACGAGACTATAGTAACCGAAACGTATAAGATTTTATTATTGTCATTTAAATACAATCAAAATGGGAACAAAAAAACATTAAATACAATATATCAAAAATTGAAAACAGAAAATAAAGATGAAAAAAATATTTTAAAATTTATTTTAAAAACACACAAGCCATAAAATGGAGGATGTAATTATGGATAACTTCAAATATATGATTAAAAATTGGTTAGCTTGGGACAGAAAGAGTATAGTCTATTTTATAATAAAAGTTCCTGCACTTGTTTTACAACCAATTATAACAGCATATATTCCTAAAGCTATGATTGATTGTATTACAGATGGTGTAACAATTAATAAACTTGTATTAATTATTGCTCTGTTGAGTCTATTAATTACTCTAATTACATGGTTAGATCCTTTTATGCAAGAACTTTTAAAAGGAAGTTCTAATATTATACGAATGCGATATTCAATGATTGCATTTAGAAAAAACCTATATATGGATTATATTGATATTGAAAGTCTTGAAGGACGAAAGAAAAATAAACAAGCGACAGAATTTTACAGAAGCAGCTATTCCCCTGCCGCATCATTTATAGATAATCTGGGGCAAATCTTCGTTTGTGTTGTAGGTGTAATTACTTCAATGACATTACTCTACAGAATAAATATATTTATGATTTTAATTATTCTTATTAGCTGTGCTATAGAATTCTTTCTTTTGAGATTTTTGCATGATAAAGAATTGGTTATTAATAAAACAAGAAGCAGAGCAACAGTAAAATTCTACTATTTCTATAATTTAAGTAAAGATACATCTGCTTCAAAAGATATAAAACTATATAATTTTGAAGATTACTTTACATATACACTTGCAAAAATAATATCCAATTTAGAAAAAATAACTAAACAATACGGTCCACAGAGTTTTAAAGTAAGCAGTGTCAGAGCAATATTGAATTTTGTAAGAGAATTGGTTGCTTATTCTTATCTTGTATATTTAACCTACAACGGAAAAATAAATGTTTCCGATTTTATATTTTACTTTGGAATAATTTCAGGATTTTCAAATTGGATTGTAAAATTAGTTGGTTCTATATCAAGAATGGAATATTGTTGTAAATCTTGTGGTTTGTATAGAGAATATCTTGAAGAAAAAGAAATAAATGAAAATAATGATAAAATTGATCTCAACTCCGTAGAATCTATAGAATTTAACAATGTATCATTTAAATATCCGAGTTCAAATCATAATACGCTCAATAATGTTTCTTTCAAAATAAATAAAGGTGAAAATATTGCGATTATAGGAGAAAACGGTGCAGGAAAGACTACTATTATCAAATTGCTTTGCGGATTATACAACGCAACCGAAGGCTCCATTTTCGTAAACAGCAAAGATATTTCTTTATATTCAAAAGATAGTTACTTTGATTTATTCTCCGTTGTATTTCAGGATTACTTTTTTATGCCTATGTCAATAGCGGAAAACATAAGTGCATCCCAAAAATATGATAAAGAAAAATTGTACTCTTCATTTGAAAAAGCTGGAATATTAGAAAAAATCGAGTCATTAAAGGATAAAGAAAACACGTTAATGATTAAAGATATTTATAAAGAAGCCGTTGAATTCTCAGGAGGAGAAAAACAAAAATTGTTACTGGCAAAAGCAATATACAGAAATGCTCCTGTACTAATTTTAGATGAGCCGACAGCGGCACTTGATCCTATTGCCGAAGGAGAACTGTATAAAAAATATAATGAAATAACTAAAGATAAAATTTCCTTTTTTATTTCACATCGTTTATCTTCAACAGTATTTTGCGACAGAATATTGTTCATTTCAAATGGAAGAATAACTGAATCAGGAACGCATGAAGAATTAATGGCATTAAAGGGTGCTTATTATAGAATGTATCAATCACAAAGTTATTATTATAAGGAGATGAATGCAAATTATGAATAAATCTAAATCAATAGTATTGGCATTTAAGGAAATGCAGAAATTAGAAAAAAATACTATTCCGAGTTCAATATTTATTGCAATAATAACGGCTGTTATGCCTTTTATTAACATTTGGTTTTCTTCAAGGATTATTGATTTACTTAACTATAACGCTGAAGTACATACAATTATATTAAATATTGGATTGGCTCTAATTATAAATTTAATTCTATTCTTCATGAACAATTATATAGGTGACATTCAATTCGTTCATAAAACGTTGATGTATAATAATGAGTTGAAAAATATTGCTGAAAAATTATATAAAATTGAATATTCAAAACTCGAAGATAATAATTTTAAAGAATTAATACATAAGCATTCTGAATCTCAAGAACGAGTTTATTCTGCATTCACACAATTTGCATATATGATTAGAGATTTTGTTTATGGAATAGTTACGATTGTAATGTCAATAATTTTAATCCTTCCATTATTTAAAATTGGATTTACTTCTACAGGAAATACCTATTTTGAAAAGCCCATATTTCTTTTCAGTGTAATTGTTTCTGTAATCGTCATGGCAGTAACGATCTTACTTATTGCTTTAAAAATGAACCAAAACCAATTTGAATCAGAAAATCAATATGCGATTCTTAATAAAATCTATTATTACTTTTTAAACTTGTTTTCAGATTATAAAACAGGAAAAGAAATAAGATTATATAAAGAACAAAACATTATTAATGACATCGCTACTAGCAAAATAGTTACCGATGGTGAAACCATAATGAAAAAAACAGCTTTACAGTGTGCTCGTTCTAGTTCCATCGTAGCAATTTTAGCATCTATAGTTGGTTTCGGAGTGTATTTGTTCATCGGTGTGAAAGGACTTTTAGGATTATTCAGTGTTGGTTCATTAGTTCTATACTGTGGTTCATTTTTGCAAATTGTTAAAGGCATTATGAAAATGACTTGGACATTTGGACAGACTGAAAAAATTATTCCTCTTGTTAATTACTATTTTGAAATATTAAATACTCGTGATGAAATGACATATGGAACGAAAGAGTTAGATTTGGCTAATAATTTTGATATTGAATTCAAAAATGTATCCTTTAAGTATCCTAATTGTGAAACATATGCATTAAAAAATGTAAATATAAAAATAAATGGCGGTGAGCATTGTGCAATAGTAGGTAAAAATGGTAGTGGAAAAACGACGTTTATAAAATTGTTATGTCGATTATATGATGTTTCTGAGGGTGCAATATACATTAATGGTACTAATATAAAAGAATATACAAAAGACAGCATTATTAGACTATATTCTGTTGTATTTCAAGATTATAAAATCTTTTCACTTACCGTGGCTAAAAATATTGCGGCTAGTGATGATTATGATAAAGCTAAGCTATATGACTCATTTGAAAAAGCGGATATTAAAGAACGTATTCTGAAAATGGCAAATAAGGAAAACACTTATCTTTACAAAGATTTAGATGAAAATGGTGTGGAAATTTCAGGAGGTGAAGCTCAAAAAGTTGCTCTTACAAGAGCATTATATAAAGATGCCCCAATAGTAATTTTAGATGAGCCTACTGCCTCAATGGATCCGATTTCTGAAAGTTCAATGTACTCAAGATTTAATTCTTTTGTAGAAAATAAAACTGCAATATACATATCTCACAGATTATCAAGTTGTGCTTTCTGTGATAATATTGCTGTGTTTGACAAAGCAGAGCTTGTTGAAATAGGAACACACAAAGATTTAATCAAATTAAACAGTAAGTATGCAGAACTATGGAATGCTCAGGCGGAATATTACTTAAATTAAAAGGATGATAAACATAATGAAAACCACAAAAGTTTCACCATTTAATACTGATTCATTTATAAAAACATACCCATTTAATGCATTTCATCTTGGTATTTTAGAAGTTAATGGATTTGATATTAGTGACATATTAATGAACCCTAATTATAAATGTTAAATAATCACTGCTTACAATAAAACATTTAATTATATCTAAAGGATTATTATTTATGCATATTTTATATGTTACCTAACCTTTTAAATGATTTCTTTTTCTCTGTTATTTCTATATACTTAAATAAAATAATTAGAAGTTATTTTAAATAATATCTAAACGAAAAATACAGGCTCATATTTTTACAGAAAGTAAAATTACGAACCTGTATTTAATTTTGAAAGTTGCAAAACACAATGAAACATTCAACTCATCAAATTAAAATTATTAATAATGCTAAGTCAAAACTCATTTTATTTGAAAGGATGTTTAACGATTAATTCACATAGATTTTCATATGAAATACCGACAGCCTTTGCTTCTTGAGGTATAAGACTTGTCGGTGTCATTCCCGGCAAAGTATTAGCTTCAAGAAAATATACTTTATTCATTTCATCAATAATAAAATCTATTCTAGAATAATAACCAAGTTTTAATAGTTCGTGAATTCTTATTGCAATTTCTTGTATTTCATTAGCTAATGTCTTATTTATTTCGGCAGGACAAACTTCTATGGTTTTTCCATGTTGATATTTATTTTCATAATCATAAAAACCTGAAACTGGCTTTATTTCAATTATGGGAAGTGTATTATTACTTAATATTCCTATTGAAAATTCTCTACCTTTTATATATTCTTCAATTATAATTGAAGATTCTAACTTTTCTGCTTTTTGAATGGATTCTTTTAATTCAAAATTATTGTTCGCAATGCTAACACCAATGCTGGAACCACAACTGTTTGGTTTGACTACAACTGGAAAATTTAAATTTGAATTTTTAAATAAAGAATCGTCATATAAAGGCAATTTGCAAAAAATCCAACGAGGCGTAGAAATTTTATTTGCCACTAAAATTTCTTTAGTTATTTGTTTATCCATAGCCAACAGACTACCAGTATATCCTGTACCTGTATATTTAATATTATTCAAATCAAATAAGGCCTGAAGTTTTCCATTTTCGCCAATAGAACCGTGGAGAGATAAAAATACTATATCACAAAATTTACATAGCTTTAAAATGTTTTTACCAATAAAATTTTCACTTGTATTGCCAATGTTATCTTCATTATAAGTTTTTGATATTATAGATGGCTCATAAAATGAATTGCAATTATTATAATAATACTCTTCAACACTTACCTTTAAATCAATGTCCTGACATAAATCCAATAATAATACATTATGACCATTTTTTAATAATGCTTTACTTACAAGATTACCCGAAGAAAGTGAAACTTCTCTTTCAGGACTTATTCCACCAGCTAAAACTATAATATTCATAATAATCTCCATTCTGCCGCTAAGCTACAGCATAAGTAGGTGTAAAAGAATGCGCTGTATGGCGGCTGATTTTTTAGTATAATTTAATTGAGAAAAAGCAAACTACAACGCACGGAAGAAGTCTTGAAAAGCTTTCTGTATTCGAAATAATATAACAATCAGTGTTAAAACATCATTTTAAACACAAATAAGTAGAGCAAAAAGTCCATACATAAAAACTATTTTAACACTTGTATAACAATTTAGTTACTGCTTTTCCTTACAAAATACATTATAGAAGATAAATTTGAAAGTTGTTTATCAAGTGTGCTGCAGAGTTGATGTACATAAAAATTTTTTTGATGTATATAATCATTTCCACAACAAAAGTGTACAACTGAACGATCAAAAGAAACGCTTTGTTTAGACTTTATGATATATCCATTACTTAAGCTGCCTTTTTATAGCTCTAAAAATCATTCTCCTTAGGCTTTTATACTTGTACGCCTTTTTATGGCCTTGTACACTTTTTCATACTAATCCTCATATAATAATTACTGAAATAATAACATATATTATTTTCTAATTCAAGTAATAAATTATATTATTACATTTTTGCAGTTATACTAAACGATATTACTTGGTTTTACTGTTTTGGTTAACTAAAATTATACTATATAACTTGGGAGGTTTAGTTATGACAAATCAAGAATATGAAAAATTAAAAACTATTTCAAATAACATTAGGAAACACATAATAAATAGTGCTAGTGTAAATATTCCATATCACTTTGGAGGCAGTTTTTCTATTATAGAAATATTAAGCTATTTTTATTATAAAGAAATAGACTTAAGTAAAGAAAAAAGCAGACGTAATACGTTCATCCTATCAAAAGGACATGCATGTTATGCACTATACTCATTATTTTTTGAATTTGGTTATATCTCATTTAAGGAACTATGTAATTATAAAAAAATTGGTTGCAGATTACAAGGACATCCTGATATGACCAAGTTGAATTGTTTAGATTTTTCTTCTGGTTCTTTAGGTCAAGGTTTATCTGTTGGTGTAGGAATTGCATTAGCAAATAAAATTAATAATATTAAAACGAATGTATATGTACTTTTAGGTGATGGTGAAATTCAGGAAGGACAAATTTGGGAAGCTGCGATGACAGCAAACAAATATAAATTAGATAATTTAATTTGTCTAATAGATAATAATCAATTACAAGTTGATGGAAATGTAAATGATACAAATCCATTAACCAGTATTGCTGATTGTTTTACTAGTTTTGGATGGCTGTCAAAAGAAGTAAGCGATGGTCATAATTTTTATAATATTGATAAAACATATACGACTATAAAAAATGTTAAGAACAAACCTAAAGTAATAATTTTCAAAACTATAAAAGGAAAGGGAGTCTCTTTTATGGAAAACAAAAAGGAATGGCACTGTAATACAATAAATGAAAACGACATAAAAAATGCACTCGATGAATTAGGTGATTAAAATGAAATATATTGATATAATAATAAAAATTGCGGAGATAAATGATAAAATCGTTCTTATTGATTGTGATCTAGCCAAATGCTTTGAATCATATCTTTTTGAAAAGAAATTTCCCGAAAGATACTTTAATTTTGGTATTAGTGAACAGAATGCAATTTCAATTGCTGCCGGTCTTGCATCAATGGGATTTATTCCTATTGTGCAAATGTTTTCGTCATTTTTAACAACTAGATCTTGTGATCAAATTAGAAATTGTCTTGCACTAAATAATTTGAACGTTATATTAATAGGCAATAAGGCTGGTTTTAGCGATACATATGGTGGAGCAACGCATCAATCTATAGATGATATTGGTATTCTTTCAAGTATTCCAAATGTGGATATATATTCTCCAATTGATTTAATGGATTTTAAAAAGATGTTATTATATTCAATAAAAAATAATAGTGTTTCATATTTTAGATTTGAAGATGTTCTTATTTTGAAAAAGAATCACATTTATAACACGAGTAATATAAATACAGATAGTAAAAAACTCTTAATAGTAACTTGTGGCGAAATGCTAAGTTCAATTTGCATTAATGCAATTAATAAATTAAAAGAAGAAAATTTAAATGTTAATTTGCTTGTATTAAAACACATAAAACCTTTAAATGAAGACTATTTAATTAAAGTGATTTCCAAGTTTGAATATTTATTAGTAATCGAAAATCATACTAGACAGAATGGAATAGCAAGTAAAATTTTAATGTTACTGAACAAATATAGAATAAATAAAAAACTTTATATTATTTCAATAGAAGATTGTTTTACGGAATCTGGCACAATGTCAGAATTATTAAAAAAGTACGGCATGTCTGAAGATTCAATAATAAAGAAATGCAAATTAATTATGGAGAAAAAAGATGAAAAATAAACTTTGCATATTATATGGCGGTAATACAATTGAAAGTAATTATTCAATAGAAGCGTATAATTATTTAAAAGAAAAATTAAAAAATAATTTTTTAATTAAAGGAATTAACATTAATAATCTTATAGAATTAATAAATTTGCCTAAGGATTATATAATACTAAGTATTGTATATGGTAATCCAGGACAAGACGGTATGATTGCAAGCCTTTGTGAATTATTGGATCTTAAATATATTGGATCTAATTTAGATTCATGCAGCATAGTTAAGAATAAATTTGTATCAAAATTATTAGCAAAAAATATTGGTATTAAAGTTCCGAATGGAACTTTAATAAAAATGAATGATGACATTAGTTTGGATTTAGATTATCCCGTAATTGTTAAGCCAAATCAATGTGGAGGACTAAGTTTAGGAATAAATTATTGTACAAATAATAATGAGTTACAAAAGGCTATAAAAGATGCAAATAATTATGATGAAAACATCTTAATTGAGGAATTTATTAAAGGCACAGAAATTACTACATGTGTGATAAAGAAAAAAGATACTTTGGAAGTTCTACCCATTATTGAAAATAAAAAATCCGGTATTATTTGTGATTATAATGAAAAAAAGAATGGATGTCGAAAATTAATGATATCTCCAAAAATAGATAGTAATTTACTAAAAGAAATCAATAAAACAACATTAAATCTTTTTAAAATGTTTTCTATGAATGACTTTGGATATTTTGATTTTATTATAAAAAACGAAAATATTTATTTTATAGAAGCAGGCGCAGTTCCAGGATTCACAAAAAACAGTAACATTCCTAAAATTTATAATTATTATAATTGGGATTTATGCACATTATTTCAAAATTTACTTTAACGGAGTTAAAAAATGAATATTAATAATAAAAAACTAGATATAAATAAATTAGGCTTTTGTATGATAACACCGGATGCTTTTATACGAAAAAAAGAAGACGAATTATTAAAATTTTTAATTGATAAAGGATTTAGTTTTTTAGATTTTAAATTCAATTATGTCAATGAACAAATAATTGAGGAAATTTACAAGTATACTTATTTAGAAAAAATTGAAGAACACAAAAAGACACATTGGTGGTTAACAAAAAAGCCATATAATGAACATCCAGCGTTAGGATTAGTAGTTTATTTGCCTAACATACCAAAGGGATTTGCATCTGTTAGTGAATATATTAAATCATTTAAAGGACCATCTGATTTTACTAATAGGCAAGAAGGTAGTGTAAGAAAAATATTTGATAGTTTTAGTAAAACACTTGCATTGTTTCATAGTTCAGATAATACAATAAGCATGGAACGAGAAGCAAATTTATTTTTTGGATGTGACATAATTCAAAAAATAAATATAAATAAAACTTTTTCAATGAATTATATTTCTGAATCATTACAAAATAATTTTGAAGAAAAGGATATTAATCCAATACATGCACTATATTTATTAAAACTGAGAATTGCGTACTTTATTGATAAAAATATTAATAAAAGTATTTTTTGGGAAACGCATGGTAATTGTTTGATCAAAAGTTATAGAGCCACATTAAATTTATTTCAAACTTGTCTTAATTATGATAAATGTTATGAGATTTTGGATAGTATTGAAACAAAAGAACGAATAATTTTATTAGCTCAAAAAAACGATATTATATGTGATAATGCTGAAATAGATGATGTATTTATTAAAGGGCTTTTAATAAAACTAATAGAATTTTTAAAAATGCTATCAGACACAAAAAAAATTCGATGTGATGATTTATTTGAATTTATAAGCATAGTCAGATTTTCAGGGATAAAACTTACAAGATGGGAAGAAATTTTAATATTAAACTTATTATTTTTTAGGAGTGATATATAAAATGTGCAGAGAATCCAAATTAATAATTCTCTTATCTGATTTTTATGCAAAAGAAGAACAGATTAATGAAATAAAAGAAATAATCAATTATGATATTAATTGGGGACTATTTCTTTATTATGCTGTTCATAATCGAATAGTTGGTATTGTTTTTTATAATTTAAGAAAATATGAATTACTTGAATTTGTCGAAAATCAAGTAAGAAAAAGCTTGGAACTAATTAATCAAGGCATAAAAAACAATAACACTATAATGAATAAAGAAATTTGTAATATATGTAAAATCTTCAAAAATAAAAACATAGATTATGTTTTATTAAAAGGTGGTATATTATCAAATACTATATACCCCAATATTGAATTTAGGCAATATGGGGATATTGATTTTTTAGTTGATAAAAAAGACATACCTAAAGTTGTTAATGTTTTGAATGATTTGAACTATAAACAAGGAAAACTAAACCATAATAGCAATAAAATAATAGAAGTTTCTAAAAGAGAACGAATTTTTCATCAGCTTTATACACATGAATTAGTAGATTTTTATAGAATTGATAGTGAACAAACTATATTTAATATTGATATCAATCATAGTTTAGCTTGGAGAGGAACATGCGGAAGAAATATTGAATTCAGGTTTTCAGATTTAAATAATTATTTTGAGTATGCAATAATAAATGGAACAACCATTAATATATTAAAAACACCTCTTTTGATTATTCAATTGTCTTTACATTTATATAGTGAAGCAGTGTATTTTCCAACACACTCAAATTGGATTAGAGACTTAGGGGACATTAATTTGATAAAGTTTATCGATATTTATAACATAATAAAAACAAATAAAATAAATTGGTATGAAATAATAGAAATATCCAATAAGCATAATATAGATGATATTTTGTTATATGTGTTCATAGCAATAAATTTAATTTATCATAAAACTATTCCGAGTTTTGTAATAGAGGCATTAGGAAAAAATAATTATGACAATATTATAGATAAATACTATGATTTGAAAGGTGAAGAACATACTTGGAAAATGTCATTTTTAGATCGGCTTTTTTATACAGAATCAAAAAAAGCAGAAATAAAGGAGAAAGGATTATTTAATGAATAAAAAAATATGTTTAATTGATGTTACCCTTTCAAAATATAAAGGAGATATAGAAAATATTGGCCTTTGTTCAATAGCAAGCTATTTACGAAAAAATCTTATTGATATTGATTTAATGTCCATTAGCATTTGTGAAGAAATCAAAAATATAGCAAATGAAATATATGAAAGAAAATATTCACTAATAGGTTTTTCAATGTTTCATACGAATACTCGATTTATTTATAAGCTATGCGAAGAATTAAAAAAATTAAACCCTAGTATTATAATTTATGGTGGAGGAAAATTTGCCACAAATTGTTCAGAATTAATATTGGATAATTGTAAATATATTGATTTTATTCTTTTAGGAGATGGAGAAGAACCGACTCTTGAGATTGCTAATCATATTGATGATTTTTCATATATAGAAAATCTTCCATATATTAAAACAAGAAATACTACTGTTAATAAATCTGTTTGGAAAACAAATTGCTTAAGCAATAAGCCATGGCCTAGTAGAGATTTTTTAATAGAAAGTTCTGAATATTTTACTATGGCTAGAGTAAGTGCATCTAGAGGATGCTGTGGCAGTTGTACCTTTTGTTGTGTACATAATACAAATTCAACAGGAAAAGCATGGATAGGTAGAGATATTTTAGATGTATTTGCTGAAGTGATATATCTTTACAAAATATATGATGTAAAAACCTTCTTGTTTTGTGACGGTAGTTTTGAAGACCCTGGTGATTTAGGAAAAAAACGCATTAAAGAATTTTGTGAGTTAATATTAAAGTACGGAGTTACTTTTTCTTTTAGGTGTTTTATTAGAGCAGAAACGTTTAAGAAAAACGACGAGAAATTAATTGAACTAATGGCTGCTGCTGGCTTTACAATGGTTTACATTGGAATTGAATCTGGAAATGAAAGAGATCTTGAAATATATAATAAACGTGCATCTATTGAAGATAATCATAATGCTATATCTCTTTTTAGCAAACATGGAATCAATGTATTTATGGGATTTATTATGTTTAACCCATATTCAACGGAAAATACTATTTTAAATAATTATAATTTTTTAGTAAGTGTACAAGCATATAGATTAGATCATTATGTTAGACCTTTAGAATTATATTATGGTACAAAAATAGAACAACAAGCGAAAAAAGATCAATTACTGAAAAAAGACTATACATATTTAAATCCTGATAAATATATATTTGTTAATAAAAACATTGAACGAATTGTCAATTTTATTAAAGAATATATATTAAATTCAAAATTAATGGAATATGATAATTCACTATATGATTTTTTACATTTAGTATATTCGTATTTAGCGTTATATCCAGATAAAGATTCTAATATAAAAGATGCATTATCTGTGTACAAACAAGAACTTTTTAATATTTTTAGTGAATACTTTAAAATTATCTATGTTGAAAATAACATTGAAAAAGCTAAAGAAAAGTATAATGATTTCTATGAAAGTGCTGAAAAAATATACAAAAAAATCAATGATTTCAAAATCAAATTTTTGTTAAATAAAAAATTCAGAACTCATATTAAAAATAAGAAGAATAAGTTAGGAAATATATAAGCACGTACTAAAATGCAAAAGAATGAAAAAAGCAACTACGTCTTACTAAAAAAATTAGCTTTTTATACTCTTTTTTACATTATGTATAGAATGATTACACATTGAAATACAAGTAGTGTATTCTTGCAAGGAAAGTTCTAACGTAATTATAATATTATATTGCTTTTGCAAAGTTATTACATTTTAAGAAAAATAGAAAGGTATGATCATAATTATGAGCAAAACAAGTGAGTTCTTTAATTCTTATTCTAAAAAATATGATAAAAAAACAATATCAAAATATTTCAAAAAAAAACATAATGTTCTAATTAATAATCTTGACGATATTAATGGAAAAATAGTAATAGATGTTGGATGTGGCAGAGGGCTATTAAATACAATGCTTTATTCAACTTATCCTGATACTGCTTTTTATGGAATAGACATTTCAAGCCAAATGATTGATTATGCTAAAAAAAATAGCAAAGGCCATTACTGTGTTGGTAACGTAGAAAATATTCCATATGAAAATAATAAATTTGATATAGTATTAAATACATTATCATTTCATCATTATGAAGCACCAATAAAAGCATTAATTGAAATGAAGCGAATATTGAAACATGGCGGGAAAATATACATATTAGATAGTTTGCGCGAAAATTCTTTATTTAACCCAATGCCAAAAATTTGGGATATACTGGAATCAAAGAAATGTTATACTAAACATCTTAATCAATGCGAATTTGAGAATGCATTTAACGAAAGTGGTCTCAGAATTTTAAATAAAAAAGTGTTTTATAGTGATTTTGTAAAACATGTATTATATGTTCTTGAAGAGGATAAATAAATGAAGTATGTATTTTTTGATAATAAAATCATTCCTGAAGAAAAGGCTTTTATATCTATAACAAGTCCTGCGTTCAAATTTGGAGCTTCTATATTTGAGGCAATGAGAAGTTTTTCCCTTGATGGTATTAACCATGTTATTCCGAATTTTAATTTGCATATTACCCGATTAAAAAACTCGCTTAAAATCTTGAAATATTATTTTGAAATTGATGAGGATAAAATTAAAAATATTATTTCTGTATTAATAAAAAAAAATAATATCAAATACAATTCTTATATACGCATAACCTTGTATTGTGATGGTTGTGTTAAAAGCTCAATTTTTAAGGGTGAAGAAGTTGAAATGAAAATGTGTATTACTGTTACTGATAATAAAGTTCCTGAAATGAAACATAATATTATCAACTGCTGTATTTCATCTTGGAGACGAATTAATGATAATTGTATGCCCCCTCGTGTAAAATCTGCGTGTAATTATGAGAATACACGAATTGCAGGAGTCGAAGCACTTGAAAATGGTTATGATAATGCTATATTGTTGAATGAATTTGGGAAAATAAGCGAAGCTGCAGAATCAAGCATTTTCTTTATTAAAGATAACGAAATAGTAACCCCCGATATTAATTCGGATATTTTAGAAAGTATAAATAGAAAAACTATATTAGAAATATGTGATAAATATTTAAGTCTACATTGTATTGAAAGAGTAGTTAGTCGTACTGAATTATATACTGCTGACGAAATATTTTTGTGTAATACAGCTCAACTGATTCGACCGGTTAAATGTATAGACAATATAATAATTGGAGATGGTGAAATTGGAAAATTAACAAATATGATAATAGATTTTTATGAAAACGCATTATATGGTAAACTTGAAATTTTTGAAAAATATAATTGTAAAATTTCAATATAATTTAGTGAATATGAAATATCTAGAAAATTTTAATGAGTATGCTGAATACTTTAATAACATTGATTTTATAATGTTTACACCAGATTCTATTGTTATGAATGAATTTGCTAATGTTGTAAAAAAATACAATATAAAAATTTTAAACTATAAATGTATAAATATAAATGAGTATGAAGCAGAAAAAATTTATAGTAATGAATTGTGTACGGGCAAAATCGATTCATGGTGGATTAAAAAGAAAATATTTTCTATGGGATTAACTTGCGTTGCCTTAATAACACTTGATATAAAAAAACATAATATGTTAGCTAGTGACATTATATTGGCTCTTAAGGGTGATTCAGATTCGTTGATTTCAAGTCACAATAGTATTAGAGGCCAATACAGAGTTGCAAATAAGACTTATGGCTTTATGCACAGTTCGGATTCGCCAAAACAAGCACTATTTGAATCAAATACATTTTTTAGTATAAATGAAATTAAAAATTCTTTCCATAAGTTAAAGATAGGCGAAAATGTGAATGAAAGTTTTTTTAATGATTTTATACTTAATTTTAATTTTATAACGCGTATTCTCTGGAAGGCGAATGGCACCAGCACTTGTCGCACCGTTATATGCACCGGTAGAATTCGCCATAAGGTGATAATACGCCTTCCAATTTTCGCCGGCTTTTACCGCGCTTTTTTGAAAATGAAGATATTTTCCGCCTGCTGCGTTCTCATCACTTTCAAGGCTCCATTTCCCCGATTGGCTCCTTACAACATTTCCGTCGCTGCCTGAGCCATTAGTTCCTTCAACAAAATTATATTTGCTGAAATCTATATTGTAGCTTTGCTTTTCAAAGGTATCGTCCTTATAATAAAAGTTCTCGTTTATAAGATTATTAAAGAGGCGATTTGCAGTATCAACAACACCCGAAAGCTCGCCTGTTGAAGCATTGTAATTTTCATATATAACGGTTCCGGTATCGGGAAATTGAATTTTTTCTCCGGGTACACCGTATAGCTTTTGAGTGTCCGAAATACCGGACTTGCCAATCTTATTAATCCTTACCTCCGACAGGCGGTTTATCTCAATATAATCAACCGAGAGATTGTA